>Ga0187894_10005125_pt1 | contig 13608 bp, 8 predicted proteins | sample GBC1701081metaG_FD_136650 | JGI IMG/M metagenome (GOLD analysis project Ga0187894, IMG submission 136650) | White microbial mat communities from a lava cave in the Kipuka Kanohina Cave System on the Island of Hawaii, USA - GBC170108-1 metaG ...
AAGATCTGGCAGGTTATCGGCGCGTCGTCGGTCGGGACGATGATCGAGTGGTACGATTTTTATATTTTCGGCAGCCTCGCGCCGGTGATCGCGCCGCTGTTTTATCCGCCGGAAAACCAGACGTTCGCGTACATCGCGTATCTGGCTACCTTCGCGGTCGGTTTCGTCGTGCGCCCTTTCGGCGCGCTATTCTTCGGCAGGATCGGCGATATTGTCGGCCGCAAATATGCATTTCTCGTTACGCTTCTAATCATGGGCGGAGCGACGGCCGTGATCGGATTTCTGCCGACGTACGCGCAGATCGGCATCGCCGCGCCGATCGCATTGCTGGTGATTCGCGTTTTGCAGGGGCTTGCTCTCGGCGGCGAATACGGCGGTGCGGCAGTTTATGTCGCCGAGCACGTGCCCGACGAGCGGCGCGGATTTTACACTTCGTTCATCCAGATCACGGCGACGCTCGGCCTTTTTCTTTCGCTCGCGGTTATCCTTGCAATTCAAAATCTGATGACGCCGGATGAATTTGCCGGTCGTGCGGCGGGCATCGGCGGCTGGCGGATTCCATTTTTGATCTCGATCTTTCTAGTCGCAATTTCCCTTTACATTCGCCTGCGGATGAAGGAATCGCCGATCTTTCAACATATCAAGAGCGGCGGGATGACATCGGCGAATCCACTGGTCGAGGCGTTCACGAAATGGCCAAATCTTAAACGCGTCCTCATTTCACTCTTCGGCGCGACGGCAGGACAGGGCGTCGTGTGGTACACGGGACAGTTTTATGCGCTTTTTTATTTGCAATCGATCCTCAACGTAAACGCAACAGCTGCGAATTACATCGTTGCGATCGCGCTGCTGCTCGGAATGCCTTTCTTCGTCTTTTTCGGCTGGTTGAGCGATCGATTAGGCCGCAAAAAAATAATGATGGCGGGCTGTCTGCTTGCCGTCCTGACCTATCTGCCGATCTATAATGCAATGCAGTCGGCAGCCGGATCCGACGTAGTCACCGTAACCTCTCAACGCGACGACGCAACGGGCGCGATCAAACTGACACCGCAATCGGCGGACGAAAACGGCGCTTTGATCAATTCTCCAAAGGTTTTGCCCTACACGTCTTTCGGCGAACTGATCGCTAATCCGACCGCATGGATGCTCATCCTTCTAATTTTCATCCAGGTGGTTTGGGTGACGATGGTTTACGGCCCGATCGCGGCGTATCTCGTCGAAGCCTTTCCCGCAAAGATACGCTACACGGCGCTCTCGCTGCCGTATCACATCGGCAACGGCGTCTTCGGCGGCCTGTTGCCGCTGATCGGCTTGTCTGTCGTCGCTTCGACGGGCAATATTTACGCCGGTTTGTATTATCCGATGATCGTCGCGGGCGTGACATTTGTCATCGGCTCAATATTTTTAAGAGAAACACGCGGTCATCGGATTTGGGAAGAAGTGCAAAGATCTACTGCTGAGGAAAGTTAGCCGCTGATGACGCAGATAACGCAGATAAAAATTGATCTGATCTGTTCTCATCTGCGTCATCTGCGGCCATTCGCATTATTGCTATTCATCGCGACCTACTAAAGATCTTTGCAATAAATCCCACACTTTCCGCAGATGGCGCTCTTCGACGCGAATACTGCCGACTGAAAGGCGGAGCGTGAATTTGCCGTTAAGTTTTGTGTGCGAGAGATAAGCGTCGCCTGAGGCGTTGATGTCGTTCATGATGCGCTCGTTTAGGATATTTAACTTATCTTCGCTCTGAGACGAGCCCTTACTTACGTGCGGGCTACCGACACCGTGCGGGCTATCGACACCGTGCGGGCTACTGACACCGTGCGGGCTACTGACACGCGGACAAGCACGGAAGCAGACGAGCGCGAAGGGAACCGGCGCCATCATTTCGAAATCTGGCGATTGCTCGACCCACGATGCAAAGAGGCGCGCGAGGCGGCAATGTTCGCGAAGACGTGCCTGTAATCCTTCAACGCCGAAGTAACGAATCACGAACCACAGCTTTAACGCCCGGAATCTCCGGCCGAGCTGGATGCCGTAGTCCATTCCGTTTTTCACGGTCGATTCGTCGCTGGTTTTCAGGTATTCGGCGACGAGCGAGAATGCGGTTTTCAGCACATTGAGGTCGCGGCAATGAAGCACCGAAAGGTCGAAGGGCGTAAAGAGCCATTTATGCGGATTCACAACTATTGAATCGGCGCGCTCCCATCCGCTCAATTGCGGATTGCCGATTGCGGAATGCGGATTGTTGGTATTTGACGAGACGCGGCCGGTAAAATGGTGACGGAATTCCGGAAGTATCGCCGTCGAACCTGCATACGCCGTATCGACGTGCAGCCAAACTCCATGCTTCTCGCAAATGTCAGCGATGTCATCGACCGGATCGACGCTCGATGTCGAGGTCGTGCCGATCGTCGGAATGACGCAGATCGGTAAGTATCCTGCCGCGATATCTTCTTCGATCGCTTGGCCAAGTTTCTCTGGAATCATCTCAAACCGCTCGTTGCATTCGATCTTACGCAAACTTCGCATTCCGAGGCCGAGCGTAATGCACGCCTTGTCGATCGACGAATGCACGTGCTCGCTAGCGTAAACGCAAAGCAGCGGCAGATCGTCACGCCCGCTCATGCCGTCATCACGAATGCGCAAATTGAGACGTTCGCGAGCCGCAGCGATGGCATGCATTGTGGAAACCGAAGCCGTGTCGTAGATGATGCCTTCAAATTCGTCCGGTAGGCCGAGCATTTGCCGCAGCCAATCGAGCACAACATCTTCAAGCTCGGTCGAGGCGGGCGACGTTCGCCACAACATCGCCTTCATGTCGAAGGCTGCGGCGAACATTTCGCCGAAAACGCCGACCGAGCTTGTCGACGTCGAAAAAAGACCATGAAAATTCGGATGGTTCCAATGCGTCACCGCTGGCAGAATCAACTTATCGACATCTTTCAAAACGTCACCAAAATCTTCGCCGGTTTCCGGCGCGGCATCCGGCAAAGCGTCTTTCAACGAACCCGGCTCAATCTGCGAAAGCACCGGAAACTGTTCAATGCTCTCAAAGTAATTCGCGATCCAATCTACGATCTCGTAGCCGTATTTCCGAAACTCGTCCGACGGCATGTCTCCTAATTCTAGGGCCTGCTTCTGCATATTCTTAATGATCCTTAAATAGTGCTTTCGACCGTTTAGCGAGCGTCTTCGACCGCGTGTTTTTGCCTAGTCGCGGTCGAAGACCGCTTGCTTAACCTTCGGAACTTCGGTGGGCACGTTCGTTCACACTCGCGTTTGCGGCCCGTAGGGCCCGCGGGCGGAAATTTTTAACTTTCTCATCTAAACACTCGACAGATACTGCAATAAAAGTATAATAGCACCTGAATATCTCGCCATTGCGCGAAAGTCAGAACTGCCTGCGGTAGCGGGCGGTTGAATCAGAAGCTCCTCATCTCCAAGTTTCAACTTAAACCACCCGCTACCGCAGGTGGTTCTGACAAACAATTATGGCAACAGAAGTTGCTGAGATCGGACCGGAAACAAAAGAAGGGTTTATACGCGGGCTTGGGCTGCTGGATTCGACGATGATCGTCGCCGGGTCAATGATCGGCTCCGGCATTTTCATCGTCTCGGCGGACATCGCCCGTCAGGTTGGCTCGCCCGGCTGGCTGCTGGTTGTTTGGCTGATCACGGGATTGCTGACCGTCGGGGCAGCCTTGTCGTACGGCGAGCTCGCGGCGATGATGCCGAAGGCCGGCGGGATGTACGTTTACCTTAAAGAGGCCTACGGTTCGCTTTGGGGCTTTCTTTACGGCTGGACGCATTTTCTTGTGATCGGCACCGCGACAATCGCCGCGGTTGCAGTTGCGTTTGCACGATTCTCCGGAATTCTCTTTCCCACGATTTCCGAAACGAGTTATCTGATCGAACCGACCCGCATCGGCTCGTCGAGCTACGCATTTTCGCTCTCGACCGCACAGCTGGTCGGCATCCTGATGATCGTTTTTCTCACATGGCTTAACACTCGAGGATTAAAACTGGGGAAGCTCGTCCAGAACACGTTCACGTTTGCCAAGACCGGATCGCTTATCGCGCTGATCGTTCTCGGGCTGATCGTCGGACTCGTATCATATCCGGAGATCGCCGCAGCAAACTTCGGCGATCTTTGGACGGTTCGCGGTAGTTTGCAGGACGTTGGCAACGGCTTGACCGCGGCTGTTGCGTTCGGGTTGTTTGTCGGAATCTGCGTCGCACAGACAAACTCGCTCTTTTCAGCCGACGCCTGGCACAACGTGACTTTTACGGCGGGCGAGGTAAAGGATCCGCAACGCACCTTGCCGCTCTCGCTGCTGCTCGGTGCCGGCGGCGTGATCATTCTCTATTTGCTTGCAAATCTTGCCTATCTCACAACGCTTCGGTTCGAGGACATACAAAAGGTCCCGAGCGACCGCGTCGGTTCGGCTGCAGCCGACGTTATCTTTCCGGGTGCGGGAGCGATGTTGATGGCCGCGGCGATCATGATCTCGACATTCGGCTGTAACAACGGACTGATACTCGCGGGTCCGCGTGCGTATTACGCAATGGCGAAAGACGGCCTGTTCTTCAATTCCGTGGCGCGGCTCAATAAGTTTCACGTGCCGGCGTGGGGAATCATAGTGCAGGGAATCCTTTCCGTACTATACGTTCTGCCTCGGACCGTAAGACCCGACGGCAGCTACGGAAGCCTCTACAACGATCTGCTCACCTACGTGATCTCGTCGGCGCTGATCTTTTACATTCTCGCGATCGCTGCCATTTTCGTGCTCCGCGTGAAACAACCTGACGCAGAGCGACCGTATAAAGCATTTGGATATCCGATAATTCCGGCGTTATATTGCATCGGCGCGGCTGTTATTCTCATCGTGCTGTTCGTTTATCAAACGACCGCGACCTGGCCGGGCCTTGTTATTGTACTAACCGGCGTTCCGGTTTACTTTATTTGGCGAAGCATGTCCTCTAAAAAACCGGAAGAAGTTTTGTAAACATATCTCAAACCTCAGGAGGTTTTCATGTCACTTTTTGCGACTAAGCCAATCAGCAAGATTGTTTCCGAGGCGTCGGAAACCGGCGAGCATACATTTAAGAAAGCGTTAACTTCGCTGGATCTCACGATGCTCGGCGTCGGCGCGATCATCGGAACTGGCATTTTCGTTCTTACGGGCCAGGCTGCCGGCGATAAAGCTGGACCAGCGGTTGTGATCTCGATGATCATTGCCGGCATCGTCAGCGCGTTCGCGGCTCTTTGCTATTCGGAATTTGCCGCCAGCGTGCCGATCTCCGGCTCGGCTTATGCATACGGTTACGGAACGCTCGGCGAATTCATCGCCTGGTTGATCGGCTGGGATCTAATTCTGGAGTATGCGTTCGGCGCCGCCACGGTCGCCGTGGGGTGGTCGGGTTACCTGGTAAGACTGCTTGCAGAATTCGGGATACAATTTCCGGCTGCCTTGAGCGCCGCGCCCGGCACCAATGTAACCTTAACGGATGGAAGTACGGTCACTTCGGTTTTTAACCTGCCGGCTTTCCTGATTTCAATCGCCGTCACGCTGCTGCTGATCCGCGGTATAAAGGAATCGGCCAGCTTTAATAGCTTCATCGTATTAATCAAGGTTCTTGTAGTAGTTCTGTTCATCGTTGCCGGTATCGGTTACGTAAATATGAACAACCTCGGCATAGCATGTTCATCCGAAATTCCGGGATGCGCCGAGTTTGCCCCGTTTGGAGTTAGCGGAATTATCACCGGAGCGGCCGTCATCTTTTTCGCTTATATCGGATTCGACGCTGTTTCGACGGCCGCGCAGGAAGCGAAAAATCCGCAGCGAGACATGCCCATTGGTATTATCGGATCGTTGGCGGTTTGTACGGTTCTTTACGTTCTCGTTGCCGGGATAATGGTCGGCCTTGTGGATTACCGGTCGCTCGCGGGTGAGGCAGCTCCTATCGGTGTCGCGATCAAGGCTGCTCTAACGCAGGCGGAAGGCACGCCTATGGGAACGATACTTTCGGTGTTCCCGACGATCATCAATCTCGGTGCCGTGCTTGGTTTAAGTTCGACTATGGTCGTAATGGTCATGGGCCAGCCGCGCGTGTTTTATTCTATGTCTAAAGACGGTTTGCTGCCGAATTGGGCCGCGAAAATTCATCCACGGTTCCAGACGCCGTACATAACGACGGCGATCACCGGAGCGATCGTTGCGACACTCGCCGGGTTCGTTCCGATTGGCTTGCTCGGCGAGCTGGTCAGCATCGGCACGCTCTTCGCTTTCGTGATAGTCGGCACCGGGATTATAATTTTGCGGTCGTCCAATCCGGCGCTGCACCGTCCGTTCAAGGTGCCGCTCTCTCCGATCATTCCGATATTGACCGTTGTTTCGGCGGCGTATCTGATGAACAATCTGCCGCCCGACACGTGGATCCGGTTGATCGATTGGATGGCTATCGGCCTGGTCGTTTACTTTGCATACAGCTATACAAACAGTAAGCTCGGCAATGTCTCCGACGCTGCCGCAAATGAAGGAACGCCTGCCGATTACTCGCCTCCGGTCGCGGCACTGGTCGGAATTGTGCTCGTTATCCTGCTAACGATCGTGCAGGTAATGTACTGGATCGACTTCAGAGAACTCTTGAAACTCGAGGAAGGCGAAGCCATCCCCGATAACACCTACGCCCTTAATCTGGGCATAAGATTGTTCGCTTGGGTTCTGACCGGCGTTCTGGTTTACATGCTTATGTATGGAAAGGGCGACCGCTCCGGCGGGCGCAGCTCAAAAACACGAAGTGTCGGGCTCGCCTTGTCCGTATTCAACCTGGCGGTTTGGGCGGGCATCACTTATTGGTACTTCGCTTACGTGCATAAATAAATTTGAGTAAGGGATAATCCTGCCACAGAGTTTACAGAAGATTTTGAGATTTTCTCTGTAAACTCTGTGGCATAACTTTATGCAAAGAGCTTGGGCCAAATGGCTGACCGTGCTGACGGTGGGCGTCTTATTCACGCTCATTCCGCCGCCGGAAGGCGTCACGCGCGAGGCTTGGACGCTGCTCGCGATCTTTATAGCGACGATTGTCGGCTCGATCGTGCAGCCGATCACCGGCGCGGGCGTCGTGCTGCTCGGCGTGGTCGCAGTAGCGCTGTTTCGTGCCGTGCCGATAGAAAAAGCGCTGAGCGGATATGCGGATAAGTTCGTTTGGCTCGTTCTGGCTGCGTTTTTTATCTCGCGGGCGATGATCAAAACCGGTTTGGGCCAGCGCATCGCATTGATCTTCGTCCGGCTGATCGGGCGCAAGACTTTGGGGTTGGGTTACTCGCTCGTGTTCACGGATTTTATTCTCGCGTCGTTTATTCCATCCACGGGCGCGCGTTCCGGCGGCATCATTCTTCCCATCGCCCGCAGCGTCACCGAAACGTACGATTCGCGGCCTGAAGACGACACGCAAAATCGGCTCGGCACGTTTCTGATGTCGATGCTTTATCAATGCGAAGTCATCCTGTGCGCGACGTTTCTCACCGGTCAGGCGTCGAACGTCATCATTGCGGGCTTCGCCGCGCAGCAGGCCGGCATCGACCTGAATTATTCCGTCTGGTTCGTTTCCGCGATTGTGCCGTCGCTGATTTCGTTGGCAATAATTCCAACAATGATTTATCGCCTTTTCCCGCCGGAGATCAAGGAAACTCCGAACGCCGTCGCGTTCGCGCATGCGGAATTGAAAAAGCTCGGGCCGCTAAAGCGCGACGAGATAATTTTGCTCGTCGTTTTCGTCGGCGTCGTCGCTCTTTGGATAACCGCAAAACTGCACGGCATAGATTCGACCGTTATCGCGCTCGTCGGCATCTCGACGCTTCTCGTAACCGGTGTGCTCGCATGGCGCGACCTCATCGACGAAACGCACGCGTGGGAAGTTTTTATTTGGTACGGCGGGCTTGTGATGATGGCGACGGCGCTGGGCGAGACGACGATACCGAAACTTTTTGCCAGCGGCGTCGCCGGCGTGACCGGTGGCTGGAGCTGGCCGCTCGCCCTTGCGATTCTGGCGCTCGTCTTCTTTTACGCACACTACGCTTTCGCGTCGATCACCGCGCATGTAACCGCAATGTTCATTCCGTTTCTCGCTGTTACGGTTGCCGTCGGCGCGCCTGCCGGACTGACCGTTTTGGTTTTGACCTATTTTGCAAACTTGAGCGCCGGCCTGACGCATTACGGCACGACGCCTGCGCCGGTTTATTTCGGTCTCGGCTACGTCACGCAGAAACGCTGGTGGACGATCGGCCTGATCGCTTCTGTTCTAAATATAATTATTTGGTCCGTGGTCGGAACGATCTGGTGGAAGGCGTTGGGTTGGTGGTGAGCAATGCAGAAGCCCGCGCGTCAGCAAGGGCGATATCGGCAACGTCTTGATATCGCCCTTGCTCACGCGCGGGCTTCTGCAATGACTACTGATTCAGCAAACCGCTGAACGGATTTTCCGCTTCGGTGCCGGCGTCCATTTTCGCGATCACGTCGTTGTAGATCTTGATCCTGCCGGCGGCTTCCAATTCTCGACGCGTGGCGGCTAGATAGTCGCTGTAAATTTCGCCGCGCCGCTGCCTGAGCATTTGCTCCATCAGCGTGTCTCGCTGTTTTGCAAACTCGGCCATGTCGGCGTCCTCGCGTTTTGTGACGCCGACGATAACCCAGTTATCGCCGACCCTGATCGGCGTCTTCGTGACCTCGCCTTCCTTCATAGCGTAGATCGCGTTTTCAAGCTCTTCACTGGTCGTTGCGCTCGGCCCTTCGCCGAGCGGCGAGCCCAGAATAAACGCCTTCGATTCGCCGGCTTTTAAATTTTTGCCGGTCGCCGCAAAGCCCAGGCCCGCAGCGTTTGCCGCGCCGGATGCGATCTGTTTTGCAATCTCTTCGACCTGCGCCTGCGCCTTTTGTATTTTCACAAGCTCCGTGATCTGCGCCTTAACCTCTTCGAAATCGGCGTCGCGCGGCCCTCTGAGGTCAATGAGCAGCGGGATCGCGAAGCCATCGGGAATAGGTGTTTTCTCGCCCACGTCCTGAGGATTCTGAAGCGGCGCGATCCCTTCTTCAAACTGCGGCGAATTACCGATCTTGTCCACCGTGTCGCCCGGTTTCACGTATCCGGTTTCGCGGATCATGTCAGCCGCTCTCATGTTTGCCTGAGCGGCAAAATCCTGTGCGGTTTTCTGCACATCTTTGGTTTGCTTGAGCGAATCGGAGATTTTCTGCGCAAGCTCGGCCGCGGCGCTGTACGCTCGGCGGTTTCGCATGCTGACCTCGATCTCCTTTCTCGCGTCTTCGAACGGTTTCGGCACATCGTTTCCGCGGCGGAGGATGAAATAGCGACCCAGGTAATTTATTGGGTCGGTGATCTCGCCAGGCTGCATCGCGAGAAGCTGCTGGTACGGGTCGTCCTTTTTATTCGGATTCTCGCGAACGACGCCCGGAATTCTGCCGCCGGTCGGAGCCGTCGCAGCGTTTTCCGACTGGCCTTTCGCCGCTTCTGCAAAAGCCTCTTCGGTCACGACATTGCCGTTCTGCCGCAGACGCGCTACAAGCTCGGTCGCCTTTTGCATCACCTGCGAATCGAGTTCCGGCCGCGCGATTCGCAGCACGATTTCCTGCCCGTTTACGCCCGCCTTTTTCTTATCAACGGGAAGCGCTTCATATTCGGCTCGCAGATCGGCTTCCGGAATGTTGAGCTTCTCGCCGATCTTCGCCGTGTTAACAAAAACGTATCTGATCTTTTTCTGCGGAACCTCGATGCGGAATGTTTGCTTGTTCTGGTCGTAATAGGCCCGTAACTCTTGCTCGGAAGGCGTGATGTTTTTTGCGATGTCGGTCGCGTTGACCGTCACGTAACTCAGGTCGAACTTGCTGTTTTTCCGCTGATACTCTTTCAACACTTCTTCTTCGGAAATCGTAACACCCGACGATATAAACGCACGCAGTTTGTTTGCGCTAATCCCGTCGCGGATGCTTTCCTCGAACGTATTGACGCTGCCGTAACGCTGCACGATATTTTGCTCGTACCGTTTCTGATCGAACGGCTTCCCGTCCTCCGGCTTGAACTCCTCGCGTATCTCGGCCGCGACCTCGGCATCCGTTCCCGTCAGACCGAGACGCTCGGCCTCGACGGCCTGTATCTTTTCGCTGACCATCCCGTTGAGGAGCAGCTTCGCCGGATACGGCCGTCCCTGGCTGAACTGGCTTAAAACCTCACGCTGCCGCGCGATGTCGCCGACCGTGATCTCTTCGCCGGCCACGGTTGCGGCCGTTTCCGTGCTCTGCAGCGGATTTGCAGAAATGTCTCCGCGCGTCGGCGCGTAAAAGAAAACAAGGCTCGCCACCATCAGAACGGCGAACACCAGAAGAACGAAATTGCGTGTCTTTTCGAGACGGGTGATAAACTTTAACATCAGATACTACCTTGAAAATCTTGTCCTTTTGACCTGTTGAGGCAAATTGCGATTCTAGCAAAAACATCTTTTGAAATCGAATCGAGCAAAGAGCGCTAATTTATAGATGACTTTCAGCGCGTTTCCGATGGCCTGATAGCGAGTAGGACACTGAGCCGTGCTTGTGGTTTTACCTCGTTTATTCGATGATTTAGCAAACGCTATTGATGGAGAATGAGCAGATCAGATCGGTCGGCATCATCGTCAAGCCGAACAACGCGGACGCGCAAAATACGGCGGGCGAGCTTTCCGACTGGTTGAAAAAAAGAAACGTCGAGCTTGCGGGCGAACCCGTCACGCTTCACAAGAATATCGGCGAAGACGCGATCGCGTCGGACGCCGACCTGATCGTCGTGCTCGGCGGCGACGGCACGATGCTCTCTACCGCGCGGCTGATCGGCGACGCGGAGGTTCTGGTGCTCGGCGTCAACTACGGCAGCCTCGGCTACCTTACCGATTTTCGCATCGAGGAGATGTACACCGCGCTCGAAGCGATCTTTGACGGAAATTTCGAGATCGACCGCCGCGTGCTGCTCGACGCCGAGCATCTGCGTGACGACGAATCGCTGGCAAAGGGCCGCGTCCTCAATGACGTCGTCATCAACAAAGCCGCGCTCGCACGCATCATCGAGATCGAAGTTCGGCTCAACGATCTTTTCGTAAATTCGTTTCGCGCCGACGGCCTGATCGTCGCCACGCCGACCGGCTCGACCGCGTATAACTTATCAGCCGGCGGCCCGATCGTTTTCCCTTCGATGAACGCCGTCGTGCTCACGCCGATCTGTCCGTTCACGCTCACAAACCGCCCGATCGTCGTCCCCGACCGAGCCGAGATCGAGCTAAAACTCCTTCACGAAAATGAAGGCGTTGTCCTAACCCTGGACGGCCAAACCGGCTTGCAAATGCAGGGCGGCGACCGTGTTCGCATCCGCAAAAGCGAGACGACCTTTAATTTGGTACAGCCGCCAAACCGGAATTACTTCGATGTATTAAGGAACAAACTGAAATGGGGGAGATGACTTTCATTCTAGTGACGGTGGGAAAGTAATATAATTGTAACCGCAGATAACGCCGATGACGCAGATTGGTTAAAAGAGAAAAACGATCAAGAAATCCGCGTCATCGGCGTTATCTGCGGTTTAGATTCGCCGCATCCCGTCGGTTAATTTGGTTCGAACAGCACCGCCTGCTCGTCCTCTTCTGGTTCGAAACCTTCAGGCCACCATTGAAATTTATTTAGATCGCATTTTCCTTTTTTATTGAACACGACGTCTTCCTGTTCAAGCATCGACTGCTGAAGATTGACCGGTATCGACAGCCGACCGGTCGAGATCTTGCCCTGCGAATTGATAACCCGCTGCCACGGCACGCCGTCTTCCGCGCCGTGCATGACAAAGCCGACCGTTCGCGCCGTGTAATCCTCGCCCAAAATTATTGCGATCTGCCCATAAGTCATAACGCGACCGCGCGGTATCTGCCGGACGAGGTCGTAGACGCGCTCACGGTATTGCTTGTCGTTCACTCGTTTTCGTCCTGGACCACGATCCGGGGCGTAATGAAAACAAGACATTCCTGCTTTTCGCTCTCCGCGCGGCCATTTTTAAAGAGCGTCGACAGAATCGGGATCTTGGATAACACGGGAGTTTGGCAGGCGGTTTCTATTGTGTGCCGGCCGGTGAGCGGCTTACCCGTTATAGGATGGCGAACGCCGTCAGCGACGAACCGCGCGCCGTTTCCGTCCTGTCGAATGCTGAAGCCGTTGGCCGGGGCGTTCAAAATCAGCGGAATAATCAAGGGCCGCCACGTCGGATCAACGACCGTCGCGGTCACACTAAAGCCTCCCGCTACAACGCCGGTCAATCCGCGAGTTGTAACATACGTGCCGTCGGAGCGAATGTCGCCGGGCCGAATCATATAATTTTGATAATCGCCTCCGGTCATCGAAACCACGCCCGTCTTGACGAGCCATATCGGTACATCCTGTCGAATACCGGCGAGCCCGGTCACCTGAACCGTCAAGGTCGTAGTTTCTCCTTTTTTGAGCTCAAGCTTCGGTGCGCTCAGATTGACGCCGATATTTCGATACGTTCCGGTGTAGCTTTGCGCACCGTCGTTGATCGAAAAGTTTATTGGGCCAAGTATCTCGGACGGGCTGTAAAAAATCGAGACACGCGGCGATTCGGCGGCAACCCGCGTCGTTTGCCCATTCAGAGCAAGACGCGTGTTGTCGAAATTGCCGTCAAACGTTCCGTACACCGATACAGGCCGCCCCGCCTGCCCAAGAGCCCGAAACAGCGGCCCGGCCACGGGAACGTTTCCAAGGGCGGGTGTGCCAATGTTGTTGATCGGAACTCCGATGGTCCCCAACAGCTTGCGATCGACACTAAGGATTTTGACGTCGATAAGGCTCTGGCCTACCTTTTGCGGCACTCTGAAACGCAAGTCACGCATATACTGCTCGACGCCTGGCATGAGCGGCACGTCCTCGTCCTCAGAGTCGGGGCCAAAGTCGATGCCGATCCGATAGCCTGAAATCTCCGCACCATTCCGCGCTCGTTCGGCCTCCTCCTTTCCGTTGGGCACGGCCATTGCCGTTCCCGAGATAGTGTCGCCGGGCCGAATATCGCTCGGGAGGTAGATGTTAAGGTTACCGGGCGGTGTCTTGACCTCGACAATGCGGACATCGAGCATCACCTGTTGTGTGTGACCGTCGTTGCCAGCTACGGTAAAGCCCTTCGCGTTGACCGGCAACGTTCCGAGGAGAATTGTCGAAAGAAGCAAAAGAGATGCAAACGCGTTCATGGTGACCTCCACGTCGCTTTAATTCGCAGGATCTACGAAATTGGATGAAGAAAAGTATATATCAAAACGGGGATTGAATCGAATAGAACGTCACAATGTTCTGAGCATGGTCCTTGCCGGTGCACCGTCGCCTGTTGCTCCGTCGTATTTCAGCGGCCCGCAGAACAACTCGTAATCGCCCGGAGGCACTTCGCGAAGATCGACGCCTTCGAGAATGACCGTTTCTTTTTCGAGCAGCGTGATGTGAACCGGATGGCCGGGCGAACCTGATTTCTCTATCGACAGATAATCGATGCCGACGAGAACGACGCCGG
>Ga0187894_10005126_pt1 | contig 13608 bp, 7 predicted proteins | sample GBC1701081metaG_FD_136650 | JGI IMG/M metagenome (GOLD analysis project Ga0187894, IMG submission 136650) | White microbial mat communities from a lava cave in the Kipuka Kanohina Cave System on the Island of Hawaii, USA - GBC170108-1 metaG ...
ATTCAAGCCGGAAGTAGAACCTGGTCGCCGCATAGTTGAGAACCGCCGCGGCAAAGTAAAGATAACCGCGTCCACGGCTCACCACACTCAGTCCACCAAACAGGAGGCAGATCGAAATTGAAAGGCCGGTCGTCCACCACGGTTCGCCGGGCGCAGAGACCCCGCCTAAGATCATCACGATGGTCGCGCCCGCCAAAGCCGCAATCCAATGTTCCATCGGGCGTTGATCGCCAGCGCGCGAGCCAGTGCGCGAAATCGCCAGCATCAGCCACGCCGCCGCGTTCAGCGCCAGCGTCAACGCGTGATACGCGACCCGGCCGTCGCCGGCGATCCTACCTACAACACAAACCAGCAACGATCCAATAGTGAGCAGGCCGACGCCGAAATGATTCGCGCGCAAACGATCGAGCTTGATCTCGTGAAACCGCGCGTAAGCGAGCATCGGCAGCAGCGCGGCCAGCCAACCCATCACGCCGCCAAACGCATTGACCAGGGGGCTGTTCGTCAATGGGTCGGCAAATAAGCGGAGATCGGCCACGGCCAGCAACAATAAAACTGAACCCAACGTCACGCCGATCTGTATCTTGAGAAACGATCCCGAGCGGGGCCAGGCTCGGCGGCGATGAACCGCCATCCAAACGAACGAACAGATCGAAGTCGTAATGATGTTCAGATAAACAATTATCCACACGAGCGACCAGGCCGAAGCCGCGCTGATGTTCAACTGCGTGACGCCACCAATTTCGGCGCGCCTGAATCTCGCGCTCATCAGGGAGATTGCAAGCAGGTGCCCAAGCGTCGCCGAAAGATTGACCAACAACCCGGCCGCGCAGGCATAACCGGCGGAACGCTCGCGGGCGGCGTGAGCGGTGAACGAAAGCGATATCAGTAGAATCGGGCCGATCAGCGCGGCGACCGCTCCCGCTTGCGCAAAAAAGGAATAAGCCCCGAAAGGATTTAAAACTTCTTTTGGGAAACCGATCAGCGTGAAGATCAGAACCGGCGCGACAAACAGCGCCAGCGATGACAATCTGAGCAGCGGCGCCAACCCGCTCGATCCTTCATCAAAGCGCGGCCACAACCGCCCGAGTGTTGAAGCCACGCGAACGCGGAAGACGATCAGCGACGAAACAGCCGCGAACGCGATCGCCGACGACCAGCGATAGACCAAAGCAGTCAAGCCGGCGCTCTCCCAGCGCCCCGCGATCAGCAAACACGCGCAGGCCAATAGAATCAGCATCGCCAGCCCCGCGCGTTTTTCAAACCGCTCCCACAATCCGACGACGAAGACCAGCGACAACGCCAGAAGCAGCAACCACGAGCCTGCGCCAAGCGCCACCGCAGCCAAGTTTCTGCTCTCAGCAGAGAGCGCCTGCCCCCGGAAGAGCGATTCAACCATCCCGACGTGAACGCCGTACACGCTCAGCCCAGCGAGGAAGACCAATAGCAGCAACGTAACGATACGATCAACTCCGGGCCACCCAGGATGAAGCAACCTGGTCGCAACAGTCACACCGAATCTTCTGAAAGTCAGCCTCACCGCGATCCAGGCCAGGCTCAGCAACGCCAGCGCGACGGCCTGCGCCTGCGTCGTCGTCAAATCGCTGATGAACGATTGCGGCCATTGATGTCCAAACAAAGCTGCGACTGCGAACGTCACGGACGCCGCCAACGCGAGTTGAAACACAGCGAACAAAACCGGCCAATTCCTCAAACACGCGATCACAAGCCAGATTGCAGCCAGCCACAACAACCGCCAGGAAATCTGCGCCGTAGTCATCCAGCCTTCGAAAATCAAAAACGGCGCAACGGCCAGCGAAGCGGCCAATGCCGATAAAGTGAAAGGCCCGGCAAAAAGCTTCCGCCCTCGTTCCCTCTTTACGCTCACAGACGCCGCCGCGACAATCGCGATATTCGCAAAGACCAGCAATGACAATCTCACCGGATGATACGCCGCAAGCGCGGCGCCGAATTTGAAGGCCAGCGACTGCACGATGGTCAACAACAACAAAGCGCTCCCGATCCAAACTGCAAGGCGGCCGGCGACAATCTCTTCCCTGCGCCACGCAATGACGAAGGCGGCCGAGGTATAGAAAGCGTAGCCCAACGCGGCGTGATGCGGGTCTCCGGCGCGTCCGAAACCGTGCGCGGTGATGAGCAGAACGCTGAAGGCTCCGATGGCCACGGAGGCGATTTCATAGATGCGCGACTCGATCCTTCGCTCTTTCTTCAACCACCACTCCGACGCGATGGCGAAGAGAACGAAAAGCAACGCCAGCGCGGCGCCGCTGGTTTTCGAGACGAAGCTGCCGGCCAGACGCGGACCGTCTTCGCTCCACGACAGAACGTTCCGGCTGAAGAGATTCGCCACGGTCAGAAACGCCAGAGACAGGCTCGCAATCGCGCCCGCGTGGGCCAGCCTCAGATCGTATCGCAGCGCCTGTCCGGAACTTGCCAGAGCTATCGCCAGACAAACGGCGCAATTGATCAACGCCGTAGTCATCACGGCAATCGCGTTCGGCCACGCGAAGATCAGAGCGATCAGCGAAATCAGCGAGCCGATGAGGCTGACGCTCGTCGCCGCAGTCCGGGTCTTGCCGGACTGGTTCTCTTCCGGCCCTTGCAGCAACACGATCCCGGTCGCAATCGCCGGGATTCCGAAGAGGCTGACGAGCGGCGCGAATTGCCGCAGCGTTTGCGAAATGTAGCCGGGTTTGATGAAGAGCAACCCCAACGGCAGCATCGTCGCGAACGAAGCTATGCCGAGATGAATGAAGATTTGGTCGGCGTCCCGCTCATCGCTTTCATCCCCTTTGGCCCGATCGCGCAGTATCACGCCGCAACTGGCCCAGTAACAGATCAGCGGCGCGACGCCGAGCAGAACCGCTCTGAGCAGGCCTGCCTGCGCGCCGCTCGAATGCTTGGACGTCAACATTGCGAACGACGGCCCCATCGTCGCCAGAGCCGTCATCCACGGCGCTTCGGGCGCGAAGACTCTCGCGGCCTGATACACGAGGAAGAAGAAGAAAGCCAGAGAAAACAGCTCGCCGCCAACCATTGACCAGGAGGCCGGAACCGCCTCGCGCGAAAACGCCGTCATCGCCAGAAAATTGAGCGGCGCGAGCAGCGTCGAGATGGTCAACACGCCCCGGCTCGTTGTAGGCAGCTTCCAACGATGCGCGCTATAAAAACCAAGCCCGAACAGCGCGGTGGTCACACCGATGAAAACTGAAAACTTCAGGAACGATCTGGTCGCAATCTCCGACCACAGGCTGACGACGAGCGCGATCGAACAGCCGATGATCAACAACCCGCCGATCAGCTCGCCCCACCGGATGCTGCTTTCTTCCATAAACGTCTCCAGCGTCTCGGTGAAGGAGCGGCGCGGTTGACGCGGGGATTCGGCGACGACCGCAGGAACAGCGCTCGGGGCGGCGGTGATTTCATTGAGATCGCGGTCTCCTCTTTCGACACCGTTTTCAACGACAAAGACGTTTTGTCCGATGAGAGCGGGCGGCGATTGTTGAGAGGCCGATTCGACCGGCGCTGGCGAAGGCGCCTGTGGCTCAGCTTCCCGCTGCGTCGCGGTCACATCGCGGCGAACCGGAGCGATCAATCGCTCTCGTTCCTCCTCGACGAGCTCCATTACCAGTTTGTGAACCTCGGCGTCGAGCCTGCCCTGATTCAAAAATTTATCGAGCTGGCGCGCAGTCATTGCCAGATCAGCCATCGGCCCCACGCTCGATTGCGCCCGCCCGCAGACGGCGCAAAACCTGTCGCTTGCGCGCAAGGCCGCGCCGCATTCCGCGCAACTCTCCTCCTGCTGCGTTTGCGCGCCGGCTCCATCGACAACGTCGCCAGGCTTCGGCTCACTGAAGACCGCGCGAAAGATCGCCGCGAGCAGAACCCAGATTCCGTGGCCGATGACAGTGATCAAACCAATCGCGAATAACAGGGCAATCAAGATTTCCATTGATCCCTCCCGGGAAAAGAGTTTGCAGTTCCGCCTTCAGGCGGTGTGTTTGGATTGCCGAGCCAGACCGCCTGATGGTCTTTGAGAAATAAATGCAACAACCACATGGCGGCAGCCTATGGAGTGCGGCGGGTTTGACGCCGCTTTCCCAGCTTTGCATTGCTCGGAAATCGAATTGCAAAGCTGGGAAAGCGGCGTCAAACCCGCCGCACTCCATAGGCTGCCGCCGACCACCGTCCGTCTTTCGATTTCTCCTAACGTTGGATGGCATCGTTGCGCTTATTTTTCAAAGACCATAAGGCGGAACCCCAAACTCCAAACTGAGCCAGACCGCCTGAAGGCGGAACTCCAAACTTCAAACTGCCTGCAATCAAATTCCGTCAGTCGTCAACTTTCAATGAGATTCAACGCCCGATACAACCGTTTCTCCATCCACGAACGCGCATCCAGCAAGCGCCAGGCCAAGCGACTGCGGCGCCAGTCGGCCAGTCGGAAAGAAGAATCATTGAACCTGCGGGCGAGACTATACGGCTGGCGAACTTTCGACGGTGTGGTTCTTGTGACAGTTCGTCATCCGTCACAAACTCAGCGCGCCAGCCTGGTCAGGAATTTTTCGACGTAGTTGCGCAGTTCCGCGAGAGACGAGTCGGCGATGATGCGGAAAACGCGAACGCGGATTCCGGAGGGCACACGCGCCGCCGTGGCCGCGTCGGTGATGACGAACGAGCTTGCGCGCAACCCTCTCTCCCATCCTTTTTCGGAGGTGTTGCGGAAGCTCAGCGAGTCCGGATCAACGTTGACCGCCGCCAGAACGGAGTGGGCGAAATGCAGAAAATCGGGCCAGTGAGAAACAACCGTGATCAGATCGTTCTCGGACGGACGCTTCTCGTCTTTCAGGGTCTCAGGCACCGAGCGCGTGCGAATCAACAGGCAAGCCATCTTCGGAGGTAACGCGGCCGCGACAATTTCCGCCTGCCCGTAGAGCGCGACCGGAACCGCTCCGACCAGAAGGCTGTGATTGGCGCAATCATCCACGCTCGCGCCTTCGACGCGAAAGCCTGTCGCGGCCTTGATCTCGGCCATCAGAACCGCCCGGAAATCGGGATTGGGATCAATCACCAGAAAATGATCGGGCGGCTGCAACCGCATCCAGTGCCTGATGCGCGATTGAATGTCGGCCAGCGAGAATCCTTTGCGTCGCGCGACCTGCAGGAACTCCACAATCAGGTTGTCGAGATCTAGTTGAGCCTCAATCGTGGTTTCGGATTTGAACGTTCGGACGTAAATCCCGCTCCCCGCGCGCATATCCACCCATCCGGATTCTGAAAGCTCACGGTAAGCCGCGCTGACCGTATTGGAATGAATCTTGAACCGGCGGGCGAGTTCGCGCGTGCTCGGCAGTTTCTGCCCTGGCTTCAAATCCTGACTGAGAATGGCCAGCTTAATCTGCGCGGTCAGCTGTTCGCGCAGCGGCACGTCGCTCTCTTTTGACAACCAGATTTGCATACGACGAAAGGCAAAAAGCCAAACAGAGGGCAAAGATTTTTACCGCTGATCTTTGCCTCGTATTTTGCCTTTTGCCTTTCGATATTGCCAGCGATCCAGCGCTCTAAATCAGAGCGGGCGACATAGGTAGTCCCGCTACTTGATGTACAGCTTCACGGTATTCGCCACCTTCCCGTCCACCGTCAGCACGACGTCGAGTTCACTGTCGCGGCCAACCAAGCTGCGCGGGATGCGGATGTTGGCTTGATCCAGACCGGTGAGGCCCGGAGCCAAATCGGCATAGCCTACTTGCGCGTTCGTTCCGCCGATGGTCGCGCTCACGGTCGTCATCGAGGAGCGGAACCGGAGCCCAGTGCAGAACAGAACCAGAAAGACATCGTCAGTCGCCGGCCCCAAATCAACTGGGACTGAAACGAACTTGCCCTGCGCGGAATCGAAACGCACCATTGATTCAAACGTCTGCGGGCTGCCCGACCTGGCTCTGAGGATAACCGCGGCGGCGACGCCCAGGCCGTTCCCACTCGCCGTGAAGACGCCCGGAGCCACACGCGTGACTGGCAATGCGCCGACTGAGATTTTGCCGTCACCGCTGGTGGCCACCACGGTCGCAAGGCCGTCCACCGCGCCTGGAGGCGCCTGATAGTTGACCTGTTGGGACGACACGGCAAAGAGTGGCGCCAGACGATCCGTTCCAGCGCTATCTACGACCCTCACCGTCGTTCCAGCCAGATTAGTCGGCAGCGGTTGCGCTGACGCGAACTGAGTCTGTGTGGCCAGATTGAGACCGAACCCGGCGAGGATTGACTCACGGGCAAGCTCATTGCCCTGGAAGCTGGCGGCTGAAACGCTGGTGAATTGAGCTCCGATGAAGAACGGCGCGGAGTTCGACGTTCCGCCGCCGGGAGCGGGCGTGGAGACCTTGACATTCGCTGTGCCCTGCGAGGCGATGTCCGTAGCGGGAATCGTCGCCGTCAGTCGCGTCGCGCTGACGAACGACGTCATGCGGTCACTATCGTTCCAGCGCACAACCGAGTTGCTGGCGAAACCGGTTCCGTTGACGGTCAGCGTGAATTGCTGGCCTCCCACGATGGCGAAACCCGGGCTGAGGTTTGCGATCGTCGGGACCTGGCTGTTGACCGTGAATGTGGCCGAGTTCGATGTCCCGCCGCCGGGAGCCGGATTGACGGCCGTGATACTGGCCACGCCTCCTGTAGTCAAACTGCTGGCTGGAACCGTCGCGGTCAGTTGCGCATCGCTACCGAACGTCGTCGCAAGCTCCGTGCTGTTGAAACGGACTTTCGATCCGCTGAGGAAGCCGGTTCCGTTAACAGTGATCGTGACATCACTACTCCCCACGGTGGCCGAATTTGGAGTCACACCGCTGATCGTCGGCGCCCCGTTGTTGATGGTGAAAATCAACCCGCCGGATATGCCGCCCCCAGGCGCGGGATTGACGACGGATACTGTGGCGGTTCCGGGATTGGCGATGTCACTCGCCGGAATTAGCGCCGCCAACTTGGTGGAGCTGACAAATGTCGTGGTGCGCGGGCTGCCGTTCCATCGTACTCTTGCCCCATCGACGAAATTGGCCCCGTTGACATTGAGCGTAAATGACGGGCTGCCAGAGGCGGCGGAAAATGGACTCAGGCCGACCAGCATGGGAACCGGATTGGGCTGAATCACGTTGACGGCGCCCGAAGAATACGCCGCAGTGAGCGAGACAGCGCTCGCGTCGAAAACCGCGCGCGCGACTGGCGAGTCGCCAAAGGCTATTTGCGAGGGGCCAGCCGGCGCGCTCGACGCCACGGTAAAGATGACGGTCGCGATTTGCTGCTGGCCCACCGCGAACGTCTGCCCGGATGGTAAAGCGATGGCGATTCCCAAATTCCCGCTCGCCGCCTGACCGGCGTTGAAACCGAGTGTGGCGCCGGCCGCGCCGCTCCCCAGCACCACGACGGGATCGCTGAGGACCGCCGGATCGAAATTCAAACTGAACCTGACCGTGTTTTCGTCTCCCTGCGCGACAAGCGCGACCGAGACATTGGTAGTCTGGCCCGCAAACGCATCCCCGCCGATGACGCGGACTTCGCGGCCCTGAGCGTAGGCGGATCTGTTCGAGGCTTGTATTGATGTCAAGCCCAAACCCAGCGCGCCCAAACTCAGAAAGGTTATTGCGAGGATAAATAATGAGATTCTCGAATGCTCAAAGTAATGCTTGATACTTTTCACGATATTCCCCTTCCGTTTTAACAGTGGTTGTGAAGATCGGGAGATTACAGCGTTTTTCGCCGGGATATATGGAAGAACCGCTTACTAACGCGCGCGGGACAAGACCGCGATGAGGAGGAGCCGCTTGCCAATGCGCGCGGCGCAGTACTGCGATGAGGGAGAACCGCCCGCTAATGCGCGCGGCGCAGCGCCACAATGAGGAACGGATTCTTCATTTATCCGAAAACCGTTGTAATGATTAGGGCAAAAGAGCAGTGGGGCTCAGCAGGGATCGGTATTTTAGCGCAAATACTGTTTTTCGATAGCTATTAATTTTGCAACGCGCTTGCCGTGACGTGAGGCGCCTTCCGGGGTCGCAAGCCAAACATTAACGATCTCGCGCATCCTCTCAGTCGGGATCATTCTTCCGCCGAGTGTCAAAACATTAGCGTAGTTGTGCTCTCGGCTGTTACGTGCGGTGGCCGCATCATAACACATGGCGGCCCGAACACCAGGCACTTTATTCGCCGTTATGCACGAACCAATGCCCGCTCCATCAACGATCACGCCCAGATCACACATGCCGTCGGCCACGGCTCGAGCGACGGCGTGCGCGAAGTCAGGATAATCAACCGGCTCCTCGGAAAATGTGCCGAAGTCGCGATGGCGATAGCCGAGTTCTTCGAGAAATTTTTTGAGCCGCTCTTTCATCTCGTACCCGCCGTGATCGGAGCCGACGGCGATGAGGCGGTGTTTGCCCGCGGCGGAACGGCGCGTTTGATGGCGGATCTCGACGCTTCGATCGCGGATCAAGTCCCGCGCGGCCGGAGTGATAATCGCGTCTTCACGAATGAGAACCCTGGCGCCAACCGGAACGCCTCGCACATCGGCCTCGGTGATCACGTCCTTCGCCGACTCGTCGACAACCGGCGGCGAAGATTCGCCCGGCGACTGATGGACGGGAACGCCGCCGATCTGATGTTGCAAGGCCTCGCGAACCAGTTCGCGAATATCCTCTCGATCCAATGGTCGATCCGAAGGCCGATCCGAACGATCCTCGGGCGCCTGGTTGTTATTCATGCCCTGCCGCCTCCCGCGGCTTCCAGCCAATCAGGCTCATCGTGGAGAAATGATTTGATCCCGCGAACAGCCTGCGCGATTCGCTGTTCGTTCTCAACCAGCGCGAATCGCACATAACCGTCGCCACGCTCGCCAAAACCGACGCCGGGCGAGACTGCCACGCCCGCGTTTTTAATCAGCAATTTGGCGAACTCGAGAGAGCCGAGGTTGGCGAATTGATCGGGGATTTTGGCCCACACAAACATCGTGCCTTTCGGCGACGGAACATTCCACCCGGCAGAGTTCAAGCCCTTGATCAGCGCGTCGCGGCGTTTGCGATAAACTTCGACAATCTCCGGCACGAGATGATCACAATCGCGCAGGGCTATGATGCTCGCGATCTGAATTGGTTGAAACATTCCGTAATCGAGATAGCTTTTGATCCGAGTCAAAGCCGCGACCGCCTGACGATTGCCGACGCAGAAGCCCACTCGCCATCCGGCCATCGAATAGCTCTTTGACATCGAGAACATCTCGACCGCCACATCCTTCGCGCCTTTAACCTGGAGGATGCTCGGAGCTTTGTATCCGTCAAAAGTCAGATCGGCGTAGGCCAGGTCGTGAATGATCAAATAACCGCGCTCGCGCGCAATCGCCACGGCCTCTTCAAAAAATTCCTTCTCGACGCAGACTGTCGTCGGGTTATGCGGGAACGAGAGCACGAGAAGTTTAGGCTGTTGCGAACGCGGATAATCGAGACGGCGCAGCGCATCCATAAGCGCTTCGGGCGCCGCTTCAGGTCCTCCTTCAGGCTCTGGGATGATTGGCAACTTGATCAGCTCGCAGCTCGCGATGGTCGCGGCGAAGGAATGGATTGGATAGCTCGGATCGGGAACGATCACTTTGTCGCCCGGCTCGACCAGCGCCAGCACCAGGTGCGAGAAACCTTCTTTCGCGCCGATGGTCGCAATCGCTTCGGTTTCGGGGTCAACCTCAACGTTGTAACGGCGCGCGTACCAGCGCGAGATTTCGACACGCAGATTAGGAACGCCGCGTGAGGCCGAGTAACGATGGTTTCTTGGGTTACGCGCGGCCCCGACCAGCTTATCAACGATCGAATCGGGAGTAGCCAGATCGGGATTGCCCATACCCAGATCGATAATGTCCTCGCCGCGATGGCGCGCTTCCATTTTCAGGTGGTTGATAACGGCAAAAACGTAGGGTGGAAGTTTTTCGATAAGTGGAAATCTGTAGTCCATATTTGACACTAAAAACGTTGGCCAATATATTGCCGCTTCCCGCAACGGTCCTTCAATCACGCAAACTGGATTTACAAAGAATGAAATCGGAGGAGATGAGTCGCGATGACTTCAAACGCTAACTCCACGTCGGAGTTTAACAACCCAGCCCTGGAAATACTAATCACCGCCGACCAATTACAGAAGCGCATCCGTGAAATGGGAGCGGAGATCACTCGCGATTACGCTGGCCGCCGGCCTGAGCTAATCTGTGTGCTCAAAGGCGCGACGCTTTTCATGAGCGACCTCATGCGCGCGATTGACCTGAACCTGAGCATCGATTTCATCGCCGTGTCGAGCTACGGCAAGGGGACAAATTCGACGGGTGAGGTTAGGATCGTCAAGGATCTGGACGAACCGTTGGAGGGACGCGACATCATTCTGGTTGAAGACATCCTCGACACCGGACTCACACTTAACTATCTGGTCAACAATTTCCGTTCGCGCGGCGCGACTTCGATCAGCATAGTAACGCTGCTCAACAAACCCGAACGCCGTCGTATCGCCGTCACGCCCGATTACTGCGGCTTCACCATTCCCGACAAATTCGTGGTCGGGTACGGACTCGATTACGCTGAACGTTACCGCAACCTGCCGTATATCGGGGTGGTGAAAGAGTGAGGAGGAAACAAGGAGACAGGGAGAAGGGGGGACAGGGAGAAGGGGGGACAGGGAGACAGGGGGAAGGGGAAACAAGGAGATGTGAAATCCAATCACCCCTTATCTCCCCTTCTCCTTGTCTCCCTGTCTCCCCTTCTCCTCTTCTCCCCTTCTCCTTGTCTCCCCCTCTTCCCCCCACCGGTTTCATATCAAAAGTGATCACTCCGCTGACCTGAACTTGTTTACCCTCGAATTTCGCGGGTTCAAATTTCCAGGCTCGGGCCGCTAAAACAGCCGCGCCATTGAGGTCGGAGCGCCCGTCAACGACGTGCGCGAAGACCACGTCCCCCATGGTTGAGATCAGCACCTCGACTTTGACTATCCCTGGCGCGTAAGCGGCGGTCAACGCGCCTCTGCCCGTCCCCAACGAATAGGCTCCTCCGCCTGAAGTCACGCCTTTCGCCGAAGGGTCGTTTTGGCTACCCGACTTGGCTGGCTTGGCGCTGGGAAAGATCGCCTGTGTTCTCTTAACCGGCCTACCACCGGTGATCAGCTTCTTCATCGGGTCTTCCAGCTTGCCTTCTTCCTCATCCGTGTGCGCGAACTCCGAAACGCGAATCGTCGGCAGGCTGAAATCGGCCACGTCCCCGCCCTTCGACCCAGCCGGGGCCTTGGAGAGTTCCATCGCCCGGCGTAAAGATTCGGTGGATCGTTTGCGATGCGCCTGCGCCTCATCATCATCGGCGGCGGCCAGCGCGGCTTCGGCGTGCAGCAGGTTTTTGACGTTATAGGTTTCGGCAAAATTGTTCGAGATGGTCAGAGCCTTGTCGGCGTATTCCAAGCCGTTTTCGATCGCGGATCGGACATCCATCTGATTCAGTTCGGGGACGGTGAAGACAACCTTGTCCTCTTTGATCTCACCGCATTTCGCCACCAGATCGTGAACCTCACGCCAGTAGGTTAAAGCTACTCTGTAATAGCTGAACGCCCTGACCGAATCTTTCTGACCGGGCAGATCGGCGCGCCTCACGAAGTAATCGCGCGATTGCGGCTGGTTGTCGAGCCTGAACGCGGTCACGGCGGCAAGCCCCAGCGCCTCGTCATTCTCCGGCTCCAGCTTCAACGCCGCTTCGAACTTCGCCAGAGCGGGTTTGAAACGTTGCGCCCGATAGAGCGCCTTTCCCTGTTCGATTAATTGCGCCGCAGAAGGTTCCGATTTTACGTTGCTGGCCGCCGGTTGGTTTTTCGCCTCGGTTTTCCCAGCAGGTGTAGGCGCGGGTTTGGGAGTTTGCCCCACCGGTTTCGACATCCGCGCCGGCGTCGGTTTCGGTGTCTGTGATTGGGCCGTCTGCGATTGTGTGGATAAAGCTTTCTTTGTCGCTCCAGCGCCTGTTCCAACCCCGGGTTGTCGCCCTCCGGCGGTCAATAAATTGGCCGCCGCGATCAGCGATATCATCGCTAATGAAAAAGCTCGATTGAATTCCATAAAACAGTCGTCAGATGGAATGCGGAATGCGGAATGCGGAATGCGGATCAAAAATTCCGCGTTCCGCATTCCGCATTCCGCATTCCGTTTATTGCGCGCCGCCTCTCAAACTTGCGCTCACCTGCTTTTGATACTGCCGCGCGGCTGCTTTCACAGTCTCTTCGTTAAGCGTCAGCAATCTTCGGTTGCGCATCAGGACGCGGCCGTTAACGATGGTGTCGGTGACATCGGAAGCCTTTGCGGCGTAAACGAGATGAGAGCGGAGATTATACATCGGCGTCAGGTGCGGCGCACCTAGATCAACGACAACCAAGTCGGCCCGTTTGCCCACTTCGAGAGAGCCAATCTCCGTCTCCATGTGCAACGCGCGCGCGCCGCCAATGGTCGCCATCTCAAGCGACTGCCCAGCCGTTACAACGGTCGGAGTCATCGTCACCAGTTTGTGAAGCTTCGCGGCGGTGTCCATCTCCTCCCACATACTCAGATCGTGATTCGACGCCGCGCCGTCCGTGCCCAAACCCACTCGCAACGACAATTTAAGCATCTGCGGAATCGGGGCGGCGCCGGAACTGAGCTTCATGTTCGATTGCGGGCAATGCGCCACGCCGACCTCGCGCTCTTTGAGGATCTCTACCTCCCGGTCGTTGACGTGAACGACGTGGGCGGCCAGCAACCGCCGGGAGAGGAACCCTATCTTTTCCAGATAGAGCGTTGGACGCGTGTTGTATCTTTCGGCGATGGTCTTCGTTTCGGTGGGAGCTTCGGCAAGGTGAATGAGGATCGGAGCATCGTGTTTCTCGGCGAACGCTTTGACCTGGTTGAGATGCTCCGCGCTGACGGTGTATGGCGCGTGCGGCGCAATCGCGGGAGTAATGAGCGCATCGCCCTTCCAACGCTTGACGAAACTCTCGGTGTAGCTGAGGGCGGCCTCCCAGGTTTTGTTGTCAGGCGCGGGAAAATCAATAACTGTTTCGCCAAGCACTCCGCGCAAACCAGCCTTCCTGGTCTCTTCGGCGATGGCGTCCTCGAAATAATACATGTCAGCGTAGGTCGTGGTCCCGCCGCGAATCATTTCAGCGAGTCCGAGGCGCGCGCCTGCGATAACAAAATCGCGTGTGACGTTTTTCGCTTCGGCCGGGAAGATGTATTTGGTCAGCCAGTCCTGGAGGTCTAGATCGTCGGCGATGCCGCGAAAGAGCGTCATCGGGATGTGAGTGTGAGCGTTGATCAGGCCTGGAATAACGACTTTACCACGCGCGTCAATCATCTGCTTCTGGCGATAACTCTTTCGTTTCAGATCCGAGACGTCGCCGACATCAATGATGCGCTCGCCCCGAATCGCGATGAAGCCGTTTTCAAAGACGCGCTGGTCGCGGCTCATCGTAACGACCGCGCCGCCAGCGATCAGCAGATCAATATCATTTGCGGCCGCGTTGACGCCAGTAATGATAGTGGGTTCGCCGAGACGTTGCGCTGAA
>Ga0187894_10005127_pt1 | contig 13606 bp, 1 predicted proteins | sample GBC1701081metaG_FD_136650 | JGI IMG/M metagenome (GOLD analysis project Ga0187894, IMG submission 136650) | White microbial mat communities from a lava cave in the Kipuka Kanohina Cave System on the Island of Hawaii, USA - GBC170108-1 metaG ...
CGTTCCGGTGGGTTCGAAGGGTCGAGCGGGACGTAAGCGCCGCCCGCTTTGAGCACGCCGAGCATGCCGACAACCATCTCAGCCGAACGCTCCGTGCATACGCCGACCAGCGCCCCTGGCCCGACGCCGAGGCGGCGGAGACGGCGCGCGAGCTGTCCGGAGTGCTCGTCCAACTCCGCGTGGGAAAGTGTGCGTTCGCCGCAGACGACAGCCGTGCGGTTCCCCATCCGGTGCGCGACTTCCACGAACTCCTCGTGAAGGCAGCGGAACTCTCGCGCGCCTCGCGCCTCGTCGTTCCACCCGGCGACGACCTGCCGCCGCTGTGCTTCCGTCATCAGCGCCAGCTCCGACAGTCGCCGCGCAGGGTGGCGAGCCGCGTCTTCGAGCAGTGTGCGGAAGTAGCCGAGCGTGCGCTCGACCGTCGCCGAGTCGAACAGGTTTGTGTTGAAGTCGCAGTCGAGTCGCAGCCCGTCGCCGCGGTCCATCACGTTCACGCTCAAGTCGAACTTGCTGTGGCCGACAGGCGACGAGACCCACTCGACCTCCAGCCCGAACATCGGCGGAACAGAGAGCGGTTCGAGGTTAAAGGTGGTCGAAAAGAGCGGGAAGCGGCTCGCGTCGCGCGGGCGGCGCAGCTTTTCGACGAGGCCGAGTACGGAGTAGTCTGCGTGCTCGTAGGCTTCGAACAGCAGCCCGCGGACGTGTGCCATGAACTCGGCGAAGGTCGGGTCAAGGGCACCCGGGGCGAGGCGGCTGCGGAGGGGAAGTGGGCGCGTGCAGAAGCCGACGAGCCGGGCCTCGGCGCGCCCCTCGCGGCCCGCCACCGGAATGCCGATAACCACGTCTGCCTGCCCCGTCAGACGGTGGACCAGCGCGAGGTGTCCAGCCAACAACGTCATGAAAAGCGTGCTGCCATGTTGCCGGCCAAGACTCTTCAGCTCCTCGTAGAGTTGCTGTTCGAAGGACGTGTGCAGGCGCGCGCCGCGGTAGGTCTGCGTGGGCGGACGCGGGCGGTCGGCGGGGAGGTCGGCGTGCGGCGGGTCGCCGCCCAGCCGCGTGACCCAGAAAGACTCATCGTCAGAACGCTTTGCCAGCTTCTCGGGCCGCCGCAGACTCTGGGCGTAATCGCCGAACTGCAAAGGCGCGTCCGACTCCCACGCGACACCGCGGCATCCGGCCTCGTAGGCCGCGCAGATCTCATCCAGCAGCACTCCGACCGACCACCCGTCCGAGACGACGTGATGCGTGGAGAGCACGAAAAGGTGGTGCTCTGCTTCGAGCCGGAGGACGTGGGAGCGCAGCAGTGGAGCGACTCCGAGGTCGAATTTCCGGCGACATTCCTCAGCCAGCCAGTGCGTGGCCGCTGCCTCGCGCTCTGCGACAGAGGTCGCGCCGCTGAAGTCCGTGAGCGGCAGTTCGCGCGGCGACGGTGCGTGGATGAGCTGCTCCGAGCCGTCGTCGCTGAGGCTCGTCCACAGCGCCTCGTGGCGGGCGACGGCCGCCCGGACAGCGTTGGCGAAAGCCGTCAGGTTGAGCGGGCCGCGGAGCCGCAGGCAGAGCGTTTCGTTATAGGCGCACGAGGCGTCGTCGCCAACCTGCGCCAGAACCCAGAGCTGCCGCTGCGCTTCGGTCGTCGGCACGCGCCGGACGATGCGTGCCGGAATGCGGGCCGGCTCGGCGGCAAATTCATAAGTGGGGACGTGAGGTGGGTCGGACGGTTGCGGACGGCAGCGCTCGCGCAGCGCGCCTAGGTGCGGGAGACTGTCGAGCACCGTTGCGGCCTCGACCCCGAAGTCGATGAAACAGGCGAGTTCATCAACTCCGATGTCGGCCAGCCGTTGGACGACTGGCGCGCAGGTCTCAGGTGTGCCGACCAATGCGCTCGTCCGCACGTAACGCTCGTAGGCGGACGACAGGAGGTAGTTTAGGTCGTCTTCCGAAAGTCTCTCGAAGTCAATCTGTAAGCTTTGACTGCGGAGGAGGTTCTGCAGGAGGTCGAGAGAAGACTTGAGGTAGTTGCAGAAGGGGCGTCTGGCGTGCTCGCGCACGGCCTCGGCTTCGGCCCCGACGAACGTGTGCAGCAGCAGCGCAACATGGCCGCGCGTGGGGTCGTGGCCGTGGTCAGCCAACGCCCGGCGGTAGAGGGCGACGTTGCGCGCGAGGTCTTCTACGGTCTGCCCCATCAGGTTCGTCAGGATGCCGGCGCCGATCTGGCCCGCGCGTTGGTACGTCTCCGGGTTGTTGACGACCGTAATCCAGATGGGCAGTTCGCGCTGCATCGGCTGCGGGAAGAGGCGGACGCGGATTTCGTTGCCGGCGCCGCCGCGCGCCGCGATCAACTCGCCCCGCCATAGCTGCCGCACCTCCTCGATCTTCTCGAACATCAACTCGCGGTGGCGCCCGTAAGCTTCGGGCGCGAAGACGAAGTCGTCCGGGTGCCAGCCTGAGGCGAAGGAGACTCCGACGCGACCCCGCGAGAGGTTGTCCACTACCGACCACTCCTCGGCGACGCGCACGACGTGATGGAGCGGCAGCACGACGCTGCCCGCACGCAGGCGGACGTGCTGCGTCTCTCTTGCGAGCGCCGCGGCGATGACCGACGGGTTGGGCGAAAACCCACCGAAGGCGTGGAAATGTCGCTCTGGAATCCAGACTGCCTCGAAGCCGTGACGGTCGGCGAACTTCGCGCCCTCGATGAGCAGATCGTACTTGTGTCCGTCGAAGGCCGCCTCGTAGTTGCCGAAGAACGACAGGCTGAAGCGGACAGCCTTGTCGGAACGTGGCTCGGGACGTATCGAGGGCCCAGCCTTGCGGACCTGCGCGGGCGCGCGTGCCTCCTCCACTCTGGCGGACGGACCGACTAGCGCCGGCTTCATCTCACGACGGCCCCAGAACCCGAGCCCCTGACGTCTGTCCACCTCCGCGCCCACCTCTTTGACGGGTGTGGTGCGCGCGCCGTTCGTAGGCCCGCCGGGCTTATCCGCGATGAAACCGCCTGCGCGCATCTCCGCGGCGCTCTCAGTGACGGCGCTAACGATGTGCTCCACGTCCTCATCCGTGTGCGCCGTCGAGAGGAAGCAGTTGCGCCACTCCCACACGTAGACGCCCTTCGTAAGCAGGTGGTAGAAGAGCAAATCCATGTTGCCCGTGTAGTTGAAACGGAAGAGCGAGCCGAAGTGCGCGACGCGCAGCGGCATCTCCTCGCGCGCGAAGTGCTCGTTGAGCGTGGCGGCGAGACGCGAAGTGCGTTCGTTCAGATCGGCTTGCAGCGACGGGCCGCGCTCCTTGAGGTGTGCGAGCACGGCGCGCGCTGACGCCATTGCCAGCGGGTGCTGGCAGAAGGTGCCGCCGAAGTAAGTGGTGTCGGCGGGTGGGTAGGAGGCATCGCCGTAATCCCAGAGGCCGCCGTCAATGCCGTCCATGAAGGGCGCGCGGCCCGCGACGATTCCGATGGGCAGGCCGCCACCCGCGATCTTGCCGTAGGTGGCGAGGTCGGCTGCTACGCCGAACCACGCCTGCGCCCCGCCGGGGTGGACGCGAAAACCCGTCACCATCTCGTCGAAGATCAAGACGACGCCGGCTGCCTGCGTCCACGCCCGCAACTCGTGCAGGAACTCGCGCGGTTGCAACTCCGGGTGGCGACTCTGCACCGGCTCGACGAGGACGGCGGCGAGTTCGTTGGCGTGTGCGTGCAGGAGTTCGAGTGCGCGTGGGCTGCCGTATTCGAGCACCAGCACGTCCTCGGCGACGTGTGGCGGGATGCCGGGCGCGAGCGGTACCGAGAGGTCGCCGCTGCCCTGCGCGCGGGCGAGGGTGCCGTCGGAGTGGCCGTGGTAGGAGCCGGCGAAGATGGCGATCTTCATCCGGCCCGTACGTGCGCGAGCGAGCCGCAGGGCCGTCATCACCGCCTCCGTACCGGAGTTGCAGAAGGTCGCTCGTTCCATCCCCGTCAACTCGCAGACGAGCGCGGCGACCTCTCCGGCGAGGGCCGGGCGCGGTCCCAACTCGATGCCCCGCCGGAGCTGTTCCTCGACTGCTGCGGTAACGAACGGAGGGCGGTGACCGAAGAGATGGACGCCGAAGCCCATCGTGATGTCAACGTACTCGTTGCCGTCGAGATCGCGCAGCCGCGCGCCATTGGCCCCCGCGCCGACAATTGGGTAGAGCATCTCCTTGATAGAGAGGCGGAAGCCGACGATAGCACGGCTGTCGGCAAGTACCGGTCGATACTGTCGCGCCAACTGCTTTGAAGCGGCTGTGCGGCGCGTGAAGCGTTCGACGAGTTCGCTCAGGTGTTTTTGCTGCCGCTCGCTGAGGCCGCCAGCGGTGCCGGGCTGCACGGGTTGAAAGGGAACGTAGGGCGCGCGGGCGCGAGCGCCGTTTAAAAGTTCTGACGACGCGGGCGCCAGCGATTGGGGCCTCGCCTCGAGCGTAGTGATTGGTTCCTGTGCTTCCTGCTTGCGGAGTTCTTCGTGCGGTTTGACGGCGGTGGGCGGCGGCTCGAGCGGGCGGCGCTGGCCGAGCACGGAGAGCTGCTGCGACATGATGCCGGAGAACTGCGCGAGCAGGTCGAGCTGGCGCGATATGATGCGCTCCCGCGAGTCAGCGTGCAGGCTCACGCCCGCTTCAACCGTGGGCTGCTCCGGCTCGGATGCGATCATCTCGGCGAACCCTTGCGCGGGCGGCATGGCGGACACGGGCAGACTCATCTGAATGCTTGCGCCGGGCGTATCGGGGCGGGCCGAGGGAGGCGCGGGCGTCGTCCTTTGCTCGATGTGCGCGGCCAGCGCGTCGAGCGTGGTGACCTGCTCAAACAGTTGGCGGACGGAGATTCTCAGCAGGAACGTGTCTTCGATGACGCGGATTGCTTCGGCGAGGACGATGGAGTCCGCGCCCATTTCGAGGAACGACGCGTGCGCGTCTAAAGTCTCCGGCGCGGTCTGAAGCAGGCGTCCGACGATGGCGCGCAGTGTTTCGAGAATGGTTTCCTTGCGGCGCGGGTCGGTCGCTGCGCGGTCCATCCGAGGCGAGGCTTCGGTCATCATGATCCTAACTCCTTCCGGCATCTCATCCTTTGTCTTCAAACGCGCTGGTCGTGCTGAGACTTCGGCCGCGCACGTCGATTCCGCGCACGGCTCAGGTCGCGCCGAATTCTGTAGCCAGTAACTCTCTCTCTCGAACGGGTAGGTCGGCAGGGAAACGCGATGGCGTGGATAACCGCGGTCAAACCCGCTCCAGTCAACTTCGCACCCGGCGACGTAGAGCGCCGTCAAGCTGGCGAGGAGCGTGTGCCAATCGCGCGCCCCGCGCCGAAGTGTCGGCAGCCAGCTCACGTCCGCGCCGGACAGACACCGGCGGCCCATGTTGAGAAGCGGCGTGTCCGGGCCGACCTCGACGAACACCTCGCAGCCCTGCGCTGCGAGCGTCCCCAAAGCAGCATCGAAGCGCACCGGTTCGCGCGTGTGTGCGAGCCAGTGGTCGGCCTCCAGGCGCGAGCCCGCTTCGAGTGCCGAGCCCATCAACCCTGAGACGAGTGGAAGGCGGAGCGGGTGCGCGGTGACGTTCCGCAACGCGCGCTCGAAGTCACCCAGCATCGGCTCCATGAGCGGGGAGTGGAAGGCGTGGGAGACGTTGAGGCGGCGGGTCGTAACGCCGCCCGCTTCGAGACGGCGCAGCGCTGCTCGCACTGCCTCGCGCTCGCCGGAGATGACCGTGTGCGCTGGGCCGTTAACGGCGGCGATGGAGATCCGGCCGCCTTCTTGTTCGAGCACGGCGACGACTCTCTGCTCATCGGCGAAGACGGCGGCCATCTCGCCCGACGGCGGAAGCGCCTGCATCAGGCGCGCTCGCTGCGTCACGAGCAACAGTCCCTCTTCCAGTGTCAGCGCGCCAGCGCAGCATGCCGCTGCGTACTCGCCAACGCTGTGGCCGAAGACGAAGTCGGGCTCGACGCCCCACTCACGCCACAACTCGGCCAGCGCGTAACAGAGCGCGAAGAGAGCAGGCTGCGTGTATGCCGTCTCGTCGAGCCAAGGTGCCGTGTCATCCTTCTCGTAGAGCACCGAGAGCAGAGGACGTTCGAGGACCGGGCGGAGGATTTCGTCGCATCGGTCGAAGACACGGCGGAAGATGGGATGCGTTTCGTAAAGTGCGCGCCCCATCCCGAGATACTGCGCGCCCTGCCCGGTGAAGAGGAAGGCGACTCGCGGGCGGCGCCGGCCGGGCGCGTGCGCCTCACGCAGCTCCTTGGACGGCTCGCCGCGCGCGAAGCTTTCAAGGCTCTGACGGAGTTGTTCCCGCGTCTCACACGTCAGCGCCATCCGATGCGCGAAGTGCGCGCGCCCAACGTTTGCCGTGAAGCATAGGTCCGCGAGCGGCTGATCCGCGCGGAACGCGAGGTGCTCAGCGTAGCGGCGCGCCAGCTCGCGCAACGCGCTGTCGCTTGGCGCCGACAGGCGGAGGACGTGCGCGGGGCGATCGAGAATGACCTGTATGTCGCCGCGTGTGTCGGGCGCCTCTTCGAGGACGACGTGAGCATTCGTCCCTCCGAAGCCGAAGCTGCTCACGCCTGCGAAGCGAGGGCGGCCACCGCGTTTCCAGTCGCGGCCGCACGTCGCGATCTCAAGCGGCGAGTCGGCGACCGAAAGACGCGGGTTGAGGTCGCGGACGTGCAGGTGCGGAGGGATGTACTCGCGTTCAAGACAGAGCGCGGCTTTGACGAGCCCGGCCACTCCGGCAGCCGCTTCGAGGTGGCCGAGGTTGGTCTTGACCGAGCCGACGAGACATCGCTCGCTCGCCGGCCTTCCCTCCCGCAAGACCTCGCTGAGGGCGTTGAACTCGATGGGGTCGCCGAGAGGGGTGCCGGTGCCGTGTGCCTCGACGTAACCGACCTCTGCGGCGGCGACGCCGGCCCGTTCCAAAGCCTCTCTGATGAGCGCCTGCTGCGCCAGCCCGTTCGGGGCCGTGAGCCCGTTGCTCCGCCCGTCCTGATTGACGGCCGAGCCGCGGACGAGCGCCACCACGCGGTCGCCGTCCGCCAGCGCATCCGCGAGTCGCTTGAGCACCACGACGCCGCAGCCTTCGGCACGCACGTAGCCGTCGGCCGCAGCGTCAAACGTCTTACACCGCCCATCAGTCGACATCATCCCGGCGCGTGTCAGCGCTTCGGTCAGCTTGGGTGTCAGTATGAGGTTGACACCGCCCGCGAGTGCCGCCCCGGACTCGCCCATGCGCAGACTTTGACAGGCTGCATGCACGGCGACGAGCGAGGAGGAGCAAGCGGTGTCCACGGCCATGCTCGGTCCGCGCAGGTCAAGGAGGTATGAGAGGCGGTTGGCGGCGATGCTGAGGGCGGAGCCGGTGCCCGCGTAGGCGTCGGGGCTTGCTGCGGCGTTGAACTGGAGCAGCGCGTAGTCGCTGTTACTGATGCCGACGAAGACGCCGGTTCGTGTTCCGCCCAGCCGATCTGGCGCATGGCCTGCATCCTCCAGCGCCTCCCATGCGACTTCGAGCAGAAGCCTTTGCTGTGGATCGATCTGGGCCGCCTCGCGCGGCGAGATTCCGAAGAAGTGCGCGTCGAAACCGTCCACCTGTTGGAGAAAGCCGCCGCGGGCCGGTGCCTCCCGGCGACCCGGCGGAACTTCCCTGACGGCATCCACGCCGTCGCGCAGCAGCCGCCAGAAAGCCTCGATGTTTTCCGCTCCCGGGAAGCGACAGGCCATCCCGACGATGGCAATGGCCTCTGTCGCGGCGCTCTCCGTCACCGCTGCGCGTGAGGCATGCGCTGCCGGAGAGTCGGGCACAGTCTCCCCGCCGACGTGCCGCGCGACGCGCTCGATGGTCGGGTAGTCCCAGAAGAACGTGGGCGGCAAAGGACGGCCAAGCCACGCACTGAAGTCGCCTACCAGCTCGACCACCCGCGCCGAGTCGAAGCCGAAGTATCTGAACGGCTGGCCGGTATTAACCTCTGCGGGCGGGGTGCCGGTTCGCCGGGAGATGGCTGCGGCGAGCCATTCGCGGACGGCCTCGACCGTCGGCGTCTTCCGTGAGGCGGGGGCCGGTGTCGCACCGGGCGGCGGCGGAAGTGCTGTGGCAATACTCAAAAGAGGGCTCAATCGATTTTCGTCGGCACCGTACTCGGGCGCCTGCCAGCGGGCGACCGCCTCCAGCGTCCCTTCGAGAAACTCACGGCGACTGGCGTGGCGCTGGATCTTCCCGCTTGAAGTCTTGTTGATCGTGCCGGTCTTGACGAGGACGATGGCGTAGGGCTGAAGCTCGTGGCGTTCGGCGACACGCTCTCGGATGGCCTCGAGCACCTCCCGCTCGTCAGCCGGGCGGAACTCGCGCCGCACTTCCAGCACGAGCACGAGCCTCTCCTCGACGCCGACTTCGACCGAGAAAGCGGCGCTGCAACCGGAACGCAGCAACGGGTGGCTCCGCTCGGCCGTCCACTCGATGTCCTGCGGGTAGTAGTTTTGCCCGCGGATGATGATGAGGTCTTTGACTCGCCCGCCGATGAAAAGCTCACCGTAGCGCATGAAGCCGAGGTCGCCCGTCCGCATGAAAGGGCCTTCGTCGGTGTCGGCGGTGCGCGCGTAGAACTTCTCCTCGGTCTCGTCGGGGCGCTGCCAGTAGCCGTGCGCCAGCCCCGCACACTTTACCCAGATTTCGCCAAGCACGTCTGGCGCGCAGCGGCGTAACGTCTCGGGATCGACGATGGCGACCTCGGTATCTGCGATAGGTACACCGCAGCCAACGAGGGCGCGTGCGCCCGGCGCGTCGGGCTCAACCTCGACGACGCGCCGCTCCTGCTCGAGCGCCGACGCGCGCGCCGTGATGAAGAGCGGCGTACGCGGTTTCGGGCCGCCGGCCGTGACCATCAGCGTTGCCTCGGCGAGGCCGAAGGCCGGGTAGAAGGCTTCGAGGCGGAAACCGCAAGGCGCGAACGTCTCGGCGAACCGCTCAATCGTCTCGCGGTGCACGGGCTCGGCGGCGTTGCCGGCCATGCGCCAACTACTCAAGTCGAGCCGCGCACGCTCTTCCCACGTGACCTTGCGCACACATAGCTCGTAAGCGAAGTTGGGGCCGGAACTGTGCGTCACGCCGAAGCGCGTGATGGCTTCGAGCCAGCGCGCGGGGCGCTGCACGAACGCGAGCGGCGAGAAGAGGTAGGCGGGGATGCCGCAGACGGCGGGGTGGATGATGCCCTCGACCAGCCCGTAGTCGTGGAAGTTGGGCATCCACGTTGCACTGACGCTCTCCTCAGTGTAGTCGTTGGCGCGCGTGAGGTGCTCGGACTGGTGGGTCAGGCAGAAGTGCGTGACCATCACGCCTTTCGGCGTCGAGGTTGATCCGGAAGTGTATTGCAAGTAGGCCAGGTCGTTCGCCGCTTGCGCGGGCCGTTGCCAGCGTAAGGCCGCTTCGTGGTCGATCTCGTCTGCATTGATCCAGCGCAGTGCGCGCAGGTCGGCGGCGCCCTCGATCATTGAGAGGAGCGGGGCCGTGGTGAGGGCGAGCGCCGGGCTTGAGTCGGCGGCGATTGCCTGCACTCTCGGCAGGGTGCGTGCGAGCCGCGCGGCGTGGGGCGGAGGCACCGGCACGGCCACTGCACCTGCGTACAGGCAGCCGAAGAAGGAGACGACGAACTCCAGCCCCGCGTCGAACAGCAGCAGCACACGCTCGCCACGCGCGCCAGACTCATCGAGCAACGCTGCGACCGCCCGCGCCTGTTGGTCCAGTTCGGCGTAAGTCAGGCGCGCTGTCTCGTCCTCGCCGTCGGCGAGAAAAGTGAAGGCTGTGCGGTCGGGTTGCTGCCGTGCCCTCCGGCACAGGATTTCCGTGAGCGTGGCTAGTCCCTGTTCAGACATCTCGAAAACCTTCGCTTCTGTATCCACAGATGACACAGGTTGATTAAACAAAATCTGTGTAATCTGTGGATGACAACCTCAATTTAGGTCACTGCCGACGTTTGTACTGCCGCCGTCTCAGCTCCCGCTGCCGGCTCAGCGATGCGGCCCGGCTCTCAGACTCGCTCCGCCCCGCGCGCACCACCGCACGAGGCTGTGTGTGCGACCGGCTCAGGTGCTCGGCCAGCGCGCTCACTGTCGGGTACTTGAACAACTCGACGACGGGCAACTCCACCCGCAGCGCCTCGCGGAGCCGGTTGTTGACGCGAATCAACAGCAGCGAGTGGCCGCCGAGGTTGAAGAAGTTATCGCGGACGCCGACCCGCTCGACCCCGAGCGCCTCCTGCCACACGCCGGCGATTAAACTCTCCAACTCCGAGCGCGGCGCGACGTACGGCCCCTCGGCCTCGCGGCTCCCGCCGTCCGGGGCGGGCAGCGCTTTGCGGTCGAGTTTGCCGTTCGGCGTTAGCGGAAAAGCTTCGAGCCGCACGATGGCCGACGGAAGCATGTACTCAGGCAGTCGCCCTCTCAGGAAGTCGCGCAGATCCCACAGCTCGGCCTCCGGCGTGCGCGGAACGACATAGGCCACTAGCCGAAGGCCACCGCTTTTGTCGTCGCACGCCGCGACGGCACCCTCCCGCACTTCCGGGTGTTGCCTGAGCACCGCCTCGATTTCGCCAACCTCGACGCGGAAGCCGCGGACTTTGACCTGCTCGTCGGCGCGACCCAGAAACTCGATATTGCCGTCGGGCAGGAACCGCCCGAGGTCGCCCGTGCGGTAGAGTCGCAGGCCGGGTAGCCGCGCGTATGGGTGCGGCAGAAACCGTTCGGCTGTCAGGGCCGGGCCGCGGTGGTAGCCCCGCGCCACACCCGCCCCTCCAACGTAAATTTCGCCGATCACCCCTACGGGAACGGGCTGGTGCCGTGCGTCGAAGACGTATAGTTCCGCGTTCGCAATTGGGCGACCGATGGGCGCGACGTGCGTTCGGAGGTGGGCGGCGCCGGCTTCACACGGTTCGTAATTGCTCGCTGTGACGGTCGTCTCCGTCGGCCCGTAAGCATTGCTCCACTCGACCCGGCTCCCAACGATCTGCCGCCAGCTTTCGAGTGTCGTGCTGAGCGTCTTCTCGTTGCCGACGACAACGCGCCGCAGCGTCGAAGGCAGCAGAGCGCCGTGTGTCTCGTGATCCTCACCGCCCCGCTGATCTTCGAGTGTCGTCAGCCACTCGGCCCAGAATGACGCCGGCAAGTTTGCCAACGTCAAGCCCTCGCGCTCGACGAACCGAACGAACTCGCCAATGGTGTCGAAGACATGCGCGGGCCGCATGACGGCGCGCGCGCCGGACAGCCATGCCCCGAAGAACTCTTCGGCCGCCACGTCGAACGAGAGGGAGGCGAATTGCAAGAGGCGGTCGCGCGACGTTAGGCGGTGTTGCGCCGCGAAGGCGAGGCTCGTGTTGACGAGCGAGCGGTGCTCTACGAGGGTGCCCTTTGGACGTCCGGTCGTCCCCGAAGTGTAGACGAGATAGGCCAGGTTGTCGGGGGCGGCGACTTGCCCGAGGTCGCTGGCCGCGTGGACCTCGATCTGCTGCGCTTCAGCATCGAGGCAGACGAGCCGCGCGCCGTGCTCCGGCAGCGAGGCGGCGAGCCGCGTCGTCGTCAGGAGCACAGAGGCACCGGCATCTTCGAGCATAAAGGAGCGGCGTGGAGGCGGGTACGCGGGATCCAAAACCATCCACGCGCCGCCAGCCTTCAACACGGCGAGCAACGCGACACCCGCCCACGCCTCACGCTCCAGCAGGATGCCGACCCGCGCCTCAGCCCTCACCCCACATGCCCGCAGGTGGCGCGCCAGCCGGTTGGCCCGCGCGTTGAGTTCCGCATAGTTCAGCCGCTCGCCGCCGCAGACAAGCGCGACGGTTTCGGGCGCACGCGCCGCCTGCTCCTCGAAGAGTTCGTGGACGCAACGGTCGCGCGGAAAGTCGCGGCGCGTCTCGTTCCATTCGCCGAGGAGTTGGCGCCGCTCTTCATCCGTGAGCAGCGGCAGGGCGCCGAGGCTCGCGGACGGATCGGTTACCGCGGCGTCGAGCAGCATTGTGAAGTGCTTGAGCATCCGCTTGATGGTCGCGCCGTCAAAAAGGTCGGTGTTGTACTCGAGCGTGCACAGCAGGCCGTCGACGCGCTCGGTCACGTCGAACGAGAGATCGAACGGCGACACCTCCGTCTCGTCGTCTAGCTGGCTGATCTCGATGTCGCCCATTCTCAGCGGTGGCAGCGGCGCGTTTTGCAAGGAGAACATGACCTGGAAGAGCGGGGTGCGGCTCGTGTCGCGCTCGGGCTGCAACTCTTCGACCAGCTTCTCGAAGGGCACGTCCTGGTGGGCGAAGGCCCCGAGCGTCACGTCCCTGACGCGGCCAAGCAACTCCCGGAAGGTGGGGTCGCCCGACAGGTCTGTGCGCAGGACGAGGGTGTTGACGAAGAAGCCGACGAGCGGCTCCAACTCGGTCCGGTTGCGATTGGCGACGGGCGTGCCGACGACGATGTCGTCCTGTCTCGTGTAGCGCCCGAGCAGTGTCTTGAAGACGGCTAGCAGAAACATGTAGGGCGTCACGTTTTCGCGGCGGGCCAGTGCTTTCAGCCGTCGGGTCAGTCCGAGGTCTATCAGGTGGGTGAGAGATGCCCCGCGATAACTCTGCACGGGCGGGCGCGGCCTGTCGGTCGGCAGTTCAAGCGTCGGAGCTTTCCTGCCCAGCCGCTCCTTCCAATATTTCATCTGCCGATCCAGCGTTTCACCTTGCAGCCACGCGCGCTGCCAGACGGCGAAATCAGCGTACTGGATGGACAGCTTCGGCAACTCTGGCCGTCGGCCCGCAACGAAGGCTTCGTAAGCCGCGCTCAACTCCTTGAGGAGCACGCCGATTGACCAGCCGTCCGAAACGATGTGGTGCATGAGGAACCAGAAGTGATATTCCTCCTCGGCCAGCCGCACCAGCGCAGCCCCAACCAGCGGCCCCAGCGCGAAGTCGAACGGCTGTTCGCGCAGGCGCGCCGCAGTTCGGTTGACTTGATCGGTCCGTTCGACCTCCGGTAGCCGGCTCAAGTCTTCGACCGGGATGGACAGGGTCAATCGCGGCGCGACGATCTGCACGGGCTGCCCTTCGATCTCAGCGAACGTGGTGCGCAGGACTTCGTGCCGACTGATGATTTCGTTAACGCTTCGTTCGAGCGCCGCGACTTGGAGAGGACCGCGGAGTCGGAAGGCGGCGGGCACTTTGTAAGGGCCGTCAGGCTCTAGCTGTTCGAGAAACCAGAGACGCTGCTGCGCGAAAGAGAGCGGATGGTGCGCCGCCGCGCCGCGCCGCGGGATGGCCTGTGCGCCATCCCGCTCCGCCGCTCGCTGCTGTTTCAGTCGCGACACAAGCGCCGCGCGCTCCGTCGGCGACAACTCAGCGATATGTTCAGCATCCTTCGCCATTCGGCTCTGAACCTGAAAAAGTTTACTCGGCGTCAAGTTGACGCCGAGCGGGCCTTGCTAGCAACAAACAGTCAAGCGGTCAGCAAGTGTGTGCGGGCCAACTCCGCCTGCCACCGCGTTGCGGTTTACGGCAAAACCCTGAATCAGAAAAGGGGGAGGAGTGTAAGGTGCGGCCCGCCACGGTGCGCGCGCGTGGGAATGAGCGTCCTTGTTTAATAAAGCCGAC
>Ga0187894_10005128_pt1 | contig 13605 bp, 10 predicted proteins | sample GBC1701081metaG_FD_136650 | JGI IMG/M metagenome (GOLD analysis project Ga0187894, IMG submission 136650) | White microbial mat communities from a lava cave in the Kipuka Kanohina Cave System on the Island of Hawaii, USA - GBC170108-1 metaG ...
CCACGATCAGGGCCGCCTACGTCGCCGGCTGCGACGGCGGACGCAGTTCCGTGCGCGAGCTCTCCGGCATCAAGTTTCCGGGTGCGCCTTACGAGCACGTGTTCTTCGTCGCCGACACCGAAGCAACCGGTCCGATGGTGCAGGGCGAATTGAACGTGTACCTGTGGAAGGACGGCTTCCACCTGTTCTTCCCGATGCGCGGCAAGGATCGCTGGCGCGTCATCGGCATCCTGCCCCGGCGCTTGCGTGGCAAGGCAGGCCTGACGTTCGAGGAGATCGTTCCCGCGATCACGCGGGAGGCCGGCGCCCGACTTTCTTTCGCGTCCTGCAGCTGGTTCTCCACCTATCGCATTCATCATCGCTGCGTCGAGCGTTTTCGCGACCGCCGCTGTTTCCTGCTCGGCGACGCGGCCCACGTGCACAGCCCCATGGGCGGGCAAGGCATGAACACCGGCCTGCAGGATGCGTACAACCTCGCCTGGAAACTCGCGCTGGTCGTGAAGGGACAGGCCGATGCAGCGCTGCTCGAATCGTACGAGGCCGAACGCCTGCCGGTCGCGCAACAGCTGCTGAACAGCACCGACCGCGCGTTCACGATGGTCGTGTCCGAGAGCTGGCTTGCCGGCGTGTTCCGGACGAAGCTGCTGGCGAAGATCGCCGCGCGCGCCATGAAGAGCCAGCGCGTACGCACCCGCGCATTCCGCATGCTGTCGCAGATCGGCATCCGCTACTCGCACAGTCCGCTGTCGCAATCGCTGGCGAATTTCCCGAAGGGTGCCCCTGGCGCCGGCGATCGCCTGCCGTGGATGCAACTCAGGTTCGCGCCGGGTGGCGCGCGCGAGGACGTGTTCGGCCGGCTCGACGACACGCGCTTCAACCTGGTCGTGATCGGTCAGGACGCGCCCGCGGAGAACCTCACCGTGCTCGGCGAGCCCCTGCGAACGCACGTGGTCCAGAAGGACTCCGAGAACGCACAGGAGCTCGCCCGCGCCCACGTTCCCGGCGTTGCGTTCTACCTGGTACGGCCGGACGGCCACATCGGCCTCGCCGGAGCGCGGCTGGACCTCGCCGCCGTCAGCGGCTACCTGTCCGGGATCGGGATTCGCGCTTCGCCACCGCAGGAACCGACCCGGCTCGCGATGGCGAGCTGATCGTCAGCGCCGGCCGCGCGCCGAGGTGCTGCGGCCCGAAGCGCCGCGGTCCGAAACGCCGCGGCCCGAAACGCCGCGGCCCGAAACGCCGCGAACGGATGCGCCGCGCTTGTGTCGCGGTGCCGATGACCGCGTTGCCCGTTTTGCCTCGGGGCGCGCACCGGATCGCGCGGGCGCGCTCTTCTTGCGCGCCGGGCGCCCTTCGGAACTTCGCGCCTCGGAACGATGCTGACTCTGCGCCCGTCCGGGCTTGCCGCCGCGCGGGCCGGCGTCGCGCTCGACCTCGCGCCGACCCATCGGCCGTGGCAGACCCGCCAGGGCGTAGAGGTCACCTGCTTCGGCCGGCGACAGTGCGTCGGTGCGCTCGCGCGCGAGCGAGCGGTCCATGTGCAGCGGGCCGATCGCCACGCGCATCAGGCGGCTCAGCTGCAGGCCGGCGGCCGCGAACAAGCGGTGCACGTCGCGGGCACGGGCGCCGCGCGTGATCAGTTTCACCCAGCGGTTGTAGCCCTCGCCACCGCCCGGGATCACGGACTCGATCTCGAGCTTGCGGTCGTCGAGCACACCGCTCTTCAGGAGCTCGAGCTGCCCGAGCGTGGGCTCGCCGCGGATGCGCACGGCGAACTCGACCCGCAGGCTGCTCACCTTGCGCATCAGTGCCTGCGCCAGATCGCCGTCGCTGGTGAGGATCTCCAGCCCGCCGTCGTTCGGAGGTAGCGGGCTGATGCTGATCCAGCGTCTGCCGGCACGCTTGGGCAGGCGCGCACCGAGGTCGACTGGCTCCTCGACTTCGTCCTCGCCGGGCGTGCGGCGCGGCGAACGGTGATAGAGCACCACGCGCGTGTCCGAATCCGGCTCGCGCACGCGCAGCGGCCGCCCGTCGAGCGTGACGCGATCGTGGGGTCCGATGGATTCGCCGATGTGCGCGGGCGCGCCGTTTACGGCTATGCGCCCTTCGCGGATCCAGGCTTCGATCTGCCGGCGCGAGCCGGCGCCCGCACGCGCCAGCACTTTCTGGATGCGTTCTCTCAAGCGCAGTACGGGCCTTCCTCGTCCTCCCCGCCTTTCGCCACCATGCCCGGATTCTGCTGGGGCTCCTGCGCGCCGGAATCCTCGTCGTCGTCGTCGGCCGCCTCGAGCGGCTCGTCACCGCCGGGCAACTCACCCGACGGGTCGTCCGAGAGCAGGCCAGCCGGTGTGCCGACCTGCTCGCCGGGAAGCTCGAGCTGCACGCCGACGTTGTCCATGTCGCGCAGCACCGCGAGCGTCGGCAGCTCGTCGAGACTGCGCAGGTTGAAGTAGTCGAGAAACTCGCGCGTCGTGCCGAGCAGTTCCGGGCGCCCCGGCACTTCGCGATGCCCGACCACGCGCACCCAGTTGCGCTCGACCAGCGTGCGCACGATGTTCGGATTCACGGTCACGCCGCGCACTTCCTCGATTTCGCCGCGGGTGATCGGCTGGCGATAGGCGATCAGCGCCAGCGTTTCGAGCAGCGCGCGCGAGTAGCGCTGCGGCCGCTCCTGCCACAGCCGCGACACCGTTTCCGTCATGGCGCGGCGGATCTGCACACGGAATCCGCTCGCCACTTCCCGCAGCTCGATTCCCCGTCCTGCGTATTCCTCGCGAAGCGTCGCGAGCGCCACGCGCACCTCGTCCGCGGGCGGTCGCTCGCGTTCGTCGAACAGCTCGACGAGCTGCGCGACGCTGAGCGGCCGGCCGGCGGCCAGCAGCGCGGCCTCGACCACGTTCTTCACGTATTGTCCGTGCATCGTTTGAACCTCAATGCCCGGCCGCGCCGTCGTCGGCGGGGCCCTGGTCGGCGGAACTCGGGTCGACGGGACTCTGGTCGGCAGAACTGAGCGCGGACGCATCGTCGGCCGGAGTGTTGTCGGCCACCACCACGAGATTCGGCACGCCGCTGCCGGGCCGCACGTGGATCGGCGCGTAAGCTTCGGCCTGCACGATCTCGATCAGCGCTTCGCGTGTCAGCTCCAGGATCGCGATGAAGGTCACGGTGACACCCATGCGTCCCTCTTCCGGGCGGAAGAGGCGCACGAACTCCACGAAGCTCGACTCGCGCAGCTGGCTCAGGATCTGCGACATGCGCTCGCGCACCGACAGCGGTTCGCGTTGCACGTGGTGGTGGGCGAACATCGCCGAGCGCGCCAGCACGTCCTTGAAGGCGAACAGCATCTCCTGCAGCGTCACCTGCGGCACCAGGCGCACGACCTTGCGCTCCGTGAGCTCGGCGCTCGCCAGCCACGCATCGCGCTCCAGCCGCTCGAGCCGGTCGATGTCTTCGGCCGCCTTCTTGAAGCGCTCGTATTCCTGCAGGCGCCGCACCAGCTCGGCGCGCGGATCGTCTTCCTCGGCCTGGTCGGCCTGTGCGCGCGGCAGCAGCATGCGCGACCTGATCTCGGCGAGCATCGCCGCCATCAGCAGGTATTCGCCGGCCAGCTCGAGCGCCAGGACCTGCCTCGGCTCGATGTATTCCATGTACTGGCGCGTGATCGCCGCGATCGGAATGTCGAGGATGTCGAGATTCTGGCGGCGGATCAGGTACAGCAGCAGGTCGAGCGGGCCCTCGAACGCTTCGAGGAACACTTCGAGCGCCTGCGGCGGGATGTACAGATCGCGCGGCAGCTGCGTGAGCGGCTGACCCTCGACCATCGCGAAGGGCATCTCGCTCTGCTCCGGCGCTTCTTCCGCGGGTGGCGGCGCGGGAGATTTGTTCTCGACGATTCTCAGGTCCGGTCTCACAGCACACCCGTGGTGAATCGATGCGCCTCGGCGCGGTCGTCGTCAACCACGCCCGCTCGAGCGGGCATCGTCAACGATAGTTCAGCCCCATCGCCTCGCGCACGTCGTTGAGCGTGTCGCGCGCAGCTTCCCGGGCCTTCTCGCAGCCCTCGTCAATGATGCCACGAACCAGATCGGGATTGTCCTCGTATTCCTGCGCGCGCTTGCGGATCTGGCCGATCTCCTCGACCACTTTCTCGGTCACCGGCTTCTTGCAGTCGAGGCAGCCGATGCCGGCGGTGCGGCACCCTTCTTGCACCCACGCCTGCGTCTTCTCGTCCGAATAGATCCGGTGCAGATCCCAGACGGGACACTTGTCCGGATCGCCCGGATCGCTGCGACGCACGCGCGCCGGATCGGTGACCATCGCCCTGAGCTTCTTCGCGACCTCGTCCGGATCCTCGCGCAGCCCGATGGTGTTGCCGTAGGACTTCGACATCTTGCGGCCGTCCAGTCCCGGCACCTTCGGCGTCTTCGTGAGCAGGACCTGCGGCTCGGGCACGATGCTGACTCCCGTGCCTTCCAGGTAGCCGAGCAGCCGGTCGCGGTCGGCGACGGTGATGCGCGAGTTGGCCTCTACCAGCGCGCGTGCCTTCTCGAGCGACTCGGCGTCGCCAGCCTCCTGGTACTTGCGTCGCAGCTGCCGATACAGCGCCGCGTTGCGCGAGCCGAGGCTCTTCACCGCTTTCTCCGCCTTCTGCTCGAAGTCCGGCTCGCGCCCGTAGATGTGATTGAAGCGGCGCGCCACCTCGCGGGTGATCTCCACGTGCGCCACCTGGTCTTCGCCCACCGGCACGAACGCGGGGCGATAGAGCAGGATGTCGGCGGCCTGCAGCAGCGGGTAGCCGAGGAATCCATAGGTGGCGAGATCCTTCTCCTTGAGCTGCTCCTGCTGATCCTTGTACGTGGGCACGCGCTCGAGCCAGCCGAGCGGCGTGATCATCGAGAGGAGCAGGTGCAGCTCCGCGTGCTCGGGCACGCGCGACTGCACGAACAGCGTGGCGACTCCGGGGTTGAGACCCGCCGCGAGCCAGTCGATGACGACGTCGCGCGTGTATTGCTGGAGCCTGGAAACGTCTTCGTAGCCCGTGGTGAGGGCGTGCCAGTCCGCGACGAAGAAGAAGCACTCGTGCTGATACTGCAGCTCGATCCAGTTGCGCAGCGCCCCGTGATAGTTGCCCAGGTGCAGCGGTCCCGTGGGTCGCATCCCCGAAACCACCCGTTTATTCCCTTGTGGCGCCGCCAAGAAGTCCCCCAGGTCAGTAGTACGAGCAGGCGTAGACGCGCCTCATAAGCCCTTGTCCGGTATGTGCTTCTGGCGCTCCCGCCGGGGCGGCGACGGGCGAAGCGGTGGCGATTATACGCAACTGCCCCGCCGCTCAGGGCCCGAAGGGCGCCGCGTCGCCGCGACCGCGACGAACCACCTGCGGCGCGTCGCCGGCGAGGTCGATCACGGTGGTCGGCTCCAGGCCGCAGTTGCCGCCGTCGAGGATCGCGTCCACCACCTTTTCGAGCCGCACGCGGATCTCCGTCGCCGCGGTCAGCGGCAGATCGTCGCCCGGCAGCAGCAGCGTCGAGCTCATGATCGGCTCGCCGAGCTCCGCCAGCAGGAGCTGCGGCACCGGATGATCCGGCACGCGAATCCCGATGGTTCGCCGCCGCGGGTTCTGCAGGCGCTTGGGAGTTTCGCGCGTGGCCTGCAGCAGGAAGGTGTACGGGCCCGGCGTGAACTTGCGCAGCAGCCGGTACTGGCTGTTGTCGACACGCGCGTAACGCGCGATCTCCGAGAGGTCGCGGCACACGAGCGTGAAGTGGTGATGGCGGTCGGCATTGCGGATGCGCCGGATGCGCTCCATCGCCGCCTTGTCGCCGATGTGACAGCCGAGGGCATAGCAGGAGTCGGTCGGATAGACGATGACGCCGCCGGCGCGGATCACGTCCGCCGCGCGGCACACCAGGCGCAGCTGCGGATTCTGCGCGTGGATCTCGAAGAACTGGCTCATTCAGGCGGCATCGGGCGGCCGCGGGGCACGAACTTTGGGGCGCCGGGCGGTTCCGATATGATACGCGGCCTTTCCGCCCTCCCCCGCAGCGCACCGCCCGTCTCGCATGCAACAGCTCGTCGACTTCGTCCCGCTGATCGCGTTCTGGGTCACCCTGATGCTCGGCGACATCTACCTCGCCACCGGGGTCTTCATCGTCGCCTGCGCCGCGCAGATCGCCTGGCACTGGCACAAGACGGGCAAGGTCAAGACACTGCACTGGGTCATGGGTGTTCTGGTCCTCGTGTTCGGCACTGCTACGCTGCTGCTCAAGGATCCGCGCTACATCCAGTGGAAGACCTCGATCTTCCTGTGGCTGGTGGCGGTTGCTTTCCTGTTCAGCCACTTCATCGGCGCCAAGCCGCTCGCGCAGCGCTTCCTCGAAACCTCGCTCGGCGAACACATCCAGCCGCGGCCCGCCGGCACCTGGCACCGCCTCAACCTCGCGTGGGTTGCGTTCCTCGCGCTGCTCGGCGGCGTGAACCTCTATGTCGCCTACAACTTCAGCCAGGGCGCCTGGGGCACGTACAAGGTTTTCGGCCAGATGATCCTGTTCATGCTCTTCATGCTGCCGCAGGTGATGTGGCTCATGCCGAAGGAACAGCCCTCCCAGTGAGCACCACCTTCCGGGAGGAGCGTCTGGCGCGGATCCGCTCGCGGCTCGAGAGCCGCTTCGCGCCCGTCGCCCTCGAGCTGGTCGACGAGAGCGAGCAGCACGCCGGCCACGTCGGCGCGCGTTCGGGACGCGGACACTATCGCGTGCGAATCGTGGCCGCTGCGTTCGCGACGCTGCCGCGCATACAGCGACACCGCCTGGTCTACGACGCCCTGGGCTCGGTCATGGAACAGGACATCCACGCACTCTCCATCGAAGCATTGGCGCCATCCGAAGTGAGGATCGCATGAAATCAGTGGTCGTTTTCCCCGCGCTGCTCGCCAGCGCGTTCCTGCTCGTGGCCTGCGGCAAGAAGGACGAGGCCGCGAGCGCCACGCCCGCTGCCGACCCCGGTCCCGCGGTTGCCACCATCGACGGCAAACCCATCAGCCGCACCGAGTATGAGTTCTACGCGAAGAACGTCTCGCGCAAGGAACTGGCCGAGCTCACGCCGCAGCAGCGCGAAGCGATCCTCGACGACCTCATCCGCCTGCACCTCGTCGCCGACACGGCGGTGAAGAACGGGCTGGAGAAGGACGCGGAAGTGGCGCAGGCACTGCAGCTCACCCGCCTCAACCTGCTGACGCAGGCGGCCGTGAAGAAGGAGCTCGCCGCTGCGCCGACCGAGCAGGAGATGCGTGCCGAGTACGAGACGTTCGTCGCCTCGCAACCGAAGTACGAGTACCACGCGCGTCACATCCTGGTGCAGACCGAGCAGTTCGCCCAGAACCTCATCGATCGCATCAACAAGGGCGCCGACTTCGCCGAGGTCGCACGCAAGGAGTCGATGGATCGCTCCAAGAGCGAAGGCGGGGACCTCGGCTGGTTCACGCCGACCAGCATGGTCAAGCCGTTCGCCGATGCAGTCATGGCGCTCGAGAAAGGCAAGATGACGGCCGCACCCGTGCAGTCGCAATACGGCTGGCACGTCATCAAGGTCGAGGACATGCGCGACCTGCAGATCCAGGACTACGCCGAGATCCAGGACGAAATGCGCCAGCGCGTGCAGCAGAAGAAAGTGCAGGCGTACCTGGAGAGCTTGAAGAAGGACCGCAAGATCGAAAAGACGCTGGACGCGGCAGCCCCGGCCGCGCCGCCGACACCCGCGCCCGGCTGACCCGTCGCGACGAAGGCGCCGCTACGGAGCCGCGCCTTCGACCAGCGCCAGAAACTCGCGCTCGCTGAGCACGCGCACGCCGAGCGCTTCGGCCCTGGCGAGCTTCGACCCCGCGTCGGCGCCCGCGACCACGAAATCGGTTTTCTTAGAGACGCTGCCGGTCACCTTCCCGCCCAGCGCCAGGATGCGTTCCTGCGCGGCTTCGCGCGTCATCGATTCGAGCGTGCCGGTCAGCACGAACGTCTTGCGCGCGTACGGCGCGTCCGCCGGCGGCGCGCGCTTGTCCACGCGCGGCCAGTGCACACCGCGGCCGCGCAGCTGCTCGATCACCTCGCGGTTGTGGGGTTCCTGGAAGAAACGGTGAATGCTCGCGGCGACGATCGGACCGACGTCGGACACGCGCTCGATATCCCCGGCGCCCGCTGCCAGCAGAGGGTCCAGGTCGGCGAAATGCTCAGCCAGTGCCCGCGCGGTGGCCTCGCCGACGTGACGGATGCCGAGCGCGAACAGGAAGCGCGGCAGCGTCGTGTCCTTGCTCTTCTCGAGTGCCGCGAGCAGGTTGCGCGCGCTCTTTTCTCCCATGCGCTCGAGCTCGAGCAGTCCGGCCTCGTCGAGTCCGTAAAGATCCGCGGGCGTGTGCACGATGCCCTCGTCGACGAGCTGGTCGACCAGCTTGTCGCCCAGGCCCTCGATGTCGAGAGCACGCCGTTGTGCGAAGTGCAGTAACGTCTGCTTGCGCTGCGCCGGGCAGAAGAGGCCGCCCGTGCAGCGCCAGTCGGCGCTGTCCTCTTCACGCTCGATCCTGCTCGAGCACACCGGGCAACGCCCGTCGAGCTGGCCCGCCAGGTCGAACGGCGCGCTGACGCGCGCGGGCCGCTTGTCGGGCACGACCGCGACCACCTCGGGAATCACATCCCCGGCGCGACGTACGATCACCGTATCGCCGACGCGCACGTCCTTGCGCCGCGTCTCGCCTTCGTTGTGCAGCGTTGCATTGCTCACCGTGGTCCCGCCGACGAACACCGGCTTCAGCTTCGCCACCGGCGTGAGCCGGCCGGTGCGCCCGACCTGGACGTCGATGGCGAGGACCTCGGTCACCTGTTCCTGCGCGGGATACTTGTGCGCCACCGCCCAGCGCGGCTCGCGCGTCACGAAACCCAGGCGCTTCTGCAGCGCCAGCGCGTTGACCTTGTAGACCACGCCGTCGATGTCGAAGGGCAGCGCGTCGCGGCGCGCGCCGATTTCCTGGTGAAACTCGACCAGGCCCGGCGCACCCGCGACGACCGCGCGCTCCTGCGAAACCGGCAACCCCATGCCGGCCAGCGCGTCGAGCGTGGCGGAATGGGTCGCGGGGAGGGCCCAGCCGCGAACCTCGCCCAGGCCGTACGCATAGAAACTCAGCGGCCGCTTCGCCGTCATTGCCGGATCGAGCTGGCGCACGATACCCGCGGCGGCATTGCGCGGATTGACGAAGGTCTTTTCGTTTTTCGCGCCGGCCGCGATCAGCGCGCGCTGCTGCTCGTTGAGCTTCTCGAAATCGTCGCGGCGCATGAAAATCTCGCCGCGCACCTCGACGACGGGCGCCGACACGCCGCGCAATCGCGCCGGAATCGCCCGGACGGTGCGGATGTTCGCGGTGACGTCCTCGCCCGTCTCGCCGTCGCCGCGCGTCGCCGCCTGGCGCAGCTCGCCGCCTTCGTAGCGCAGGTTGACCGCGAGGCCGTCGAACTTCAGCTCGCAGGCGTACTCGACCGGCGGCTCGCCTTCGCGCAGCGCCAGCTCGCGGCGCACCCGGGCATCGAACGTCGCCGCGCCACTCGACTCGGTGTCGGTCTCGGTGCGGATCGAAAGCATCGGCACGGCGTGCCGCACCTCGACACGCCCCTCCTGAGCACTGCCGCTGACGCGCTGCGTCGGCGAATCGGGCGTGAGCAACTCGGGGAACTGCGCTTCGAGCGCCTGCAGTTCGCGGAACAGACTGTCGTAGTCGGCGTCGGTGACCTGCGGGTCGTCGAGGACGTAGTAGCGGTGGTTGTGATGCTCGATCAGCGCGCGCAGCTCGAGGACGCGCTCGCCCGCGCGCTCGCGCGACTGCGGCGCTTGCCTTGTGCTCACGCTGTGGCTGCGCTCACGCGCCCGCGCGCCGCGTTGTCCAGGCCGAGACGTCGGCACGCAGATCGGCCAGGCGCTGCGGGCTCAGGGGCACGCCGCGCTCGTCCTGCACCGTGCCGTGCAAGGTCGCGGCGAGACTGCGCGCGCTGCCGAGCATCTCCTCGACCAGCGCCGCGCTTTCCGCGTTTCGCCGCAACACCGCGAACAGGGACACGCCCGGGAAGCGCCGACCGTCGAGCGCGTCGAGATCGAAAGTGCCGGGTTCGACCAGGCTCGCGACGCTGAACAGAGTGGTGCCGTCCGCGGCCAGCTTGTGGAAGATCGAGAACTTCCCGTGCTCGAGCCCGGCGGCACGCAGCGCGTCCACCAGGCGCCGACCTTCGAAACGCTCGAGCGGCGGTGCGGCCACGCGCAGCGTCACGATCCTCTCGTCGGCCCGGCCATCAGCGTTACGTTCTCGGCCAGCCTCGGGCTCCGCACGCGTTGTTTCCTGGGTCCGCCCCTCGCCTGCGGTAGCCGCCGACACGCCCGTCGCCGACGCGCCCGTCGCCGGCGCCGCGACCGCCACGCCCTGACGCGCCAGAGCTTCGTCGATCTGCTTGTCCCCCGCCGATCCGACTGCCGCCGCCGCATCGCCGATCGTGGGCTCGATGCGTGCCGCGCTGCGTGCGACATCGAAGCCCGCGTCCGGGTGACCGGACTCGAGTCGCGACCTGCGCACCGCGGCGATGTCGATCAGGGGTTCAGACGGGACCTCGTCAGGCTCGGGCGCATCGAACATCGCCTGGTCGCGCGGCGACGCAGACCGTGGCGTGGCGGACGCCGGCGACTCGGACCACGGCACGTCGTCGTCATCGTCCTGCTCCGCAACGTCGGTTTCCTCGCCGGCGATCGTTGCGTCCCAGGGCGGCAGCTCACGAGCGCCGCTGACTTCCGTGCGCGCGTCGCGCACCACCGTGGTGCTGGTACTGGTGAAGGTGGTGTCGACGGGCGTCAGGCTGGCGCGGGAGTCCGCCGCCTGGCGGCCGCGCCGCGCTTCCCACCACCACAGGCCGAGGCAGAACGCCGCGCCCAGGGCCAGAAGGATCCAGCGCAGCTCGGGCAAGGGAAACCTACATTGCCGCCATGCGCACGGCGGCGTCGACGTCCACGGCCACCAGCCGCGATACGCCCGGCTCGCTCATCGTCACGCCGATGAGCTGCGAGGCCAGTTCCATGGTCGCCTTGTTGTGGGTGATGAAGATGAACTGCACGCGCTGCGACATGTCGCGCACGATTTCGCAGAAGCGTCCCACGTTGTGGTCGTCGAGCGGCGCGTCCACCTCGTCGAGCAGGCAGAACGGCGCGGGGTTGAGCTCGAAGATCGAGAATACGAGCGCCACCGCCGTGAGCGCCTTCTCGCCACCCGACAGCAGGTGGATGGTGCTGTTGCGCTTGCCCGGCGGCCGCGCCATGACCGCGACGCCCGCGCTGAGGATGTCCTCTCCGGTCATCTCGAGATAGGCGTGCCCGCCACCGAACAGGCGCGGAAACTTCTCCTTGAGACCGGTGTTGACACGATCGAAGGTGTCCTGGAAGCGCTGCCGCGTTTCGCGGTCGATCTTGCGGATGGCCGCATCGAGAGTGTTGAGCGCTTCGGTGAGATCGGCGAACTGGCGGTCGAGGTATTCCTTGCGCTCGGACTGCTCCTTGTACTCCTCGATCGCGGCCAGGTTCACCGAGCCGAGCCGCACCAGGCGCTCGCCGTTCTCCGCGAGACTCTGTTCCCAGGCCGCGATGCCGGCTTCCGGCGGCAATCCGGCCTGCACGTCCGCGAGCACGAAATGCGTCGCTGCAAACTGCTCGGCGAGAGCCTCGCGCCGCACGCGCGTTTCCTGTGCGCCGAGCCGCGCCTCTTCCATGTGAGCGCGCGCCTGTTCCACCTGCGCTTCGCAAGCGAGCCGGCGCTCGTCCAGAGTGCGCAGCTCCGCCTCCGCCGCTTCGAGCGCCTCGCGCGAGTTGCGCAGCTCTGTTTCCACGGCCAGGCGCTGCGCGAGCGCCGCTTCCAGCGCCTGTTCCAGACGAGCCTGAGGCTCGGTACCGGCTTCGATCTGCTGCGCCAGCTCGTCGCGGCGGGCGTGCAACTGATCGCGCTGTGCGCGCATGCGCTCCAGACCGGCCAGGGTCGAGGCCTGGGCGGAACGACGCGACTCGAGCTGAATTGCGACATCGCGGGCACGCGCCTGGTCCGCCTGGGCCTGCGCCCGCGCGGACTGCAGCGCCTGACGCAGACCGTCACGCTCGCTTTCGAGAGTCGCCCGCCTGGCTTCGAGTGCCTGCATTTCGCGCAGCGCCTCGTCGAGCCGGGCCCGTGCGCCCTTGAGCGCCACGTCGGCCGCCTCGGTCTCGTCCCGCACGCTGTCGGCCTCGAGCACGATGCGCTCGATGCGCGCCGCCGTCTCGCCGGCGCGTGCGCGCAGCGCCTCGAGCTGCGCTCGCAGGCTCGCGTGTTCCTGATGCTGGCGATTGATTTCCGCCTGCAACTGCTCACGGCGGGTATCGCACTCGGCCATCGCCGTACGCGCCTGAGTCAGCGACGTCCCGAGGCGTGCCACCGTTTCCTTGCCGGTTGCGACCGCGCTGCGCAGCTCGCGCAGCTCACGCTCACGGACGAGGACGCCCGCGTGCGTGTCGCGGTCGCGACTGACGCGCAGCCAGTGCCGGCCGATCCACACGCCGTCGCGCGTGATGATCGATTCGCCGTCGGCAAGGCTGGCGCGACGCGCCAGCGCATCGGCGAGAGACTCTACCGCGTAGATGCCGCCCAGCAATCCGGCCGCGGCTGCGGAGCCCTCGACCTTGCCCAGCAGGCGTTCCCCCGGCCGTGCACCGCTCGTGCCGGCGCCCGCGGAAACAAAAGTGACCTGACCCACGCCGAGACTCTCGATGAGCCCCGCGACGGCATCGAGACCATCGACGCACACCGCTTCCAGGTAGGCGCCCAGCACAGTTTCGACAGCGCGCTCCCAACCGGAGGCGACCTTGATCTGCTGTGCGAGCCGCGGCCTCTGCTCGAGCTTGTGCGACGCCAGCCATTCGGTGACTTTGCCCTGGACCTGGCCGAGCGCTGCCTGCTGCAGCGCTTCGAGCGATACCAGCCGCCCGTTCGCGTTCTGCAACTCGGTCCGCGCAGCATCGAGCTGAGCACCGTGCCTGCGCTCGTCGTCGCGCGCCCGCTGCTGTTGCTCGACGAGCTCGGCAAGGCTCGCCTGCAGCCTGGTGCCGCGCTCGGCAGCGCTGCCCTCGCGCACGCCCAGCGATTCGAGGGCGGCGGCCGGATCCTGATCCTGCAACTGCGTCCGTTCGCTGCTCACCCGCTCGGCCTGCACCAGCAGGCCGCGCATCCGGTTCTCGATTTCCTCGATGCGCGCGCGCTCGACTTGCGCGCGTTGCTCAGCGGCACTCGCGGTGGCGGTGAATTGCTCCCACCGCTGCTGCCACGCCTGCATCGCTTCTTCCGAGCGTGCCAGCGCCGCAACCGATTGCTGCTCGGCCGCGGCCGCGCCCTCGTGCTCCGGCGCGAGGGTCGCAAGCGCAGCCAGCAACTCGTTGACCAGGACCTCGTCCCTCTCGAGCTGAGCCGCGAGCTCGATGGCGCCCTGCTCGGCCTGCTCGAGATCGGTGCGCTGACGCTGGCGCAGCTCGCGCGCGTGCTGGATGGCCTGTTCGTGACGCGCAGCTTCCGCGCCC
>Ga0187894_10005129_pt1 | contig 13600 bp, 11 predicted proteins | sample GBC1701081metaG_FD_136650 | JGI IMG/M metagenome (GOLD analysis project Ga0187894, IMG submission 136650) | White microbial mat communities from a lava cave in the Kipuka Kanohina Cave System on the Island of Hawaii, USA - GBC170108-1 metaG ...
AGCCGCGCAACGACCACGACGAATAGTTCTTGTTGCCGATCACCAGGGTGAACTCACTCATCGCATCCTCGCGACTTTGCACATTGCCAGCGTAACCGATTCCCGATCATGCTGGGGGTTCGTCGTCGAACATAACAACACGGAGGATACCGTGTCGCTTCCGTTTCTTGACCGTGCGCCTGCTGCTGTCCCGATCGTCATCGTTGCGCCAACCGATTGGTCGGCATGGGCGAAAAGGCAGTCCGCGCATGCCCGCGCATGGCTGCAGGCATCAGGAATCGGGGGCAAATCCGGTGAATTCGTGCTGCTTCCCGACGATGACGGCCGTGCCGAGCTTGCCGTCCTCGTGCGCGCGGCAACGTCGACGATGTGGGACTATGGTGCGCTGGCGAGCAAATTGCCACCGGGGGATTATTGCCTGATCGGCGACACCGCGCCGGTCTCCACGATCGACGCCTGCATCGCCTTTGCACTCGGGTCATGGCGGTTCACGCGCTATCGGACGGACAGCAAGCAGCAGCCGCGGCTGGTGTGGCCATCGAAATGCGACCGTGCCGCCGTCGAACGCGTCGTGAACGGCGTCTACCTGGCACGCGATCTGATCACGACACCGTCGAACGACATGGGGCCGGCGGAACTCGCCGCCGCGGCACGGCAGCTGGCGCGCCGGCACCGGGCACGGTTCTCGGTCATCGCCGGCAATGAGCTGCTGCGCCGCAACTATCCTGTCATCCATGCCGTCGGCCGTGCCTCGACGCGGGCACCGCGCCTCATCGACATCGTGTGGGGCCGTCCGACGGCACCCAAGGTCACCCTGGTCGGCAAGGGTGTCTGCTTCGATTCCGGTGGCCTCGATCTGAAGCCGGCTGCCGGCATGCTGATGATGAAGAAGGACATGGGCGGTGCCGCCACCGTGCTGGCGACCGCAGCGATGGTCATGGCCGCTCGCCTGAACGTGCGGCTGCGCGTGCTCATTCCCGCCGTCGAGAACAGCGTTTCGGGCAATGCGTTCCGGCCGCTCGATGTGATCACGTCGCGCAAAGGCGTGACGGTCGAGATCGGTAACACCGATGCCGAAGGCCGTCTGATCCTGTGCGATGCGCTCACCGAAGCGGCGCGCGAGGAGCCGGCCCTGATCGTCGACGTCGCGACGCTGACCGGCGCGGCCCGCGTTGCACTGGGGCCCGATGTGCCGGCGTTGTTCAGCAACGACGATGCGCTGGCCGACAATCTGCTGAAGGCGTCGCGTGAACGCGAGGATCCGTTGTGGCGCCTGCCGCTGTGGCGCGGCTACCGCCGGTTCCTGGACAGCAAGGTGGCCGACATCAACAACGTCGGCCAGTCGCCGCTCGGTGGCGCCATCACGGCAGCGCTATTCCTGCAGACGTTCGTGCCCGATTCCGTGCCATGGGCGCATATCGACACCATGGCCTGGAACCAGACCAGTCAGCCCGGCCGCCCGGAAGGCGGCGAGGCGATGGGCGCTCGCGCCATCTACGGCATGCTGGCCGCGAAATATCCGCCACGCCGGTAGTACCGTGCTTGCGGCCAACTTTCAGCGCGAGGTGAACGGCACGGCACGCCGCTCGGCGACGTCCGTGGTGCGCGTGCGCCAGAATGTGCCGATGCCGGCCAGCGTGCCCAGCACCACTTCACGCAAACCGAACAGAGCCAGCTTGTCGCCGCGCATTGCGTAGACGGCCGCCGCGGTGAAGCCTGGCGTGAGCCGGCTGCCCCACAGAACCTGGTGCAGCAGGATGGCGATCGTCCGCGGCAGCGGCATGTATTCGAGATAGCCCAGGGTCGCATTGTGGATCAGATCGCGCAGGGCGCCCTGGTCCAGCTGGTTGCGCTGGTCCGAGTCGGGACGAACCGAGGGGTAGTGATCGACGAGCACCTCGGGATCGTAAATCAAGATCCACCCGGCACGACGGATGGCGCCGCCGAACAGCGATTCGTTGGCGACCTGGGCACCGCGGCCGCGCAGGCGCCGGTCGAAGCGCAGGGCACCGATGGCGTCGCGCCGGAACGCCATGCAAACACCCTTCAGTGCTTCCACGGGTCGCGCCGGTCCGACGCCGCAGTTGTGGTTGCCGTAGATGCGGCCATACCACGTGCTGATGCCGACGCGTTCCTCCGGTGGCCAGTCGTCCTTGCGACCTTCTTGAAAGATGCGGTCGCGACCGCCGACGCCGCCGACCCGCGCATCGGCGGCGAAACGGCCGGCGATCCGCTGCAGCCAGTCGGCATGCGGCGCTGCATCGTCGTCGGTCATCGCCACGGCATCGCCGATCGCGTGCACCAGGCCGACATTGAGCGCCGCCACGACGCCGGGCACGTCGACCAGATGGACCTGCATCGCAAGGCCGCCGACGTCGTAGCCGGCCAGCATCGCCGCTGTTGCGGTATCGCTGTCGCGGCGCACGACATTCACGCGCGCCGCCGGCAATGTCTGCTGCTTCAACGCGTCGAGGCATCGGTGCAGGTCGTCGGGCCGCTTGTAGGTCGGCACGATGACCGTGATGTCCATCTCAGTAGCCGGCCTTGCGGTCGATCCGGTTGACCAGCGCCTGGCCGGACCGCAGGCGGCGCACATTGTCGGCGACGCTCTCGGCGGCGGTGCGCGGGTTGGTCGGCCCGGCGATGTGGGGCGTCACTTTGATCTTCGGATGCGTCCAGAGCGGGTGATCCGATGGCAGCGGTTCGACATGGAAGACATCGAGCACGGCGCCGGACAAATGCCCGCTGTCGAGCGCGGCGATGAGGTCGTGATCGACCACATGCCCGCCGCGCGCCATGTTGATCAGGAAGGCACCTGACGGCAGCAGGCCGAAGGCGCGGGCGTTCAGCAGACCGGCGGTCTGCGGCGTCATCGGCACGACATCGATCAGGATATCGGTGCGCCGTAGGAAGGCATCGAACCCATCGGCACCATGGAAGCAGTCGACGCCTTCGATGGTTCGCGGTGAGCGGCTCCAGCCCGCCGTGGCGAAGCCCAGCGATGCCAACTTGCGCGCCGTGTCGGCGCCGATCTCGCCCAGCCCCATCACGCCGACGCGACGGGTCGCCGTGTCAGTGAACGGCACGTCGTGCCACAGGCGCTGACGCTGCTGCGCGGCATAGGTCTCCATGTCGCGGTGATGGTGCAGCGTCCAGTAGATGGCGTACTCGGCCATCTGTCCGACCAGGCCGGGATCGATGACCCGCACGATCGGGATATCGGGTGGCAGATCGGGGTCGACCAGCAGGTGATCGACGCCCATGCCGGTCGAGACGATCAGCTTGAGGTTGGGGAAGCGTGCCAGTGCGCCCGGCGGCGGTTTCCAGGCCAGCGCGATCGCGACATCCGCCGCATCGCCGATATCCGGCCAGGCCCGCAGGTCGATCGTCTCGCCCAGTGCAGCGTCCAGACGCTGGCGCCAGGCGGCGGCGTCACCGCCGCCCTGGGCGTTGCTGACATAGACAAAGGCAGCGGCCATCGACGCAACTCCAGGGGTTCACTGCGCGACGGCGCCGGTGTCGGCGCCGATCGGCTCTAGATTGAAGGCCGCCGCGATCAGTGCCTGGGTGTAGGGCGTCTTGGGCGCTTCGAAGATCTGCTTGGCCGATCCGCGCTCGACCACGACGCCGCCCTGCATCACCACGACTTCATCGGCCAGCGCCCGCACGACCTTCAGGTCATGGCTGATGAAGAGGTAGGCGAGCTTGTATCGCGCCTGCAGGTCGCGCAGCAGGTCGACGATCTGGGCCTGCACGCTCATGTCGAGCGCCGAGGTCGGCTCATCGAGAACGACGAAACGCGGCCGCAGCACCATGGCGCGCGCGATCGCGATGCGCTGGCGCTGGCCGCCGGAGAATTCGTGGGGATAGCGATCGCGCATAGACGGGTCGAGGCCGACCTCGCTCAGCACATCGTCGACCAGCTGGCGGCGCTCGGCTGGGTCCTTGGCGATGCCATGTACGTCCAGGCCCTCGCCCACGATCTGCTCGATCGACATGCGCGGACTCAGCGAACCGTAAGGGTCCTGGAACACGATCTGCATTTCGCGCCGCAGCGGACGCAGCTCGCGCGGCGGCACGGCGCGCAGGTCGCGCCCGTCGAACTGGATGGTGCCTTCGCTCCTCTCCAGCCGCAGCAGGGCCAGGCCCAAGGTCGTCTTGCCCGAGCCACTCTCGCCGACGATGCCCACCGTATGGCCGGCACGCAGCTCGATCGACACCCCGTCGACGGCCTTGATATAGCCCGTCGTGCGCCGCAGCACGCCGCGCTTGATCGGGAAGTGCACTTTCACGTCGCCGGCCGACAGCACGACGGGTGCGTCGGGCGCGCCGGCGAGCGGCCGGCCCTTGGGCTCGGCCGACAGCAGGTGTTTGGTATAGGTGTGCGACGGCGAGTCAAAGACCTGGGCCACCGGGCCCTGCTCGACGATATCGCCCTTGCTCATCACGCAGACACGGTCAGCCATCTTGCGCACGATGCCCAGATCGTGGGTGATGAACAGCAGCGCCATGCCGTAGCGCTTCTGCAGGGTCTTCAGCAGCTTCAGGATCTGCGCCTGGATGGTGACGTCAAGCGCCGTGGTCGGCTCGTCGGCGATCAGCAGATCGGGTTCGTTGGCCAGCGCCATGGCGATCATGACGCGCTGGCGCTGGCCACCCGACAGCTGGTGTGGATAGGCGTCGAGCCGCTTGATCGCCTCCGGGATACCGACCTGCTTCAGGAGTTCCAGCGTGCGGGTCCGCGCCGCGTCGCGCGTCAGGCCCTTATGCAGCAGCAATGTCTCGCTGACCTGGCGTTCGATGGTGTGCAGCGGGTTCAGCGACGTCATCGGCTCCTGAAAGATCATGGCGATGCGGTTGCCGCGCACCGCGCGCAGCACATCGGCCGGGGCGCCGACCAGTTCCTCGCCGCGGAAGCGGATGCTGCCGGTCGGGTGCCGCGCCATGGGGTAGGGCAACAGCTGCAGGACCGACAACGCCGTCACCGACTTGCCCGACCCGGACTCGCCGACCAGCGCCAGGGTCTCGCCGCGTTCGATGGTAAACGACACCTTGCGCACGGCATGCACCGCGGCCGCGCCGGCGCCGAAATCGACGGACAGGTCGCGGACCTCCAGCAGAGGACCTTGATGGGTATCGGGACGGGTGTCGGCGGGCATCAGGCTAGGATCTTGCGCGGGTCGAACGCATCACGCACGGCTTCACCAATGAATATCAGCAGAGTGAGCAGGATGGCGATGACGAAAAAGCCGGTAAAGCCCAGCCATGGCGCCTGGAGGTTGTTTTTGCCCTGGAGCAACAGTTCGCCCAGCGAAGGAGATCCTGGCGGCAGGCCGAAGCCCAGGAAATCGAGGGCCGTCAGCGTCACCACCGAGCCGGCGGCAATGAAAGGCAGGTACGTGAGCGTGGAGATCATGGCGTTGGGCAGCATATGCCGGATCATGATCTTGATGTCGGTTGCCCCCAGCGCCCGGGCAGCCCGCACATAGTCGAAGTTGCGGGTTCGCAGGAACTCGGCGCGTACGAGCGCGACCAGTGTCGTCCAGCTGAACATCAGCATGATCGCCAGCAACGAAAAGAAGCTGGGTGCGATGATGCTGGCCATCAGGATCAGGATGAAGAGCTGCGGCAAGCTTGACCATAGTTCCAGGAAGCGCTGGAACAACAAGTCTAGAAGGCCGCCAAAGTATCCCTGTACGGCACCAGCGGCGATGCCGATCACCGAACTGATGACCGTCAGCAGCAACCCGAAGAGCATCGAGATGCGCAGGCCGTAAATCAGCCGGGCGGCGACGTCGCGGGCCTGGTCATCCGTACCCAGCAGGTTGCGCGCGCTTGGCGGCGTTGGCGCCGTGGCGCCGAGATCCTTGATCGCGTTGAAGGAGTCAAAGGGGATGAGGGGCCAAAGCACCCAGCCTTTGGCGCTGATCCGCTTGGCGATCTCCGGGTCCTTGAAATCGGCTTCGATGTCGATGTCGCCGCCGAACGTCGTCTCCGAGTGGGAGCGGAAGATTGGTGCGTAGAACGCACCGTCGTAGCGGACCAGGAGTGGCCGATCGTTGGCGACCAGCTCGGCGAACAGCGAGACAAAGAAGATTACGCTGAAAATCACCAATGCCCAGTAACCGCGCTTGTTGGCACGGAAGATCGTCAGGCGCCGCCGCGTGAGAGGCGAGAGAGTCATGCGCCGCGTCTTTCGAAATCGATGCGCGGGTCGATCACGACATACATGAGATCGCCGATCAGATTCATGATCAATCCGAGCAACGAAAACACCCAGAGCGAGCCGAAGATCAGGGAGTAGTCGCGGTTGATGATGGCGTTGAAGCCCAGGTATCCAAGGCCATCCAGCGAGAAGATCACCTCGATCAGCAGAGAGCCGGTGAAAAGCACGCCAATGAAGGCCGCCGGAAAACCCGCAATCACGATCAGCATGGAGTTGCGGAACACATGCCCGTAGAGAACACGCCGTTCGTTCAGTCCTTTGGCCCGGGCTGTCTGCACATATTGCTTCCGGATCTCGTCGAGAAAGGAGTTCTTGGTCAGCATGGTGAGTGCTGCGAATCCACCGATCACCATGGCCAGGACCGGCAACACCATGTGCCAGAGATAGTCGAGAACCTTGTCCACGAGAGACAAGGAGGACCAGTCCGGCGATACCAGGCCCTGGCGCGGGAAGATGTTCCAATAGCTGCCGCCGGCGAACAGCACGATCAGGAGGATGGCAAACAGGAAGCCCGGAATGGCATTGCCGACGATCACGACCGAGGAGCTAACGATGTCGAAGCGCGACCCATCGCGCACGGCCTTGGCGACACCCAGGGGAATCGAGACCAGATAGACCAGCAGTGTCGTCCACAGTCCCAGCGAAATGGAGACGGGTAGCTTGGAGGCGATGAGCTCCAGGATGGGTTGTCCACTGAGTGAGCTATTGCCGAGATTGAAGGTGATGTAGTTGCCCAGCAGCAGCAGGTACCGCTCATGGATGGGCCGGTCGAATCCATACTGCTTCTTGATGCGTTCCACGACCTCCGGCGGGATGCCGCGGGCGCCCCGGGACGTGTTGGGGTCGTTGGATTGTCTGCTGGGACCCGTCTCGCCGCCACCGCCGCTGAAGCGCGCCGTCGGATCGGCATCGCGTCCCTGCAATTGGGCAATGGCCCGATCGACGGGACCGCCTGGTGCTGCCTGGACGATGAAAAAGTTGAGCGTGATGATGCCGAGCAGTGTCGGAATCATCAGCAGCAGCCGGCGCAGGATGTAAGCGAGCACGTCTGGTGTCCGCTACAGCATCGGCTGAAGGCGCTGTGATGGCGGCATCGTCAGTTCTTGCGCTCCGGTGCCGCCTGGCGCAGCGCCTTCTCCTTCTCCGGGTCGATCCACCACGTCGAGATGCCCCGCGGCTGGTACTTCGCCAGCTTCTCCGGGCGGCCGAACTTGTTCCAGTAGGCAATCCACCATTTGGTCGAATAGTACTGCGGCACGATGAAGTAGTTCCACAGCAGGGCGCGGTCCAGGGCCCGGCTTCGGACGATCAGGTTGGGCCGGTCGGGCGCGGCGATCACCGCCTCGATCAGCTTGTCAATTGCGGGGTCGGCGATGCCGACCAGGTTCTGGCTGCCCTTGGTCTTGGCGGCGTTGGAGCCCCAGTACTCGCGCTGCTCGTTGCCGGGCGACAGTGACTGGCTGAAAATGACAATGGTGGCGTCGTAGTCGAACTCATCCATGCGCTTCTGATATTGTACGGGATCGACGGTGCGCAGCCGCACATCGATGCCGATCCGGCCGCACCACTCCTTGAACGGCAGGGCGAAGCGTTCCAGCCGAGGCTCGCCCAGCAGCAGTTCGAACGACAGCTGCTGGTTGCTCTTGACGTTGAGCATCTTCCCGCTGCGGACTTCCCAGCCGGCCTCTTTCAAGAGCGCGATGGCACGGCGCATCCCTTCGCGGTTATTGCCCGAACCGTCAGTCACCGGCAGCTTGAATTCCTGGGTGAACAGCTCGGGCGGCAGTTGGGCCCGCAGCGGCTCGAGGATCTCGAGTTCTTCCTTCGACGGCAGGCCGCGGGCAGCGAGCTCGGAGTTGAAGAAATAGCTGTTGATGCGGGTGAGCAGGTTCCACGACAGCGCCTTGTTGAACCACTCGAAGTCGACGAGGTGCACGAAGGCTTCGCGGAAGCGCCGGTCCTTGAACGTCTCGCGGCGCAGGTTGAAACCGACACCCTGCATGGGCAGCGTGCTTTCGTGCGATAGCTCAGCCATCTGCACGGCGCCGGATTTGACGGCCGGGAAATCGTAGGAGGTTGCCCACAGGCGCGAGGTGAACTCGTCGCGATAGTCGACGTCGCCGGCTTTGAAGGCTTCGAACGCCACCTGCTCGTCTCGATAATAGTCGTAGCGGATGATGTCGAAGTTGTTCTGGCCGCGGTTGAGCCAGAGATCCTTGCCCCAGTAGTCCTCGACCCGCTTCAGGGTGATGAAACGGCCGGCCTCGACCTGGTCGATGCGGTAGGGGCCGCTGCCCACAGGAACGTCCATGCTGGCGCGGTCGAACGGGCGGCCGGACCACCAGTGCTTGGGCAGCACCGTCAACTGGCCGATGATCACCGGCAGCTCGTGATTGTCGCCGCCGCGGAAGGAGAACTTTACCCGCCGGTCGTCGAGCGCTTCGGCGCCGACCACGTCGTGCCAATACACTGCGTACATCGGCTGGCCCTTCTCCTTCAGGATGTTGAAGGAGAACACGACGTCTTCCGGTGTGACCGGCTTGCCGTCATGCCAGCGCGCGTTGCTGCGCAGCGTAAAGATCACCCACGAGCGGTCCTGGGGCGTTTCGATGGTTTCGACCAGCCGGCCGTATTCGGTCGAGACTTCGTCATAGACCGTGTCCAACAACGGCTCGTAGATGCCGGCGGCGGCGCGAGCCGGCGTGCCCTGCAGAATGAAGGGGTTCAGCGAGTCGAACGTGCCGCGTCCGGCCAGCCGAATCGTGCCGCCCTTGAGCGCCTTGGGATCCGCGTAGCTGAGATGCTGGGCATCGGCCGGATAACCGGGTTCGCCATGGATGGAGATGCCGTGCGAGATGATGGTCTTGCCGCCGCCACCTTGCGCCTGCGCCAGCGCGGGAAACGCGGGCGTGGCGGCAAGACCGGCCAAAACGGTGCGACGTCGAATTCCAGGCAGAAACATGCGCACGGCCTCCAGGGTCGAGATCCAGCCTACGGTGTCAATATGGTGAAACCAAGGGGTCTCCCGTCACGAAGGAGAGAGTCCGGCCAATCGAGAACGGTTCAGCGCTGCTGCTCGCCCGACAGCAGGGCCAGCGCCGCCGTGTGCACGGCGGCATCACCGGCGGCGATCACCGTGCCGTCCGAATCCTTGCCCAGCGGCTGACCGTGCCAATCCGTCATCCGCCCGCCAGCGCCCTCGATCACGGGCACGATGGCGCAAAAATCGTGCAACATCAGGCCGGCTTCGGCTACGAGGTCGACACAACCCGATGCCAGCAGCCCGTAGCTGTAACAGTCGCCACCCCAGCGGAGAAGCTTGACCTTGTCGGCGAGCGCGCGATGCGGCCCCTTCTGGTCGTCCGGAAACATCTGCGGCGCGGTCGAGTACATGTAGGCCTTGGCCAGGGCATCGCAGGCCCGCACCGCAACCGCCTTGCCGTTGTATGTGGTGCGCCGGCCTGTCACGCCCAGCCAGCGTTCCTCGAGAATGGGCTGGTCGATGATGCCCAGCGTCGGCTGGCCGTGGTGTAGCAGGCCAATCAGCGTGCCGAAGATCGGCATGCCGGTGATGAAGGCCCGGGTGCCGTCAATCGGGTCGAGCACCCAGACCCACTCGGCGTCGAGGCGCTCGCTGCCATGTTCTTCGCCCCAGACTCCGTGGTCAGGCAGGTCGCGGCTCAGAATCGAGCGCATCACCGCTTCGGCTTCGCGGTCGGCGATGGTCACCGGCGAGGCATCCGCCTTGTCATCAACGCCGACCGGCGTGCGGAAATAGCGTCGTACGACCGGTCGCACCGCATCGGCCAGGCGATGGGCGATGTCGACAAAGGCGTCGGGAACCGACGCGGGCGAGGTGCTGGTCATTCGAGCCCCAATCTAGCACGGTCCCAACGAGAACGGGGCGGCCTTCGCCGCCCCGCAGGTGCATATCCGGCGCGATTGGCCGCCGCTATTTGAGGGTCTTGAGGAACGAGATGACATCGCCGCGGTCCTTGTCCTTGGACACGCCCACGAATGCCATCTTGGTGCCCTTGACGAAATTGGCCGGCTTGAACAGGAACTCGTTGAGATCCTCATCCGTCCACTGGCCGCCCTTGCTGGTCATGCCGGACGAATAGGAGAAGCCGGCAAGGTGCGCCTTCTTGTTGCCGACGATGCCGAACAGGTTCGGCCCCACCTTGTTGGCGCCGCCCTTTTCGCTGGTGTGGCAGCTCGTGCACACCTTCTTGAAGGTGGCCTCGCCCGCGGCGGCGTCCGTGCCGGTGGCAGGCGGCGCCTTGGCCGGTGCGGCATCGGCGGGCCCCGGCGCCGCGGCGGCCTCTTCCTTGACCTCGATGTGCGGCTTTTCCGGAACGTGCGGATGGACCAGGGCGTTCGAGACCTTGCCGATGATCATCGCGCCGAGGCAGGCCGCGAGTACGGCACCGGCGACTTTGTTGAATTCGAACGAGTCCATGGCCCCCTTCCGGACACGCAGAAAAATCTGCGGCGACACTGGCGTGCCACCGGCGACGGCATCGCGTCTACCACAATCGCCGCACCGGCAGTAGTATTCTGTCGCCGCGCTTCCGCGAGGCGCGGCATGTCGTCGCAATTTGCCGCTAACGCCCTCTTTTCACACGAAAATTCATGGTTTCGTCACCTGTCGCGGGCGCCCGCAATCCGATCGTGCTGATTCCCGCCCGCTTGGCCTCGACGCGCCTGCCCAACAAGCCGCTGGCCGATATCCATGGCGCGCCGATGATCGTCCATGTCTGGCGGCGGGCCATGGAAGCCGATGTCGGCCCCGTCGTCGTGGCTGCGGCCGAACCCGAGATCATCGCTGCGATCGGTGCCGCCGGCGGCCGGGCGGTGTTGACCGATGCCAACCATCCCTCGGGCTCCGATCGCATTCACGAGGCCCTGGCCCAGATCGATCCCGACGGCCGCCACGATGTGGTCGTGAACGTCCAGGGCGATCTGCCGACCCTGGCACCCGCCCTCGTGCGTGCAGCGCTGGAGCCGATGGCGGAGCCCGCCGTCGACATTGCCACCTTGGCGGCTGAGATCCGCACCGACTACGAACGCGAGGCATCGCAGGTGGTCAAGGCTGTTGTCGGGTTCGCCGCTGGCCAGGTGATTGCCCGTGCGCTTTATTTCAGCCGCACGCAGGTGCCGACCGGCGCCGGCGCGCTGTACCACCATATCGGACTCTACGCGTATCGCCGGGCTGCGCTCGAGCGTTTCGTGACCTTGCCGCCCGGCGTGCTGGAGCAACGCGAGCGGCTCGAGCAGCTGCGGGCGCTGGAGGCCGGCATGCGCATCGATGTGCGTCTTGTCGATACGGTGCCGCTGGGTGTCGACACGCCTGACGACCTCGAGGAGGCGCGCCGCCGGCTGGCGCCGTGACTGCGGCTGGCATCGCACCTGATTTCCCGCTAGAGCAGCGTTCCCCGGGGAACAACCGAACGTTCGGAACAGCCATGGCCGCCCGCCGCAAGTCCGTGTCACGTCCCAGCAACACCATCGCATTCCAGGGCGACCTGGGTGCCAATTCCGACATGGCATGCCGATCGGCGTTTCCCTACATGACCACGCTGCCGTGCCCGACGTTCGAAGCGGCGATGGACGCCGTCCGCAAGGGGCGCGCTGAGTTGGCACTGATTCCTGTCGAGAACTCGATCGCCGGCCGCGTCGCCGATTTGCACAGCCTGCTGCCGCACACCAACCTGCGGATTGTGGCCGAGCACTTCCAGCGCGTTGAACACTGTCTCGTCGCTGTGTCCGGTGCGTCGCTGAAAACGATCAAGAGTGTGCGCAGTCATGTGCAGGCGTTGGCGCAGTGCCGCGGCTTCCTCAAAAAGCATCGCCTGACGCCGGTGATCCATGCCGACACCGCCGGCGCTGCCCGCGAGATCGGCCAACTGGGTGACAAGACGATCGCCGCCATCGCCTCGTCGCTGGCGGCGAAGATCTATGGCCTGCAGGTGCTGGCGCGCAACGTCGAGGATGCCGATCACAACACCACGCGCATGCTGGTTTTTTCCCGCGAAGCGGCGGCTCCTGATTGGCGCACGGTGCCATGCCTGACCGCGTTCCTGTTTCGCGTGAAGAGCCGGCCGGCCGCGCTCTACAAAGCGCTCGGCGGCTTCGCGACCAACGGCGTCAATATTACCAAGCTGGAAAGCTACCTGTCGGGAGCCGCCTTCGAGCAGGCGCTGTTCTACGCCGAGGTTGAAGGCCACATCGAACAGCGCCTGCTCAAGCTGGCGCTGGAAGAGCTCGCGTTCTTCTCTGAGGAGCTCAAAATGCTGGGCACGTTTCCGGCGAATCCGTTCCGGCGCAAGGGCTGGGAGGCACCGACGCGGCCCGGCACCTGAGCCGAGTGGTTCCTCGTTCATTACGGTGGTTACGATATCTAAACCGATTCCACTGGAACAACGGCCGTCGTACCACCATATCCTCCCGGCTTAGTAGGGATCGGTCCGGCATTCGTTCGGAGATCGGCCCGGAATCGATACAACTAGCCCGGGCTTCCGTCTTGGCTTACACGCAGGCACGACGAATTGATTTCACGCTGATGACAGGCGGCGTTCGCGGCGCGCCTGCTATGGGGCGTGGCAGGGGATACCAATGAAGAAAAGTCGGGCTTTGGCCCTTGCGACCCTGGCGGTGGTGGCCATGTTCGGCGCCGCCGGCTGCGAGCGCAAGAAGGAGGGCCAGCAGGGCGGCGGCCCGCCGCCGGTGACGGTGGCCAAGCCGGTCGTCAAGGAAATCGTCGAGATGGACGAATTCACCGGCCGCTTCGAGCCTGTCGGCGCGGTCGAGGTGCGGGCACGGGTCGGCGGTTACCTCGAGATCGTGCACTTCAAGGAAGGCGCGGTGGTCAAGGAAGGCGACCTGCTGTTTGTCATCGACCGGCGGCCTTACAAGGCGCTGCTGGATCAGGCCGAGTCGTCGCTGGTGGCGGCGCAGACGCGGTTCGATCTCGCCAAGGTCGAGCTCGAGCGTGCCGAGCGGTTGGCCAAGAGCGGCGCCGGCACCGAGCAGTCGCTCGACCAGCGGCGCCAGGGCTACCTGTCGGCACAGGCGGACTTCGCCGGCGCCAAGGCATCGCTGGAGCAGACGCGGCTTAACTACGAGTTCACTGAGATCCGCGCCCCCATTACCGGCCGCATCTCGCGCAAGCTTGTGACCGAGGGCAACCTCATCAACGCCAATACGACGATGCTGACCACCATCGTCTCCATCGATCCGATCTATTTCACTTTCGACATCGACGAACGCTCCTACCTCGCTTACCAGCGGTTGGCGCAACAGGGCAGCAACAGCACGGGCAACGGCGGCGGCATCGGCCTGCCGGTGATGGTGATGCTGACCGACGAGAAGGAG
>Ga0187894_10005130_pt1 | contig 13595 bp, 9 predicted proteins | sample GBC1701081metaG_FD_136650 | JGI IMG/M metagenome (GOLD analysis project Ga0187894, IMG submission 136650) | White microbial mat communities from a lava cave in the Kipuka Kanohina Cave System on the Island of Hawaii, USA - GBC170108-1 metaG ...
ACTTAAGATCATTTCTTTCCTGGACCGCAAGATCAATGTAGCGGCGATTACTGTGGATGGGGTCACGGCCGTTGTGCGCCGCGGACCGGATGGCAAGTGGAATTTGCCACTGCGCGCCGATACGCGGCCCGGCGCTTCGCCCGTGCAGCAAATTCTTCGTCTTGCGGCGGAGCGCATTCAGATTCGCAATGGCGCCTTGCATTATGAGGACCGGCGGGTGCCGGTAGACCTCGATGCGCGCGAGGTGGACGTCGACCTCAAGTACCTGGCCGCCGAAAAAGCTTATCAGGGAGATTTGAAATCAAAGCGTGTGCGCGTGCGCGAGCCCTTGGAGTCCGCGGTGGAGCTGGATGTGGCCGGTCCGGTTCGTTTTGACGAGGAGGGGCTGGATCTGCCTCAACTCGCGTTGTCGTTTGGGCAGAGCAAGCTGATGGCGGATGTGCGTCTTCGCAATTGGGAAGCTCCGCAAATCAATATGAAGGTCGAGGGCCGGGCGCAGATCGCAGACCTGCATTCGCCCCTGCGTTTGCCTGTGGGGCGGTCCGGCTATGTGCAGCTATCCGCCGACCTGCTTTTCGCCGAGGGGAGGCCTTTCACCGGGACAGGCACGCTCGCGGTGCGCGGCGCTGGTTATTCGACGCGCGGCGTGCGGATCGCGCCCGTGGACTTAAGCGGAAAGTTTACGGCCGGCGAAGCACGAGTCACACTGGACGACTTGCGCGCGGCGGCCCTGGGCGGATCGTTCGCAGGCAAGGCCGTTCTGGAGGATGGCAAGCGATTTCTCTTGGAGGGGGAAGCACGCGGTTTGGCGCTGGAAAGGTTGTACGCGCTGCGCTCAAAGGATGCGCTGGTGTGGTCAGGCGTTGTTACCGGGCCGTTGCGTTTGGAGGGCCGGATCGATGGGCCGTTCACAGCTCGGATACAAATGGCGATTGCCCCGCCGGCTAATCCTACGGAGGGAACTCAGCCTATTTCAGGCCAGATTACGGCGCGTTACGAAAGCGCGCGAAATGACTTGCTGATCGAAAATGCACACCTGTCCCTGCCAAATTCGCGGTTGAATGTTCAGGGCGATCCCAATTCCCGGCTGGATCTCTCTTTGCTTTCAACGAACTTGGATGACTTCCTGCCGGCGCTCCGGTTGGCAACGGGCGACGCGGCGGTGAAGATACCGGCGCGTCTGCAGCAGGGCCAAGTGCGCGTCGACGGTTCCTGGACAGGCGGCGTTCGAACAGGCAAGTTCACCGGCCGGGTGTCCGCGGGTCCCCTGGCGGTAGAAGGGCGGCGCGTCGAAAGCGTTCAGGCTGATCTGACGGCGCAGGCGAGTGGATTGTTAGTGGACAAGCTCACGGCGAAGGTGGGTCCGGCAACACTCGAAGGTTCTGGAACGCTGGCAATGTCGGAGTGGAAGCCGTCGTCTTCGTCGGCGTTGCGCGGGACGTTCCGGATTTCCGGTGCGCGGATTGAGGAACTCGCGGCCTTGGCCGGGCAAGCCGCGGTACCGGTGACCGGTCAGATTCAAGGAAGAGTGCATTTGGAGGGGACCGCCGGTACGCCCGCCATTTCAGGGCAGCTTGAGGCTAATGGCATTCGGGCTTGGGCGGAAGAGATCGACGCGGCCGCGGTCGAGTTTCGAGCGAGCGAAAAGAATCTCGAAGTGATCAATGGAACGCTCGATGCGCGGAACGGTAGAGCCGGCTTCTCGGGTGCGGTGAGTGCGCCCACGGGCGACTGGCGAAATTCGGATGTGCGCTTCCAGCTTCAGGCGAAGGGTTTCACACTTGAGCAGTGGAGCTTTGTGACGAACGTCCGCAAGGGATTTCACGGCATAGTCAGCGCCAACGCCTCTGGCAGCTTCCGCCTTCGCGACGGAGAACCGGATGTCAGCACGATACAGGGCATGCTGACGGTGGCAAACCTCGTGCTGGAAAACCGGCCGTTGGGTGAGGTGGAAGCGAAGATCGTGACAAAGGACCGGCTGGTGACGTTGCAGGCCTCGGCGATCCTTGGCGGCGCGCAGGTCAACGGAAACGCGGAATGGTCGCTTGGCGCGTCGAAGTTCGGGCTGGGGCAGTTCAATTTCCGCAACGTTACGCTCACCACACTCCAGGATTTGGGCATACTCGATCCGCGGCGCGCCCCGGCGGCGAGAGGTGTGTTCGAGGGCGAAATCGGGTTTTCCGGACCTATTCTGGAGCCGACGGCGTGGACAGCGAACGCCAAGTTGACTCGAGCTGAATTAAGGCCCAGCTTGAGAGGCGGTACCCGGCGCGAACAGGATGTGGAGAAGTTCTATCTGCGGAACGAGGGTCCATTGCTGGCTTACATCGACCGAAACGGACTTAAGCTGACCACAGCGCGGTTCGTAGGAGAGGGAACCGACATTACGGTGGGTGGCGCCATCGCGCTTCAGGGCCGTTCGCCGATGAACCTTCAATTAAACGGAAAGATGAACCTGCCCGCCCTCTCGGTATTGGAACCGGAGCTGGTCGCCACGGGGCAAACGGCCGTGAACGTGCAATTGCGGGGAACTTTTGAGGAGCCACAGGTTACAGGCACCGCGGAGCTAAAGGACGCGACGTTCTACTTGCGGGGCGTTCCGAACGGGCTTGAGAAAGTGAACGGCTTCGTGCGTTTCGACCGCAGCCGCGCGACCATCGAGAAGTTCAGCGCTCAAAGCGGCGGAGGCGAACTCGCCTTGGGCGGATTTGTCGGGTTCGGCGGAAATCAGTTGGTCTACCGGTTGACGGCGCGCGCGCGCCGCGTCCGTGTGCGATACCCGGAAGCCGTTTCGACGACGTTCGACGCAGACCTGAATTTGAGCGGGACGTCGGAGCAGAGCCTGCTTGCGGGATCGGTGATCGTGAACCGGCTAGGCTTAAACCCGCAATCGGATCTCGGCGGCATGCTGGCGGAGGCCTCGCGCTCCGGACCGACAGCGCCCACGACGAATACATTCATGCGAGGCATGCAGCTTGACGTGCGGGTGGAAACCAGTGCGGACGCCGAGTTGCAGACATCGCTTACGCGCGACATTCAGCCGGAGGCGAGTTTGAAGTTGCGTGGAACCGCGGCACGCCCAAGCGTGCTTGGACGTGTTTCGGTAAACGAAGGCGAAATTCAGTTTTTCGGCAATGAGTACCGAATCACCCGCGGCGAGATTGGTTTTTTCAATCCGATCAAGGTCGAGCCAATTTTGAATTTGGACCTCGAGACCCGCGCCCGCGGTATTACAGTCACCATCAATCTTTCCGGTCCCCCAAACAAACTGAACGTCAGCTACCGCTCCGATCCTCCGCTGCAGTCGAACGAGATCGTCGCTTTGCTGACGGTGGGGCGCGCGCCGGCGTCGGCGACTTCGAGTAGCGCGCCGGCGTCCCAATCACAGTCGTTCCTTCAGGGCGCCGGAAATTCATTGTTGGGCGCGGCGATTTCGGCTCCCGTGAATAGCCGGCTGCAACGATTCTTCGGTGTGAGCCGGATCAAAATCGACCCCGAGTTGAATTCGCTGACCAACACGCCGCAAGCGCGGCTTACGATCGAGCAGCAGCTTTCGCGCGAAATTACCGTTACTTACATCACCAACTTGAATCGCACGCAAAACCAAATCGTGCGGCTACAGTGGGATTTTTCGCGCGACTTCTCGGTGCTGGCCGTGCGCGATGAAAATGGTATTTTCGGCGTGGATTTTCAGTACCGGCGGAGGTTCTGACGCGTGAAACTGCGTGCGCACCGTGACCGGCTCAAGATTGAGCATTCGATCATCGACGGCCTGCGGCCGGTGCTGGAGCGCATGCTCGACGCCAAACCGGAAATCCGGGCCATTGTTCCGGGAGTGATCCGGCCCGTGCGCGACGCCAAGGGCAAGGTGCAGATTCGCGTGACGGTGCCCGTGACGAATGGGTGGAAGGCGATTGCGCTAGCGGCCGGCGCGCGCCAGGAGCTGTTCATTTCCACGACAATGACGAAAGACGAGCTCGAAGAAACCATCTCCGCCGCCGCGCTATAATTGGGTTTCCCCATGTTTGACCTTTTCCGTTCCCGCACGACCTCCGTGCGTTACATGCTTGGCGGCCTGCTTGGACTGGTCGCGCTTTCGATGGTGATCACGCTCATCCCCGGGTTCAACGGGGGTACGAGCGCCGGGGACGAGGACTTGCTCGCGACCGTCGGCGACACCAAAATCACGACGCGCCAAGTGCATCAGGCGATCAGCATGCAAATGAAGGAAGGCAAGCTGACGCGTGACACCGTGCGGTACTTCGTTCCGCAGATGGTGAACCAGATGATCGCCGAGTTCGCGACCATGTACGAGGCGAAGCGATTGGGCTTGCAGGCGACCGATGCCGAGGTGGTGGCGAACATTCAGCAGATTCTGCCCATGATGTTTCCGGGCGGAAAGTTTGCGGGCGGCGAGACCTACCGCCGGTTCCTGGAGTCCAACGGCATGACCGTGCCCGAGTTCGAGGAGAACGTGCGCAAGCAAATCCTCCTAAAGAAGCTGCAGGGTGTGGCGTTCGAGGGCGAAATTGTGAACGCCAAGGAAGTGGAAGAGGCGTTCAAGCGGCAGGGACAGAAGATCAAGCTGGAGATCGTTAAGATCGCGCCGGACGTTTTCACTTCGCAGGTGTCGGTAAGCAAGGCGGAGATGGAAGACTTTCTTTCGAAGAACCAAGCTCAGTTCCAGACGCCTTCGAAGCGGGCCTACGAAGTGATCGTCGTGGATGAGCAGAAGCTGGGAGAGAGCATTCCTGTTTCGGATGCGGCATTGCTGGCGGCTTACAACGAGCAGAAGGAACGCTGGGTTGTCGACGATCGCGTGAAGATCCGTCACATCCTGCTGAAGACCAACGACGTTCCGAAAGAGAAGCACGCTGAAGTCAAGAAAAAGACCGAGGATTTGCTGAAGCAGATCAAGGGCGGCGCGGACTTCGCGGATTTGGCGAAGAAGAACTCACAAGACCCGGGCTCGGCGGCGCAAGGCGGCAATCTCGATTGGGTTGTGAAGGGAGCGATGGTTCCCAACTTTGAGAAGGCCGCGTTCGCGCTGAAGCCGAACGAGCTTTCTGGTGTTGTCGAGACGGAGTATGGATATCACATCCTTCAGGCTCAGGAGCGCGAATCGGGCCGCGTGAAGCCTTTCGGCGAAGTGAAGCCGGAGTTGGCGACCGAAATTCGCCGCCGCCAGTTGTTTGAGCGCATGCCTCAGATGGCCGAACAGGCGCGGGCGGAGCTGATCAAGACGCCGGGCCAGGCCGAAGCGATTGCGAAGAAACTTGGGCTTGGTTATGCGCGAGTGGAAAAGGCCGGGTTTGGCGACCCGGTGCCGCAGGTCGGGGTAAATCCCGATTTTGAACGCGCGATTATGAATGCGCCCAAGGGCACACCGACCGACGTGGTGCAACTGCCGGGTAACAAGTTGGTCGTCGGCGTGGCGAACAATATATTCCCCCCGGAGCCTTCGAAGCTTTCCGAGGTCGAGTCGCAGATTAAGAACATTTTGCAGCAGCAGAAGGCAGCGAAGCTTTCCGTCGAGAAAGCTCGCGAGTTCGGCGAGAAGCTGAATGCGAGCAATCGCGACTTGCTGAAGACCGCTCGCGAAATGAAGTTGAAGGTAATTGAGACGGGCGAGGTCGATCGGTCGGCGACGATTGAAGGCGTAGGCACGCCGATGATGTTCGGCGAGATCGTTTTCATGCATCCGGCGGGTACGGTGGTCGGGCCTTACAACAGCAGCCAGACGGTTTATTTCTATCGCGTAGCCGGCAAGAAGGAAGCGGATATGACGGATTTGCCGAATCAGCGGGAGTCGCTGGTGACGGCGATTCGCGGGCAGAAGATGATCCAGCGGCGGGAGTTGTTTGAAGACGGGCTGGTGCAGTCGCTCCGCGAAGAAGGCAAAGTCAAGGTGAATGAGGAAGCGTTGAAGCGGTTGCTGATGACGTACGGCAGCTAGCGCTTCATGATTGAATTCGCGATCGATCTGCTGAAGTCGCTCACAAACCCCGAGCGGCTGATTCATTTGCTTTCGACCGTGTTTGGCGGCTGGTGGGGTTACCTCTTACTATCCGCTGTTGTGTTTGCTGAGACGGGACTGTTGCTCGGGTTCTTTCTGCCAGGCGATTCACTTTTATTCACTGTGGGCGTGGTGGCGGGCGCGGGGCAGTTGAATGTCGCTCTCATCATGGTCGTGCTCGCGACGGCGGCCATCGTGGGCGATGGTGTCGGCTATTACCTTGGGCGCAAGACGGGTCCCGCGATTTTCAACCGGCCGGATTCACGGCTCTTCAAGCGCGAGCATTTGCAGCGGACGCACGATTTCTACGAGAAGCATGGCGGCAAGACCATCATCTACGCGCGCTTTGTGCCGATTGTGAGGACGTTCGCGCCATTTGTGGCGGGCGTGGCAGGCATGGGTTATTCGCGATTTCTTGCGTTCAACATTTTCGGCGGTATTGGCTGGGTGGTCTCGATGACGCTCGCGGGATATTTTTTGGGCGGCGTGCCGTTCATCCGAGCGCACTTTGAGAAGGTTGTGATTGGGATTGTACTGGTAAGCGTGCTGCCCGTGCTGATCGAGATTTGGAAAGTCCGGCGGGCCGCTAACGTGAGTATTCGGTAAGCACCTGCTTGGTTGTATTGCGCCAGCCCTCCAATGGCGGCGCGCCTGCCTTGCTGAACCAGGCGGCCAGGTCACGGCGAAGGGCGGACAGTTGCTTCGCTTGCTTGGGATCGTCGATTACGTTTTTCGTTTCGCCGGGGTCGGATTCCAGGTCGTATAGCTCGCTCGGCCACTCTTTGGTGCGCTCGATGTACTTCAAGTTTTCGCTTCGCACGGAGCGAACGTAGGAGTATTCAAAATAGAGGCGATTGTCCCACTTGGGGAGCTTGGCGCCGCTGAACAGCCCCGCGTAACTGCGGCCAACGCGGTTGGACTTGCCGGCGGGAGCCTTCACGCCCAGGTAATCCAGGATCGTCGGGAAATAGTCGTAGCTCGAGACCATTTCATTGCGGACCTGCTTCGGTGCAATGCGGCCCGGCTGGTTCCAGATCATCGGCACGCGGATCGACTCTTCGTACATGTTGAAGGGCCAAGTGCCATTTCCTTTTCCCCAGACGCCGTGCTGGCCGGCGTTCCAGCCTTGGTCGGCTGTGAAAACCACCAGGGTGTCCTGACGGGCGTTCATCGATTCGAGTTGTTTGAGAATGCGGCCTACGTTTGCGTCCACGCCTGAGATCAACGCCGAGTAGCTGTGCATACTCTCGCGGCGGTTATGATGCTGCCTCAGCCCGCGGTTTTGCCAGGAATGCGTTTCTGTTCTGGGGAAGCAGGAAAAATCGCTATTCTCATAGGGCTTCCGGTAGTCCGAGGGCTGCCAGTCGTAGGGCGTGTGTGGGGCGTAGAAGGGGACGAGCAAGTAGAACGGGTTGTCGCGGCCTTTTTGTTGTTCCAGAAATTCGAGGGCGAAGTCGCCAACCGAATCGGTCTTGAACTCCTTGGGCATGGCGGGAGAGCCGTTCTTGATGAACTCCACGTTGCGGAAAGGACCACCGCCGCCGGGGATCGTCGCCCAGTAGCTGAAGCCTTTCTGCGCATGCTCGTCGTCGCCCATGTGCCATTTGCCGGTCATGCCCAGGGTGTATCCGGCTTGGGCGAGGACTTCGGCATAAGTGAGGTGGCCGTCAAGCCATCTCCGCGTCTTGATACCAAAGCTGTCCTCCGGTCGAAGCCAATCTTGAACGCCGTGCGCGCTCGGGACCACACCCGTCATATACGTCGCCCGGCTGGGGGAACAAACCGGTGTGCAGGCGTAGGCGCGGTCGAAGCGCGCGCCGCCTTCGGCAAGGGATTGCAGGTTCGGAGTGTGCATCTGCGCACAGCCATAAGGACTGGTAGCCCAGGCCCCATGGTCGTCGGTCATGAACATGACAACGTTCGTTCGTCGTTTGGACTGACTTACGAGAGGTGCCGCGGCGGCGGAGAGAAAAGCTCGACGATTCATGCTGGTGGCATGATACACAAAAATATCGCTTGCATTGTTCTATAAAACTAGTACACTATAAAACTGATGGAAGGACATGGATACGCGGGAGCACGAGCTTTTCAATTGCGGCTCGATGTGCGCTCCGGCGTTCCTGTTTACCGTCAGTTGATGGATCAGGTCTTGGCGTCGATCGCATCGGGAGTTTTGCAACCCGGCGACCGGTTGCCGACGGTTCGTCAGGTGGCGGTGGACTTGGCCATCAATCCCAATACCGTGGTCCGTGCTTACAAGGAATTAGAGATCCGAGGCACGCTGACCACGCAGCAGGGTACGGGGACGTTTATCTCGACTCGTCCGGTGGCTATGGACGAAGTGGAGCGTCAACGGCGGCTTTCCGTAATTGTGGCGGATGCCGCGGCCCGGGCCGGCGCAGGGGGATTCACTCTGGACGAATTGATTGAGCGATTAGGCGAGATGCGGGCCGAACTCGGTAGCGGCGGCGTTCGCTAAAGGAGCCTATATGGCGATGATTATCCCGCAAGCAAAGTTCATGAAGGATGGAGTATCGAGCGGCGACACGGCGGCGTCGCTGGCGTTCGCGCCGATTTCGATTGTTGTGATGATTGTGGGCTTGGCGGCCGCGGTGTTTCTGGCCGTGTTGCAGCAATTCGCGCTGGCGATTCTGCTGGCGGTTGCTTCACTCTACGCACTATTTGCCATCCGGCAGACACAAGAGTGGGAGCGCGGCGTTGTGCTGCGCCTGGGCAAGATACGCGGATTGCGCGGGCCGGGACTGTTCACGGTGATTCCGGTGGTCGATTCCGTCGCGCGCGTGATCGACCAGCGTGTACGCGCCACGGATGTGACGGCGGAATCCGCGCTGACGAAAGATACGGTGCCGGTGAACGTGGATGCGATTGTGTTCTGGGTGGTTTGGGACGCGCAAAAGGCCGCGCTCGAAGTGCAGGACTATTTCACTGCGGTGGCGATGAGCGCGCAGACGGCGCTGCGGGAGTCGATCGGTTCTCATGACCTCGGAGAGATTCTTCATGAACGGGAAAAGCTGAATCGCGCTTTGCAGAAGATTCTCGATGAGAAGACGAACCCTTGGGGTTTGACTGTGCAGAGCGTGGAGATCCGCGAAGTGGTGCTTCCCCAGGCGCTGGAGGATGCGATGTCACGCGAGGCGCAGGCGGAGCGCGAGCGGCGGGCGCGCATCATTCTGGGCACGGCGGAGACGGAGATCAGCGATAAGTTCGCGCAGGCGGCGTTGGTGTACGCCAACAACCCGACGGCGCTGCATTTACGCGCGATGAACATGCTCTACGAAGCCATCAAAGAAAAGGGCTCGATGGTGATTGTGCCCAGCTCAGCCGTTGAGACGATGGGCCTCGGCGGTATGCTTGGCACAGCGAGTATGGGCACGCACCGGCCGCAATGAGGGCACTCGTTAGAATAGAGCCTGAATGCAGGCGGAATTCAACTTCTCCGACAATCCTTTTGCGGTATTGACCGCTATTGTCGCGCCGGCGGTATTGACGAACGCGAGTTCGGTACTTTCCCTGGGAACGAGTAACCGTATCGCGCGCGTGGTGGACCGGACGCGCGTTGTCATGCACGAGTTGGCTGGGCTGGCCGAAGGGTCCGCCCAGCACAACGTGTATTTGGCGCAACTGACGCAGTTGCAAGAGCGCGCGCAGTACCTATTTCGGGCCCTACGAATGATGTACTTTTCCCTGGGATGCTTCGCGGCGTCGGCTCTGATTTCTGTGCTTGGATCGGCGATGGCCTTCTACCAGATGCGCGCCGGGTTCCGCATGCTAGCCACCCTCGGCTTGGGGGCGGGGATTCTTGGCGTAGGCGGGTTGGTCGCTGGTAGCGCCCTAATGGTTGGAGAGGTGAGGGTTGCGTTGGCGCAAATTACCCACGAAGCAGAACTGGCGCGAACAAGTTTTTCGAAGGGTGAGGGAATTTAGCCCCGGCAGCGCCACTCCAAAAATATCCACTTGCGAAAGCGCTGGTAACAGCTATGGCAGCGGAGGGTACGCACCCCGGCGGCGCCCAATACATAGTCGAACCATTTCAACCGTTGAGAAGGAAGAATTTTCTTAGATTTGCATTGTGGACAACAGACGCTTTCGGTCACGTAGTGGACCTGAGACACTGATCGTATTGCATTTCCTGCCATGACTCCAGGGCAATTGCACTTGAGGTGCCATTGCGGGACATCTAAGAGTTCAAGCGACGATCCGGCGGCGAACGAGGAAAAAACTATTGCTTTGAGTAAAGATTTCCGGCTCCCTCTATCTATTTCCGCGTGGCGGGGGCGCCGTCCTTAACCCACTTTTGAACAACGGCCGGGTCAAGAAAGGGGTCGGCAGTTTGCTTTCGCCAAGTTAAGAGAGCGGCCTTCAAGCGGGCTTCGGTCTTGGCGTGCTCGCGCTTGCCAGCGAGGTTGTGAAACTCGATAGAGTCCTTTTCCGTGTCGTACAGCTCAAACTCGGGCGGGTCGGCGAAAGTTTCAAAGGCGTTGCGAATGGCGGTCCCTTCGTAGCGAGGCTCACGGGCGAAGGTAATGGCTTGATCGCCGTCTATTCCCGTGCTGGGCTTCGCTTGCCCGGCTTGCAGGTTATGGATGAGTTGATAGCGGCTATCGCGGATCGTGCGGCGAGGATAGAACGGATTCGCTCCGTGCCAGTGGAATTCGGCGCCGAGGTACTCACGCCACTTGCCGCCAGTTACCGCTTGGCGGAGGGATTGGCCGTGAAGAGGTTGCGGGGCTGCGATGCCCGCGGCTTCGAGCAGAGTGGGCATGATATCGACGGTTGAGACCATGCGGTCGCTGACTGTGCCAGCCTTGGTTACGCGCGGCCAGCGAAGGAAGAAAGGAACGCGAAGACCTGGTTCGTAGGTGGTTGTCTTGCCTCGGGCGAAGGGTGGGCCATGGTCGCCGCAGAAGACTACCACCGTGTTCTCCGCGTTACCGGTGCGCTCCAGCATTTGCATCAGCAGACCAATGCCTACGTCGAGGCGTTCGACGGCGTTAAGGTATCCAGCCGTCCGGATGCGTTGGGCGGGCGTGTCTACTTGCTGGAAGTCGAAGAGAGTCTTTTCGCCGGGTGGCAGCGGGTTCTCGGGCACGCCGTCGATCTGAGGCGGGAAGTCCCAGCCGCCCACTGCTTGCGCGTTGCGGAAGGCGTGCGGGTCACTGTAATTAACCATGAGGAAGAACGGGGCGTCGCCGGCGGATTTGATGAATTGCTCCGCTTCCCCGGCGACGTATTTGACGCGGCGGCTGGGACCGTCGGGTTTGCCCCGGTAATCCCATTGGAAGCTGGACTCCGGTTCGACGTGCAGTTTGCCGATGATACCGGTCTTGTAGCCGGCTCCGCGGAGGACATTGGGAAGCGTCTTATCGCGCATATTCTCGTGGAGCGCGAAGCCGGTATTGGCAAGACCGTACTGGCCGTTTGAGTGGGGGTAGAGGCCGGTGAACATGGCGCTGCGAGAGGGGCTGCACGATGCTTGGGCGACCCAGGCGGTTGTGAAACGTACCCCGGAAGCGGCGAGTTCGTCGAGATGGGGGGTGGCGATCCGTTTCTCGCCGTAACAGCCCAGGACCAAGCCCAGGTCGTCGGAGGTGACAAACAGCAGGTTGGGCCGTTTACGCGGCTGGGCCAGCGCCGCGGCGGCGCTCGCGAGAAAGGATCGACGAAACATAGGCATGATCTTATCCCAGTTAAACTGGAACCTTATGGCGTCCGCGATCGAGGAACTGGTGTCTCCGGAAGTGTTGGCTCAGTATGAGCCGGTGATTGGGCTCGAAGTGCATGTGCAGCTTGCGACAAACACGAAAATTTTTTGCGGCTGTGCGACTGGATTTGGAGCGCAGCCGAACACGAACGTGTGTCCCGTCTGTTTGGGGCTGCCGGGGGCGTTGCCGGTGTTGAACCGGAAGGTTGTCGAGTATGCGATGAAAGCCGGCTTGGCATTGAACTGCCAGGTGCGCAGCGAGTCGATTTTCGCGCGGAAGAACTATTTCTACCCGGACCTGCCGAAGGGTTATCAGATTTCGCAATATGACCGGCCGCTGGCCGAGCATGGGTGGATCGACATTCTAGTGGGCGAGGAGCACAAGAAGATCGGCGTGACGCGCGTGCATTTGGAGGATGACGCGGGCAAGAGCATACACGATGGGTATCGGGACTCGGATCGGTACACGTATGTCGATCTAAATCGTACCGGTACGCCTTTGATCGAGATCGTCAGTGAGCCGGACATGCGGACAGCGGACGATGCCTATGCATACCTGAGCGAGTTGAAGCTTCTGATGCAATTTATCGACGTTTCCGAATGTGATATGGAAAAGGGCCAGTTACGCTGCGATGCGAACGTAAGCGTGCGGAAGCGGGGAGCAAAGGAGTTTGGGACGAAGGCGGAAGTGAAGAATCTGAATTCGTTCCGGTTTGTGAAGCTGGCGATCGAGCATGAGGTTCAGCGCCAGATTGCGGTGATCGAGTCGGGTGGCAGCGTGGCGCAGGAGTCCCGGCTTTACAACGTGGAAACGGGTGAGACGGTGTCGATGCGGAGCAAGGAGGCGGCCCACGACTACCGCTACTTTCCGGAACCGGACTTGCTGCCGTTGAAGATTTCGGATCAGTGGCTGGGTGAGATTCGAGCCGGCATGACGGAGTTGCCTCCGGTCCGCCGGAAGCGATTTGTGGAGCAGTATGGCTTGCGCGAGTATGACGCGCAGGTGCTGACGGCAACACGGGAATCGGCTGACTATTTTGAGAGGGCGGCGGTTGCCAGTCGCGACGCACGCGTTGCGGCGAATTGGGTAATGGGCGATCTTGCCGGCGCGTTAAAGGCGGAGGGGAAGGAGATCGCGGACTCGCCTGTGAGCGCGGAGAAGCTGGGTGAGTTGTTGGCGCTCATCAAGAAGGGCGAGATTTCGGGAAAGCTGGCAAAGGAGATTTTCCCGAAGATGTGGGCTACCGGCGACAGTGCGACGGTGATCATCGAGCGGGAAGGGCTTCGGCAGATTTCGGACACTGGCGCACTGGATGCGATTGTCGATGAAGTTCTGGCGAAGAACGCGCCGCAAGTGGAGCAATACCGGGGCGGGAAACAGACGGTAATCGGGTTCCTCGTGGGACAAGTGATGAAGGCGAGCAAGGGACAGGCGAATCCGGGAATGGTGAATGAGCTTTTGAAGAAGAAGCTGGGAGGGTGAACCGGTACCTACCGGGACGGGCGGTTCATTGGCGGTTTTGGCCTGGGTTGTTAGGTTTGGGCTGGCATGTCGGGCGTTGAATTTGGTTACCGGCTCATGATCGGATTGATCTTGTTGAAGGTGTTTATCGGCCCGGTCTTGGGTTGAGATACGAAGACAGGGCGAATGATGGGTTCGGTGTTGCAAAGCACCGTTGCAAACACACGAACTTTTGGGTTTGTTTCGTAATTCCAACCTTCGCTGGCAGGCTTGTTCGGAGCGTAATCGTGAATTTGGGCGGTTCCATGCGCCCGTAAGTTTAAGCCGCCGTTGGCCGCGGCGCAGGCCTGCCGGCTACAAGCGCTTGGAACGGCAGGCCGATTCGTCGTACTTGA
>Ga0187894_10005131_pt1 | contig 13595 bp, 12 predicted proteins | sample GBC1701081metaG_FD_136650 | JGI IMG/M metagenome (GOLD analysis project Ga0187894, IMG submission 136650) | White microbial mat communities from a lava cave in the Kipuka Kanohina Cave System on the Island of Hawaii, USA - GBC170108-1 metaG ...
CGCGCACGCCGAAACGGTTAAATGCGTCGTCAAAGCCGGACGCGATTTCGGCGTCAAGGTGATGGGCGACAATATGGCCTGCGACGACAAGGTGGCGGCGAGCCGTTGGCTGGAAGATCTAGGCGTGGATTACATCGTGCATCACACCGGCTTCGACGAGCGCGTCGGCGTCCTGGCTGCGACCGGCAGGCGATTAAGTCCGCTCGATGATCTGAAAGCCGTCGTCGAAACCGTCAATATCCCGGTGCAAGCGGTCGGCGGGCTGAGCATCGAAGAAGCCATCAGCACGCCGCGATACGGCGCGCCGCTCGTCGTCATCGGCGCGCCGCTCGCCATTGATTCGCACGCCTTCAGCGTGGCAAGCCATGATCTGAGGGCCGTGCTCGGCGAAATCGTTCGGAGGATTCATCCCTGAGTTGTCGCTTCACTTCCTCAATTTGTCGCTCAAGCCGGGGCTGCAAATCCGGCTTGAGTTTCAGGCACTGGCTGAAATCTTTTTGCGCCTCGGCCACTCTGCCCAACCGCAGACGCGCCAAACCGCGATTAGCAAATGCCCCGTGGTACTGCGGGTTGAGTTTGATCGACCGGCTGAAGTCCGTGATAGCGCGATCCCAATCTCCCTTCTCGCTCCAGACAGTCCCGCGGCAGTTGTAGGCTTCTGCAAAACGCGGGTTGAGCGCAACGGCTCGATTGAAGTCTTCAAGGGCGCCCTCAAGATCGCCTTTGCGCTGCCGGACGACGCCACGGTTCTGGTAGGCCGCGGCGCGATCCGGCGCTAGATCGACCGCGGCGTTCAGGTCAGAGAGCGCTCCCGCAATCTCGCCTTGAACGAGCCGGGTGGAACCGCGATTGTTGTATGCCTCAACCAGGCGGGGGCTGATTTCGAGCGCTTTCGTGTAATCCGCAACGGCGCCATCAAGGTCGCCTTTGGCCCCCCGCGCGACGCCCCGGCGAAGGTAGGCTATGGCCAGGCCCGGATAAGTGGCGATGGCGAGGTCATAGTCGGCGATAGCCCGATCCAGGTTGCCCTTGGCCAGCCAGTCATTCCCACGCTCAACGTAGGAGGTGGCCGAGGACGCGCGCGAAGTCTGCGCCTTTACCACTGCGCCAGCGCATGTAATCAGAAAAATAAGTAACAAGAAACAATGTTGCATCACTACCTCCTCTCAAGGCTTCTCCTTTACTCAAAATTTCCAGCTTTGTAGATAACTATATAGATATTGAATCAGTATACCCCCTCAAGGCTTCTCCTCTACTCCACCACCTATTTTTGAAGACTCACTCCATTCGTAAGGCCTGTATTGGATCGACAGAAGCGGCGCGAAGGGCGGGGATGAACGCGGCAGCCAAGATGACACTTCCCAGCAGAACCACGGTCGCAAAAAGCGCGGTCGGATCGAATGGCGAAACGCCATATAACATACCCTGAATCAAGCGCGCCGTAAGCAGGAGAGCGATCGCCCCGAGGAGGCCCCCCGCCGCGAGAAGGCGCAGAGCTTCATAAAGAATCATCCTCAAGACAGTTCCACGCCGCGCGCCCAGCGCGATGCGGACGCCGATCTCACCGGTTCGCTGGGCGACGCTCGAACCAAGCAGGCCGTACAACCCAAGGGCGCTCAAGAAGAGGGCCAGTCCGCCAAACAATTGGCTCATCAGGGTGATCAGCCTCTGCGCGCCGAGCGAGTCGTCCATCTGCTGCTGCAGCGTTGCGAACCGCAACAGCGGCGTCATTGGCGCGATTTCAGCTAAGGCCTTGCGGTAGGCGGCGATGACCGTCGCCTCTGAATCCGAACGCATGAGAAAGACGAAATTTCCTCTGCGCTCTCTGTTCAAGGGAAAATAGATAGTCCGCGGAGGCTGCTCCCGCGCGCTGGCGTACTTCGCGTCTTCGGCAATGCCGATCACCCGGCAGGTCGCCTCTTTGGGAAAGTTTCGTGGATCGTTGCTTCTGACGTACTGTCCGATCGCCTCTTGTCGAGGAAACAGATGGCTCGCGGCTGACTTGTTCAAGACGCAGACGCTGTGGTCCCTTTCATTCCGCTCGAACTCCCGTCCGGCGAGGATCCTCGTCTGCATGGTCCTGAAGTATCCCGGCCCGACAAGATTCCACGCCAAGAGCGAATCTCCCGGAGAACTCGCCCCGCCGGTCATCGCTTGAAAGGTCGCGGTGGCCATTGAGTTGGTCATTGGCGTGTACCACGTGTAAGCGGCGGATTCGATGCCCGGCGACTGCTCGAGGCGGTCCACCATCCTTAGGTAGAGATCGTGCAGCGCGTCGCCTTTCTGAGGCAGGTTCCAGAATTGAGGACACGTGATCGTGATGTGGCTGATATCGAATCCAACCCGCTCGCTCCGGATGCGGATCAGGCTCCGTGACAACAAGCCTGCTGAAGCGACAAGCACGACCGAGAGCGCGACCTGAATCGGAACAAAGGCCCGGCCGGCGATCCGCCTTCCGCCTCCCAGCGCGGTTCTGGATTTGAGCAGGATTCCGGGGTCGGAACGGCCCGCATGCCAGGCCGGCGCCACGCCAAAAAGGAGAGTGGTCAACACGGCGCAGACCGAGGTGAACCAAAAGACGGCCCTGTCGGGCGTGATCTGAAGGCCCTCCTGTCCGTTTGGATCGATGAAAAACGTGAGCAGCAATCTGTTTCCGTACCAAGCCGCAACAGCGCCGAGCAGCGCGCCCGCGGCGGCGATGACGAAACTTTCCGTCAGATATTGCCGGATCAAGCGCCATCTTCCCCCTCCCATCGCCATCCGGACGGCGAATTCATGCCGGCGCGCATGGACCGCCGACATCATCAGTCCGCCGACATTCACACAACACAACAGCAGAACGACGGCGACCAGTCCCTGCATAAGCAAGAGCGGCTGCCGGGACCGTCTTGCCCAAGATGATCCAAGCCCGGCGCGCGCGGAATTCACCTGTAGTCTCGCTTTTTCAATGAAGGATCGATAGAACTGATCGGGCGAAGCGAAATCACGAATGAGTCCCGGCTGGTAGATAGCCATCTCCGCATTGGCCTGGGCGAGTGTGACTCCCGGTTTGAGCCGGCCGATCGGCAAACACCAAAAATTCGTCTCGAGCGAATCCAGTTCGACCTTTTCAATCAGGACCGTCAAAAATTGTAGCGGGAGGTATATTCTGGGGCGTTCTCCCGGAAAGAGTCCTTGAAATTCAGGCGGCGTCACACCCACCACGGTGACGAAGGTCTTTGAGATCTCGATCTGCTTCCCGATGATTTGCGGGTCACCTCCAAAACGCTCGCGCCAAAAACTATGGCTCAATGTGGCGGTCCAGCCCATCGCCGGCCCCCCGCGTACATCATCCGAGGAGTCAAGCAATCTGCCCAGATACGGTTTCACTCCGAGAACCTCAAATGCGTTGCCGGTCGGAAGAACGGCGTTATACATCCGAAGGACGCCGTCGTCGTCCCGGATATTGACGCGGCCAACGACCCAGGCGGAGAGGCCGGTGAATGATCGTTGTTGGAGACGAAGCTGTCGATACATCCGCCAGGGAATTCCCACCTCCGCGTTCTCCGATCCCGGAAGCGGGCCGATCAGATTGATCTGCGCGAGTTCAGACGGACGCTGCGCAGGCAAATCCCGCAGAAAAAGCCCGTGCAACAGCGTGAAGATCGCCGTGTTCGCTCCGATTCCGACAGCAAGCGTGAGCACGGCGGTGAGGCAAAAGACCGGGCTTTTGCGCAGCACCCGCAAGCCATAGCGAAAGTCCTGCCAGAGCGCCTCAAGTGACCTGAATCCCCAGGTCTCGCGACTCAGTTCCCCGAGCAATGTCTGATTGCCGAATTGACGTTGTGCGGCGTAACGTGATTCTTGCGGCGACATTCCGGCAGCCAGGTTCTCCTGCGCCTTCATCTCCAGGTGGAACTTCATCTCCTCTTCCAATTCCTGATCGAATCGATCCCGCCTGAGGTAGAAGAGCAGCTTGCGCCAGAGTTGAATGAGTTGATTCACCACGATTGATTCACCTCAAGATGGTTGCATTACGCACAAGATCGCCGCCAGCATGCGCTCGAAGTCAGCGACTTCCTGCTTGAGTTGCTTCCGCCCGGCGGGCGTCAACTTATAGAACCGGGCGCGGCGGTTATTCTCGGACTGTCCCCACTCCGCTTTCACCCAGCCTTTGAGCGCCAGGCGTTGCAACGCGGGGTAAAGCGAGCCTTCATCGACCTGAATCAAGTCCCGAGAGATTTGCTTCAGGTAGAGGGCGATGCCATACCCATGGGCAGGTTCGCCAATACGATCCAAGGATTTGAGGATCAACATCTCCAGAGTCCCTGGCAGCAATTCGGCTTTATTCTGTCGTTTATCTTTTCCCATAGATTATCTCCCATAGCAGAACTATTGGAAAGATACGTTCAGCGCCGGAAGATGTCAAGACCGATAATGAGTTGGCTGTTCTTCACTGAAACCGGCTCGTCCTTGTCGCCGTGAATCAGCAACGTCGGCGGATCGTCCGGCGAAACGTGGACGAGTGGCGAATAGTCGGACGCCCGCGCGCGGTCGAAGTTCAAGGCGGGATAGCGTTCGCTTTTGTTGTCGCCGTCAGGCGCGGACCCAGCGAGCAGATGGCTCGCGCCAGGTCGTAAATCCACCGGCGGGTAATAAGCGACGACGGCGGCGACGCGGTCGCTCTCTTTCAGGAAGGCCTCTTGCGCGTTGAGGTCTCCATTGTCGGAGGCCGCGCCGAGCATGAGCGCCAGGTGGCCGCCCGCGCTGGCGCCGTAAGCGCCCAGGCGATTCGGATCAACGCCCCACTGCCTGGCGTTGTGGCGGACGAAGCGGACGGCGCGCCGCACATCGGCGACGATGTCGGGGAGCAGGTACTTTGGACTGCTCCCGTGCCGCACGTAGATGACGGTGAAGCCGCGCTCCAGCAAATCCCGGCTGCGCGCGGCGGCCTCCTGGGGCGGCGAATAAGTAGAGACCCAACCCGCGCTGACCATATAAACGATGGCCGCGCCGTTGGCTTTGGCTTTCGGCTTTACGACGTCGAGGGTCAAGGCGAGGCCGTCTTTGTGTCCATAAACCAGGTCCGGAAAAACCTCGATCGCGGGGGGCATAGCAACCTGAGTAGTCGCTGAACCGGCCAGCAGTAAAACAAGCAACAAAACAGACCAGAGCGAACGCGTGATGGTCGCCATGTTTCTCTCCTCAATTTTGAACTATGAAATCAATCATTCAAATCTCACTCGACCTGACCGATATTAATGAAGCCATTGACACGGCGCGCATCGCCCTCGAAGCCGGCGTGGATTACATCGTGCATCACACCGGCTTTGACGAACGCGTCGGCGTCCTGGCCGCGACAGGCAGGCGGTTAAGCCCGCTCGATGACCTGAAAGCCGTTGTCGAAGCCGTCAATATCCCGGTGCAGGCGGTCGGCGGGCTGAGCATCGAAGAGGCTGTCAGCACGCCGCAATACGGCGCGCCGCTCGTCGTCATCGGGGCGCCGCTCGCCATCGATTCGCATGCCTTCAGCGTGGCAAGCCATGACCTGAGGGCCGTGCTGGGCGAAATCGTTCGGAGGATTCATCCCTGATTCGTCGCTCAAGCTGGGGTTGCAAATCCGGCTTGAGTTTCAAGCACTGGTTGAAATCTTTCCGCGCCTCGGCCTCTCTGCCCAGCCGCAGATACGCCAGGCCTCGATTGGCAAAGGCCCCGTAATACTGCGGGTTGAGTTTGATTGACCGGCTGAAGTCCGTGATAGCGCGGTCTAAATCTCCCTTCTCGCTCCAGACGGTCCCATGGCAGTTGTAGGCTTCGGCAAAGCGCGGGTCGAGCGCGATGGCTCGATTGAAGTCTACAAGCGCGCCTTCAAGATCGCCTTTGCGCTGCCGGACGACGCCACGGTTCTGATAGGCAGCGGCGCGATCCGGCGCGAGTTCGATCGCGGCGTCCAGGTCAGAGAGCGCTTCCGCAATCTCGCCTTGAACGAACCGGACGGAACCGCGATTGTTGTATGCCTCAACCAGGCGAGGGCTGATTTCGAGCGCTTTCGTATAATCTGCGATGGCCCCACCAAGGTCGCCTTTGGCCCCCCGCGCGGCGCCCCGGCGAAGGTAGGCTATGGCCAGGCCCGGATAGGTGGCGATGGCGAGGTCATAGTCGGCGATAGCCCGATCCGGATTGCCCTTGGCCAGCCAGTCATTCCCACGCTCAATGTAGGAGGTGGCCGAGGACGCGCGCGAAGCCTGCGCCTTTACCACCGCGCCGGCGCATGTGATCAGGAAAATAAGTAAGGCGGCAATGCGGAAAAGATAAATTGGCTGGTCGAAATTGGCCTGCAATTGGCTGTTTACCTGACTGGCCGATTGGTTAGAATGGCGCGTACAGACAGGCCAATTACTGAAAGGGGGATCGCTCATGATTTTAGAACTCGACCGGCAAAGCCACACGCCGCTGTACACACAGATCGCCGCGCAAGTGCGCCATCTGATCCGGCAGGGAGCGTTGAGCATTGGCGATCGGTTGCCCCCCAACCGCGAGTTGGCGCAGTCGCTCGGCGTCAGCCGCAGCACGGTGGTCACGGCGTATGACGAATTGCTGGCGGACGGCTTGATTGCCACGCGCATGGGCAGCGGGACGTATGTGACGGCGGCGCCTCCGGCGGTCAATGCCACAGCAATGCGCGCGCAGCCGGAAGCCATCGAGCCAGCGCCGCCACGGCAGGCCCCGCTCAACTGGGAAGCCGTCCTGCCCGAGTTGCAGGCCAACGAATTCCTGGCGAGCCGCGAGACCACGCAACGGCGTAAGGAAAGCCTGGTCTTCACGCACGCGTTGCCCGCGGCGGAACTGTTCCCGCTGGATGAATTCCGCCGCTCGGTCGAGCGCGCGCTGCGGCGCGAGGGGCGCGCATTGCTGCAATACGGCGCGGGCAATGGCTACGAACCGTTGCAGCAATACCTGTTGCAACAAATGGCGCTCACCGGCATTCACGCCGGAGCCGACGAAATTATGCTGACCAGCGGTTGTCAGCAAGCGCTCGATCTGCTGCGCCAGACGCTGCTGCAACCGGGCGATGAGGTGGTCGTCGAGAATCCGACCTATCCCGGCGCGCTCAGCCAGTTTTGCCAGCCGCAGTACAAATGCATCGGCGTGCCGGTGGGCGCGCGCGGGCTGGAGCTGGACGCGCTGGAAGACGTGTTGCGGCGGCGGCGGCCGAAGCTGATTTACGTCGTGCCGACCTTTCACAACCCGACCGGCGTGTCGCTGGATTTGGCGGCTCGGCGGCGCCTGGTCGAACTGGCGGCGCAATACCGCGTGCCTCTGATCGAAGACGAGATTTACCGCGACCTGCGTTACGCGGGCGCGGCGCTGCCGTCGTTGAAGGCGCTCGATCCCTACGACGTGGTGATTCATCTGAACAGCTTCTCGAAAGTCTCGTTTCCGGGCTTGCGGGTAGGCTGGGTCGTCGCGCCGCGCCTGTTGATCGGGCATCTGCGCGCGTTGCGGCAACGCACGGACATGCACGGCAACCTGCTGGCGCAGGCGGCGCTGGCTGATTTCGCGCGGCAAGGGTTGTTGAACAAACACATCCAACGTTGCCGCCGCAACTATGCGCAACGGCGCGACGCGCTGCTGGCGGCCTTGCAAAAGCACTTCCCCGCCGGCGCGACGTGGACGGAGCCGGAAGGCGGCCTGGCCGTGTGGGCGCAGTTGCCGGAAGGCGTCAGCGCCGAGGCGCTGCTGGCGCAGGCGCAGTTGCAGAACGTCTACTTCACGCCGGGGGCGCGGTTTTATGCCTGCGGCGCGCGCGCGAACACGCTACGGCTGGCCTTCACGACAGTGACGGCGGCGCAGATCGAAGACGGCATGAAATGCCTGGGCAAGCTGGCGCAAGCGCTGGTGAAAAGCGCGCCGCCAGCGGTTTCGGCAAACGGGTTGGCCGCGCGCAAGGCGCTGGTTTGAAGCGCGTCAGTGACACTACGCCAACAGTGAAAAGCGCGGCGCACACCGTAGCGGCGGACTGTTAGTCCGCTGACAGGCTTCGCCAATGCGCGACTGGCCAAGGCTGGCAGCGGATTGACAGTCCGCCGCCATATTTTCCGAGGAGGAACAACATGAGTGACCTATCCAATACCATCACCAACGGATTCGCCGCGGCTTATCAGGATTACGTCAGACGCGTGCGCGCTCTGGCCGAGCCGCTTTCCGAAGAGCAGTTCTGGCGCAAGCCGTATCCGTATGGCAACAGCTTCGGGCATCTGACGCTGCATCTGACCGGCAATTTGAATTATTACGTCGGCGCGCAGATCGCGGGTACCGGCTACGTACGCGAGCGCGAACGCGAATTCACCGAGAGCCATCCGCCGTCAAAGGACGAAGCGTTGCGGCGCTTGGATGAGGTGGCGGCGCTGGTCGTGCAAACGTTGAATGCGCAGCGCGCCGAAGATTGGGCGCGGGATTACCAGGCGGTGGGCGCGGACTATACGCGCGACCGCTTTGGCGCCTTCCTGCGCTGCGCCACGCATTTTTATCATCACATCGGCCAGATGATTTACCTGGCGAAAGAGCTGGCGAAAGAGCAGCCGCAGGTCCAATGAAATCAGCGGGGGAATAGCGATGGAACACGCAATCTATATCGTTGACGCTTTTACGAACGAAGCCTTCAAAGGCAATCCGGCGGCGGTTTGTCCGCTCGACACGCCGCAACCGGCGGAGTGGATGCAGCAAGTCGCCGCCGAAATGAACCTGTCCGAAACGGCTTTTCTCACGCCGCGCGCCGACGGCGACGGCTTCGATTTGCGCTGGTTCACCCCGGCGATTGAAGTGCCCTTGTGCGGCCACGCGACGTTGGCGAGCGCGCATACGCTGTGGGAAACGGGCCGGTTGGCGGCGGCTGCCGAGGCGCGCTTTCACACGTTGAGCGGCTGGCTGAGCGCGCGCAAAACGGACGCGGGCGTCGAAATGGATTTTCCGGCGATGCGTTTGGAAGAGATTGCCGCGCCCGCCGGGGTGGCCGAATCGTTGCGCATCACATCTTCGCGCGTGTGGCTGGTGCGAGATCAACGTGATTTGGAGAAGAACTACTTGGTCGAATTGGAAAGCGAAGCGGCCGTACGCGCGTTGCGACCTGATTTCAACCTGATGCGCGCGCAAGTGAGCAAAGGCTTGATCGTCACGGCGCGCGCGGCGGCGGCGGGCTTGGATTTCGTCTCGCGCTATTTCGCCACCTGGGCAGGCATTGACGAAGACCCGGTAACCGGTGGGGCGCACTGCGCGCTGGCGCCGTTTTGGGCGGCGCGGCTTGGGCGCGCGGAATTGTTGGGCTATCAGGCGTCGGCGCGCGGCGGTTATGTGCGGGTGAAATTGCAAGGCGACCGTGTTGTACTGGGCGGGCAGGCGGTGACGGTGGCGCGCGGCAGCTTGTTGTGTTGAGCTTTCTTAGTACAGACCATAAGATTTCGCCGCCCAAAGTCCATTTATCTCGACCTCCCTTTTGCTTGTTCCAGCTTGACTCTCTCATTCCGGGATACTATAGACTCCCTTTCTAAAACCATACCATTTTACTTGAGACCTGGTCTCGGCATCACCGAGAGCCGGTATCCGATTCTCAAATCGCAGAATCTTGCATCTGGCGGCCACGGAGTTCCCGGACAACTCTTCATCAAAAGGAGATCAAATATGACCCGACGAAAATTCGCCGTTGCCTTGTTGCTCATTACCCTGACATTCGCGGGCTTCCCGCTGCATGCCCAACAGCCGCAATCCACCGCGCCGGCGCCCAAAGACCCCAACGACCCCATCGAACGCATCAAGGATGAAGGGCTGAACCGGTCGCAGGTAATGCAGACGTTAAGTTACCTGACCGACGTGATCGGCCCGCGCCTGACCGCATCGCCGAATTTGAAGCGCGCGAACGAATGGACGCGCGACAAAATGAAAGAGTGGGGCTTGGAAAACGCGCGCCTCGAAGCCTGGGGGCCGTTCGGGCGCGGCTGGTCGCTGAAATCTTTTACGGCGGAAGTCAGCGCGCCGCAGGCCTTCCCGCTCATCGCTTTCCCCAAAGCCTGGTCGCCGGGAACGAACGGCGCCGTGACAAACGATGTGGCGTTGGTCGAGGCCAAAGACGAAACAGAGTTGGCGAAATACAAGGGCGCGCTCAAAGGCAAGTTCGTGCTGAGCGCGCCGCTGCGCGAGGTCAAAGCCTGGTTCGACGCGCCGGGCCGCCGTATGACTGAAAAGCAACTGCTGGAACTGGCCGACGCGCCCGACCCGGCCAAAGACCGCGCGGGCGGGCCGATGGCGATGATGTCCAATCCGCGCATGCTCGAATTTATCAAGGCCGCCGTGTTCGACGTGAAAAAGCTGAAATTCTTTTACGACGAAGGCGCGGCGCTGGTCATCGCGCCTTCGCGCTCCGGCGACGGTGGCACGATCTTTCTGGAAGCGGCGGACGCGCCGCGCGAGATTAAGGCCGAAGCTCCAATGCAAGCGGCGATGGAACTGTTCATGTCACGCGTCAACGCCTGGGATCAAAACGCCCCACCCACGTTGCCGCAAATCACCGTAGCCATCGAGCATTACAACCGCCTGGTGCGGATTATCAAAGCCGGCGAGAAGGCGCAGGTGCGCGTCAACCTGGACGTGCAATTTCACAACGACGATTTGATGGCCTACAACACGGTGGCCGAAATTCCCGGCAGCGACAAGAAAGACGAATTGGTGATGGTCGGCGCGCACATGGATTCGTGGCACAGCGGCACGGGCGCAACCGACAATGGCGCGGGCTGCGCCGTGGCGCTGGAAGCCGTGCGCATCCTGAAAGCCTTGAACCTGCGACCGCGCCGCACGATCCGCGTCGGTCTCTGGTCGGGCGAAGAGCAGGGGCTGTTAGGTTCGCAGGCTTACGTCAAGGAGCATTTCGGCGAACGCGCCGACGCGACCACGCCGCAAGCCCGTATGGCCGCGATGATGGGCGGCGGCGGCCCGGCGAAGATCAACACCAAACCCGACTACGAAAAGTTTTCGGCCTATTTCAACCTGGACAACGGCACGGGCAAGATTCGCGGCGTCTATCTGCAAGGCAACGAAGCCGTGCGCCCCATCTTCCGCGAATGGTTGACGCCGTTTCGTGACATGGGCGCGACGACGCTCTCGGCGTCCAACACGGGCGGCACCGATCACCTCTCGTTCGACGCCATCGGGCTGCCGGGATTCCAGTTCATCCAGGATGAAGTCGAGTACTCCACGCGCACGCACCATTCGAACATGGACGTGTTCGACCGCATCCAGGCCGACGACATGAAACAGGCGGCTACGATTATGGCGGCGTTCCTGTATCAGGCGGCCATGCGCGAAGAGAAGCTGCCGCGCAAGGGGACGGCCGCAAAATAGAATTGTCGGGAAGTCTCCGCCGGGGAAGTTGCGCCAGATATGACTTTCGGCATATGGCGGTCGTCAGGAAGCCCTGCCATAATTTCGATTCATGCGTACCAAACTACCCGGCTCGCAGTCTTATCACCGTGTCCTGCGCGGCATCGGCATCGGCATATGGGTTTTTCTCGGATTGCCGATCTTCGACAGCTCAACGCGCAGTGGTTATACCTTGACCCATCTGCAATGGGGCGCCTGGCTCGCCTTTTTTTTGCTCTTCGGTCCGGCGTTCTGGTATAGCTCCGACACGAAGCCCGGCCCTTTGTCGGGAAGGGTCGGCGCTCTTCTGATCGAGACCATCGCCGTACTGGCGATGACGTTCTTGATGCAGGACTACTTTGTGGGATTCCTGCTCGTGATCGTGTCGTGGCAAGTCGCTCTTTTGCTTCCCTTGAGGATCGCGATTGCCTGGACGCTTGTAGCCTCCGCGCTGCTCATCTCCTTTCTTGAGCCTCACTATTACATGGGGTGGCGATGGGGCGCGACCGGCGCATTTCTCGGTTTTCAAGTTTTCTCGATTGTCACCGCCGCCCTGACGAAAGGCGAGTCCGAAGCGCGAGAAGATCAGGCGAGAATCAACGCGGACCTGGTCTCGACGCGCGAATTGCTGCGCGAGAGCAGTAAGCTGGGAGAGCGTGTTCGCATCTCCCGCGACCTCCATGACAGCGTGGGCCACCATCTGACGGCGCTCTGCCTACATTTGGAGGCGGCTTTGAACAGCCCTCCGGATCAGAAAAGCGAAGGGATTCAACACGCGCAGGCTGCCGCAAAGCAGGCTCTTCATGAAGTGCGTTCGGTGGTTTCCGCCCTGCATGGAGGCGAGGAGATTCGATTGAATTCCGCGCTGCGTTTGCTTGCGGAAAGCCTCCCTCGGGTGCGATTGAATCTTTCAGTCCCGGAAGAACTTCGTATCACCGACGCCGCGCGCGCCAATGCGTTGCTGCGGTGTGTGCAGGAAATAACCACCAATACACTCAAGCACTCGGATGCCGCAAATTTGTGGATCACTTTCCATTTGAAACCGGGCGGAATTGAACTTGAAGCGCGTGATGATGGTCAAAGCGCCCGAATCGCTGAATCCGGGTTTGGCTTGACGGCAATGACAAAGCGTTTCGAAGAACTGGGCGGGGCAGTCTCTTTCGAGGCCGGGAAGGAACCCGGCTTCCTGGTGCGAGCCTGGCTTCCGACAAATGACCGAGAGGGATGAAATGATTCGCGTCTTACTCATCGAAGACCAAACCCTGGTACGCGAAGGGATCGAGAGGCTGCTGAGCCTGACGGATGATATATCCGTGGTTGAGCGGGCGACAGATGGAGAAGAGGGTTTGGAGAAGCTTCGCCAGTCATCTCCCGACGTGATCCTGCTCGACGTGCGCATGCCGAAAATGACGGGCATTGAATTTCTTCGATCCCTTCAAGAAGCGGGCGATGTGACGCCGGCGATTCTGCTTACGACCTTCGATGACGACTCGGCGTTGCTCAACGGCATCCGGCTGGGCGCCAAGGGCTATTTGCTGAAGGATGTTTCTCTCGCAAAACTGACGGAGGCTATCCGATTGGTCGCCAACGGAGGAACGATGATCAACCCCGTCGTGACGGAACGGCTCTTGCGGGGATTGAAGAATGCGCCGCTGCCCGCCTCGCCGGATTACGGCGCCGAGCAGTTGACTCTACGCGAAACTGAGATTCTCCGATTGATGACAGGGGGATACAGCAATCGCGAGATCGCGTCCGCATTACGGCTCTCCGAGGGCACGGTCAAGAATCATGTGTCCAACATTCTGGGAAAACTGGGCGTCCGCGACCGTACCCGCGCTGTCCTGAAGGCTATTGAGAAAGGCTACATCTAGCCGAATACCACACAAGGAAATTCCAGCATAGCCAAACCTCGAACCATACCTTCACCTTCTATAGATGTGCCAGAAGTCATGTCTTCGGGCCGTGACTTTGCGCACTTGGCGGCCTGCGCGCGCGCGATTATCTTGCAGACGTGAGGGGGCGGAACTCATGAAGAACCGCAAGATGTCGGTGGAAGCGTTCTCATGCCGGAGGAGTCGTTCAGGTCGCAATGAGCGACACCCAGAAACAATGGAAAAAGGCATGGAGTTCAAGCTTTAGCTTGCCGCTTCCATCCTCGAACAATCCGATGCGGCAAGCTAAAGCTTGAACTCCATGCCTTTTTCCAG
>Ga0187894_10005132_pt1 | contig 13588 bp, 16 predicted proteins | sample GBC1701081metaG_FD_136650 | JGI IMG/M metagenome (GOLD analysis project Ga0187894, IMG submission 136650) | White microbial mat communities from a lava cave in the Kipuka Kanohina Cave System on the Island of Hawaii, USA - GBC170108-1 metaG ...
CATCGGGACCGTCTCGGCGCCGACCACGCCGGGGCTGGGCGATGTCATGCCCACGATGAAGAAGAACACCGCGACCAGCATGATGATCAGCAGCAGATGGCGCGCCCACAGCGGGTCACCCCACAGCGCGACATAGGGCGCCGTCTTGTGCGCCCAGATCATCCATCCCAGCCCGACCGCGGCGACCAGCGAATAGACGACACGAAAGCCATTGTCGCCCAGCGCCGCCAGCAGCGGTCGGCGCAGCATGTGCGAGAGCAGAAAATGTCCGCCGACGAACAACAGCGTCGCGAGCGCCATCGCGGTGATAGAATGGCTGAGCACGCTCATCGGTCTCCCCGGGTGTGGTATCGTGTCCGCACGCCTATATTAACACCGTTCAGTTACATCGCCAGAGCGTCATGACCTTCGCATTGCCTGAGTCGGTCCTGGTCGTCGTGCACACACCGGATCTGCACGTGCTGCTGCTCCAGCGGGTCGCGCGTCTCGGCTGGTGGCAATCGGTGACGGGCGCCCGGGAAGAACACGACGCCACGCTTCACGATACTGCGCGACGCGAGCTCTTCGAGGAGACCGGCATCGTCGCCGATACGCTGCAGGCGTGGAACTGGGTCAACCGCTACACGATCTGGCCGGCATGGCGGCACCGCTATGCGGCTGACGTTACGCACAATGTCGAGCACACTTTTTCGGTACGGGTCGGCGCGCCACGCGCGGTGCAGCTATCGCCGGCAGAACACGAACGCTACATGTGGATGCCGTGGCGTGATGCCATCGCGCGGTGCCTGTCGCCGACCAATCGCGAAGCCTTGCGGCTGCTGCCGCGCATGGCAGCGCGGCCCTCAGTCATCCCAAGCGCTGCGAGGGATCTCCCGGAAAAGACGCACAGTGCGCCCGTCGCGGGAGATCCCTCGCTGCGCTCGGGATGACCGTTACGGTGCCGGTCGCAGCCGTCGGGCGACGAGCATGCCGATGGCGATCAGCAGCGCGCCGCCAACCACCAGGCCCAGCGCGATGTAGCCGCCGTTGTTGTCGAAGAAGCCCGGCGTGGAGCGGTCGCGCGGCGTGCGGGTTTTGCGTGTCGTGACGTCGCCGGGCGGGCTGTCGCCGATCGGCGGCCGGCTCTCGCGGAAGCGCCGCGATGTTTCACCGGCGGTGCTCAGAAGCCGATCGATATGTTCGCGCGTGTCGCGCAGCATCCAGTCGAGCTCGGAACCGTCGTCGTATGGGGTCAGCACCTGGGTGATCACTGGTGTCGGGCCGATCGCCGTGGTCGCTGACAGCGCGATCAGCTGCTGGCTCTTGTCGTCGATGCGCGCCACGACCGCCTCGGCCATGATCGCCGCCCGGTCATTGCGTTCGATCAGGCCGATCGCGGCGAACTTGTTTTCTTCTGCAGCGATGGGAAAGCCTTCCTCCGCCAGTTCCAGCACACGCGCCTTGCCCAGGACATCGCCCGGCACGGCGCGCCGCAGGAAGGCGCGCCGATCGTCGCCGGCGGTACCCATCCGGCCCGGCCATAGAATTTGCACGACCTCGATGGGATCGTGGTTGGGATCTTCGCGCCAGGATTTCAACTCGTCGCACGGCGCCAGGCGGCGCAGGACGCGGTCCTGGCGGGTTAGGCGGTCGAGGCCGGCGATCAACAACTGGTCGCGGGCGTCCGCCGACTCGAGGTCGCAATAGCCGAACGGCGCCGGCACCGAGATCGTCCGGCCCTCGATGTCGACCTTGAGGGTCGTCGGCTGTTGGCGGTCTTGCGCCAGCGTAGCAGATGACAACAGGGCGACGGTGCCGGCGGCAATGGCGGACAGAAAACGCATGCCGGTATCATAGCCTGTGGCAGCCGCCGGCTCCACTGCTGTCCCATGTTGCACCGTGCCGGTGGCCGGGAGGGCCATGACAACGCAGGCGTGCAGCAACTTCCCTTGTCGGTGGCGGAATACCGGCCGTAGTCTCCCGGCCGGTGTTTTCCCATCAGGAGCCTGAATCATGGCGATGCCTGCCGACGCGCCGACCAATTCGACGATCGTCGCCGACTATCGTGCCCGTACCCCCGGCTCGGCGGCGTTTTTCGAGCGCGCCCGCACACTGTTTCCCAGCGGCATCACCCACGACACGCGCTACCTCGACCCTTATCCGCTCTACGTACAGCGAGGGCAGGGCGCCCACAAATGGTGCGCCGACGGCCATCAGTATGTCGACTATTTCGGCGGCCACGGTGCCCTGCTGCTGGGGCACAGCCATCCGGCCGTGGTCGAGGCCGTACAGCGCCAGGCCGCGATCGGAACCCACCTGGGCGCCTCGCATGAGCTTGAGGTGCGCTGGGCCGAACTGGTGAACCGCCTGATCCCGTGCGCCGAAAAGGTGCGCTTCACGTCGTCCGGCACCGAGGCCTCGCACATGGTGCTGCGGCTGGCGCGTGCCTTCACCGGCAAGCTGAAGATCGTTCGATTCACCGGCCATTTCCACGGCTGGCACGACCAGGTCGTGGCCGGCGCGGTGTCGCACTACGACGGCGGCGTGCCGGTCGGCGTGCTGCCCTCGATCGTCGATCTCTCCATCGTGATGCCGACCGACGACGTGGCGCCGACGGTGAAGCTCCTGGAGGAGCGCGACGACATCGCCGCCGTCATCCTCGAACCTTCCGGCGCGTCCTGGGGCCAGGTGCCGTTGCCGCCGGGTTTCATCCAGGCCCTGCGCGAGGCGACGGCGCGCCGCGGCGTGCTGCTGATCTTCGACGAGGTGATCACGGGCTTCCGCTGGTCATCGGGTGGTGCCCAGGGCGCCCTGGGCATCACGCCGGATCTCTGCATCCTGGCCAAGATCGTGGCCGGCGGCCTGCCCGGCGGCGCGGTTGCCGGCCGTCGCGACATCCTCGATCTGCTCGATTACGCTGCCACGCGGGCGGGCAAGCGTGAGAAAGTCGGACATCAAGGCACATACAACGCCAACCCGCTGTCGGCCGCCGCGGCGATCGCGGCGCTGGAGATCGTCGCCACCACCGATGCCTGCGCCAAGGCCAACGCCACGTCGGCCCGTCTGCGCGACGCCATGCGCCAGGTGCTGGTCGAGGAGGCCGTACCGTGGGGCGTCTATGGCGATGCGTCGTCGTTCCACATCTTTGCCAATCCCAACGGCGTGCCGTGCGATCCCGCAACCTTCGATCCGCGCAAGCTGGGCTTCAAGGGACTGAAGGGCGCTCGCGACAGCGCGCTGGTCGGCAAGATCCGCATGGCGTTGATGAATGAAGGTGTCGACGTCATGCCTAGCCCCGGCGGACTGGTGTCGTCGGTGCATGATGGCGCCGACGTCGATCGCACTGCCGAGGGACTACGCCGCACCGTGCGAGCGTTGAAGGCGGAGCGCGAGATCAGGGGCCTGCGGTAACCGCGCACGCTCGGCGGGGCGCACTCTTCGTTCCAGAGAACGCTTCATGGTAAGCCTGTCGAACCGTGAAGCATTGCGCTGATCGTGCGCATGGATCGGCGTGGTTCGACCAGGTGAATGCGGCATTCACCCGTGCTCACCATGGAGGCTACCCGGTCACGCCGCCATCGCCTCGCGCGGTGGCGCACGACGCCACGCCAGGGCCTCGGCGATGTGCAGGCGGCGTACACTGTCGCTGGCGTCGAGATCGGCGAGCGTGCGGGCGACGCGCAGGACACGATGATAACCACGCGCCGACAGGTTCAGTCGCTCGACGGCACGGGTTAGCAGAGCGCGACCGTCGGCGTCCGGCGTAGCGATGGCGGTCAGCAGCTCGCCGTCGGCCTGGCCGTTGGCACGCGGCAGGGCGCCACCCACCAGCGACGGATCCTTGCGGGCGAGGTCGGTGAAGCGCTGTCGCTGGAGGGTGCGCGCGGCGGCGACACGCTCGGCGACCTCGGCTGAGGATTCGGCCGGCGGCGGCAGAGCGAGATCGGCCGGCGCCACCGGCGGCACGTCGATCGCGAGGTCGATGCGATCATAGAGCGGACCGGAGATACGTCCCTGGTAGTCGGCACCACAACGCGGCGCGCGACCGCAGGCGCGCGTCATATCGGCGATGTTGCCGCAGCGACAGGGATTCATGGCGGCGACCAGCAGGAAGCGCGCCGGATAGGTGACATGCGCATTGGCGCGCGCCACGGTGACACGGCCGCTTTCCAGCGGCTGCCGCAGCGCCTCCACCGCGGAGGGATTGAACTCGGGCAGTTCGTCGAGAAACAGCACGCCATGATGCGCCAGCGACACTTCCCCTGGCCGCGGGCGCGTGCCGCCGCCCACCAGCGCGACCAGGCTGGCCGAATGGTGCGGATCGCGAAACGGTCGTCGCCGCGTCAGCTTGCCTTCGCCGAGCTGGCCGGCCAGCGACTGCACCATGCTGACCTCGAGCGCCTCGTCGGCATCCAGCGGCGGCAGCAGGCCGGGCAGGCGCGCGGCCAGCATCGACTTGCCGGCGCCGGGCGGACCGACCATCAGCAGGTTGTGGGCGCCGGCTGCGACCACCTCCAGTGCGCGTTTGGCGCTCTCCTGGCCCTTGATGTCGCGCAGATCGGGATAGCGGGCGCCGTCGGTGGCGATCGTCGCCTGCGGCGGCGCCAGCACCTGGATGCCCTTGAAATGATTGATCAGGGCCAGCAGCGAGGGCGATGCGATGACCTCGCCGCAGCGTGCGGCCCGCCGACCGGCGGCGGCCTCGTCTTCGCCGGCGGCATCGACAGTCTCGAACCCGCCCCAGGCCGCTTCGCCACCGCATGCCGCCGGGCACACGATGCCGTGTCCATGGCCGGCGGCATGGACGGCAGCCGGCAGCACGCCCGCCACCGGCGTCAATGCGCCATCCAGTGCCAGTTCGCCCAGTGCGACGTAGCTCTCGACGATGTCGGACGGGATCACACCGATCGCCGCCATCAGGGCCAGTGCGATCGGCAGGTCATAGTGGCTGCCTTCCTTGGCGAGGTCGGCAGGCGACAGGTTCACGGTGATGCGCCGCGGCGGCAGGGCCAGGCCAAGCGACGCCAGCGCCGCGCGGATGCGCTCGCGGCTCTCGCCCACCGCCTTGTCGGGCAAACCGACCAGGGTGAAGGTAGGCGAGCCGCCGGATATCTGGACCTGCACATCGATCGGCACCACATCAATGCCTTGGAAAGCCACTGTGCGGACACGCGCGACCATGACTGTTCTCCACCATACATAGAACAATTATAGAACGTATTTTGATCTGAAAAATATACCTATAGTTGCAATCGCGCAGTTGACCTGGACATGGTATCGACGGGTGCATCGAGCAGGGGCGCAGCATGGAAGCCCGGGACCAGCAAACGATCGCCCGAATCCTGAAGGTCAATCATGCGGGCGAACATGGTGCCATCCGCATCTATCAAGCGCAGATCTGGGTCGCGCGGCGGCGCTATCCTGACATGCTGCCCTTTCTCAACGAGACGATCGGTCACGAGATCGAGCATTGCCGTTTGTTTCGTGCCGCCATGCCTCAACGACAGGCCAGGCCGTGTCGCTTCATGGGGTTTTGGAGCAGCGGCGGCCTGATCCTGGGTTTTGCGACGGCTCTGTTGACCAGGCAGGGAATCTGGATCTGTACCGCGGCGATCGAGGCCGCCGTGCACAGGCATCTGGACGACCAACTGTACTTCGTGCGCGAACGCGATCCGCAACTCCATGCGCTGATCGAGTCGATCAAAGCCGAGGAGTTGCAGCACCTCAAGGCGGCAGAGGAGAGGATTGCTGCGAATACGCGATGGTCGCGGTTTCTGACGGTCGTCATCGCCAAGGCCACCGACATTGCCATTTGGCTTTCGACGTCGGGCGATTCCGAAAAGATGGCAAAAGAGCTGGCCGTGGCCCGGTCAGGGATGCGCTGAGTGATTGCCCGGCGTCAGCCCTTGAGCTTCGCGGCCAGCTTGGCGGCAAAGCTGGCGACCGGTGGCGCAACCTCACCCTCGGTCTTGATGGCGATCACCGTGCCACTGGTGGACAAGGCCGAGATCGTGACCGACCACTTGCCACTGGCAGCCGTCGATTCCAGTACATAGTCGGTGATCGACTGGCCGGCCTGGTACGGTTCGATCAGCCGCCAGCCCGACCAGCGGAAACGGGCGAACCGGATGGCGGCGCGATCATTGGCATCGATCACGTTGCCGTCGGGGTCAAAGACGGTCATCGGCAGCGGATCGTCGGCGCTGCCGCCATGCTTTTGCACCAGCGCCCGGGCAAGGGGAGCAAACATCGAAACCTCCTACACTCTAGGTGCGGAGTCCTATCCGGAATCACCGTCGCACGGAACGGTGATCGTGCCCCACGGCCCCGTCGTGTAGCATTGACGGCGATGTGGCGTCTTACCCGCACCGCCCGTCCCACCGCCGATGGCGCGGCGGTGGAGGCGGATCTGGATCGCGCCGAGCGCGCCGGCTTTCGGCTGGCGGTCATCGGCCGGTCGCTGGCGCTGGCGCCGATCGGTTTGTATTACGGCTACGTACTGCATTGGCCCAGCGGCCTCTACGCGTTGCTGGCCGTATCGCTGCTCATCGCCATTGGCCTGGTGCAGTTGCCCCTGTTGGGCACCCGGCATGAACGCGTCTGGCATCGCTATGCTCTCTTTGCTTTCGATGTCACCGCATTCGCGGCCCACCTGGCGTTGGTGCCGTTGAGCACGGGCGGTGACGTGCCGCAGAACCTCGTATTCCTGCGCGGCATTGCGCTGGTGTTCATCATCATTGCTGCGTCGGTGCTGACTCTGTCGCCGAAGCTGGTGCTGTGGACCGGCATCTGTGCCGTCGTGGCGCTGTGGGCGTCGATCGGCTGGATCCTGGCCGGCATGGAGCGAATCATCACGTGGTCGGATCTGCCGGCCGGGCCGTCGCGCGAGCAGTATGTCGCCGTCGTGCTCGATCCCGATTTCATCGCTCTGCAATCGCGGGTGATGGACAGCATCGTCATCCTGCTGGTGACCTGCATTGCGGCTCTGGCGGTGCACCGCGCGCGCGACGTGGTGCGGGCCCGGGCGGCGGCCGAGCACCAGCGCAACCGCGTGCTTCAGGTATTCGGCCAGTACGTGCCGGAGCAGGTGGCGGCAGCGCTGATCGACACCCAGACGCTGGCGCCGCAGACCCGCGAAGCCAGTGTGCTGTTTGCCGACATCAAGGATTTCACGCGACTGTCTGAGTCGCTGGCCCCGGCCGACGTGATCGGTCTTTTGAACCGGTTCTTCGACGAGGCCGCGGCTGTGATTGTCGCGCGTGGCGGCGTGGTGGTGAACTTCGTTGGCGATGCGATGGTCGTCGCCTTCAACGCGCCGCTGCCGGCGCCCGACCACGCGGTGCGCGCCGTCGAGGCAGCGCGTGCCCTGCTGGCCCTGGCGGCGTCGCGCGATTTCGCCGGCCATCGATTGGCGCTGCGCATCGGAGTCGCCAGCGGCGTGCTCGCCGCCGGCACGGTCGGCGGTGCCGGGCGGCAGACCTATACGGTCTACGGCGACACGGTGAACCTGGCCCAGCGTCTGCAGGTGCTGACCAAAGAACTCGATACCGATTGCCTGATCTCGGATGCCACATACACAGCCGCTGGCGCTGCCTGCGACGACGCCGTGGCCAACGGCACGGTGTCGGTCCGCGGTCGTGAGCAGCCGGTGCAAGTGTTTGCCATCGCACAGGCGCCGACCGCGGTAGACGCGACGACACCACTGCCGATCGGATCACGGCCACTGCCCCAGCCGACCTGATCCCGCTAAGATGGACCTCATGGCCCAGATCGAGATTCGCATTGAAGCCGCGCTGTCACCCGCGGCAGGCGTTCTGATCGCGGCCCTGGACGCCGACCTGCGTCGCCGGTATTCCGGCGAGCCGACCAACGGCATCGATGCCGAGTCGTTCGAAGCCGGCGGCGGGGTGTTTGCGGTCGGCTATGTCGGCGGCGAGGCGGCGGTGTGCGGTGCGTTCCGGCCCTATGAAAAGGCAGCCGAGATCAAGCGCATGTTCGTGGCGTCGGCTTTTCGCGGCCGCGGGCTGGGCCGGCTGATGCTGCAGTTCCTGGAGCGGGAGGCGGCGCGCCGGGGCTTCGTCCGCGCCATCCTGGAAACCGGCACCGGTCAGCCCGAGGCGATCCGCCTTTATCGCGCGCAAGGATGGCAGCCGATTGCGGCATTCGGGCCCTACGTCGGCGATCCTCTCAGTGTTTGTTTCGAGAAACGGCTCGGGGATGGCCAAGAGGCCGTTGACCAGGAACGGTGAGGCGGTTGCGACGGTTGTGTCGACCCCTGTAAACTGGTCGGCATTCTTGTGAGGATTTCCGCATCATGCGGAGAGGTCGTGCGCATGTCAGGGCATGACGATTCGGTGCTTAGTCGGGCGGCACCGGATATCCGGCTCGACGAGTCGCTGCGGCCCTGGCCGTCGGCCAGGATCACTGCGACGAGTGGGACCATGCCGCGTCGGACTGTGCTTTCAGGCCTGACAGGCGCCGCCGCCTTTGCGGTGACGATGGGCGTGTCGAGCGCGCTGAGGGGGCCGTCCATGCCGCCCGAAGGCGCGGTGTCCGGTCCGGTCGCCCGACACCTGGACCTCGTCGTGGCGCACACGGGCGAAACTTTTTCAGACGTGTTTGCCGAGGATGGTCGCTACGACGATCGCAAGCTCGACCGTCTCAACAAGCTTCTGCGCGACTATCAGAACGGCGAGGTGAAGCCGATCGACCCGGCGCTGTTCGATCTGATGGCGCGCATACAGTCGCAGGTCGGCCAGCCGCTGCGGGTGCTCAGCGGTTATCGTTCGTGGCGAACCAACCGCTTTATGTATCTGGTCGGCTTGGATGTTGCAGAGCACAGCCTGCACGTCGCGGCGAAAGCGGTCGACTTCATGGTTCCCGGTGTTGCGGCAAGGAAGCTCGGCGAGATCGCCCGCAAGAGCGGGGCCGGTGGGGTTGGTGTCTATCGATCGGGCTTTGTCCACGTCGACACGGGACTGTCGCGCGACTGGATCGGCTGACACCGCCGCCACAACATCCTCACAGACGCCGCTATCGCGATCACCGCTTGATCACTGGCGAGGTCGATCCTGCGCCACACTATGTCGGTTGGATGCTGAGCCGAATTGCATTCGGCATTCACGTCAACGCAATCGTGGGCGACCATCGATGAACACGCCTTCGGCAAGCGGCGCAGTGCGGCGGCGACTCGCTCTCTCGGGCTTGGCGGGCACGGCGCTATCGCTGGCAACAGGATCATCTGTCCGGGCTCGTGGCCCCTCAGTGCGGTCCGAGAGTCTGCAATCGAGCCTGCAGTCGACTCTCCATCCGAAATATCTGAACCTTGTCGTGGCGCACACCGGTGAATCCTTCGCCGACGTGTTTGCCGCCGGCGACCGCTATGACGACACCGGCCTGGCGCGGCTGAACAAGCTTCTGCGCGACTATCGCACGGGTGAGGTGAAATCGGTCGATCCGGCCTTGTTCGACCTGCTGGCGCGCGTGCAGGCACAGGTCAACCAGCCGCTGCGCGTGCTGAGCGGCTATCGCTCGGCGCAGACCAATCAGCTGCTGCACATGGCCGGCTTCGATGTTGCCGAGCACAGCTTTCATATCTCGGCCAAGGCGATCGACTTTTCCGTCACGGGCGTGCCGGTCGCGACCTTAGGCGACATCGCCCGCCAGTGCGGCGCCGGCGGGATCGGTCTCTATCGATCAGGATTCATTCACGTCGATACCGGCCCGGTCCGTAACTGGAGCGGCGAGTAGACCGTCATCCCGAGCCCCCCTTCGACAAGCTCAGGCGAGGGATCTCCTGCGAACGGAGAGATGCCTCGCTGCGCTCGACATGACGGACTGATCGTATCAGCGGAAGCCACACTGCTGGCGGCTGACACCGGCGGTTGCCCAGCGTCCGCCGTCGCGAAAACAACCGTCGGACCACTCCCCTGTGAAGACCTGTTTGCCGCGACCTGTCTTGGTGCCGTTGCCGTGCGCCTTGCCGTCGCGCCATTCGCCGTCATAGCGCTCGCCGTTGGCCCATGTGTAGATGCCGTGGCCATTTTCCTTGCCTTCACGGAACTCGCCTTCATAGCGATCGCCGTTGGGCCAGGTGCGCACGCCCTGGCCATGGAAGTCGCTGTTTCGGAACTCGCCTTCGTAACGGCTGCCGTCACGCCACGTGAAGACCCCGCGGCCACTCAAATTGCCATTGCGATACTCACCGTCGTAGCGCGCGCCATCCGTCCAAGTCTGGACGCCGCGGCCGGTGCGGTAGCCGTCCTTGAAGTCGCCTTCGTAACGCGTGCCGTCAGGCCAGGTGTAGACACCGCGGCCGCTTGGCCGGCCGTATTGCATGTCGCCGTCGAACCGCTCGGTCGGATTCTGGTTCTCGAACCATTGCAGGCTGCCATGACCTTGGGCAAAGCCGTTCGCACACGGGCCGCTCCAAGCGATGGTTTCGTTGGGCTGCGGTTCGGCATTCCAGATCCGGCATCGGGTCCGTGGATCGGCAATCCAGCCCGACGCAGGTGCGCCTTGTGCGTGCGCGGTGCCGATCAGGAACAGCAGGCAAAGCGACAAAGGGCGCAACATGGGCGAGCCTGTTCACCAGCCAAAGCATGCGGTGGACGATCGACCGCAGGCTATTCATAGCGAACGTCGTTGCGATGCGGCGCGTTCTTTCGGTGACCAATGATCGGTGATTGACGCGACAGGGCGGGCGGACGCGCCCTGTCGCGATGGAGCGCTCTAGGCGGCAAGCGGCGTGAACGGCACGCGTTCGCGTCGCACCAGCTTCGGCAAGCCCTGCTCGACGATCAGGCTCTTGAAGTGGTCGGTCTGCTGGTGTGCCTCGAATGCGGCGTCGTCGACGAACAGCTCATACAGGAAGAAGACATGGTCGTTCGACGGCGAGCGATGCGGCTCGAAGCGCAGCACGCCGGGCTCCTTCGATCGCACGGTGCTGGCCATGCGGCGCAGAATGTCGGCGACAGCGTCGGCTTCGCCGGGGCGTGCTTCCCAGGTGACGGCAAGGGCAAGCGTGCCGGAGGTAGTGGTGGGCATCGTCATCTCCATGCGTGGTCTTGAACGTGCGCACGCTATCACCGTGCGCGGTGTCATTTGCGGTGCGTTGCTTCGATGCCGGTCGAACCGTCCGATGCCGATAAAACAGTGGTGATCAACGATGACGCCGGCGCAAATCGCGGTAGACTGGATGCCGGCCTCGAGCGGCAATCACCACGCTCGAAGGAGGCACGATGATGCTCGGTCGTCTCGCCTCGCGTCACCGCAGCCAGGGCGGCATCGTCATGGCTCTGACTGTTCTTGCCGCCTTGATCACCGGCGCCCATGCTCATGATGATCACGACTGGATCCGCAAAGGCGGCTATCGCAGTCCGCTCACCAATGAGTGGTGTTGCGGCAAGGACGACTGCGTGGCGATACCCGCCGACGAGGTCGAGGCCACCACGCCCGGGTGGTGGATCAAGTCGACGGGCGAGGTCGTGCCCTACATCGATACGCTGCCCAGTCAGGACGGCCGGTTCTGGCGCTGCCATCAGCCCAACGGCGTGCGCCGCTGCTTCTTCGTACCGCCGAAGACGAGCTGAGTAGCGTGCCGATCATGATGGCGCCAGCATTCGGCTGAGCTGGTCGGCATAGAGATTCCAACCCTGGTCGAGCAGGGCAAGCGTTTCGGGCGGCACGCGGCCGCGGTGGCTGATGCGCAGCCGGCAACCGTCGGCGTGTGGCGTGATCTCGAACGAAACGATCGTCGGTGCGCCGTCGGTGCAGGTGAAGGACCACACCATGCGGTGCGGCGGCTCGAGCACCAGCACCTCGCAATCGGTCCAGCCGCGCCAACCCGGTACGGCTTGCCCCGTGATACGGAAAGCATGACCGATGACCGGTTCGAACAGGATCGGAAAGAACCAGCGCGCGATCTCGTCGGCATTGGTCAAGGCGCGCCAGACCCGCTCGGGCGGATGGTGCAGCGTGCGCTCGACCAGTAGCTGGAAATCACGGTCCGGCGTCGTCATCGAGGTGAGCCTCCAGCCGGTCGACCGCCGCCTCCCAGAGCCGGGCCAGCCCATCGACCCAGGTGCGGACGGCGTCGAGTCCGGCGGGATCGACACTGTAGAGCCGCTGGCGTCCGGCTTCGCGCCGCCTGACCAGCCCGGCATTGTGCAGGATCTGCAGGTGCTGTGAGACGGCCGCGATAGAGATCGGGAAATCGCCGGCCACATCCTGCACGCCGCGCTCGCCGGCAGCCAGATAGGCGAGCAGCCGCCGCCGATTGGGGTCGGCGATGGCCTGGAAGATGTCACCCGAATCGGTGGTCTGTTTATGCGGGCGCGCCATATTAAAGTTATTACTTGAATATTGAGGACAGCGCAACTACCCTCCGGCCCGAAGCGAACGAAGGAGTCTCCCATGGCAATCCAGAGGGTGGCTTTTGTCGGTGTCACCGTGAGCGATCAGGACACGGCCTTGGCGTTCTGGCGCGATGTGGTCGGCCTCGGCGTCAGTCGAGACGCGCCGATGGCATCGGAGGAGTGTGGCGGCGAGCCGGGCGGACCCTCGCCCATGCGCTGGATCGAGCTGAAGATCGATGGCGCCGATACGGGGCTGGTGTTGACCTTGCCGATGGGGCCGGACGACAAGCCGGGCAAGTTCGTCAACATGGCCTTCTGGACCGACGACCTCGACGGCACCTACAAGGCGCTGGAGGCCAAAGGCGTCGTCTTCACGACGCCGCCGACCCAGCAACGTTGGGGTGCCTACGCGCTGTTCAACGACCCGGACGGCAACACCTTCTGCCTCAGCGCAACCTGAGCACGGAAGGCACGCCTAGGCGTGCAGATGACAGGCGACGGCGCGGCCGCCGCCCAGATCGCGCAGTGGCGGGTCCTGGGTCTTGCACGTGTCCATGGCGTGCGGGCAGCGCGGGTGGAAGCGGCAGCCGGGTGGTGGCCGGAGCGCGCTGGGGACCTCGCCCGTGATGATCTGCTGCGGCCGCGTGGCTTCCAGCACCGGGTCGGGGATCGGCACCGCCGCCATCAACGCCTGTGTATAGGGATGCAGCGGCTCCTTGTAGAGCTGATCGCGGGTGGCGATCTCGACGATGCGGCCCAGATACATCACGGCGATGCGGTTGCTGATGTGGCGCACCACCGACAGGTCGTGGGCGATGAACAGGTAGGTGAGGCCCAGCCGCTCCTGCAACTCCATGAACAGGTTCACGACCTGAGCCTGGATCGAGACGTCGAGCGCTGACACCGGCTCGTCGCAGATGATCAGGCTGGGGTTGAGCGCGAGCGCACGCGCGATGCCGATGCGCTGGCGTTGGCCGCCGGAGAATTCGTGCGGGTAGCGTTCGGCCATGTCGGGCAGCAGGCCGACCAGGCGGATCAGCTCGGCGATGCGGGCGCGGTACGCCGCCTTGTCGCCGGCGACGCCATGCACCACCAGCGGCTCGCCGACGATGTCGCCCACCGTCATGCGCGGGTCGAGCGAACCGTAGGGGTCCTGGTAGACCATCTGCAAGCGCCGGCGCACTCTGCGCATGCGTCCCTTGTCGTGGCCCGCGATGTCCTCGCCCTCGAAGACGATGCGGCCGGCCGTCGGC
>Ga0187894_10005133_pt1 | contig 13585 bp, 13 predicted proteins | sample GBC1701081metaG_FD_136650 | JGI IMG/M metagenome (GOLD analysis project Ga0187894, IMG submission 136650) | White microbial mat communities from a lava cave in the Kipuka Kanohina Cave System on the Island of Hawaii, USA - GBC170108-1 metaG ...
CGCCTTGGAGAGCGGCACCTGCGGCACCTCGTACATCTGGAAGAACATCGCGTTCATGGCCTGGACCAGGGGAACGTCGAGTCCATCCATCCAGACAACCGGCCCATCCGTCTCGTTGCCGTGGTCGTGCCAGGCCCAACTCGGCGTGAGCACGAGGTCGCCGGGCGCTGTGCCTACGGCTCCAGCGTGCAGAGCTGGGGGCTGACAGCAGGGGGAAGGGAGGCACGCGATGGGGGAGCGCGGACGGAGGGCGTTGATGTTGATGTCGCCTACCCTCCAAGATCCTCAAGCTCGACTGCGACAAGGGGCAGACCATCAATCACGCGCTGAAGCACGCCGACCCGGGCGAGACGATCCGCGTGTCCGGGATCGGCACCGAGCGCGTGGTGATCACGACAGATCGGCTCACGCTCGATGGCCAGGGGACGGCGGTGCTCGCCGGCGAGCCTGGCGGGCCGCCCGACTTCAACGCCGTGCTCACCGTCGATGGTGCGCGCGGCGTCACCATCAAGGGGCTCACTGTCCAGAACAGTCCTGCCGAGGGGATCCTCGGCCGGCGCGGCGCGGCGTTCACGGTGGTGGGCGCACGGGTGCGCGACAACGCCTTCAGCGGCATCTCCGTCGGCGACGGCTCGACCGCGGAGCTCGTGGACACGGTAATGGAGCGCAGCAACCCGGGGCTCGATGTCTACACGGGGGCCAGCGCGATCTTGCGCGGCTCGATCGCGGTCACGCACAACGGCGGCACCCCTGGCAACGGCGTGGAGATCAACGGCCTGGCCGTCCTCGAGATCCGCGGGGCGACCGTCGACGCGAGCCACAATCCCGGCATGGGCGTGGTCGTCGGGAGCGGCCAGCTCGCTATCTTCGGCTTCCAGTCGTCCGCCGGAAGCTCGCTGACGGTCAACAACAACGGCTTTGCCGGGATCGTCCTGGCCAACTCGCCCCTGAATGTCTACCCCGCTGCCACGGTCACCGCCTCGAACAACGGCGTCTTGGGCATGCTCCTGGTCGGCGCCGGCGCCTTCATCACCACGCTGCCGGGCGGCGGCAGCTCGTTCGTCATCGAAGGCAATCAGGTCGGCGTGAATGCCCAGCAGGGGGCCGGGATCTTGTTCCAGAGCGGGCCCCTGTCTTTGAAGGGCAATGGCGTGGGTCTCCTCGGCGATGGCTCCGGCACGCTCACGGTCCGTGCGGCTGCACCGCATCCCGCGACCATCTCGGGTAACGGCCTGGACGTGAACCTGCGATTCGGCGCTCGCGCCACGTTCGACGGGGTCACCATCGGCTCCATCGCCTGCGACGCAACCGTGCTCTCCCAAGGCAGCACGGTGTGTCCGTGACGTGCCTCGGCCACCGCGGGTGGGACGAGGAGACGCCTTCGTGCGCAAGGTGAGCCGGTTGAATTTCGTCGTCAGGATCGAGCGTGACGACAGCGGCGCCGTGCGCGGCGTGATCGAGCGCGTGCGCACCGGGACGAAGGAGCCGTTCAGCGGGATCGACGCGATCGGCGCCCTGATCGGCCGGATGGTCGAGAACGAACCTGCCGATGTTCCGCGGGGGGCCGGTCGCGACCGCGGAGCGCCACGGCCCGACCAGCGGGGCGGCCAATAATGTCGATCCGGCACCTGCGCCGTCTCGCCGCCTGGTCGATCGCCGTCGTGACCAGCCTGGCGATCCTGCCGCACACGGGCCATCGAGCCTCCGGCCAGATGACCGCGCCCGGGCTGGTCGCCGCCGTGCTCCCGAGCGCCCGCTCCGGAGTGATCGGCGCGCCGGTCACGGCGTTCGTCTCGGTCGTGAACACGGGCCCGGCCACGGTCGACGGCGTCGGCGTCTTCCTTCGTACGCCGGTCCCGGCGACGCTCGTCTTCCAGGCCACCGATTCGTCGACGAACCTCCCGACGGGCGCGCCAGGCGTGCTGCCTGCGGCTCCAGCGTCTGAGTCGGGGGATTACGTCAGGGACCGGGAGACCCAGCCCCGTGTACCGCCCCCGATTCACTGGACACGGGTTGATGGTAACCGACTGATGCGCGGGCTGACCGTGATTCAGGGGGATAGCAGGGTAGCGGCCCCCCTCCTCCGAGGCGATCCTGGAGCCTCTACGGCCCTCGCTCTCATCGGTCCTCGCTCGAAATTGCCTCACGCGGCCCGCTCCATGAGCCGAGCGCGCACCTGCGCGGGCGTCTGATGCCCGTGGCGTTCGCACAGCCACGCGCGGTTGTACCGGAGCTGGAACGCGCGCAGGGCGAGGCGCAGCTCCTCCACCGTGTCAAACGTCCGCACCCAGAGCAGCTGCTCCTTCAGCGTGCGGATGAATCGCTTGGCCACGCCGTTGCCCTCGGGCTCCCGCACGAAGGCGGGGCTCGCCGCGATCCCCAGGAACTTCAGCTCGTCCTGGAAGTAGTCGCTGACGTACTGGCTGCCGTGATCGTGCCGGACGCGGAGCCCGCGCGCGATCCCGTCCTCGTAGCCGCCGTACACCGCCTGGATGCCTTGCCGCAGTGGCTCCACGGCCTCGAAGCGCGTCCCGGGCTTGGCCGCATGCAGGCCGATGCACTCGCTGGCGCAGTGATCCACCACGACGAAGACCGTCGCCGTCCCCTCGTACCGCGTCAGGCAGCTCGTCGCGTCCACCCCCCACATCACATCGGGCTGCTCGGTCGTGATCGTCCCGTCGTGCGCCGTCGGCCCATGGGCGTGGCCGGCGCGCGTCGGCGCCAGCAGCTTCGCCTCCCGCATCAGCCGCAGCACGCGCGCCTTCGACGTCCGCACTCCCTGCCAGCGCAACCGCGCCCACACCTTCCGATGGCCTTCGCCCAAGAAAGGCGAGGCCTCCAGCACCGCCCGGATCGCGTCCAGCAGCTCGCCGTCGCTCCACCGAGGCTTCGGCCCTCGCTTCCGGGGCACCGCTATCGGCCCAGTCCGCCGGGCCTGGTCCAGGTACACGGTCGACCGCGCCAGCTCCCACACCCGACACACCCGAGCCAGACCATAGCGCCGCTGCGTGGAGGGCGAGCAGGTCTGGCTCATTCGCTCGGCCTCCGCCGCGGTAAAGGCAGGTTGGCCTCCAGCCGGTGGCACCGCTCGAGCAGCAACTCGTTGCTCATCGTGATCTCGCCGACCTTGGCCCGCAGCCGCTGGATCTCGTCGTCGCGTTCGTCGGCCGGCCGGCTCTTGAGCGCCGCCTGCCCACCGACCAGGAATGCCTCCCGCCACTGCGCCAAGGTCGCGGCCGTCACGCCGAGCTCGCGCGCCAGCGTGTCCAGCGACTCGCCGCGCAGCAGGCGGAGAATCGTCTCCGTTTTCCGGCGCGCCGAAAACCGCCCCGTCTCGCGGCTCCCGTCAGCGGCCGCGGCCGCCGCCGCCGCGCGCGCGAGCGCCCGCCGCTCTCTCTTGCGTTTGCTCATGGCCACCTCCTTGAGGCAGCATCATGCCCCCCAGTGAGGTGTCCAGCGAAACTCTAAGGCGGGAGAGGCGACGCATCCCGCCAGGTCAGAGGTCACAGCGAAGACCGGCCGCTCACTGCTCTCCAACGGTGTCTAGACGCGGTCTTGGACGAGCGCTGCGACGCTGCGTCCGGTCGCTCGGGCCTCCGGCCTGAGTCGTCGAAGCGTCGACTCCGTCAGCTTGATCGTGATCCCCCGTATCACCGCCATGGCCATTCAAGGCAAGTCCATCGTGTCACAATGGCAACACCATGGGTGCACGTTTCAGCGCGTTGCACGCGCGAGCAGGCTCAAGAGCACCTCACCATCGCGACCACGATGTAGCGCGAAATGGACATGACGTTCTGGCGGAGCGAGCGGAAGCCGACCAGCAGGCGTCAGCATAGCGCTTGCCGTGCACCGACTGTCTGATTCCTGTTGACGGATTCCGCTCCGCCCGAGACAGCTCGACGTCGCGCATGACTCCGATCGTCCTCGACCGGGGCATAGCGGCCGACCATCCCAAACCCACACGATTTCCGGAAGAGCCTCTTTTTGGTGGCGCGTAGCCACGCGCACGCTTACCGGCGGCAGCCCGTCCCCCCGGCGGGAAACAGGCGACCGACCACGCGCGCGGTGTTCGCCCGGTTGCCGCCGAGGTTGTAGTTGAGGTTGGGGCCAGTCGCCGGTCCCGCCGGCATGACGAAGGCGCAACCCGCATTGACCTCCTCGCCGGTTCCGCCGCTCACGTTGCCCCGGAGACCGTGCTCTCCCCCGGGAAGGCCGCCGCGCACGGTGATGACGATCCCATGCCCGATGACGTCAGGATGAAATCCATTGGCCCTGACGATGTTGCCATCGATCTCGGTGACCCCGCCTTCACCGTCCCCCTGATCATCGAAGACGTGGATGCTCGGCGCGTCGAGATTCCCAAGCGCGGGGGCAAAATCCGCGTGTTGGGGATTCCGGCGATTCGGGACCGGGTGGTGCAGGGGGCGCTCAAACTCATCATGGAGCCCATCTTCGAGGCTGAGTTCTGCGACGGGTCGTACGGCTATCGGCCTCAGCGGACGGCGCACGAGGCGGTGGCCCGGGTGGCCCAGGGCATTGTGTCTGGCAAGACGCGGGTGATCGACGTGGATCTGGCGGCGTACTTTGACAACGTGCGGCACGACCTGCTGCTCGGCAAGGTGGCGCGTCGGGTCCAGGAAGCCGAGATCCTGCACTTGCTCAAACTGATGCTGAAGGCCTCCGGGAAACGCGGGGTCCCCCAGGGCGGGGTGACGACTCCGCCCACGCAATAGATAACCCGGGTCGGGGTGGTTCCCAGGAACAGGAATCGAATGCCTAAGCACGAGGGTGTCGGGACCGACCTGCACGTCCTTCAGAAGGAGCCGGACGACCCGCTGGCGATCGGCGAGCGCCAGCGTGTGGGCGGTCTCCTGGAGCTTGGCGAGAAACCCTTCAAGACTCTGGGCTAGCGTCACGTACGTCTGCGCGTCCGTCAACTCTGCCTCGAAGGCGGCCAGCTGCGCTTCGGCCGTCGTCTCGCGCTTGCGCAGCGGCGGCATGCGCTTGCGCAACTCCTCCAGCGAGAGCAGCTCCTCCTGGTACGCCTCGATGAGCCGCCCCATCGCTCCACGGACCCGGTCCAACGTCTTGACCAGGCTCTCGCGTTTCACAGTGATGGGATGCTCGGTCCGCAACGCCGCCAGGCGGCGATCGATTTCCTGGCGTACAAGCAATGGATTCTCCAGCAAGCGGATGACCTCGTCCCAGACCAGCGCGTCCAACGCATCTTGCCGTACCGGGCGGTTCGTACAGCGGCGCCCCTCAGGATATCGGTAGTCATCCGACCCCAAGCAGCGGTAATAGAAGAGCTTCCGCCCCGATGTCCGCGTCGACGTCCGATAGTACGCGTAGCCGCACGAGCGACAGACCAGCAGCCCTTGCAGCAACGATGGGATCTTAGTGTGGCGCGCCGCGAAGCGACGATTCTCGACGAGCCGCGCCTGGGCCAGCGCGTACTGAGTCGGCGTGACCAGCGCCGGCACGGGAATCTCGATCCACTCCTCACGCGGGCGCTCCCGCAGCGCGGTCGAGTGGACCGGTACGCCGCTCCGCTGGCGCAACCGCCGAGTGACCCGAACGTGCTCGCGCGGCGTTGTCATCGTCTTCTGAAAGCAGGCCGTCCCTTGATACGCCGGGTTGCGGAGCATGCCCCAGATCGTGCTGCGCTCCCACTGCGCCTTCCCCGTTCGCGTCGCGACGCCGGTGTCCGTGAGCCAGCGGGTGATCGCGCCGATCGACAACGTCTCCTCGGTGTAGCGGCGGAACACTTCCCGCACCACCGCCGCCTCTGGTTCAAAGACCTCGTAGCGGGCCAGCTCTCCGTCCGTCTTGCGGACGTATCGATACCCATAGGGAGCGCCCGACAGCACATTCACCACGCCACACCGGGCCCGGTGCCGCTTGCCCCGGCGCGTGCGCTCGCTGATCTGGGCTTTCTCGTACTCGGCAATCATCCCCTGGAACTGCACCAAGAGGACCTCTTCGGGGGTCTCGACGCGGGGCGCACGCACGAACACCACCGCGACGCCTGCGCGGGCGAACTCCTCGAGCAACAGGACCTGGTAGGCCTATTTGCGGCTAAGCCGATCGGGGCTATATACGAGGAGGCTCTCGACTTGTCCCTGGGCTGCCAAGTCGCGCACGCGCTCCAAGCCCGGCCGGACGAGTGTCGCGCCACTCCAGCCCTCATCCTCGTACACCCAGCCCTCAGGAACCAGGTAGCCGTGCTCGGCGGCGTACGCGCGCAGGGCGCTGGTCTGACTGGCAATCGTCTCCTCCTCCTTCTGCCGGTCCGACGAGACCCTCGCGTAGATCGCGGCCGTCTTCATGGGACGCCCCTCCTCGCGGATCGGCACTGCCCCGCGGCCGAGTGGGCCGCACGGTGCGCCGTCGTTCCGACACCAAGAGCCGATACGCCTGGATCAACCGCTCATCGCCCAGGCGGTCAAACACGTAGTCGTGCTCGACGCGCCTATCCTCCACCGCCTGGTCCCGGCCGCACCCGATGCAGCCAGTCTTCGAGCCCACGCGTGACGAGTGAGCTGAGGCTCGTCCCGGTGCTCCGGGCCAGTCCCCGGAGCCGGCGAGCAAGACTGATCGGCAGCTTGACCGTGAACACCACCGTCGCCTCCGGTACCGGCAATCCCTGGGGATGCTGCTGGGCCGCTTCCACATACCGCCGGGCCTGGCGCGGCGAGACGCGATACCGGCGGGCCAACGTGCGCAGAGCCGTCGGGGGTGGAGCCCGCCGTAACAACCCGAGCGCTCGATTCACACGCTCGGCGTACTGGGCCACTCGGGCGCGCCGCCGATCGTTCATGTGTCATGAGCGTACTATGACCTATGTCACTTCCATCTAGGGTTTTGATAGAGGAGCCGTTGGTAGGGCACCGCTCGGTCCCAGGCAAAGTTTGCGATTGCGTGGGCGGAGTCACCTCGCCGCTGTTGGCGAACATCTATCTCACCGAGGTGGATGCGATGCTGGAGCGGGCCAAGGAGGTGACCCGGGACGGCGAGTGGACGCGCGTGGAGTATGCGCGCTACGCCGACGATCTGGTGATCCTCGTGGACGGGTACCGGCGACATGCGTGGTTGCTGAAGGCGGTGGACCGGCGGCTGCGCGAGGAGTTCGGCAAGCTCGATCTGCGACTGAACGAGGCGAAGAGCCGGCTCGTGGACTTGGAACGGGGGGAGGCGTTTGGATTTCTTGGCTTCGACTTTCGGCGCGTGCGCTCGTTGCGAGGGCGCTGGCGACCCCAGTACACGCCCAAGCTCACGCAGCGGACGGCGTTGCTGGAGAAGCTCAGGGGGATTTTCCGATGCCACGACTCGCAGCCCGTGGGGCGGGTGATCGCCGAGATCAATCCGATTCTGCGGGGGTGGGTGCAGTACTTCCGGGTCGGGAACGCGGGCCGGTGCTTTGCCTACGTGACGAAGTGGGTGGAGAAAAAGGTGCGGCGTCATCTGATGCGGGCGAGGAATCAGGCGGGCTTCGGCTGGACGAGGTGGAGTACGGTGGGGCTTCACGAGACGCTGGGGTTGTTCCACGACTACCACGTCCGATACGGGGCCCGCGCCTGACAGCGCTCGCTGGCCGATAGGTCGCATAACCCTTGCCGTGAAGCGGACAGGAAAGCGGCGTACGGGAAATCCGTTTGCGCCGTTTGAGGTGGCGGGGGCTGGAGACGGGCTCACGGCGAACCTACACGGGCACGAAGCTGGAAACGGCGGATACAGCCAAGGGGAGCCTACGGGGCACCGCGCCAGTCCTCGACCCTACTACGCTCAGGATGAGTCCGCCGACGCCGATGCGGTCGATCTCCGCGATCTGCTCGGCCACGGTGGCGGGCGAGCCGCAGAGGAGCGCGTGGCGCGGATCGTTGCGCGCCGCCGGCGCGACTTCCGGCTTCAGCAGGAGCCCCTCCTCCTCGAACACGCGCTTGCGCATCGCCTGGCGGAACTCGGCCTGGGCCTCGAAGGCGGGACGCGCGATGCGCTCGGCCTCCCCATCGCTCTCGGCGACGAAGATGTTGCGCCAGACCCACGTGTCCGCGACGTTCTCCGCGACCACGGCCTCGTCGTACCCAGCCGCGCGCATCGTCCGGCGATAGAGGTCCATGCGCCGCGCTGTGACCTCGTTGCTCTGCACGTTCATCACGAACGGCCGGCCGGCGCGCCATCTCGAGCGTCGCCTCCTCGCCCGAGCAGGCGCGGATGATGCGCGGGTGCGGCTTCGTGTAGGGCCGCCCCCTCAAGAGCGGCAGGCGCAGGTCCCAGAACTTCCCCCGGTGTGCGAAGTTCTCGGTGGTCCACGCCTTGATCATGATCTCCTCGGCCTCGATGAGCCGCTCCTGGGCCTCGCGGGGATCGAGCCCGTAGCCCTGATAGTCGTAGATGTTGTACGCGGTGCCGCGTCCCAGCCCCACGACGAGGCGACCCCGGCTGATGTTGTCGATCAGCGCCATCTGCTCGGCCATGCGGATCGGATGGTGCAGCGACATCTGCGCGACGGCGAAGCCGATGTGGATGCGCGTCGTGCTCGCCGCGAGCGCCGCGGCGAACGTGACCGGGTCGACGTAGGCGCAGATCCCGTCGAAGTGATGCTCGGCCAGCCAGAGCATGTCCATGCCGAGCTCGTCACAGAGCTGCGCCTCGCGCAGCGTCTCGTGGATGACGTCGCCGTCCTTGGCCGGGTCCATCGAGGCGGGGAACAGGAAGTCGCTGAATTTCATGCGCTCCTGGAAGGCTGTCCGGGACACGGGCCGAGCAGAGCGGCGATGGGCCCTCATCGTCGCTCTAGCCGATCAGCTCGTGCTCGTCGGTGATGAGCACGAGGCGGTCGCTGTGGCCCTCTCGCGAATGCTGGAGCGCCACCTGCCCGACCTCGGAGGACCACGCCGCATCGAGCGCGGTGCGATTGTCGAACCACAGCTCGGCCATGCCATCCCACGGCTCCTTGCCTTCGTGCGTCGTCGACCCCGTGACCAGTGACACGCGGTACTTCCTGAGGCCGGGCAGCTTCTTCGCGTAGGCGACGTGCTCGTCCAGCCACCAGCGGTGAAAGCGCTCGCGGGTCCAGTCGTGGGGGCGCCGCAATAGCACCGCGACCTTGATCATGTCGTCCTCCTTTGGCCATCCGGCCGGCGCCGGCAGCAGCCCTGCCCCGGGCGCACGCCACGACGTTACCCTCTGCCGTCTCGGAGGTCTATCGAATCCGGCGCAGGGCTCAGTGGCGGAGGAACGGACCGGGCTCAGTGGCGGAGGAACGGGGCGTGGGTGAGGCAGAGCCAGAGCGCCGCGATGAACAGGATCAGCTCGGACATGAACGCCTCGAGCAGTGAGTCACCCAGCGCTCGATGGACTCCCGCCTCCCGGGTGTCGGACACAAGGAAGACATCTCGCTTCGAGAGGGCCGCCCGCACCCGTCCGACCCATCCCGGCGCAGAGGATCGGTGTCCGTCGGGGAACGCGGCGAGGACCACGCGCTCCGCGTCCGCGGCGAGCGACGGGGCGTCGCTCCGCGGGCGAACCCGCCCCATGACGTACACGGGGTCCCCGTCCAGCAGGCGATCCTTCGACAGTGCCAGTCGGGCCGGGGGCTCGCCGAAGAGGTACAGCGTGCGAAAGCTGCCGAAGCGCGCGCCTCGCGGATCGATCAGGATGCGCCCGGTGGCGTCCTCCACGAAGAACGGCCGCAAGAACTCGCACGTCGAGCTTTGCATGCCGGCACTCGCCTGCGCGGTGCCCTTGTACAGCATGGCCGTTGCAGGAATGGCGTGCTCCCAGTCGTAGGCGGGGCCGCGGGTCTCGATCGCGGCGTCGAACTGTCCGACCGCGACTCGAGCCGTGCCCTCGACCTCGACCAGGCCGACCGCGGCGGACCGCGCCTTCGACGTCGGCAAGTTGGCCACGTGCTGCAACTTGCTCCACGTGCCGCCCAGACGGCTCAGCGCGACCAGGGCCATGAGCAGCCCTGCCGCACCCAGGTACGCGTCGATCCACGGGTTGACGAGAACGGCACGCCACACCGGGTGCGCCACGCCCCCGTGTTGCTCGAACGCGAAGAGCCCGAGCTGGATCAGCGCTCTCAATGGCGCCGCGAGGACTCCGAACAACGTCGCGAGCGCGGGGAGCAACAGGAGGCCGAGCCAGGCGTTGCCCTCCTGACGTCCACGCGACGTGAGCGCGCTCGCCACGAGCCCGAGCGCCATCAGCAGGAACAGCGGCGCGGCGAGCCCGAACACCAGGTGCCAGCCGATCGCCGCGCCGAACGCGGCCAGGACGCGGCCCATCACGAGGGAGCGAGGAAGGCGTGGCGCCGATAGCCGAACAGGACGGCCACCAGCAGCTCGGGGAACCGCGCGATGCGGACGTTGTAGATCGTGACGCTCTCGTTGAACAGCTCGCGCCGGTCCGCGATGCTCGACTCGAGCGCGCTGATGCGCGCCATGACGCGAGCGAACAACGGGCTCGCCTCGAGATCGGGATAGGCCTCCCAGGCCAGGCGCAAGCGCCCCAGCTCGCGGTTCAGCTCGTTCTCCGTCCGGGCCTTCTCCTCGATCGATGTCGCATGGCCGTATCCGGTCCGCAGTCGGACGATGCGCGCCAGCAGATCGCTCTCGTGCTGCAGGTAGCCCTTCACCGTGTCGACCAGGTTGGGCAGCTCGTCGTGCCGCTGCTGCAGCAGGACGTCGATGTCCTTCCACGCCTTGTCGATGTTGTTCCGCACCTCGACGAGACTGTTGTAGACCGCGATCACATAGGCCGCGAGGGCGAGGCCGAGCACGACGACAACGGCGGTGGCGATCACCTCGAACGTCGACACGCGTTCATCGTAGGGGGCCCGCCGAAACCGAGTCAAAAAACGGGCGGGCGCCTGCCTCCCGCGCGATGCACGCGGAGGCGGCGCCGCACCCCACCTCCGGTGGCGCTCTCGAGCGCGAAGCTTCCGAGGAGCGTGACGGAGAGCCGCTTCATGGCGCGAGGGCTCCGTTCTCGCCGCGGCCAACGCTCACCCAACGGAAACACAACGCGACCTCGACTACAACGGAACGAGGGGTTCCCCTCCGCATTCGAGCCGCGTCGACGAAAGGAGCCCGCCATGTCGAGCACCGGACCGAGCTCGACCAGATCCCACCCAGCGATCTGGAAGTGCTCGTGGTGTTCGGGGGCCGAGAGCGGAGCGAAGCCGAGTATCGAGGGCTGCTCGACGGCGCCGGTCGGCATGTTCACCGCCCTGCCCATCCCCACGAAGGAGAACTGCCATGAAATGGATCACATCGACCAACACGTGCGCGGGAGCCGCGCGACGGACACTCACCCTCGCCTGTCTTCCCGTCGCCTGCTTCGTCTTGCTGCCGGCCGCCCCCGCGTTCGGCTTCGGCGTCGAGCTCTGGCCGAACGGGGTGGTGAGTTACCGGTTCTATCGGGCCGCCGGCAATGTGCCCGGCGACTGTGCGGCACCCTCGCCGGGCAACCCGAAGGACCTGGAGCTGTGCGATGCGCACAAGACCCGGGTCCGGGCCATGATGGACGTATGGGAGGATGCGCTGCGGATCGACGACCCGAGCGGTCGCACCGTCGAATACGTTCGCTTCCAGGAATGCGTCGCCGGCGTCGACTGCCCGACCAGCCACGTCGTCATTCGCTACAACCGAGCTGGCCAGAGAAAGAGAAACAACATGTGCACCTACGTCGAGGGTGTCGAAAAGGTCGGCAGGAACCCGAACGGGACGACCACGCTGCACTTCACTCACACCAACAGCATCATGCAGCCGGACAGCGTCATCCTGCACGAGCTCGGCCATTGCCTCGGCCTGTGGCACGAGCACAATCGCGCCGACCGCGACCGCTGGCTGGTTCGCTACGACACGCCGCGGTATTGCGCGCAAGACGACGCGGATTGCGATGGCAACCTACAGAACATCGACGTGCGGTCCGCGAACCTGGAGCCGCTGCTCGGCAACTACGACTACGACTCGATCATGCACTATCCGTCGTATGCGGTGAGCCGGGATCCCGTCACCAACGCCAGGGTCGTCGAGCTGCGCTATACCGACGCCGCGGGAAATGCTTTTCTCGGCGACAACTGGAATCCGGCACGTCCCCTGTTCGTGTCCACGCGCGACGTGTCGCGCGTGCTGCAGTATCAGGCGTACGCGTACCACCACGGCAACGGCTTCTTCCAGTCGCTCAGCACCTACCCTCCGGATCCCGACCGGCTGCCGAATTCTTACCTCGATCAGGCCAACGAAATCGGCGCCGTCGGGTCTCCGGCCATCGCCCACCAATCGCCGGGAAACTACGATGTGTTCGCGCGCGGCTCCGACCTTCACATCTACTGGAAATCGTTCCGGAGGACGCTGGAGGTCGTGCGCTACGTCAATCGCAAGCCGGTGATGGCAGAGCGCAACACGGTGTCTGGCTGGCGGTCGATCGGGTGCTGCTTCTGGTCGGATCCGTCGGCGGTATCGCGCGAACCCGGCAAGATCGACGTGGTCGCGATCAACAACTCCGGCGAGGTACAGCGCATCAAGCACATCGACGGCACCTGGTACGCGCCGCTGACCTTGCGCGGGGGGGCCCCGACCGGAGGCATCAGGTCCGAGGCGATCGGAACGTTCCTAGGGCCTGCCATAGCCTCCCGCGCGCCGGACCTCCTCGATGTCTTCGTCGTGCGCGACGATGGCCGGCTTGCCGTGACCACATGGCGAAACGGCAACTGGGAAACCTGGCAGACCCTCGGCGAGACGAACTATGAAGTCACGGCGCGGCCTGCGGCCGTTGCGCTTTCCGCTGCAGATGTGCGGCTCGCGATCAATGAGAATCGGCTCAATTTGTACGAGCCCTCGGTGACGTTCGGGGCAGGTCAACCTTCTCTCGCGCTCGGAGCGAACAAAGGCACGATTCAAAACGGCTCACCGCCGGCCTTGACCACACAGCACGGCGGGGTCGGGAATGGCCGCTCCCGCGTCCTGGTCACGAACCAGTACGGCCGAATTTCCGTCCGTGGGGAATTCAGCGTCTGGCGAGACATCGGGGGTATTCCGATGTTTGGAACCGGGCCGGCCGCCGTGGCGACGGACGACATGGCCTTCATGGCGGTCATGAACGGCGAGCATGCGCGCGGTTGCGGGTTCCTGCTCTGCGACACCGTCAACGATCCGGCGGCAACCGAGTCTGAATACATTCAGCCGGGCGGCCTGTGGATACGGCACTTCAACTAGCCGCGCTCGCTGGCACGCCATACTTCGCGGCCGCGCCCCCTTCATCCCGCCGTCCAACGGTCGTCTAGTGGTGAGCCAACTCCGTGCGAGCGGCGATACGTCGCGCGCATGCGCGCCGGGCGTCGTCGCGGGACCTAGACCACACCGCCCATGGCCGCAATTCCAACGGGCCCCATTCATCGGTCATCGTGCGCTCGCTGGCCTGTCGCATCCGTTGAATCCCATCCGATCAACTAGCTGTGCCTGCAGCGCCAGCGTCTGAGTGTGGCCGATTACGTCAGGGAGACGGAGCCTACGGACGGGGCGACCGCCACCGGAGGGCGGTCATGTTGACTGCGCTCGGGCGCCAGATGATGAAC
>Ga0187894_10005134_pt1 | contig 13576 bp, 15 predicted proteins | sample GBC1701081metaG_FD_136650 | JGI IMG/M metagenome (GOLD analysis project Ga0187894, IMG submission 136650) | White microbial mat communities from a lava cave in the Kipuka Kanohina Cave System on the Island of Hawaii, USA - GBC170108-1 metaG ...
AGCACCTCGGGCCCCGACGCGCCCTGCCCCAGGCCCGGCGGTGGCGGGGCCGCCGGTGATGCGCCGGGCGCGAGCGGGGTGGTCGTGGTCGTGGTGGTCGTCGTGGTCGTGGTGGTGCTCGAGGTGGTGGTCGGCCGGGCCCGGGTGGTGGCCGTCGCCACGCGGCCGTCCTCGGGGTTCTGGTAGGTGCAGCCGGCCAGCACGGCGGCGACCATCAGCGGCAGCCATCGGGGACGGAAGGCGATCACGGGGAGGTTCGTCACGGGAGTGGCGAGAGGCGCCGCCGGGCGAGAAGGCACGCCGCTTCGACGCAAGAGTAGGCGGATTCGTTCCAAGCGATCGAATGGTGCCCCAAGCGCCCTGCCCGCGACACCTGCGGCGCGGCCATCCAGGGAGATTTCGGTCGGTCCGCTGGTGCACAGGGCCCCGCGCAGGCGACAATGCTGGGGGGCACGGCAGCCCGCGTCTGTTGAGAGGAGTTGCCGATGCAGGTGGTGGTCGGTGGTGTGCAGGTCGAGATGATCGAGTCGTGCAACAACACCTGGCTGTTCGACCTCGAACGGCGCCGTTTCCGGCGGGTCCCTCGCGGGGTGCCGCTGGACCTGCCGGCCACCAGCAGCGAGTGGCAGCCCTTCGCCCATCTCGAGGTCGACCCGGACTCGGACGCGTTCGAGGTGGCCCTCGACGAGCGGGGAAGCCGCCTCCTGCGGTCCTGGCGGCACCAGGGGTCCTGCCAGCAGTGCGACGAGCGGTCGACGGCCGAGGTCTCCAAGGCCGCGGTGGCCGCCGCCCTGCGTGACGGCGGTTCGCTCCGGGCCTGAGCGCGCTGGCGCTCAGCCGTCGACGGTTATGGCCTGGGTGGGGCAGCGGCGGGCTGCGTCCTCCACCTTGTCGCGCAGGGAGTCGTCGGGCTCTTCGGCCAGCACGTAGAGGAACCCGTCGCCGCGCAGCTCGAACACCTCCGGGGCGCGGCGCATGCAGACGCCGTTGCTCTGGCAGCGCTCGAAGTCCACCGAGACCCTCATCCGGCCTGGTCCAGTCCCTGGGCCAAGGTGTTCCACGACAGCGTGGCGCACTTGATGCGGACAGGGAAGCGGACGACACCCTGCAGGGCGGCGAGGTCGCCCAGGTCGACCGCGGCGTCCGCCGTCTCGTCCGCGGCGTTGCCGTCCGCGTCGAGGCGGTGTTCGTGGATCGACATCATCGACTTGAAGGCCCGGATGAGGGCCCGGGCCTCGGCCACTGTCTTGCCCCGCACCACCGCCGACATCATCGAGGCGGAGGACTGGCTGATGGAGCAGCCCTGGCCGCCGATCTTGAGGTTCTCGACCCGGCCGTCGCGCACGTCGAGGTAGACGACGATCTCGTCGCCGCACAGGGGGTTGAAGCCCTCCAACCGCTGCGCCGGCGGGACGGGCAACTCGCCCCGGTTCCGCGGGCTGCGGTAGTGGTCGAGGATGATCTCACGGTACAGGTCTTCCAGGCCGGCCATGGAGCTCCCGATCAGCAGAACAGCTCGGCCGCGGCGCCCAGGGCGTCGGCCAGGGCGTCGACATCGGCTTCGTCGTTGTACACGTACATCGAGGCCCGGGCGGTGGCGCCGACGCCCAGGCGGCGCATGAGGGGCTTGGCGCAGTGGTGCCCGGCCCGGATGCACACGCCGGACTGGTCGAGCACCTGCGAGACGTCGTGGGGGTGGACCTCGCGGCCGCCCGGCGCCCGGAAGGAGAACGAGACCACGCCGCCGCGGTGGGCGGGGTCGGCTGGGCCGTGGACGGTGACGGCGTCGTCGAAGCGGCTCCGCAGCACGGTCAGGGCGTAGGCGGTCAGCTCGACCTCGTGACGGCGCACGGCGACCATGCCGAGTGCTTCCAGGTACCGCACCGCGGCGGCCAGGCCCACCGCCTCCGCGATGGGCGGCGTGCCGGCCTCGAACTTCCACGGCAGCTCGTTGGGGGTGAACCCGTCGAGGCGGACGTCGCAGATCATGTCGCCGCCGCCGAGGAACGGCGGCGTGGCCTCCAGCACCTCGGCCCGGCCCCACAACACGCCGATCCCGGTCGGGCCGAGCATCTTGTGCCCGGTGAAGGCGACGAAGTCGGCGCCCAGCGCGACGACGTCGGTAGCCAGGTGCGGGACGTACTGGCACGCGTCGAGCACGGCGAGGGCACCGGCGGCGTGGGCGGCCTCGGCCAGCCGCCGGACCGGGGTCAGCGTGCCCAGCACGTTGGAGGCGGCGGTGAACGAGACCAGCCTGGCGCCGTCGAGCAGCCGGTCCAGGCCCGAGAGATCGAGGTAGCCCCCGTCGTCGACGGGGATGTAGCGCAGCTCCACGCCGATCTCGTCCTTCAGCATGAGCCAGGGCACCAGGTTGGCATGGTGCTCCATCTCGGTCAGCACGACGGCGTCCCCGGCCCGCAGGTGGGCGCGACCCCACGCCTTGGCCACGAGGTTGATCGCTTCGGTGCCGTTCTTGGTGAAGACGACCTCGCGGCTGTCGGCGGCTCCGATGAACCGGGCGACGGTGGCGCGGGCGCCCTCATAGCGGGCGGTGGCTTCCTCGGCCAGGGCGTAGACACCCCGGTGCACGTTGGCGTGGGTGGTGCCGTAGTAGTCGGCCATGGCGTCCAGCACAGAGGCCGGCTTCTGGGACGAGGCGGCCGAGTCCAGAAAGACCAGGCGATGACCGTGCGACCGCTGGGACAGGACCGCGAAATCGGCCTTGATGGCGGCGACGTCGAGGGGCGTGTCCGGGGGCGCGGCGGCGGTGGCCGGCAGGGTCACCCCCGCCACGAGTCGTAGCCCTCGGCCTCCAGCCGGCGGGCCAGCTCGGGCCCGCCGCTGTCGACCACCTGGCCGGCCATCAGGATGTGGACCCGGTCCGGGGTGAGCAGGTCGAGGATGCGCTGATAGTGGGTGATGAGCAGGACGCCGAGCTCGGGGCGCGCCGCCCGCACCTCGTTGACGCCCCTGGCCACGGTGCGCAGGGCGTCGATGTCGAGCCCGGAGTCGGTCTCGTCGAGGATGGCCATCTCCGGCTCCAAGATGGCCAGCTGGAGGATCTCGTTGCGCTTCTTCTCACCGCCGGAGAAGCCCTCGTTGAGGTAGCGGTCGGCGAAGGAGGGGTCCATCTCCAGCCGCTTCATCCAGTCCATGATGGACAGGCGCAACTCGAGCACCGACAGGTCCATGCCGCGGCGGGCCGAGAGCGCCTGGCGCAGGAACTGGATGACGGGGACGCCGGGGATCTCCTCTGGGTACTGGAAGGCGAGGAAGATGCCGGCCTTGCCCCGTACGTCGGGGGGCCAGTCGGTGATGTCCTCGCCTTTGAACCACACCCGGCCGCCGGTGATCTCGTAGTCGGCGTTGCCGAGCAGGGTGTTGGCCAGGGTGGACTTCCCCGAGCCGTTGGGCCCCATCAGCGCGTGCACCTCGCCGGCGTGTACCTCCAGGTCGACACCGTTGAGGATCGGCGTCCCCTCCACCGACACGCGGAGGCCCTCGATGCGAAAGAGCGGCTCCGGCACGGGTTCAGTGTATTACCACTACCGCCGTAGGGGAAATGGTCGCGGGCTTCCTGCGTCGTTCCTGCGCCGGTGGCTCAGATGCGCGGCGGTGCAGTCAGCAGCCGGCCATCGCGTCGAGCGCGGCGCAGATCTGCTGGCGCCCGCCGATGGCGAGCCGGCCCAGCCGGGTGGTGAGGACCGCCTTCGGCACCGCCGCGAGGTTGTCGAAGGTGGCCACGCTGTCGTGGTCGATGCCCTCGTCGGAACCCACCGGGATGCAGGTCGGGATATCGCGGATGGCGGTCGTCACCGGCGCCACGACGACGTTGTTGAGGACGGGGATCACTTCGTCGCGTGAGACGATGAGCACCGGCCGTCGCTTGTGGTTCGGAGTCTCCAGAAGCCAGAGCTCGGCTTGGGCTACCACGGCTCGGCCTCGGTCATCGCAACGGCGCTGGCCATGGCCAGGTCGTCGTCTTCGGGAGCCTGAGGACGTTCCCGGTACGACTCGACGATCACAGTGCCGATCCTTGCCCGCCGGACGGCCTCGGCCAGAGAGTGCACGCCCCGCCGGATGACCTCGGAGCGGCTCCTTCCGACACCCTCGTCGACGAGTTGGTCGAGCAGCGCGAGCTCGCTGTCGGAGAACCGTGTCGGGACCGGGGTTGTCATACATTCAGTATACGGGCTGTATGACGGGATGGTGCGTCGGCGCGTGGCCTAGCTGCGGGCGACGGGTTGACGCAGGATCGTCCGGAGCCTGGCCGGTTCGACCCTGCGGGCGTCGCTCAGGTAGATCTCGTGGTGCCTCCCGACCATCGTGAGGCCGTGGCTGGGGACGAACTCTTGGTGCATCCGCCGGAGCAGCTCGGCCTCGTCGTCGTAGGAGCCGATGTGGAGGGCCTGGACGCAGAGGCCTTCGGAGAGCATCTCCAACCGGAGGTCGTCGAGGCGGGCGGGTCGGTGCCTCGTCCCGACCTGGTCGACGGCGGCCGCGAACATCTCGTCGGTGATCCAGTCCGGGACCATGATCATGAGCGTCCACTGCCACTTCGTCTTGTCGCGGGCTTCGGTGAACGACTCCATGTCGTCGGCCCACCACAGCCCCTCGAGCGGCATGACGACGTAGTCCCGGCCGAAGGCCGACTTGCTGGCGAACTTGAGCTTGTACGCCACGGGATAGAGGGTCGCCGTCGCGGCGGCAAAGGTCGGTGTGTTCGGGTCGCCGCGACCGTCGATCATGAGGTACCGGAGGTCGGGCACGGTCACGACCTGCGGCGTGTCTCGTGCGGCCCGGTAGCACGCGAGGTCACGCTTTTGGTCGATCTTCGTGGTCACCGTCCCCCCGGTGGAGAAGCGGCCATGGCCGGCGATGGTGCCACAGCGAACTTGGCGCGAGATCGCGCGCCGGGGCGCGCGATTTGGCACCAAGTTCGCTGTGGGTGGGGTCAGCGCATCGAGGTTCGGGGGAGCGCGTGGCCGCCGCTACGCTGCGCGGCGGATGATCGACCCCCTGAACTTCACCGGGGAGAGCGTCTCGCTGCACCACCAGGCCGGCACGGTGACCTTGGTGGAGGGGTCGGCGTTCTGCATCTCGGCGCGCTCCGGCGACATCGACCCCGGGTCGCCGCACGGCCTGTTCTTCCGGGACAGCCGGTTCCTCTCCAGGTTCGAGCTGCGCCTGAACGGCCAGCAGCCCGAGGCGCTGGCGGCCGAGACCACAGAGCCGTTCAGCGCGGTGTTCGTGGGGCGGATGACGCCCCGACCCGGCAAGGCGGACAGCACGCTGCTGGTGTTCCGCTACCGCTACATCGGCCGCGGCATGCGCGAGGACGTGGTCGTGCGGAACTTCGGCGACGAGCCGGCCTACTGCTCGCTGACCATGACCTTCGAAGCCGACTTCGCCCACCTCTTCGAGGTGAAGGAGGGTCGGGCCGGTGGCTACGACCGGTTCGAGGGCCTCCACGAGGACGGTCAGCTGGTGTTCCAGTCGCCCAAGGCACCGGTGTCGAGAGGGGCCCGGGTGTCGTTCAGCCAGCCGGCCCGGCTGGCCGGCACCGCCGCCACCTTCGAGGTCATCGTCCCGTCCCGGGCCGACTGGTCGGCATGTGTCCAGTTGACGCCGGTGATGGAGAACGGGCCCGTCACGCCGCGCTACACCTGCGGCCAGCCCGTCGGCCACGCCACGCCCGGTGAGCGCCTGGCCAAGTGGCGGCGCGAGGTTCCGATGGTCGAGACCGATCACGCCGGCCTGCGCCAGGCCGTGGGTCGTAGCGCCGAGGACCTGGGCGCGCTGCGGATCTTCGACCCCGACTTTCCCGAGCGGACCGTGGTGGCGGCCGGTGCCCCGTGGTTCATGACGCTGTTCGGCCGCGACTCGCTGCTCACCTCCTGGATGGCGCTCCTGGTCGACCCCGACCTCGCCCTGGGCGTGCTCCAGACGCTGGCCCGGTTCCAGGGCGATGACGTCGACGCCCGCAACGACGAGGAGCCGGGCCGGATCCTGCACGAGATGCGCTTCGGGGAGGCGCCCTCGCTGTCGCTCGGAGGCGGCTGGGTCTATTACGGGACGGCCGACGCCACGCCCCTGTTCGTGATGCTGCTGGGGGAGCTGCGGCGGTGGGGACTGGCCAACGAGGTCGTCGACCAGCTGCTGCCCCACGTCGATCGGGCCATGGCCTGGATCGAGGACTTCGGCGACCGGGACGGCGACGGATACGTGGAGTACCAACGGGCCAGCGATCGCGGCCTCGCCAACCAGGGTTGGAAGGACTCCTGGGACGGCGTGCGCTTCGCCGACGGCACCTTGGCTCGCGGTCCCATCGCCCTGTGCGAGGTCCAGGGCTACGTGCACGCGGCGTACATGGCCCGGGCCCACTTCGCGACCGAGGCCGGCGACCAGACCGTGGCCGACCGGTACCGCGAGCGCGCCGCGTCGTTGAAGAGGCGGTTCAACGAGGACTTCTGGGACGAGGAGCACGGGTGGTTCGCCATGGCCCTGGACGGGGCCAAGCGCCCCGTCGACGCGCTGGCCTCGAACATGGGCCACTGCCTGTGGACCGGCATCATCGACGAGGAGAAGGCACCCCTGGTGGCCCGCCACCTGCTTTCGCCCCCGATGTTCAACGGGTGGGGTGTGCGGACCCTCGCCGAGACGATGTCGGGCTACAACCCCATCAGCTACCACTGCGGCTCGGTGTGGCCTCACGACAGCGCCATCGTGGCCGCCGGGCTGATGCGCTACGGGTTCGTCGAGGAGTCCCACCGGGTGATCCTGGCCCTGCTGGACGCGGCCGGCCAGCAGGGCGGCCGGCTGCCGGAGCTGTTCAGCGGGCTGGAGCGATCGGAGTTCCCGTCGGTCGTGAGCTATCCCACCTCCTGCTCGCCGCAGGCGTGGTCGGCGGCCTCACCCCTGCTCTTCCTGCGCACCTTGTTGCGCCTCGACCCGTGGGTACCCCATCGCAAGGTGTGGCTGGCGCCCGCCCTGCCGGAGTCGATCCGGTACCTCCGCGTCGACCGCATCCCTCTCGCCGGCCGGCGGGTGACCGTTGCGGTCGTCGACGGCGAGGTCAAGGTCGAGGGTCTCCCGGCCGACGTCGAGGTGGTGGCCGAGCCGCGAGACCCCTTCCCCTCTGGCTGAAGGCCGGGCGGCGACGGGCACCACGACCAGGCTGCCGGCGAGCGATATCACGCGGGCCCGGGCGCCGTAGTGGCGGGCCAGGTTCTTCTCGGTGAGCACGGTGGCCGGCTCGCCCGCCGCCTGCACCCGCCCGTCCACGAGGAGCACCAGCTCGGCCGCGTACTGGGCGGCCAGGGTCAGGTCGTGCATGGTGGCCAGCACGGTCAGTCCCCGGGCCCGCCGCAGTTCCTCGACCAGGTCCAGCACCTCTTGCTGGCGGCCCACGTCCAGGGCGGTGGTGGGCTCGTCGAGCAGCAGCACGGGCGCTTGCTGGGCCAGCGCCCGGGCCAGGACGGCGCGCTGCCGCTCGCCCCCGGACAGCGTGCCCATCGTCCTCGCGGCCAGCGGCGCCAGCTCCAGGTCGTCCAGCACGTCGTGCACCACCGCCAGGTCCTGCTGCGCCTCTACCCCGAACGGCCCGATGTGGGGCGTGCGGCCGAGCAGGACGTAGTCGACGACCCGCAGCGCGGGCGGGACCAAGGCGTCCTGGGGCACCAGCGCCAGCGAACGGGCCCGGGCGCGAGCCCCGAGCGAGGCGACCGGCCTTCCGCCGACCGAGATGGACCCCTCGAACCGGGTCGTCCCCGTGAGGGCCCGCAGGAGCGTCGTCTTGCCGGCGCCGTTCGGCCCCACGATGGCCACCCAGCCGCCGGCCGGCACGCGGAGCGACACGCCGTCGACGACGGGCCGGCCGCCCAGGCGGACGGTGACGTCGCGGCAGTCGAGGTCGGCGCCGCCGGTCGCCACCGAACCGGTGCCGGTCACTGGCGCACCATCCTTCGGAGGGCACGCCAGTGAACGCTTGATGGACCGGCCTCCCGGGCCGGTCACTGGCGCACCATCCTTCGGAGGACACGCCAGTGAGTGCTGACGGACCGGCCTCCCGGGCCGGTCACTGGCGTACCCTCCTTCGGAGGACACGCCAGTGAACGCTTGATGGACCGGCCTCCCGGGCCGGTCATGTCGGGACCAGCCGGCGGGTGCGCAGCACGAGCGCGAAGAACGGCGCACCGACGAGGGCGGTGACCACCCCGATGGGCACCTCGGCCGGCGCCAGCGCGGTGCGGGCCAGCACGTCGGCCACGGTGAGAAAGGCGGCGCCCAGCAGCAAAGAGACGGGCAGGATGACCCGGTAGCTGGTGCCGCCGAGGAGGCGGACCGTGTGCGGCACGATGATGCCGACGAACCCGATGAGGCCGCTGACCGACACGGCCGCCGCCGTTCCCAGGGAGGCGGCCAGCACGACGCCCAGCCGGACACGGTCCACCCGCAGGCCGAGCGTGGTGGCCTCCACGTCGCCCACGCTCAGCACGTCCAGCGGGCGCCGGAGGACCAGCAGCGCGGCGGCCGTCACCACGGCGTATGGCAGCAGCAGGGTGACGTCGCTCCAGCTCGCCGTGGTCAGCCGGCCGAGGATCCACGAGTAGACCTCGCGGATCAGTTCGTTCTCGCGCTGCTGGACGAAGGTCTGCACCGCCGTGAGCAGGCTGGCGACGGCCACGCCGGCCAGCAGCAGGGAGGCCGGCGACCGCCGCCGCTCGCCCGTCGCCCCCAGGGCGTAGGTGAGGGCGACGGCGGCCAGCGCGCCGGCGAAGGCGGCCAGCACCACCGTCTCGACCGCGCCGCGGCCGGCCGAGGCCCCCGTGGAGATGGCCAAGGTGGCGCCCAGGCCGGCGCCGGCGGCCACGCCGAGCAGGTACGGGTCGGCCAGCGGGTTGCGGAACACGCCCTGGTAGGCACCGCCGGCCAGGGCGAGGATGCCGCCCACCAGGGAGGCCAGCACCACCCGCGGCGCCCGGATCTCCCACACGATGGCCGCCTGGCCGGGCGCCAGGGTCGAGTCGACGGGCGAGAAGGGCAGGTGGCTGGCCACTTCGCGTAGCGCGCCGGCGGGGCTGATGCTGGTCGGACCGACGGTCAGGCCCAGGACCGCCGCGCCGGCGGCGAGCGCCAGCGCGCCGACCAGCACGGGCAGCCGGAGGCCTGCCACCGCCGGCACCGGCGGTCGGGCCACGTGCGTCATCCCACCGCCACGGGCACGGCCTTGACGGCGGCGACGATCTGGCGAAGAAGGTCGACGACCCGGGGGCCCCACCGGGAGGCCACGTCGTCGTCCAGGGCGATCACGTGGCCGCTTCGTACCGCCGTGATGCCCGACCAGCCCGGGCGGGCGGCGACGGTCTCGGCCGACTCCTGGCAGCACTTGGTGTCGGCCAGGAAGATCAGGTCCGGATCGGCCTGGATGACGGCCTCGGGCGACAGCTGCGGGTAGTCCCCGGCCCCGGCCGCCCCGTCGGCGATGTTGCGCAGGCCGACCGAGGTGTAGAGGGCGCCCACGAAGGTCTTGGAGGTCACCGAGTAGAACGTGTCGTCGAGCTCGTGGAAGTAGGTCAGTGGCTCCGGCCGGGCGGGTGCCTCGGCCACCACGCCGGCGATGTCCCGGCGCATCTGCGCGACCAGCGCGGCCGCCTCGCCGATGTTGCCGGTGGCCGCGCCCAGCTGCTCGATCTGCGCGTAGACGTCGTCGAGCGTCGCGGCCGCCGGCAGCACGGCGGTGGGGATGGCGAGCTGGCCCAGGGCGGCCACCACACCGGCGCTGTCGCGGTCGACCACCACCAGGTCCGGGCGCTGGCCGGCGATCGCCTCCACGTTGGGGGTGAAGCCGCTGAGGTCGGTGCGGGGCGCCTCGGCCGGGAAGTTGGACTGGTCGTCCACGGCCGCCACCTGGGGGCCGGCGCCGATGGCGAAGAGCATCTCGGTGGCGGTGGGCGACAGCGAAACGATGCGCACCGGGCGGGTGGCCACCCTGAAGCTGCCGCCGGCCGTGGTGATGTCCACCGGGAAGGTGGCGGCCGCCGGGGCGGGGGCGGCGGGCGGCGCGGTCGCCGGCGCCGCGGTGTCGTCGCCGCAGGCGCCCAGCAGCAGGGCGGCGGCGATCGCCAGGGCGAGGATGGTCCTGAATCGGGCGGTCATGTGTGGGCCTCCTGTCGGTCGAGTGGGGGATCTCGACGGCAGGGGACGACGGCGCCCCCGTCCGCACGAACAGCCCTTTACCTCGAGAGCATGTGTGTCGTGCCCCGCCGGACCAGGCGATCTGGCTCGTCCTCTCCGGGGAGAGGATCCACAGCTGCGGGACAGCGCCGGTTTCTCACCGGACTTCGCTGGACCCGACGGGTTGTAGCGGGCGGGATGCTAGCGCCGCGGCGGTGACCAGTGGTCGACGAGGCCGGTCAGGTCGGGCCGGCGCGGGGGCCGTGTCGCGCCGTCGGCCGGCGTGCCGAGGTACAGGAAGCCGACGATGGCGTCGTCGCCGGCCAGCCCCAGCGCCGCCTTGACCGCCGGGTCGCGGACCGGGTCGCCGGTGCGCCACATCGAGCCGTAGCCGAGCGCGGTGGCGGCCACCAGCGCGTTCTCGGCGGCGGCGGCGCCGGCGGCCAGTTGCTCCGCCCACGGGATGAGGTCGCTCGGCCGGTGGACGGCCGCGACGACCACCACCACCGGGGCGCGGCCCAGCTTGGTGCGCTCCTTGGCGACCTGGCCGTCGGTCGGGCTGGTGCCGGCGGCGCGGCACCGGGCGAGGTACGCACCGGCCAGCACGGCACCGAAGGCGTCCTTGGCCTCGCCGGCCAGCACCACGAAGCGCCAGGGCCGCAGCTCGCCGTGGTCCGGCGCGGCGGCGGCGGCTGCCAGCACCGTGGCCAGGTCGTCGGGACCGGGGCCGGGCTCGCCGAGCCGGCCGATCGAGCGGCGGGCGAAGATGGCGTCGAGGGCGTCCACGCCGCGCTACCAGCCCCGGGCCGCCCAGGCGGCCAGGTGCGGGCGCTCGGCGCCGATGGTGGTCGGCTCGCCGTGGCCGGGGAGCACGACGGTGTCGTCGCCGAAGCGGTCGAACAGGCGCCGCTCGATGGAGGAGAGAATGGCACCGAAGTCGCTGTAGGCCCACCGGGTGGCACCCGGGCCGCCGGGAAAGAGGGTGTCGCCCGCCAGCACCAGCGCCGACCCGTCGAGGCCGAAGCACGTCGAGCCCGGCGTGTGGCCCGGGGTGGCGATGACGCGGAGCCGCAGCCGCCCCACCACGATGATCCGGTCGTCCTCCAACTCGTCGTCGTGGTCGGGCACCATCGCCGCGTCACCCGGCGACACCGAGACGGGGCAGCCGATGGCCCGTGCGTCGGGGACGGCACCGACGTGATCGTGGTGGCCGTGGGTGAGCAGCACGCGGTCCGCACCGAGGCGTCGGGCCAGTGCCACCAGGCCGGCCGCCGGGCCGGGGGCGTCGACCAGGACCGCCGCCCCGGTGTGCTTGCAGCGCAGGCCGTACGCGTTGGTGCCCAGCCCGCCGAGCACCACCCGGTGGACCTCGGCCGCGTCGTCCTCCCAGAAGGCCATGTGCCCCCTGGTCTACCCCAGCGCGCCACGACGCCGGTGGGCGGCCCCCGACTCGGGCAGAATTGGCCTCCCATGACCGTCGTGTACGGCGTCCTGGCCGTCGCCATCGTGTTCGCCATCGCCGCCGTCGTGATCGGCCGGGAGGCCCGCCGCCTGGACTCGGTGCCCCCGCAGCCCACCTTCGACCTGGAGGACGCCGTCGAGTGGGTGGCCGACCACCTGCCGTTCGAGGTCACCGCGGTGCTGAGCCACGACGACGTGCGCCGGATCATCGACTGGAACCTCGAGTTCTTCCGGCTCAAGGGCGTATCGGGCAACGGGCACTCCCCGCTGGGCGCCGGTCCGGTCGTGGTGGGCGGTGCCGAGACGGTGGACTACGTCCTGACCCGGGCCTCGGCGGCCGGCATCTCGTTCAGCCCGGTCCACGTCCATGCCGTGCTCGACGCGCAGATGGACTACCTCGAGGTGATCGGGGCCATCGGCCCCGAGGCCACGCCTGGAGAGAGCCCGTAAACCGCCCCCGGGACGGGCGGCGCCGTCGATACACTCTGCGGTACCAGAGAAAGGAGGTGGTCCAACTGCACAGTGAATGTCTTGGGACCCTGGAGGTGGCTGGCCGCTGAGCGGCCGCTGGACCACCGGCGAAATCCCAGCCAGGCACCGCTCGCGAAGCCATCGGGAACATGGTCCCCCCGAGTTGAACGGCTCCCGAGCTCTTTCCAGTGATCGTCGCCGTCCGAGGGGGCGCCCGAGTGGCGCCCCCTCGGCGCGCCCCGTCGGCTCCCGGTCCTTGGTGGTTGGCCCGGGCGGCCCACCTGTAGGTTGGCCGGATCGAGGTCGAGATCGATTCGGACGGGCCGCACCTGCGGGCCTACCAGGCGGACCCGCCGCCGGCGTCGCGGCCGACCTCCGGCACCGTGCGCGGGCTGGTCGTCTGCCACGGCTTCCCGGCCGGGCCGCGGGGCGCGGCCACCACCGCCGAGACCTACCCCGCCCTGGCCGACCGCCTGGCCGCGGAAACCGGCTGGACGGTGCTCGTCGTGAACCTGCGTGGCACGGGGGGTTCCGAGGGCGACTTCTCGATGGGAGGGTGGCTCACCGACCTCCACCGGGCGGTGGCCGTCCTGCGGGACCAGTCCGACGTGGAGGGGGTCTGGCTCGCCGGCTTCGGTGCCGGCGGCGCCCTCGCGCTGTGCGCCGCCGGTGAGGACGAGGAGGTGGGCGGGGTGGCGTCGTTCGGCGCGCCGGCCGACTTCGAGCAGCTGGCCGCCGATCCCCGCCGCGCCCTGGAGCGGTGCCGGGCCCACGGACTGGTCCGGTCCAAGGGGTTCCCGCCCTCGTTCGACGACTGGGCCCGCCAGCTCCACGAGATCCGGCCCATCGCGCTGGTGGCCAAGATCCCACCTCGTCCGGTGCTGCTGGTCCACGGATCGGCCGACGACGTGGTGCCGGTGATGGATGCCCGGGCGCTGGCGGACGCGGCGGGCGCGGTCGTCGAGCTGCGCACCCTGCCGGGTGCCGGCGAGCGCCTTCGCCACGACCCCCGGGTGGTCGCCATCTTGATGGGGTGGCTCGACCGTCAGGGCTGACTCTTCGCCGGGGCCAGCTCGATAGCCGCCGCCAGCGCCCGTGCCGCCGACTCGGGGTCGGCTGCCTCGACGAGCCAGCGGACGACCACGAAGCGCTCCGCCCCCGCCCTGGCCAGGGCGTCGACCGATGCCGGCGTCACCCCGCCGGTGACGTACACGGGCCGGCCGGCATGGGCGGCGGCGTACCCGAGGTACCCGGGCCCGGTCCCCGCCCGGCCCGGCTTGGTCGGCGTCTCGACGACCGGCCCGGCCGACACGTAGTCCACGGGCTCGGCCCGGCTGGCGTTCAGCTCGGCCGGCGCGTGGGTGGACAGCCCGACGACGGCGTCCGGGCCGAGGATCCGGCGAACCAGGGCGGGGGGTGCGTCGTCCTGGCCGACGTGCACGCCGTCGGCGCCGGCCTCCAACGCGAG
>Ga0187894_10005135_pt1 | contig 13575 bp, 17 predicted proteins | sample GBC1701081metaG_FD_136650 | JGI IMG/M metagenome (GOLD analysis project Ga0187894, IMG submission 136650) | White microbial mat communities from a lava cave in the Kipuka Kanohina Cave System on the Island of Hawaii, USA - GBC170108-1 metaG ...
CGCGGGACGAAGCGCGCGGGGGATGCGGGTCATTGCGTGTCGCCCAGTATCCGGTCGAGTTCAGCGATGAGCACAGGAACTTTCGTGCGCGCGCTGTCATACAGCCTGCGATGGTCGATTTCGCCGTAGTCGTGCGCCAGGACATTGCGCTGGCCGATCAGCCTGCGCCATTCAATGCCCGGGTGCCGGCGCTTTCCCTCCTCGCTGACCCTGCGCGCCGCCTCGCCCAGCAGCTCCATCGCGCGCTCGAGCGCCAGTTTTCGCATGCTGTCCTTGTCGAACTTTGCGAAGCTTTGCCGCGCCACGAGCGCTCGAGCCTGGCGCGCGAAGTCGAGCATGTCCCACAGGTAAGCTTGGTCGCGGGACTCACGCTTCATAGAGCGTCCGCAGGTCGGGAACGATGCTCTTGCGCCGGTACGGATTCCGGAGAATTTCAGGACTCGTGAGCTGAATCGATCGACTCCCGAACAACGGCGAAAGCTCATCCTGCAGGTCGACCAGATCGAACGACGTGGTCTTGCTGGTCGCCTTGAATTCCACCATGAGGTCCACATCGCTGTCGGGCCGCAGTTCATCGCGCGCCGCGGAGCCGAACAGCGATAGCCTCTTCACGCCGTACCTGCGACAGAGTGCGGCGAGGGCTTTCCTGTCGATGTCCGGCAAGCGCCCCGACGGTTCGACGGCGTACGGCGCAGCATCCTCATGCAAAGCGGGCGGCGCAGAAGCGGTCTTGCCAAGAACTGCCGAGAGCTCGTGAAATACCGGCGAACGCCCGTTGGCGCGGTAGAGGAGCTGGTTGCCGCTGCGCTCGGGGACCACGAGCCCCGCTTCGGCCAGCTGCTTAAGTTCCCGATGCAGCGAACCGGCGGGCACGCCCGTCAGGCGGGCAATCATGCGGACGTGAAAACGGTCACCCGGCCGCAGGAAAAGCAACGAGAGGACCCGGTGCCGGTAGGCACCGAAGAGAAGGTTCGAGAGGGCTTTCGCGGAAGCGTCGCCGGGAGTCGCCATCGTTCTCATGATTGCTACGATTGTAGCAGATATGAGAACGACAAGCCGCCCTATCCTCCGAGACGGTCCGGCCGGAAGCCGACGTCGCAGACGCGGCCGCGCTGGGCGCGCTTGCCTTCGAACTCCTTCAGCATCTTCGCGTCCAGCGTCTCTTCGGCGCGATTCTTGCGCTTGATCCCGGACACCGCCAGCGACTTGCCGTCGGTGACGGCGACCGCCGCGAGCGTCACCTTCTCTGGCAGCGCCATGATCTGCACGCCGACGCCGCCGTTCGGACGCGTCGGCAGTTCATCGAGCGGGAACACCAGCAGCCTCGCGTCGGACGAGAGGGCGGCCACGAACCTGTTCTCGGAATTTTTCAGCACGAAAGGCGCCAGAGCCCTGCCGCCTTCCGGGACACTCATGAAGTCCTTACCCTGCTTCGTCTTGGAGGCGAGATCGCCCAGCTTGCACAGAAAGCCGTTGCCGGCGGTGTTCGACATCAGCAACCCCGTGTCGGCGGCGCCGAGCCCCATCCAGACGATTTCGTCGGAGCCGGAGTTGACCAGCGTATTCATCGGCGAGCCGTCGCCACGGCCCGAGGGCAGCGCCGCCGCGTCGACGCTGAAGGCCTTGCCGCCCGAGGCGAGCACGGTGAGCGTGTCGGTGGTCTTGCACTCCAGCTCGAGGTAGCGGTCGTCGCCGTCCTTGAAGCTCACGCTGCTCATGTCGACGCCGTGGCCGCTGCGCGCGCGCACCCAGCCCTTCTTCGACAGGATCACGGTGATCGGCTCTTCCAGCACCGTGCGCTCGACCTGCGCGCGCTCCTCGGTCTTGATCAGGGTGCGGCGCTCGTCGCCGTGCTTCTTCGCGTCCTCCTTCAACTCCTCGATCACCAGCTTCTTCAGGACCTTTTCGTCGCCGAGGATCTCCTTCAGCCCCTTCCTCTCGGCTTCCAGCGTCTTCCTTTCCTCGTTCAGCTTCACGCCGTCGAGCTTGGTGAGCTGGCCGAGCCGCAGGTTGACGATGTCCTCGGCCTGGCGCTCGGAGAACTTGTACTTCTCGCGCAGCCTCTGCTTCGCTTCCGGCTGGTCCTCGCAGGAGCGGATCAGCTTGATGATCTCGTCGATCTTGACGAAGGCCATCAGCCGGCCCATCACGATGTGCAGGCGCTCCTCGCACTTGTCGAGCCGGTGCTGCGTGCGGCGCTTGACCGTGGCGACTCGGAATTCGCCCCATTCGCGCAGGATGGTGACGATGTCCTTGGTATCCGGCAGGCCGTCCAGGCCGATCCAGGTAAAGTTCAGCGGATAGCGGCTCTCCAGCGACGTGTGCACCATCAGCGTCGCCATCAGTTCCTTCTCGTCCTGGCGCGAGGAGCGCGGCTCGATGACGAGGCGCAGCTTCGACTTGCGGTCCGACTCGTCGCGCACCGTCTCGACCTGATCGAGGATGAACTGCTTGAAGCGCTTCTGCTCCTGCGATACCTCCTTGCGGTTGCCCGAGGGCTTGGGGTTGGCGATCGCCTCGATTTCCTCCATCACCTGCTTCACCGACACGCCGTGCGGCAGCTCGGAGACCACGATGCGCCACTGGCCGCGCGCGAGGGTCTCCTTCTCCCACTTGGCGCGCAGCACGAGCGAGCCCCGTCCCGTTTCGTAGGCCTCGCGGATCTCGGCCTTGGGCGAGATGATCTGGCCACCGCCGGGAAAATCCGGGCCCGGCAGCAGGTCGAGGACCTCGGTGACCTTCGCCTTCGGGTGCCGGATGACGTAGGCGGCGGCTTCGGCCACTTCCCTCAGGTTGTGCGGCGGGATGCGGGTGGAAAAACCGACCGGGATGCCGAACGAGCCGTTCAGCAGGCCGAAGGGCATGCGCGCCGGCAGCAGCACCGGCTCATCGAACTTGCCGTCGTAGTTCTTCGTGAAGTCGACCGTTCCCTCGCCTATTTCGCTGAGCAGCAGCTCCGCGATCCGGGAAAGTTTCGCTTCCGTATACCGGTACGCCGCCGCCGAATCGCCGTCACGGCTGCCGAAGTTGCCCTGCCCGTCGATCAGCGGGTAGCGCATCGAGAAGGGCTGCGCCAGGTGCACCATCGCCTCGTAGGTCGAGCTATCGCCGTGCGGGTGGTACTTGCCGAGCACCTCGCCGACGTAGCGCGCGCATTTCACGTAGCCGGGGGCGTTGGCGTCCCCCATGGCGTACAGGATCCTCCGCTGCACCGGCTTCAGCCCGTCCGCGATTTCGGGCAACGCGCGCGCCTTGACGGTCGAGACCGCGTAGCCGAGGTAGGCCTGCGAGGCGTGGCGCTCGATCGGCGCCGCGTCGTCGCCGTTCTCGTTGGCGAAAAGATCCTGGGTTCTGTCGTCCATGGTTTTCTATCCGAAGAGATCCAACTGCTTGTCCGCCATCGCCACCGCCGCTTCCACCGCGCGCTTGGCCTTTTCCAGGTCGTCGCCGGCGCCCGCGCGGCCGCCCGCCTCCCAGCTGTACTTGTGCTTCGGGTGCTTGTCCGTGACGCGCGTCACCTTGCCGAGCTTCTGCTTGCCCAGCCAGTAGACGTGCCCGTTGTAGCCGGGCTCCCAGACGGGCTTCGGAAGTTTCTTCTTCCGCGCCTTAGACATCGGCCTCGACGGACTTCCAGTGCTCGCGCATCCAGTTGCGCCTGCCCTCGGCCTCGCCCGAGTCCATCAGCAGCTCGAAGGCCTCGCGTACCTTGTTCAGCTTCGTCGCATCGAACGACATGCGCACCAGGCGCCGAGTGTCCGGATTCATGGTGGTCTCCCAGAGCTGCTCCGGGCTCATCTCGCCCAGGCCCTTGAAGCGCGATATCTCCCAGGAGCCTTCCTTTACCTTCTCCTTTTTCAGCTTGCCGATTTCCTCGTCGAGCTCGTCCTCGTCCAGGCAGTACAGGCGCCGCGCCGGCCGGCCCTTGCCCTGCGAGGGCACCTCGATCTTGAACAGGGGCGGCTGGGCGACGTAGATCCGCCCGGTCTCGACCAGCTTGGGCGCATGCATGAAGAAGAAGGTCAGCAGCAGCGCCTGGATGTGGCCGCCGTCGACGTCCGCATCCGTCATGATGATGACCTTGCCGTAGCGGATGCCGGAGAGGTCCGGGCTGTCCGCCGGCCCGTGCGGGTCGACGCCGATCGCGGTGGCGATCGCCTGCAGCTCCTTGTTGGCGAGCACGGTGCGCGAATCCTTCGACATGGTGTTCAGCACCTTGCCGCGCAGCGGCAGCACCGCCTGCGTTTCCTTGTTCCTCGCTTCCTTGGCCGAGCCGCCCGCCGAATCGCCCTCGACCATGAACATCTCGTTCCTCGAGGTGTCGTCGGAGGCGCAATCGACCAGCTTGCCGGGCAGCGTCGCCACGCCGCTCGACTTCTTGCGCTCGAACTTCTTGCCTTTGGCGAGGCGCGCCATCGCCTGCTCGATGGCGAGCTCGGCGATCTTCTTGCCCTCGTCCGGGTGCTGGTTCAGCCACAGCTCGAAGCCGTCCTTGACGCAGAGCTCCAGCAGCTTGGAGGCGTGCCGGGTGGTGAGCTTCTCCTTGGTCTGGCCGTGGAACTGCGTGCGCACGATGCGCGCCGACAGCGTGAAGCAGGCGCGCTGCCAGAGGTCGTCGGCAATGACCTTCACCCCTTTGGGCTGCAGCGAGCGCGTGTCCATGAAGGCGCTGAGCGCATCGAAGATGCCGTTGCGGAAGCCGGCCTCGTGCGTGCCGCCCGAGCGCGTCGGAATGAGGTTCACATGGCTGTCGGCGAAGATTTCGCCCTCGCCGACCCAGCCGATCGCCCAGGACGCGCCTTCGCCCTTCTCGATCTCGCTGTTTTCCGGGTTCTCGAAATACCGTTCGCCCGCAAAGAGGGGCGCGACCAGCTCCCGCCCCTGCAGCATGAAGTCAAAGTACTGCGCCATGCCCTTCTCGTAGCGCCAGGTCTGCTTTGCCTTGCCCTCGACTTCCAGCACCGTGGTCAAGCCCGGCAACAGATAGGCCTTCGAGCGGACGAGGTGCTCAAGTTCGCCAAGCGGCACGTTCGGCGAATCGAAATACTTCGGGTCCGGCCAGATGCGCACCGTGGTGCCGGTGCGCTTGTCCTTGATCCTTTCGCTCTTCAACTTGTTCTTGAGTTCCCCGCCCTCGAAAACGATCGAATGGCGGGCCCCGTCCCTGTACACCGTGACTTCGCAGCGCTTCGACAGCGCGTTGGAAACCGCCACGCCGACGCCGTGCAGGCCCCCGGAGATGTGGTAGACGCCGTCGCCAGCCTTGGAGAACTTGCCGCCGGCATGCAGCATGCTGAAGGCGACTTCCACGGCGGGCTTCTTTTCCACCGGATGCATGTCGACCGGCACGCCGCGGCCCTCGTCGGCCACCTCGACCGAGCCGTCCTTGAGCACGCTGACCGTGATCTTCCTGCCGAAGCCGGCGAGCGCCTCGTCCACTGCGTTGTCGATCGCCTCCTGCACGATGTGCAGGGGGTGGATCGTATGCGTGTACATGCCCGGCATGCGCCGGACCGGCTCCAGGCCCTTCAGCGCCTGGATCGCGGATGCGTCGTAGACCTGTGCTTTTGCCATGTATTTAGTGCTTTTTTTCTATCCCGCCACTACACATTGTAGCGCCGTCGCCGCTGCTGGGCCCCGAGGCGGCCGCGCGACTGCACCTCGACGCCTTCCAGCAGCGCTGCCTCCGCCAGATCACGGTCGAGCGTTATCAGCCCAAACTGCTGCCGCAACGCAAGTTCAAGGTAGGCCGCGTCGTAGACACTGAGCCCCCGGCGCGACGCGATGGCGCTGATCGCCCTCATGTCGGGGAGCATGGTGTCAACCCTGATCCTCAGGCGCGCCGCCTGTTCCAGGGCCTCTACCCTCCGGTCCGGATCGATACGGCGCTTGCGCTCGGCGATCAGCAGGGCATTCGGCAGCTCGAGGCGCCAGATGACGGGCGCCCAGTACTCGACCCGGTTGATCGAATCGAGCAGCGCATCGGTGAACGGTGTGCGCTCGTCGACGAGAAACCACGGCAGCGTGACCGAAGCGTCGACGACGAATGCCATCAATACTTGCGACCGGCCTTGATCAGTTCCGGAATCGTGGTCCCCGGCTTCGCGCCGCGGTCCCTGCCAACCCTGGTGCGCTTGATCTCCGCAATCAGCGCCTCCATACGCGCCTGCTCGTCATCTGGCTTCGCCGCGACAAGCTGAGCGACGGCCTTGCCTCGCCGCGTGATGGTGACGCTTTCTCCCGCCTCGACCTTGTCGAGCAGTTCGGCAAGCTTGGTTTTGGCCTCGAAGGCGCCAACTACGATACCCATGTCATGCTCCAACTAGACAACCAGTTGGTAGGATACGCCGGCCGCATTGCGCCGTAAAGGGGAAGCCCCTAGGCGGGATCCCCGCAGAGCACGGTCGGGTCGACCAGGCGTTCCAGCTTCAGCAGCCGGTCGAACAGGGCTTCGCGCCTGGCCACCGGCAGGGTGCGGTTCACGCAGTCCTCGAACTTGGCGCGCAGGTCTTCGATGCCGAGCGGGTTGTGCGCATGGCCGCGCGCGCGCTGCACCGGCTCGCCCGCCAGCACCGTGCCGTCCGAGAGCGTGACGCGCACCTGGTCGCTGCGCGAAAAGAGCGGCTCCTCCGGATCCGGGTCGTCGACCGGCGTCACCTTTACTTTCTCCAGCATCTGCTGCACCGGCGCCGAGCGCACGAAGCCGTCCGAAAGTTCGGCAAGTCCGACGCGGCCCGCCACCACCGCCGAGGCGGCCGCGAACTCGGCGCTGAATTTCGCGTCGAGCGCGTTCCGGGGACGGCTGTGCCGCAGCATCCCGGCCTGCAGTTTGCCGATGGAGAGCTCGACTTCCTTCACCTCTTCCTTTTTTGTTTTGTTCCTTGAAAGCAGAAAAATCAACCCGTCGATCGAGCGATGCAGCGCGTAGCAGACCGGATAGCGCTTGATATTCAATCCGTTCTTGAGGATGTGCCATTCGCCGAGCGGGCCATCGACGCGGAACCGGCCGGCGGGCGAGAAGGCGGCGAGGAAGCCGCCGCGGTGCTCCAGCGCATCGGGGGAGGCGGTGAAGCCCTTCGCCGCCAGCCGCAGCCGCCGCGACTGCACCGAACACCGCGCTCGGATGCCAGCCCTTGGCATGGTGCTTGTCCGCGTCGCGCGCAGCCGCTCGCCCTCGGCGAGCACCGCCGGCACCAGCACCACGCTGGGATGGCCGTCGATCGCCACGTCGTCGTAGTCCAGCGCATGCCCTGCGGTGGCATTCAGCAGCGCCGCATCCGGAGAAGAGGTCATGCCGCGATCGAACAGGATTCGCGCCTCTCTCTTGTCCGAAAGAAGATTCTCATTCAGCAAAACCCTCACCACGGGCTCATCACGACCCGCGAACATGACACCGATGCAATCGATGAAGCCGCGCTTGACGGTGTCCACCGCCGCTGCGGGGATGCGCTTGAAGTCGAGCGCGGCGACCGACTCGGCGAGCTGCCGCGTCAGCATCAGTAGGATCTCGGCATGCCGAGCACGTGCTCGCTTGCATACCGCGAGGCGACGCGCACGAACCAGCGCGCATCGCCAACCGACTCGTGCGAGACCAGGATCCGCTCGGCGTTCATGCCATCCAGGATCCAGCGAAAACCCATGCCCGCGCCGCCGTACTCCTCGGGAATCAGGGCGCCGAGGTACCTCGCTTTGGTCAGCGCATCGACGAAGTTCTTCGGATAGGCCTCGGTCTCGTCGAGCGTCCGCCAGTATTCGTTCGGGAAGTCAGCGCAGATGCGCCGCACGCCGTCGCGGATCTCCGGAAAATCTTCCTCGATGGAAACGCTGACCGTCATTTACCTTCGAATTCGGGCTTTCGTTTCTCGTTGAAGGCCCTGACGCCTTCGCGACGGTCGGCGGTGTCGACCAGGCGGTTGTAGGCCTCGATCTCGAAGCGGTAGCCGGTGAGCAGATCCATGGACAGGCCGTAGTGGATCGACTTCTTCGCCTGGCGGATCGACAGCGGCGCGTTGTCGCCGATCGCCTGCGCGGTGGCGAGCGCCTCCTCGAGCAGCTTCGCCGGCTCGCAGACGCGGTTCACCAGGCCCCACTCCAGGCCCTCGGCAGCGCTGAAGGGCCGCGCCGAGAAGATCAATTCCTTGGCGCGCCGCTCGCCCACCGCGCGCGGCAGGTTCTGCGTGCCCATGCCGCCCGGCATGATGCCGAGGCGCACCTCAGACAACGCGAAGCGCGCTCCCGGCACCGCGTAGATGAAATCGCAGCACAGCGCCATTTCGAGGCCGCCGCCGTAGGCATGGCCGTTGACCGCGGCGATCACCGGTACCGTGCACTCGACCAGCGCCATGAAGGCGCGCTCGAACAGCTCGTGCTGCGCCTGCCACGCGGCCTGCGTCATGCCGTCGCGCTCTTTCAGGTCGCCGCCGGCGCAGAAGGCCCGCTCCCCGGAGCCCGTGACCACCACACAGCGCAACTGCCCCGGCTCGGCCGAGAGCCGGGTCCAGAGGTCGAGCTGGTCGCGTCCCATCTGCGTGTTGATCGCGTTCAGCACTTCGGGGCGATTCAGGGTGACCAGCAGGGCATGATCCCCTTTCGCCTGCAACGACAACGTTTCGTAGGCAGGAAACTTCACCCCAGAACCTCCCTCGAATGTGCGCCCAGCGCCGGAGATGCAGCGCGCGGCAGGGGCCGCTGCCCGTCGAACGAGATCGGCAGGCCGGCCAGCGGCCGGCTCGAGCCCGGCACCTGCTGCAGCAGACCGAGCGCCTTGGTCTGCTCGTGCTCTAGCATCTGCCTGACGTTCTGCACCGGCGCGCAGGGCACGCGGGCGGCGTCGAGCTTCGCGGTCCATTCGGCATTGCCGTGCTTCGAGATTTCGTTTTCGATCAGGGAATAAAGCGCTGCGGAATTCCTGACGCGATCGGGATTGGTCTTGAAACGCGCATCGTCGCCGCCAGTCTTCTCGACCTTCACCACCTCCGCCCCGAGATCGGCGAGCGCCTGCCCGGCGCTCGGCGCGGCGACGCTGTGGCCCAGCTCGACGACGACGATACCCGAGAGCGGCAGGCTCATTCAGGCTTCAGGCCGGCGCCGTTCACGATCCTGCAGAAAGTCTCGATGTCGTCCTTCACCATGCGCGCGAACTCCTCGGCGCCGGTGCCGAGCAGGATGGTGTAGCCGTCGGCAGCCGAGCGCGCGACGATGTCCGAGCCGAGCATGCCGCCCGCGCCGGCGCGGTTGTCGACGATGACCTGCTGGCCGAGCGCTTCGCCCACCTCCGCGCCGATGGTGCGCCCCAGCAGGTCGGTCGAGCCGCCGGGCGGATACGGCACCACCAGCGGAATGGGTTTCACCGGCCAGGCTTGCGCCAGCGCCAGCAGGGGAATTGCAAGAACCAGGGCGAGTAAAGTCCTTGTCATTGCTGAATTATGAACCGTTCCGCCATCGTACTGGGACGCGGTGCTGGCCACCAACCTGACGCCCGCGTTCTACCTCGCGCGCAACGCCATCCCGCAGATGCAGAAGAAGAAATGGGGGCGCCTGGTCTTCATCTCGGGCTTCGACGGCTTCTGGGGCCAGGTGACGCAGCGCGCCCACAACATCGCCGCCAAAGCCGGCCTGCACGGCCTTGCCAAGGCGCTGGCGCGCGAGTTCGGCCCGAGGTCGCCGCGGCCTGCGCGTTCCTCGTGTCCGAGGGCGGCGGATTCACCTCGGGGCAGGTGATCTACGTCAACGGCGGGCACTACATGTACTAGCGCGCGATTCCGGCCTCGCGCAGATATCTCAGGGCGCCGGGATGAATCAGATCCTGCTTCGGCGCGGCCGCAACGAGATTCGCCGCGGTGCTCTCGCGAGCCTGCTCTAGTCGCGCGGCGAGCGGACTTTCCGCCCGATGCAGCGCGCGCGCCAGCAGGTAGGCCTGCTCCTCGGGCAGGCCGGGCCGCGCCAGCACGTAACTCCACGAACCGACCGACGGAATCGGCGCGTCCTGCCCGGGGTAGCTCTTCGCCGGCAGCGTCACCGCCTGCAGGGCCGGGTTCTTCGCCAGGATCCGCTTCACCTCGTCCGCATCCGGGCCGACGAAGCGCCCGCCCGACTTGGCGATCGCGGCAAACGCCGGCCAGCCCACGCCCGCGCCCCAGAGTGCCGCCGCACGACCGTCAGCGAGCATCGGCGGCCCGTCGGCGGCCTTTTCAAGGGTTATTTCCCGAATTCCCACTTCCAGGGAATTCAAAACGGTCCGGCCCAATACGGTAATTCCGGAGCCCTGCGTTCCCAGCACCACCGGCTTGTCTTTCAGATCTGCAATTCCGCGCACCGGGCTGTCGGACCGGACGACGAACATGCCGGGCGAGGAATACATCGCGGCGACGATGCGCAGCCGCGTGCCGGGTTTGGCGAGCGCCGCGCTCGCCAGCTCGCCCGCCACCAGGCCGAGATCTAGCTTGCCCTCCTCCAGCAGCGGCACGTTCTCGGTGCTGCCTTTGGTGTTGCGCGCCTCGATCCGGAGCCGCGGCTCCTGCGCGTTGAGCATTTCCGCATACGCGGCGCCGTAGACCGGGAAGCCGCCGCCCGGCGTGGCGGTACCCAGGATCAGCGTGAACACGACCAGGTTCATTCAACGACTGCCAATGCTTCCGTCTTCATGCTCATCTCCCAGTTTGTTCCTGCTACACGCGTGCCGCCATCATGCGGCCCGAGCCGTAGAGGCGAAAGCCGTCGGTCCGGCCGCGAAAATAGCGCTCGTTCATTTCGCTCGACCCGAGGTAATAGGCAGTCTCGAAACCCGAGTCGCGCATCTGGCCCGCCAACTCATCCGGATTGTGGTAACCGATCCAGGGCTCCCCCGCGAGCGCGACGCGCGCCGACGAGGCGAAATGGCTGCGCCGCTCGGTTTCGCCCAGCGTCTCGGGAGGCGGCGCGAAATCGAACACCACTTCGCTGCCGGGCGCGCCCGAGGCGATGGTCTGCAGCGTGCCCATGGTCGCCTCGCGGCTGAGGTAGATCGTGACCCCAAGCCAGGAATAGAACGCCGGCCGGTCGGCGCGGAAACCCGCCGCCTTCAGGCCCTCGGCGAGCGACTGCTTCTCGAAATCCACCGGCGCGTATGCCATCGAGCGCGGCACCTCGATGCTCTGCTCGCGCAGCCGCGCGCGCTTCCACGCCTGCGTGTCGGGATGGTCTACTTCGAATACCCGCAGGCCCCGGCGCGGATTGCGGTAGGCGAAGGTATCGAGGCCCGCCCCCAGCACCACGTACTGGTCGACGCCCGCAGCCGCGGCGCGAGCCAGCTGGTCCTCGGCGAAGCGGCTGCGCATGACGAGGAACGCGCGCATCCCGCGCGACGACGGCGTGCGGTACCGGTCGAGGTTGCCGCCTAGCCAGGACACTCCCTCGGCGCCGAAAATGCGCAGGGCGAGCGGGTCGTCGAACACCCGCGGCGCCTCGAGCAGCTGATGCGCGGCGCGCTGCAGCGCCGCGCCGCGCGCCGTGCGGCTCGGCTCGCCGGGTGCCAACGCAGCGGCGTTCCGGAACGGCAGCAATCCCGCCGCCGCGCCCCAACCGAGAAAGTTCCTCCTGGAAATCAAGACGTCACCCCAGCGTCGGCATGTTCAATCCCGGTGCCGGCGTGTCCTGGTTTGGCCAGCGCGTCGTGACGACCTTGGTGCGGGTGTAGAACTTGACGCCTTCGACGCCGTGCACGTGCAGGTCGCCGAACAGCGAATTCTTCCAGCCGCCGAAGGAATAGAACGCCACCGGCACCGGGATCGGCACGTTGACGCCGACCATGCCGACCTGCACCTCGTTCTCGAAGCGGCGCGCCGCACCGCCCGACTCGGTGAAGATCGCCGTGCCGTTGGCGTAGGGGTTGGCGTTGACCATGGCGATGGCCTCCTCCAGCGTCTTCACGCGCAGCACCACGAGCACCGGGCCGAAGATCTCGTTCTTGTAGACCTCCATGTCGCGCGTCACGTTGTCGAACAGCGTGGTGCCCAGGAAGAAGCCTTCCGCCACGGGCGGCGTGGCGCCATCCAGCACCGTCATGGCGCCTTCCTTCTTCCCCTGCGCGATGAAGGATGCGACCTTGTCGCGGTGCTGCGCCGACACGAGCGGCCCCATCTCGACGCCCTCGGCGTCTCCGGGCCCGATCTTGATCGCTTGCGCTTTCTTCTTCAGCAAGGCAATCAAAGGATCGGCCGAATTTCCCACGGCGACGACGGCGGAAATGGCCATGCAGCGCTCGCCCGCCGAGCCGTAGCCGGCGCCGATCAGCGCGTCGGCGGCGAACTCGAGGTCGGCGTCCGGCAGCACGACGGCGTGGTTCTTGGCGCCGCCGAGCGCCTGCACGCGCTTGCCGTTCCTGGCGCAGGTTTCGTAAATGTATTTCGCGATCGGCGTGGAGCCCACGAACGAAATCGCGTGGATGCCCGGGTGATTCAGGATCGCGTCCACCGCTTCCTTGTCGCCGTGCACGACGTTGAACACCCCGTCGGGCAGCCCCGCCTCCTTCAGCAGCTCGGCCATGCGGATCGAGGCCGAGGGCACCTTTTCAGAAGGTTTCAGGATGAAGGTGTTGCCGCAGGCGATCGCCACCGGGAACATCCACAGCGGCACCATGGCGGGGAAATTGAACGGCGTGATGCCGGCGCAGACCCCGACCGGCTGGCGCACCGTGTGCGTGTCGACCGCGGTGCCGACATTCTCCGAGTACTCGCCCTTCAGGAGCTGCGGAATGCCGCAGGCGAACTCGACCACCTCGATGCCGCGCTGCACCGAGCCCATCGCGTCGGGCAGAGTCTTGCCATGCTCGGCGGTGATCAGCGCTGCGATCTCCTTCTGGTTCGCTTGCATCAACTGCAAGAACTTCTGCATCACCCGGGCCCGCCGCAGGATGGACGCATCGCGCCATTCAGGCAGCGCGGCGGTCGCGGCCCTGACCGCGGCGTCGATGCCGGCGGCGTCGAAGTACGGAACCCGCCGGGCAACCCGGCCGGTCGCCGGGTTGTAGACATCCCCCATGCGGCCCCGCGGCACCAGTGGCTTGCCATCGATCCAGGCCGGAACGGCAGCGAGCTTCTGCTGAGGGTCAAAGTCGGCGGGCTTGTTCATGCCGGGGCTCCTTGGAACTCGCGATTTTACGTCCGAAGGCGCGAAACAGGCCCGGGTTCCTCCCCTAATTCGCCCCCTGCGCGTGCGCTGCCGGCCGTTAGGATCAGAATACCCCCAGCCAGGCCGCAAGACCCGCAGCAGCCCCCGGAAAGCGCCCCGCCGCCCCGGCGCCGAAACGCATACGCTGGCGACGCCGCTCGCGGTCGCGCAGGAGGCGCTCGGGCTGGTGACCTGGATCTGGGACCCGCGCGGCGATCGCGTGCGCTGGTTCGGCGACGGGCGCACCGCCGAGCTCTCGGGCGTGGTGCGCGAGCTGAACGTGACGCTGGAGCGCCGCGTCGCGCAGCGGCACGGCGGCACGGTCGCCGTCGAGAGCGAACCCGGGCGCGGCGCCACGTTCCGCTATACCCTGCCGGTCTAGGCCGAAAGGAAAATTGCATGGGCGATCAGATTCAGGCGCTGGACCAGGTC
>Ga0187894_10005136_pt1 | contig 13568 bp, 4 predicted proteins | sample GBC1701081metaG_FD_136650 | JGI IMG/M metagenome (GOLD analysis project Ga0187894, IMG submission 136650) | White microbial mat communities from a lava cave in the Kipuka Kanohina Cave System on the Island of Hawaii, USA - GBC170108-1 metaG ...
ACGCTATCGTCGCCCGCCCGCCCGACTTCCCTTTTTCCGACAGCAGCGCCAGCCGCGCAGGTTCGTGGTAGGGCAAGGGACGCAAGAGCAGTGTATAGACCAGGCTGAAAATCGCCGTGTTCGCGCCAATGCCCAGCGCCAGCGTGAGTGCGGCAATCAGCGTGAAACCTGGCTGCTTCACCAACATTCGCAGGCCGAAGCGTAAGTCTTGTATGAACGAGTCCATTCGCATTCCTCCTTTGCGTTCGATCAATTCCAGCGGTGGTTGCAAAGCCCGCGCCGCCGGTGGCCGTTCCGCCCGGCTCAATTCACATTCGAGCAACCGCCAGTCGTACCCCTGCACGGCGCGCGCCTTGGCTTCTACTTCTGACAAACCATCGGCGAGCGCGTTTTCGTAGGCGGCTTCCAGGTGCAGCGCCAACTCCTCGACGATTTCAATCTCGCGTTCGGGCGGGAGGCGCAGCGCGGCGAGATGTTCGCGCACAATGTGTTTCCAATCAGGCATAGGCGTCCCCTACTCGCTCCGCAAAGCGGTCAACGGATCAACGCGCATTGCGCGACGCGCGGGTATGTAACAGGCGATGAGCGCCACACCGGCCAGCAGCAGCGCGACCACAACAAACGTCACCGGGTCGAGCGCGCTCACGCCGAACAGCAAACCTTTCATCAATCGCGTCAAGCCGAACGCCGCCGCTAAACCGATTCCCACGCCCGCCAGGACCAACTCCATACCCTGACCTACGACTAGCTTCAACACAGCGCGGGGCGGCGCGCCCAGGGCCAGTCGGATGCCCATCTCGTGCGTGCGCCGCGCGACGGCCGTAGCCATCACGCTGTAAACGCCCGTCGCTGCCAGGATCAAAGCGACCGTCGCGAAGATCGCGAGCAACGTCATTTGAAAGCGCCTGTCAGCCACCGAATCGGAAATCACTTTCTCCATCGTCCCGATATCAAGCACCGGCTGATTCCTGTCCAGCGCCGCCACTTCACGCCGGATCGCGTTGGCGAGAGCCGCCGGATCGCCTTTGGCCCGGATCGCTAAAATCGTGAAGTGGTAAGTGGATTGCATCGTGGGAACGAAAATTTGCGGGCGAGTCGAGGCCGCCAGCCCATCGTGCTTTACGTCGTTGACGACGCCGACGATCTGACACCAGACTGGCCGTCCGTCGCGGAAATCAACGCTCACACGTTTTCCGATGGCGTCTTCGCCGGGCCAATAACGGCGGGCCATTTCCTCATTGACGATTGCGACTTCGGGCGAGTTTTCGTCGTCCGCCCAGGTGAAGGCTCGCCCTCGGAGCAGTCGAATTCCCATCACGCGAAAATAGTCTGGGGTGATTTTGGGGCGCTCGGCATCGATGCGAGCGTCGTTGGGCTGCGGCGGCCGGCCTTCGACCTCGAAATACCCGCTGTCGTTGCCGTAAAGCGGGAGAGCCGTGGACGCGGCAGCCGCTTCAACTTCGGGCAGAGCCTGAATGCGTTCGACGACCTGCCGGATGAACTGTGCCTGTTGGCGGGAAGTCGGATATTGTTTCTCAGGAAGGAACATCCAGGCCTTCAAAACGCGGGTCGCGTCGAAGCCCGATTCCACGCTTTGGAGCCGAAGAAAACTTCGAATCAACAGTCCCGCCCCGGCCAACAGCGCTAGCGCCAGCGCTATCTCGCCTACGAGCAGAACGCTTCGCAGACCGGCGCCGTCGCGCCAGATGATTCCTCTTCCGCCCTGTTTGAGCGTATCGTTGATGTCCACTCTGGAGCTTCGCAGCGCGGGTACGGTTCCAAAGAGCAGACCTGTCAGGAGCGAAAGGCAGAGCGTCGCCGATAACACTCGCGGATCAATGCCGGCCTGATTGAGGCGCGGGATTTCGGGACCCAGTTTGATGATGAACTGGATCGCCAGAAAGGCCAGCAGCAATCCAGCGCCTCCTCCCAGCAATCCCAGCAACATGCTTTCCGTCAGTCGTTGGCGGATCAGCCGCGCGGGACCGGCGCCGAGCGCGCCTCGAATGGCTGTCTCGTGGCGGCGCGCGTCATTCTGGGCTAACAACAGGTTAGCCACATTGCCGCATGAGATCAGCAACACCAGGCCGATGGCCGCGCTCAGCAACAGAAGCGCGGGCTGCGCGTCCGCTGTTACTTTTCGCTGGAGGTTCATGACCTTCGCTCCCATCCCCTGGTGTCCGGGATTCAGCTCGGCCACGCCGCGAGCGATGGCGTCCATATTCGCCTGGGCTTGCTCTATCGTGATGTCTCTTTTCAGGCGAGCCACAACCCCGAAGTTAAAACTGCCGCGATCCTGCAACTCATCAGGCGGTCCGTGCGGGATCCAAATCTCATTCTCGAAGCCCCGCGGCGTCACGAGCCAGTGGAATTTGAAGTCGGGCGGCATGACTCCCACGACAACGTGGCTCTCGCCGTCCACCTGGATCGTCTTCCCGATCAAACCGGGATCAGCGCCGAAGCGCCGCTGCCACAGACCATAACTGATCACGGCGACGCGATTGGCGCCGGGACGATCTTCCTCAGCCAGAAACGTTCGGCCCAGTATCGGCTTCACGCCGAGAACCGTGAACAAACTGGCAGAGACGTAAGCGCCGGCCAGCGCCTCCGGGGAATCCCCTTCGGTGAGGTTGAAGATCATCCATGGCCGGCAAGCGCCGATCTCGTCGAAGACCGTATTCTGTTCGCGCCAATCCAGGAAGTCAGGATAAGAGACCCAATCGCCCCAGCGGTTCGCTTTCGGGTTGGTCTCCCAGACCTGAACGAGGCGATCCGACTCCGAATAAGGCAGTGGCCGTAGCAGCACTGCGTTGACAACACTGAAAATCGCAGTGTTTGCCCCAATACCCAGCGCCAGCGCGAAGATGGCAATCAACGTGAAGCCAGGGTTCTTCATCAACATTCGTGCGCCGAAACGCAGGTCTTGTGAGAACGATTCCATTCGCATTCTTCCTTTGCGTTCGATCAATTCCAGCGACGGTTGCAAAGCCCGCGCCGCCAAAGGCTGTTCCGCGCGACTCAATTCACATTCCAGCAACCGCCAGTCATAGCCTTGCACGGCGCGCGCCTCGGCTTCCGTTTCCGACAAGCCAGCGGCGAGCGCGTCTTCGTATGCAGCTTCCAGGTGCAGCGCCAACTCTTCGACGATTTCGATCTCGCGTTCCGGCGGCAGGCGCAGCGCGGAGAGACGTTCGCGCACGATGTGGTTCCAGTTCGGCATAGCTCATTCGTGGCGCAAGGCTGTTAGCGGGTCAACCTTTGTCGCGCGGCGCGCGGGTAGCCAACACGCCAGCAAAGCCGCGAGCGTGAGCAACAACACGACGCCAGCGAACGTCATCGGATCGGTCGCGCTCACGCCGAACAGCAACGTCTGCATCAACCGCGTCAAGGCCAACGCCCCCGCCAATCCAATGCCTACGCCGAGCAGCGCACGTTTCATGCCTTGCCCGATCACCAGGCGCAGCACATCGCGCCGCGCCGCGCCGAGCGCCATGCGAATGCCGATCTCGTGCAACCGCTGCGTCACGGCGTAACTCATCACGCCGTAGATGCCGATGGCCGCCAGCAACATAGCGATGGCGGCAAACAGACCGAGCAGCAGCGTGCTGAAGCGGGGTTCTGAGAGCCGGCGACTGAGCCGTTCCTCCATCGTCGCAATGCCGGTGATGGGCTGATCGCGATCCAGCGCGCGCAACTGTTCGCGCAGGGCGGCAGTCAGGCTATCTGCCGGTAACGGGCTGCGCACGGCCAGCATCATCGTGTTGAACCAGATTTCGCCGCGATATTGTTCAAACGGCACATAGACTTCGGAGCCAGCCGCAGTATCCAGGCTGCCGCTTTTGACATCGGTGATCACGCCGACAATCGTGCGGCGGACAAAACGATATCCTGGTGGTATCAATCCGGGCGGGAGCAATGATTCCGGCGGCCCCATCCAGATGGTTTTCCCCAATGGGTCTTCATTGGGGAAGGAGCGCCGCGCCAGCGTCTCATTGATTACTGCCACTTGTTGCGCCTCGGCGCGGTCATACGGGGTGAAACCGCGCCCGCGTCGTACAGTGATGCCCAGCGTGTTGAAGTAATCCGTGCTGACAGCCGCGATTTGCACAGCCGGCACTTGGTCGAGTGACGAGGGCAGCGGATGCCCTTCTACGCTGAACCGCTTGTCCAACCCGCTGCCTGCGCCGAGTGGCAGCATCGTGGTGACACTAGCGTACTCGACGCCGGGCAATGCCTTGACCCGCTCCAGCAATTGATTGAAAAAGTGGAGCCCGGCGGGCGGCGGCGCATTCGGGCCTCGTGGAAGGGGGTACTTCGCCTCCGGCAGCGGGATGCGCATCGTCAGCACATTCGTTGCGGAGAAGCCCGTGTCAACTTGCTGCAAACGCGCGAAGCTTCGCAGCATCAGCCCTGCGCCGACCAGCAGCACGAGCGCCAGAGCTATTTCTATCACCACCAGAGCATCGAGCAACCGGCTGCGCCGGCGGCCTGCCGTGCCGCCGCGTCCGCCTTCGTTGAGCGCCTCGCGCACGCTATCGCGCGCCGTCTGAAACGCAGGCAGTAAACCGAAGACCATCACTGTCAAACCGGAAGCCAGCAGCGTGAAACCCAATACGCGCCCGTCAATGCTGATCGTGTTGTGACGCGGCAAGGACGCGGGTAATAACGACCGCATCAGTTCCAGCCCCCAATACGCCAGCAGCAAACCTGCCCCGCCGCCGAGCAAACCGAGCGGAATGCTCTCGATCAGCGATTGCCGAATGATGCGGACGCGACTCGCTCCCAATGCTGCCCGCACAGCGAACTCCCGCTCTCTCGCCGCCGCCCACGCCAACAGCAGATTGGCGACGTTGACGCAGGCCACCAGCAACACGAACGCCACTGCGCCCAGCAACACCAACAGCCCACGCCGCACATTGCCGATGATCTGCTCGCGTAAGGACACAACCGCGCCGCTGACTTCTCCAAACTCCGTTTTCATCCGCTCAGCAATTGCGCTGACATCGGTTGCCGCCTGCTCGATGGAAACGCCCGGCTTAAGTCTTCCGACCAGGCGGAGAAAATAGGTGTCGCGTGTCGTCTTGTTGTCGCCTGCCGCAAAGGAAAGCGGCGTCCATAACTCCGGCCTCGGCGAATTGTCGAGAAACGCCATGCCCTGCGGCATCACACCGACCACTGTGTAAGTAACACCGCCCAGCTTGATCCCGCGTCCGACCAGTTGCGGGTCGCCGCCGTAACGTCGCTGCCAGAGTTCGTGGCTGAGCAACACGACTTGATGTTGCCCGAACTCTTCGTCGGCGGATTGAAACCCGCGTCCGAGCGCCGGAGCCACACCCAGCACCGAAAAGAAATTGGCCGTCACGAAAGCGCCCTGCACCCGCTCCGCATTCTGACCGTCACTCGTCAGATTGAAGTCGCCGTACCAGAACGCGCCCAAGCCTTCAAAGACCTGATTCTGCTCCCGCCACGCGCGGTAATCCGGCATACAAATGCTGAATCTCCCTCCGGCTGGCGTCTTCGACGTTGACCAGAGCATTACCAACCGCTCCGACTCCGGGTACGGCAACGGACGCAACAGCGTCGCATCTACCACGCTGAAAATCGCCGTATTCGCGCCGATGCCCAGCGCCAGCGTGAGCGCTGCTATCAACGTGAAGCCCGGGTTCTTCAATAACATTCGCGCACCGTAGCGCAGGTCTTGTATGAACGATTCCATTCGCATTCCTCCTTTGCGTTCGATCAATTCCAGTGGTGGGCGCCAAGCCCGCGCAGCCAGCGGTTGTTCCGCGCGGCTCAATTCACATTCCAGCAATCGCCAGTCGTAATTCCGCAGGGCGCGCGCCTCGGCTTCCGCCGCCGATAAACCTGCGGCGAGCGCATCTTCGTAGACGGCCTCAAAACACAGCGCCAGTTCCTCGACGATTTCGATCTCGCGTTCCGGCGGCAAGCGCAACACGGCGAGATGTTCGCGCACGATGTGGTTCCAGTTCGGCATAGTTCAGTCGTGGCGCAAGGATGTAAGCGGATCAACCTTCGTCGCCCGTCTGGCCGGAATGTAACAAGCCAGCAGCGCCACGGTGGTTAGCGACAACGCCGCCAACACAAATGTGATCGAATCAGTTGCGCTCACCTGGTAGAGAAAGCTTTTGATCAGACGGGTCACGGCGAATGCGCCGGCCAGGCCGAGCGTCACTCCGGCGCCGATCAACCACGCGCCCTGGCTCAGCATCAAGCGGAGCACATCGCCCGCACACGCGCCCAACGCCATCCGCACGCCGATCTCGCGCGTGCGCTGCGTCACGGCGTAGGCCATCACGCCATAAATTCCCAACGCGGCCAACAGCAGCGCCAGCCCGCCGAACGCCGACAACAACAGGGCCGTCACCCGCTCGGAATAGAGTGAATTGCGCCGTTCCTCTTCGAGCGTCCGAATGCGCGTCGCCGGCAGTTGCGGGTCGAGCGCGCGTAATTCACGCCGCGCGCTTTCAATCAGCATTGTCGGATCTCCCGCCGAACGTAGATGCAGCGACAGATCGGCGACGTAGTTTTGCGCGGCGGGCAGGAGCATCCCGGGTTTGAACGCTTCGGTCAGACTGCGATAGCGGCTGGGGCCGGTCACACCGATAATTTCGACCGGTTGCGGCTTTCGTCCCGGCCCGCCAAAGATGAGGTGTTTGCCCAACGGATTCTGGTTGGGCCAATAAGTTCGCGCGGCGGCTTCGTTGATAATGACGACTGGCGGCGCGGCCGCATTGTCATTGGTCGTAAACTCGCGCCCGGCAACCAGCGGCAGCTTCATCGTCGCGCAATAACGCGGCCCGACGATGTTCATATCGAAATTGATCGGCTTGTCATCGGCGGGTGTATACCCTTCAATCCCGACGCTCATCCGCATGCCGCTCCCGGTCAACGGCGCTCTGCGCGCCAGGCTGGCTGCTTCGACACCGGGCAAGGCGGAGACGCGCTCGATCAGGTTCGCGTAAAACTGTCTCCCCTGTTCTTCTTTGTAACCGTTCAACGAAAGATCGAGGCTCATCACCAACACCTTCGCCGTCTCGAATCCCGCGTCAATGCGTTGCAAAGCGCGCAAACTGCGCACGCACAAACCGGCGCACACCAACACGACCAGCGACAAGGCGATTTGCGCCGAGACGAGCGCGCCGCGGCCACGGATGCGCCCACCGCCGACGGCGCCTGATTCTTCTTTGAGCGCTACAGTCAGATTCGGTTTGGAGGAGCGCCACGCCGGGACGAGACCGAAAAACAGCCCGGTCAGCAGCGACAGCGTCGCGGTGAAAGCCAGCACGCGCCAATCAAGCCCTGCATCTAATAACGGCGGCGCTGAATCGCCAGCAGGTGGGCTATACGCCGCCAGGACGCGGGTCAGCCATACCGCGAGGAAAAGACCGAGAAGCCCGCCCAACAGCGATAGCAGCAAACTTTCAGTCAGCAACTGGCGAATCAGGCGGTAGCGGCTCGCGCCCACCGCCAGCCGCACGGCCATCTCGCGGCCGCGCGTTTGCGCTCTGGCCAACAGCAGGTTCGCAACATTGACGCAGGCGATCAACAGCACCAATGCCACAGTCGCCATCAACAACTTCAACGGCGTCCGCAGCTTGCTTATCCCGCCGGTCTCGCCCTGGCTGCCATCTTCGAGCGCAATCAACGGCCAGGTGTTCGGATGGACCTGCATCACACGGCTCGAAAGGGCCGACATCGCCGTCTGGGCCTGCGTGCGCGTGACGCCGGGTTTCAAACGTCCCATCAAGTTAAGCCACGAATAATTGCGGTTATTGAGATCGTCCGGTTTCGGCGCGATCGGCACGTAGACATCGGGCGACATCCCGCGCCGGACGCCGCGGAATTCCGCCGGGGCGACGCCGATCACCGTGAAGCTGCGCATGTTCAGCTTAATTGTGCGGCCCACCAGCCTGGGATCGGCGCCGAATCTGCGCCGCCACAATCCATAACTCACCACCGCCACCGGATGTGCGCCCGGCGTGCGATCCTCTTCCGGCAGAAACGCGCGGCCCAGCGCAGGCGTCACTCCCAGGACATCGAAATAATTGCCGCTGACCAAGACGCCCATGACCCGTTCAGGCACTCCGCCATCACTCAGATTCATCGCCGTTTCGCTGTAAGCCAGCAGCCCGTCGAAGACATCGTTCTGATCGCGGTAATCTTTGTAGATCGGATAAGAGAAGTTCGTGTCCTGGCGTCCCTTTTCGTCACGCCCGATCAGATTGACCAGCCTCTCCGGCTCATTGACCGGCAACATCCGCAACAGCAACCGATCCACGACGCTGAAGATGGCGGTATTTGCCCCTATGCCTAGCGCCAGGGTGAGCACGGCAATCAACGTGAAGCCAGGGTTCTTCACCAACATTCGCGCGCCGAAGCGCAAGTCTTGTAATAGCGATTCCATTCGCATTCCTCCTTTGCGTTCGATCAATTCCAACGGTGGTTGCCAAGCCCTCCTAGCCAGCGGCCGTTCCGCCCGGCTCAATTCGCATTCCAGCAACCGCCAGTCGTAGCCTTGCACGGCGCGCGCCTCGGCTTCCGCTTCTGATACGCCATCGGCGAGCGCGTCTTCGTAGACGGCTTCCAGGTGCAGCGCCAACTCCTCGACGATTTCGATCTCGCGTTCAGGCGGCAGGCGCAACACGGCGAGATGTTGGCGCACGATGTGGTTCCAGTTCGGCATAGCTCACTCGTGGCGTAAAGCAGTTAGTGGATCAACCTTCGTAGCGCGCCGCGCCGGGATGTAACAAGCCAGCAAGGCCACCGCTGTCAGCAGCAGCGCAATCACGCCGAATGTCAGCGGGTCAGTCGCGCTGACGCCGAACAGCAGACTCTTCAGCGCGCGCGTCAACGCGAATGAGGCGAACAGGCCGAGCGCCACGCCTAACAGCGCCAGCGCCATTCCTCGTCGTATAATCAATAGCTGCACATCACGTGTCTGTGCGCCCAGCGCCATCCGAACGCCGATTTCATGCCTGCGCTGCTCGACCGAATGTGACATCACGCCGTAGATTCCGACCGCCGCCAACAGCAACGCGACGCCGGCGAAGACGCCCAACAGCAGCAAATTGAAGCGCCGCTGCGAGACCGATCCCGCCACCAACTCCTCCATCGTATGGATGTTGGAGATCGGCTGATCCCTGTCTATCGCCTGAACTTCGCCGCGCACGGCGGCCACGAGGCCCAGCGGATCGCCATCCGTGCGCGCCACCAGCGTCATAAAAGCCGAGGGAAATTGCGTGAAGGGGAAATACATCTGCGGTCTCGGCTCCTTGTCCAGAGCGGTGTGCCTGACGTCTTTGACCACGCCGACGATCTCCCGCCAGATCGGCTGGTTATCACGGCTGTTGAAGGACACGCGGCTGCCGATCGGGTCTTCGTTCGGCCAATACTGGCGCGCCATCGCCTCGTTGATGACCAGCACGGGCGGCGTGTCGGAGCCGTCGCCCTCGGTGAAGACGCGACCTTTCAGCAGTTGGATCTTCAGAGCCTTGAAATAGTCTGGGCTGACCCAGCGCGGCCCGGCGTTGCGCCGCTCGCCGGGAGGCAATGGCGGGCGGCCTTCGATGCCGAAGCCCATTCCTTCCTCCGCTCCGCTCAGCGGCAGAGGATAAACTGCGCCCACTGATTGCACGCCGGGCAGCGCGCGCAGACGTTCGAGCAGTTGCCGGAAGAATGCCGCCTGTTGCGGCGGCGGGTATTTGCTGCGCAGCAGCCTGATGTCCATCGTCAGCACGTTCTGTGGATCGAGGCCGGGATCAACGCTCATCAGCCGAACGAAGCTGCGCAGCATCAGCCCCGCGCCGACCAGCAGCGCCAGCGCTAGCGCGATTTCAGCGACCACCAGCAGGCCGCGAAAACGATTGTGGCCGCCCCCGCCGGAACTGCGCCCGCCTTCCTTGAGCGTCTCGTTGATATCCGTCCGCGACGCCTGAAGCGCCGGAATCAGGCCGAAGAGAATCCCGGCGCCCAATGAGACCACGAGGGTGAAGCCGAAGACGCGGTGGTCAACGCCAACTTCATCGGCGCCCGGCAAATTGTCCGGCAGTATCGTCCGCAACAGATCAACGCCCCAGACCGCCAGCAGCAGCGCCAACGCCCCGGCTGAAGTGGCCAGCAGCAGGCTCTCCGTGAGCAGTTGTCTGATCACGCGCGGGCGACCTGCGCCCAGCGCCGCGCGGATCGCCATCTCTTTCTGCCTGGCCGCCGCGCGCGCCAGCAGCAAATTGGCGACATTCGCGCAGGCGATCAGCAGCACGAATCCGACCGCGCCCAACAGCGTCAGCAGCCCGGACCGGGCCTTACCGACCACCTGCTGATGAAACGCCACGAGTCGCACGCTCTTATTCCGGTTCAAATCAGGGTATTGCCGCTCGAGCCGCCCGGCGATGCCCACCATCTCAGCCTGAGCCTGTTCAAACCCGGTTTGCGGTTTGAGGCGCGCGATGACTGCGAGGTAATGGCGCCCGCGATTATTCCGCTGCTCAGGAGTGAGAGCCAAAGGAATGTACAAATCGACTTCGCGTGGAAATCCAAACCCGGCGGGCAGTTCGGCTTTGCGCGGAAACTGAAAATCGGGCGGCGCCACGCCGACGACCGTGTAAGGCTCGTTGTTGAGTGAGATTGTCTGCCCGATGATCTTCGGGTCTGCGCCGAAGCGACGCTGCCACAAGCCGTCGCTGAGAACCGCTACACGACTGGCGCCCGGCTGATCTTCTTCGGGAAGAAAGACGCGACCATGCCTGACCTCGACGCCGAGCAACGCGAAAAGATTGACCGATGCGCGCACGACGCCGAGGACTTCCGGCTCGCCGCCGCCGGTGAGGTTGAGCGATTGCGAATGAAAAGCGGCAATCTGCTCGAAGCCCTGATTCTGATCGCGCCAGTCAGTGAAGTCCGCCGCCGAGACCGGAAATTCCGTCATCCCGGTCCGCGCCTGAAGCTGCGGTCTGTCGGACCAAACCATCACCAGTCGCTGCGGTTCCGGGTAAGGCGGCTGGCGCAGCAACACACTGTTGACGACGCTGAAAATGGCGCTGTTCGCGCCAATGCCCAGCGCCAGCGTGAGCACAGCAATCAACGTGAAGCCCAGGTTCTTCAATAACATTCGCGCGCCAAATCGCAAATCTTGTAACAGCGATTCCATTCGCATTCCTCCTTTGCGTTCGATCAATTCCAATGATGGTTGCAAAGCCTGCGCCGCTAGCTGCTGTTCCGCGCGGCTCAATTCACATTCCAGCAATCGCCAGTCGTAACTCCGCAGGGCGCGCGCCTCGGCTTCCGCTGCCGGCAAACCAGCGGCGAGCGCGTCTTCGTATGCGGCTTCCAGGTGCAGCGCCTGTTCCTCGACGATCTCGATCTCGCGTTCGGGCGGCAAGCGCAGCACGGCAAGATGTTCGCGCACGATGTGGTTCCAGTTCGGCATAGCTCATTCGTGGCGTAAGGCGGTCAGTGGATCGAGCTTCGTCGCCCGCCGCGCCGGAAGCCAGCAAGCCAGCATAGCAACCGCGATGAGAAGCAATGCGATCGCGGCGAACGTCAACGGATCGGTGGCGCTCACGCCGAAGAGCAGGTTCTTCATCGTTTTCGTCAACATCACTGACGCGACCAGACCAAGCGCCACGCCGATGAACGTCAGCTTCAAGCCTTGCCCGATTACAAGTTTCAGCACATCGCCGCGACGCGCCCCGAGCGCCATCCGCACGCCGATTTCGCGCTTGCGCTGCGCAACCGCATACGACATCAAGCCGTAAATCCCCAGGCTGGCGAGCGCCAGCGCCACGACGGCGAAGACGGTCAGCAACAGCATGGAAAAGCGCCGAGTGGCGACCGATTGCGCCACCGCCTGTTCCATCGTGCGCACGTTGAAGACCGCCTGGTCTTTATTCAACGCGGCCACCTGGCCGCGCACAGCCGGGGCCAGGCCGAGCGGTTCGACCTCAGTGCGTACGAGCAGATTGATGCGCCCGACACCCCTTGCCATCGACTGCAATGGGGTCTGATTGAAGTTGGTGTAAAACTGGGGCTGGACTGATTTTTGTCCCCTGTCCAGGTTGTAATGTTCGACGTGCCGGACGATGCCCACAATCTCTAAACTCGGCGAGTCAGCAGAAGGCTGCCTGATCCGTTTGCCGAGCGGGTCTTCGTTGGGAAAATGCTGCCGGGCGAGCACTTCGTTAATGACGGTCACCAACGGGCTGTCGCGGGTGTCCTCGGCAGCGAAAAGGCGGCCTTTGAGCAACTCGATGCCCATGGTCTGGAAGTATGCGGGACTCACCGTGTAGCGCAGGCCGCCGCCCTTATCATTCGGAGTGGGCCGGCCTTCAATGATGAACCCCGGGTAGTTCGCCGTATCAAAGGGAAGTCCGTTCGACACTGCGACTGCTGTGACGCCCGGCAGGTTGCGGACGTTTTGTTGCAACTGCTCGAAGAAGTTCGCCACTTGCCCGCCGTCGGGGTTGTTGACGGAGACCTGCATCGTGAGCAGGTTCTGCGTCTTGAAACCCGGGTCAACCTGTAACACGCGCCAGAAGCTTTGGATGAGCAATCCCGCGCCCACCAGCAGCGTCAGCGTCAAGGCCACTTCGCCGACTACCAACACGCTGCGCAACCACTGGCGACGCCCGGATGAGCCTCGCTCTCCTTCCTTCAACGCTTCGGTCAAATTCGGACGGGAAGCCTGCAAGGCCGGAGCCAGGCCGAAGAGCAATCCGGTCAACAGCGAGACAGCGAGCGTAAAGATCAAGACTGGCGCGTCAACCCTGGCTTCCTGCAAGCGCGGGATGCCCTCAGGCAATCGCGTCGCGATGAAACCCGCGCCCCAATATGCAAGCAGGATTCCGAGCGCCGCGCCCAACGCGGCCATCAGAATGCTCTCGGTCAGCAGTTGCCGAATGATCGCCCAGCGGCTGGCGCCGAGCGCCGCGCGCACCGCCATCTCTTTTTGTCGCGCCGACGCGCGCACGAGCAGCAGATTGGCGACATTGGCGCAGGCGATGAGTAAAACCAGGCCGACCGCGCCCAGCAGGATCAACAGCGGCTGGCGCACGTCGCCAACCGTGGCTTCGTGCAGCGGCGTAATCACCACGCGCCGCCCTTTGTTGGTCTCCGGATACTGTTGTTCCAGCCGCGCGGCGATCAGATTCAGATCCGCCTCCGCTTGCTGCTCGGACACACCCGGTTTCAAACGCGCCACGACGCCGGTTCCAGGGTCTCTGCCGCGCAGCCTGAAGCGCTCCGCCTGAAGACCGATGGGCACGGTGACGTCGGCTGCTTCCCCATACTGGAAATACGCTGGAGTAATTCCGACGACGGTGAAGCTTTGATTGTTGAGCGTGAGCTGTTTGCCGAGGATGCCCGGGTCATTGCCAAACCGGCGCTGCCAGAAGCCGTAACTCAGAATCACCGCCGGAGTCGCGCCCGCACGATCCTCTTCCGCGAGAAAGTCGCGCCCCGCGAGCGGCTTGATTCCCAACGTGGATAAGAACTCCGCCGAGACGAGCCGCCCCTGCAAGCGTTCGGGTTCGCCCGCGCCGGTGAAGTTGAAA
>Ga0187894_10005137_pt1 | contig 13568 bp, 11 predicted proteins | sample GBC1701081metaG_FD_136650 | JGI IMG/M metagenome (GOLD analysis project Ga0187894, IMG submission 136650) | White microbial mat communities from a lava cave in the Kipuka Kanohina Cave System on the Island of Hawaii, USA - GBC170108-1 metaG ...
AACGTGAACCTGGCGGTGGAGTTGATCACGCCGATCGCGATGGACAAGGGTCTGCGGTTCGCGATCCGTGAAGGCGGCCGGACGGTCGGCGCCGGCACCATCGCAGAAATCCTCCCGTAAGGCGGAAAGGAGCCCGCGATGCGCGATCTCATCGGCTTCCAGTGCACCGAGTGCAAGCGCCGCAACTACGTCTCGACCAAGAACAAGAGGAAAACGACATCCAAGCTCGAGTTCTCGAAGTTCTGCCGGTTCTGTCGCAAGCACGTCATGCACAAGGAAACGAAGTGAGGCGCACAGGCCAGTAGCTCAATTGGCAGAGCAGCGGTCTCCAAAACCACAGGTTGGGGGTTCGAGTCCCTCCTGGCCTGCCAGCCGTCGGGGCGGAGCGCCGCGGCGGAAGACGGAGTCGGAGCGGGGCGCGGCCCCGGGGAACGGGAGAGCGGTCAGGTGAAGTGGTTCGAACGGAGCAAACAATTCTTCGCCGACGTCGTCAGCGAGCTGCGGAAGACGACCTGGCCCTCGCGCAAAGAGGTCTGGGGCACGACGGCGGTGGTGATCGTGACGGTGCTGATCTGCTCGGTCTACCTGTTCGTGGTGGACACGCTGATCAGCAAGGCGGTGGACCTGGTGTTCGGGGCGCTGGGCGGATAGCCATGGTGGAGGGGCTTTCGGTGGCCAAGCAGTGGTACATCATCCACACCTACTCCGGCTTCGAGGCGAAGGTGAAGCAGTCGCTTGCCCAGCGCGCGCAGGCGCGCGGGATGACCGAGGCGATCGGGGACATCCTCATCCCGACCGAGGACGTCGTCGAAGTGCGTGAAGGCCGCCGCATCGTCTCGTCGAAGAAATTCTTCCCCGGCTACGTGCTGGTGAACATGGAGATGTCCGACGAAGCCTGGCACCTGGTGAAGGACACGCCGAAGGTGACCGGGTTTCTCGGCGGCACCCACCCCAGCCCGATCACGCAGGCCGAAGTGGACGGGATCATCAACCAGGTGTCGGTCTCGGCCGAGAAGCCGAAGCCGAAGTTCGAGTTTCACGCCGGCGAGCGGGTGCGCATCGTGGACGGCCCGTTCTCGAACTTCGCCGGCACCGTCGAGGAAGTCAACGAGGACCGCAGCACCCTCAAGGTGATGGTGAGCATCTTCGGGCGGTCGACGCCGGTGGAGCTCGAGTTCCTGCAGGTCGAGAAGCAGAAGTGATCGGAGTGATCTGAGATGGCGAAACCGAAGGGCAAGGTCACGGGGTTCATCAAGCTGCACGTGCCGGCGGGCAAGGCGACGCCGGCGCCGCCGGTGGGGCCCGCGCTCGGGCAGCACGGCGTGAACATCATGGACTTCTGCAAGAACTTCAACGCGCGCACCGCGAAGATGGGGGACGGGATGATCATCCCGGTCGTCATCACGGTGTATTCGGATCACTCGTACACGTTCATCACCAAGACCCCGCCGGCGTCGATCCTCCTGAAGAAGGCGGCGGGGGTCGAAAAGGGCTCGGGCACGCCGAACAAGGACAAGATCGGCAAGGTCACCAAGGCGCAGGTCGAGGAGATCGCGCGCACCAAGATGCCCGACCTGAACGCGGACACGCTCGAGGCGGCGGTCCGCATCATCGAAGGCTCGGCACGGAGCATGGGCCTCGAAGTCCAGGGCTGACGGAAGCGAGAGGCGCATCGAGATGAGCAAGAGCGGAAAGAAGTTCCAGGCGGCGAAGGCGATGGTCGAGAGCCGCCCGTACTCCGTCGAGGAGGCGTGCGTCGTGGCCAAGAAGGCGGCCTTCGCCAAGTTCGACGAGACGGTCGAGGTGTCGCTGCTGCTCGGCGTCGATCCGAAGCATGCCGACCAGATGGTCCGCGGCACCGTCGTGCTGCCGCACGGCATCGGCAAGTCGAAGCGGGTCTGCGTCATCGCGACGGGCGAGAAGATCAAGGAGGCCCAGGCGGCCGGAGCGGATCACGCCGGCGGGCCCGAGATGGTCCAGAAGATCACCGAGGGCTTCGCGGACTTCGACGCCGTCGTGGCGACCCCCGACGCGATGAAGGACGTGGGCCGGCTCGGCAAGATCCTCGGCCCCCGCGGCCTCATGCCGAACCCCAAGGCCGGCACCGTGACCTTCGACGTGGCGACCGCTGTCAAGGAGATCAAGGCGGGCAAGGTGGAGTTCAAGGTCGACAAGACCTCGATCATCCACGCCTCCGTCGGGAAGATCAGCTTCACCGAGGAAAAGCTCGCCGACAACGCGAAGGCCCTGATCCACGCCGTCGTCCGCGCGAAGCCGTCGGCGGCGAAGGGAAAGTATCTGCGCAGCGTGCATCTGAGCTCGTCGATGGGGCCGTCCATCACGATCGACACCGACGCCGTCGAAGCCGCCGTAGCGGCCCAGGCGTGATCGTTTCAGGCGACCCGAGGAGACCGTCGTGAACCGCACCGAGAAGGACGCAGCGATCCAATCGATGCACGAGCGCTTCGCCGCCAGCGGCGGGGCGATTCTCGTGGACATGACCGGAATGCAGGTCAACGAAGTCACCGAGCTGCGCCGCAGGATCAAGGGCGCATCGGGCCGCTGCCGCGTGGTCAAGAACCGCCTGGCGGCGCGCGCCGCGATGGGCACCACGTCCGAGGCCCTTGCGAAGAGCTTCAAGGGGCCGCTCGGCATCGTGACGTACCAGAGCGACATGCTGGCGCTCGCGAAGGTGCTCGAGGAGTTCGCCAAGGACCATCCGAAGCTCGAGGTGCGGGCGGCGGCGGTGGACGGCGCTCTCGCGACGCCGGCGCAGGTCAAGGCGCTGGCGGCGCTGCCGGGCATGCCGCAGCTCCGGGCGCAGCTTCTGGGCCTGCTGCAGACGCCGGCCACGACGCTCGTCCGGCTGCTGAACACCCCCGGGGCCCAGCTCGCGCGGGCGCTCGAGGAGCACAGAAAGAAGATCGAGGCGAGCGCCTCGTAGCCCGGCAGGGCCGCGGCGCATCAGGGAATGACACGGAACGAATACCCAGGGAATTGTCAGGAGGACTCGAAGAATGGCTGATCTGAATCAGATTGCAGACTCGCTGAGCTCGCTCACCGTGCTCGAGGTCGCGGAGCTCGTGAAGACGCTCGAAACGAAGTGGGGCGTCTCCGCGGCCGCGCCGGTCGCGGTGGCCGCGGCTCCGGCCGCGGGCGGCGGCGCGGGTGCGGCCGCCGAGGAGAAGACGGAGTTCGACGTCGTGCTCAAGGACGTGGGCGCGAACAAGATCAACGTCATCAAGGCCGTGCGCGAGGTGACGAGCCTGGGCCTCAAGGAGGCCAAGGATCTCGTGGACGGGGCCCCGAAGACCGTCAAGGAAGGCGTCTCGAAGGACGAAGCCGCGGAGATCAAGAAGAAGTTCGAAGCGGCCGGCGCGCAGGTCGAGATCAAGTAGTGCCGCACGGCGCGTCCCGCGCCGGGGGCGCCCGCGGGTGCGGATCGGGCCGTAAGGCCCTCCGCGGCCCGGGGGGCCGGCGTGTCCGCGCCCGCAATCCGCAGTCGTTCCGCAGCGCCGCGTCGGGCGGCACAGGCTGGAGGTCGCAAACCGAATGACCACGATGACAGACCGCCGCACGCTCCATGACGGCCGCGTGGATTTCTCGAAGATCCGGACATCGATCGCGATTCCGAATCTCATCGAGGTCCAGCGCCGGTCCTACGAGCGCTTCCTGCAGATGTACACCGCGCCGGCAGACCGCGAGGACGCCGGGCTCCAGGCGGTGTTCAAGTCGATCTTCCCCATCACGGACTTCCGCGAGACCTGCTCGCTCGAGTTCGTCGAGTACTCGATCGGCCAGTGGGAGTGCAAGTGCGGCAACCTGTCCGGCATCGAGAACCTGCGCACGACCTGCAGCGGGTGCGGCAAGAAGTTCGTCTCGCCCGGGGTGAAGTCCACCGAGGTGAGCTGCCCCGAGTGCGGCCGCGTGAACCGCAACGCCGCCCGGACGTGCGAGGAGTGCGGCGACGCCGTTTCGCTGAAGTTCAAGTACGACGTCGGGGAGTGCCAGGAGCGGGGGATGACCTACACCGTCCCGCTCAAGGTCACGATCCACCTGTCGGTCTTCGACAAGGATCCCGAGACGAACGTCCGGTCGATCCGCGACATCAAGGAGCAGGAGGTCTACTTCGGCGAGATCCCGATGCTCACCGACAACGGGACCTTCATCGTGAACGGGACCGAGCGGGTCATCGTGTCGCAGCTGCACCGCTCGCCCGGCGTCTTCTTCCAGCTCCAGAACAAGAATCTCTACACCGCGAAGGTCATCCCGTATCGCGGCTCCTGGGTCGAGTTCGAATACGACGACAAGAACCTGCTGTATGTCCGGATCGACCGGAAGCGCAAGTTCCTGGGGAGCGTCTTCCTGCGCGCCCTCGGCCTGCGCAGCGACGAGGAGATCCTGCGCACCTTCTACAGCGCGCAGGAGCTCGTCATCCAGAGCGGCAAGGTGCTCTGGAAGGCCGGGCCCGGTCTCGCGGGCCGGCGCGCCCGCACCGACGTCACACACCCCGAGTCGGGCGAGACGATCGTCGGCCGGGGCCGGAAGATCACCGGGCGCATGATCGAGGCGTTCCACGAGGCCGGCATCGACCTGGTGCCGGTCGAGCTCGACGAGCTGGGCGGCGCGCGGCTCGTGACCGATCTCGTGGACCCGGCGAGCGGCGAAGTGTTCGTCGAGGCGAACGCCGACTTCACGCCGGAGCTGCTGGAGCAGATCCTGGCGAAGGGGCTCACGAAGGTCGAGATCTTCTTCCCCGAGACCGACGTCGCCGGCATCGTGCTCACCGAGACTCTGCGCAAGGACAAGCTGCGCTCGCCCGCCGAGGCGATGATCGAGATCTACAAGCGGCTCCGCCCCGGCGACCCGCCGACGGTGGAGACCTCGAAGACCCTCTTCGAGGGCATGTTCTTCGACTCGCAGCGCTACGACTTCTCCCGCGTCGGGCGCCTGAAGTTCAACACGAAGCTCGGCATCGACGTGCCGCTCGACCGGCGCACGCTCACCTCCGAGGACTTCATCCTCGTGCTGAAGCACTTCCTGAAGCTCCGCACGAATCCCTCGGAGATCGATGACATCGACCATCTGGGGAACCGGCGCGTCCGCTCGGTCGGCGAGCTGCTGGAGAACCAGTTCCGGATCGGCCTGGTCCGCATGGAGCGGGCGATCAAGGAGAAGATGTCGGTCTTCCAGGAAATGACGACCGCCATGCCGCACGACCTCATCAACGCGAAGCCGGTGATGGCGGCGATCCAGGAGTTCTTCGGCTCGTCGCAGCTCTCGCAGTTCATGGACCAGACGAACCCGCTGTCCGAGGTCACGCACAAGCGGCGGCTCTCGGCGCTCGGGCCGGGCGGTCTCTCGCGCGAGCGGGCCGGATTCGAGGTCCGCGACGTGCACCCGACCCACTACGGGCGCATCTGCCCCATCGAGACGCCGGAAGGCCCGAACATCGGCCTCATCTCGTCGCTGTCCTGCTACGCGCGGATCAACGACTTCGGCTTCATCGAGTCGCCCTACAAAAAAGTCGAGAACGGCCGCGTGGTCGAGCAGTACCGGGTGACGAATCCGGGCGACACCGCGTTTCGGCTCGGCCAGATCATCGACGAGGCCGACGTCGAGGCGGAGCGCGGGCGTGTCGCCAGAGCCGGCCGGTTCTCCGAGCTGGAGCCGTACTGCTCGTATCTCACCGCCTGGGACGAGGACCGCGTCGCGATCGCGCAGGCGAACGCGCAGATGGACGAGAAGGGCTACTTCATCAACGAGCGCGTGAACGCCCGCATCCACGGCGAGTTCAAGCTGATCCCGCGCAACGAGCTGCGCTACATCGACGTCTCGCCGAAGCAGCTCGTGTCGGTGGCCACCTCGCTCATTCCGTTCCTCGAGAACGACGACGCCAACCGCGCGCTCATGGGCTCGAACATGCAGCGACAGGCGGTGCCGCTCCTGCGGCCCGAGTCGCCGCTGGTCGGCACCGGGATGGAGTCGATCACGGCGAAGGACTCCGGCGCGGTCGTCGTGGCCCGCCGGGCCGGCATTGTCGACAGCGTCGACGCCACGCGGATCATCGTGCGGGTCGGAGGCGTCGCCGGCCCCGGCGAAGACGGCGCGGCGACGGCGGACTTCGGCGCCGACATCTACACCCTCACCAAGTTCCGCCGCAGCAACCAGAACACCTGCATCACGCAGAAGCCCCTGGTCCAGGTGGGCCAGCGGGTCGCGCGCGGGCAGGTGCTGGCCGACGGCCCGTGCACCCAGGAAGGCGACCTGGCGCTCGGGCGCAACGTGCTTGTCGCCTTCATGCCCTGGCGCGGCTACAACTTCGAGGACGCGATCCTCGTCTCGGAGAGGCTCGTCAAGAAGGACTCTTACACCTCGATCCACATCGAGGAGTTCGAGATCGAAGCGCGCGACACGAAGCTGGGCCCCGAGGAGATCACCCGGGACATCCCGAACGTCTCCGAGGAGTTTCTGAAGGACCTCGACGACTCCGGGATCATCCGGATCGGCGCGCACGTCGGGCCGGGGGACATTCTCGTGGGCAAGGTCACGCCGAAGGGCGAGACGCAGCTCACCCCCGAGGAAAAGCTGCTGCGGGCGATCTTCGGCGAGAAGTCGTCGGACGTCCGCGACGCCTCGCTCACCACGCCGCCGGGCATCGACGGCATCGTCGTGGACGTGAAGATCTTCTGCCGCAAGGGGGTCGACAAGGACTCCCGCGCGGAGCAGATCGAGCGCGAGACGATCGCGCGCATGGAAAAGAACCTCAACGACGAGATCCGGATCCTCACGGAGGAGAACCGCAGCCGGATCACCGACCTGCTCGAGGGGGAGACGCTCACCGCTCCGCTCCGCGAGCGCCGCACGCGGCGCCACCTGCTCGATGAGGGGACGACGCTCACCCGGCCCCTCATGGCCCAGCTCTCGACCGAGGACCTGCTCCGCGTCGAGGTCCGGCCGCGCAAGACGGAGACCCTCGACGAGATCCGCACGATCGAGGAGCGGACCGAGAAGAAGATCCAGATCCTGCGGAGGCTCCACGAGGCCAAGATCCAGCAGATGAAGAAGGGCGACGAGCTGTCGCCCGGCGTCATCAAGATGGTCAAGGTCTTCGTCGCGATGAAGCGCAAGCTCTCGGTCGGCGACAAGATGGCCGGGCGGCACGGCAACAAGGGCGTGATCGCGAAGATCCTCCCCGAGGAGGACATGCCCTACCTGCCCGACGGCACCCCCGTCGAGGTGGTGCTCAATCCGCTGGGCGTGCCCTCGCGCATGAACGTCGGCCAGATCCTGGAGACGCATCTGGGCTGGGCGGCGCGCGTGCTCGGGCTGCGCTACTCCACGCCGGTGTTCGACGGCGCGTCGGAGTCGGAGATCAAGAAGGAGCTCGAGGCGGCGGGGCTGCCGCTCTCGGGGAAGACCGATCTCCACGACGGCCGCACCGGCGAACGCTTCGAGCAGCAGGTCACCGTCGGCTACATCTATCTGATGAAGCTCTCCCATCTGGTGGACGACAAGATCCACGCCCGCTCCATCGGGCCGTACTCGCTCATCACGCAGCAGCCCCTCGGCGGCAAGGCCCAGTTCGGCGGACAGCGCTTCGGAGAGATGGAAGGCTGGGCGCTGGAGGCGTACGGAGCCGCGCACATCCTCCAGGAGCTGCTGACCGCCAAGTCGGACGACGTCTTCGGCCGCACCAAGATCTACGAAGCCCTCGTGAAGGGCGAGATCGCGGCCGATCCCGGCCTGCCGGAGTCGTTCAATGTGCTCGTGCGCGAGCTGCAGAGCCTGTGCCTCGACGTCGAACTGCTGACCGAGGGCGCGGGCACTGCGGGGCTGTGAACCGGTGAATCAGGAGAAGATCGCGTGAACAGGAATTCGCTTTTCTTCGACCGGGCCCGGACGATCAATGACTTCCGCGCCATCCGCATTTCGCTCGCGTCGCCGGAGAAGATCCGCTCCTGGTCGCACGGCGAGGTGACGAAACCGGAGACGATCAACTACCGCACCTTCAAGCCGGAGCGGGACGGGCTGTTCTGCGCCCGCATTTTCGGACCCGTCACCGACTGGGAGTGTCTCTGCGGCAAGTTCAAGCGGATGAAGCATCGCGGCGTCGTGTGCGACAAGTGCGGCGTCGAGGTGACCCAGTCCAAGGTGCGCCGCGAGCGGATGGGCCACATCGAGCTCGCGTCGCCGGTATCGCACGTCTGGTTCTTCAAGGGCCTGCCGTCGCGCATCGGGCACCTGCTCGACATCACCCTGAAGGATCTGGAGCGGGTCCTCTACTTCGAGGCGTATGTCGTCATCGATCCGGGCGACGTGGCGGATCTCGAGGAGAAGGAGCTGCTGCTCGAGGACCGGTACCGCCAGCTGCGCGAGGAGCATGGCGACCGCTTCACCGCCAAGATGGGCGCCGAGGCGATCAAGGAGCTCCTGCAGCGGGTGGACGTGGACAGCCTCTCCCGCACGCTGCGCGCCACCATGAAGACGCCCGGCGTGTCGCAGCAGAAGAAGATGAAGTGCGCCAAGCGGCTGAAGGTCGCCGAGGCGTTCCGCCGCTCCGGGAACCGTCCGGAGTGGATGATCCTCAACGTCATTCCGGTGATTCCCCCCGAGCTCCGGCCGCTGGTGCCGCTCGACGGCGGCCGCTTCGCCACCTCGGACCTGAACGACCTCTACCGCCGAGTGATCAACCGCAACAACCGGCTCAAGAAGCTGCTCGAGCTGCGCGCGCCCGACGTCATCGTGCGCAACGAGAAGCGGATGCTGCAGGAGGCGGTCGACGCGCTGTTCGACAACGGCCGCCGCGGGCGCGTGCTGCGCGGCACGAACAACCGGCCGCTGAAGTCCCTCTCGGACACCCTGAAGGGCAAGCAGGGCCGGTTCCGCCAGAACCTGCTTGGCAAGCGCGTGGACTACTCAGGCCGCTCCGTCATCGTGGTCGGGCCCGAGCTGCAGCTGCACCAGTGCGGACTCCCCAAGAAGATGGCTCTCGAGCTGTTCAAGCCGTTCATCTACAACAAGCTCGAGGAGCGCGGGCTCGTCTCCACGATCAAGGCCGCGAAGGAGATGGTCGAGCTGGAGCGGCCCGAGGTGTGGGACATCCTCGACGAGGTGACCCACGAGCACCCGGTGCTCCTGAATCGAGCCCCGACCCTCCACCGGCTCGGCATCCAGGCCTTCGAGCCGATCCTGGTCGAGGGCAAGGCGATCCGGATCCACCCCCTCGTCTGCACCGCCTTCAACGCCGACTTCGACGGCGACCAGATGGCGGTCCACATTCCGCTCTCGCACAAGGCCCAGGCCGAGGCGCAGGTGCTCATGCTGTCCTCGCAGAACATCCTGTCGCCGGCGAACGGCCAGCCGACGGTGGTCCCGACGCAGGACATCGTGCTCGGCGTCTACTACCTCACCAAGGAGAAGCGCACGGCCCGCGGCGCCGGACGCGCCTTCGCCGACTTCGAAGAGGTCCTGCTGGCGCATGCGAACAGCCACGTCGACACGCTGGCTCCGGTGCGCGTGCGCTACAGCGGCGAGCTGATCGACCTGACGACGCAGTACGACGACCAGGCCCTGCTCGACGCGGCGATTCAGGACGTCGACGACCGCGTGATCTCGACGACGGTCGGCCGGGTCATCTTCAACACCAGTCTCCCCGAGGGATTCCCGTTCGTGAACGGGATCCTGAAGCGCAAGGGGCTCGGCCAGCTCGTGTCGTTCTGCAATCTGCACTACGGAAACCAGAAGACGGTCGAGCTGGTGGACACCCTCAAGGACCTGGGCTTCAGCTACGCGACCCGGGCGGGTGTGTCGATCGGCATCGACGACATGGTCATCCCCGACAACAAGCAGGCGCTGGTGGACCAGGCGCGCCGCGACCAGATCCAGATGGAGCAGCAGTATCTCGACGGCGTCATCACGAACGGCGAGCGCTACAACAAGGTCATCGCGCTCTGGCAGGACGTCACCGAGAAGGTCTCCGACGCGATGTTCAAGCAGATGGAGTCGATCGACCAGTCGGGGGGCGAGTTCAACTCGGTGTTCATGATGGCCGACTCCGGCGCCCGCGGATCGAAGCAGCAGATGCGCCAGCTGGCCGGGATGCGCGGCCTCATGGCGAAGCCCTCGGGCGAGATCATCGAAACCCCGATCACGGCGAACTTCCGCGAAGGGCTGTCGGTGCTGCAGTACTTCATCTCGACGCACGGCGCCCGCAAGGGACTCGCCGACACCGCGCTCAAGACCGCCGACTCCGGATATCTCACCCGGCGTCTCGTGGACGTGGCGCAGGACGTCATCGTGTCGGAGGACGACTGCCGCACGGTGGACGGCATCGTCGTGACGGCGATCACGGAAGGCGGCGAGGAGATCGAGTCCCTCCGCGACCGCGTCGTGGGCCGCGTGGCCCTCGAGGACCTGAAGGACCCGCTCACCGGCGACATCCTCGTGCACCGCAACGAGGAGATCACCGAGGAACTGGCGAACGCGATCAAGCTGTCGGGCGTCGAGAGCGTGAAGATCCGGTCCGTGCTCTCGTGCGAGAGCCGGCGCGGCGTCTGCGCCCGCTGCTACGGGCGCGACCTGGCGAGCGGCCGCATGGTCGAGATCGGCCAGGCGGTCGGCGTCATCGCCGCTCAGTCCATCGGCGAGCCGGGCACGCAGCTCACCATGCGGACCTTCCACGTCGGCGGCGTTGCGCGCGGCGGCGAGCTCGAGACGACGCTCACCTCGCGCGTGTCCGGCGTGGTCCGGTTCCTCAACTCCGTCACGGTGAAGAACAAGACCGGCGACCTGGTCGTGATGAACCGCAACATGCACCTCGTGGTCCAGGACCACAAGGGGCGCGAGCTCGAGCGCCACTCGCCGATCTACGGCGCGGTGCTGAAGGTCAGCGACGGGCAGGAGATCAGCCCGGGCACCCTGCTCGTGGAGTGGGACCCCTACACGAACGTCATTCTGACCGAGGCCGGCGGCACCGCCTCGTTCATCGACGTCGCGGAAGGGGTCACCATGAAGGAGGAAGTCGACGACATCACCGGCTTCTCGCGGCAGATCATCATCCAGTCCAAGGACGACAAGCAGCATCCGCAGATCGTCATCCGGGACAAGAACCGCGAGATCGTGAAGCGCTACCTCATGCCGGTCCGGGCGATCCTCATGCTCCGGGACGGCGAGCCGATCCACGCCGGCGACGTGCTCGCGAAGATCCCGCGCGAGACGACCAAGACCAAGGACATCACGGGCGGTCTGCCGCGCGTGGTGGAGCTGTTCGAGGCCCGGCGTCCCAAGGAGCCGGCGACCATCGCCCAGCTCGACGGCACGGTGCACATTGGCGAGCCGGAAAAGAACAAGCGGAAAGTGCGCATCGTCTCGGAGACCGGCGAAACCGACGAGCACGAGATCGGCCGGGGCGTGCACATCAACGTGCAGGACGGCGAGCGCGTCGGCGCCGGCGAGGCGCTCGTGGACGGGCCGATCGACCCGCACGACATCCTGTCGGTTCTCGGCAAGGAGGAGCTGCAGAACTACCTGGTGAACGAGATCCAGGAGGTCTACCGGCTCCAGGGCGTGTCGATCAACGACAAGCACATCGAGGTGATCGTCCGGCAGATGATGCGGTGGGTGAAGATCGAGGAGGTCGGCGACACCGAGTTCATCGTGGACGAGCAGGTGGACAAGTTCCGCTTCCAGGAGGAGAACGAGCGGGTGATGGGTCAGGGGGGCCAGCCGGCCCGCGGGCGTCCGCTACTCCTCGGCATCACGAAGGCGTCGCTCTCCACAGACTCGTTCATCTCGGCGGCGTCGTTCCAGGAGACGACGCGGGTGCTCACCGAGGCCTCGATCAAGGGGGCGGTGGACCACCTGCGCGGCCTCAAGGAGAACGTGATCATGGGCCGGCTGATTCCGGCCGGAACCGGCTTCGACCGGTACCGCAGGGTCGGCATCACTCCGGACCAGCCCGAGCTGGCGGCCGGGGACGCCGCGCTGGGTCTCGAGGGGCCGATCCCCGAAGACCTGCTCGGCGAAGCGCTCTCCGCCGGAATGAAGACGAAGTAGCTGAACAATGCCCCCGGCCGGCAGGCCGGGGGCCGCTCACCCTCGATTCGCTCTGCTTTCGCCCGGCCTGCCTCGCCGGAGCCGCTTCCTGTAAGCGGGAATTCCGCAGAATTGCTTGACGGGCCGCGGAGCGGCGGGTAGACTCCGCCAGCTTTTTCCCCTGCAGTCGGGCTGCCTTGCTGGGTCTCCCGAAGTGCTGGGTTGCCAGCGGGGCGAAACTGTCCGCGGTTGACGCACCGGATGTGTGCGGGTGCGCAGTCACGGATCTTTCGCTCTCGCGACACCGGTCGGAACGGGCGGGAGACGCAAGCGCTTCCCGCCGCGCCTCCGGTTCCATCGAGCGGCCGCGGCCGTTTCGAACGACGCGCACGCGGCACCGTGATTGTTCCGGCGCGCCCGGCGTTTCCGCCGCGCGCGTCATCGGCCGATTCGTTTCGCAGGAGACTGAGGCGCGCATGCCGACGATCAACCAGCTCGTGAGGCTCGGGCGGCGAAAGCTGAAGAACCGGACCGCCAGCCCGGCGCTCCAGTCGTGTCCGCAGAAGCGCGGCGTCTGCACGCGCGTGTACACCTCGACGCCGAAGAAGCCGAACTCGGCGCTCCGCAAGGTGGCGCGCGTGCGGCTGACCAACGGGGTCGAGGTGACCACCTACATCCCCGGCGTCGGACACAACCTGCAGGAGCACTCGATCGTCCTCATCCGGGGCGGCCGCGTGAAGGACCTGCCCGGCGTCCGGTATCACGTGGTCCGCGGGACGCTCGACTCGGTCGGCGTCGAAGGCCGGCGCCAGAGCCGCTCGAAGTACGGCGCCAAGCGGCCGAAGTCCTAAGAGAGGCGGAGGAGAGCCGTGCCGAGGAGAGGGATCGTTCCGAAGCGTCCGCCGGTGGCGGACCCGATCTACCAGTCCACGCTCGTGACGAAGTTCATCAATACGGTCATGCGTGCGGGCAAGAAGTCCACCGCCGAGCAGATCTTCTACGGCAGCATGGACATCATCCGGGACCGCACCAAGGACGACCCGATGAAGATCTTCAAGAAGGCCGTCGACAACGTGAAGCCGTCGCTCGAGGTCAAGAGCCGGCGCGTCGGCGGGTCGAACTACCAGGTGCCCGTCGAGGTGAATCCGGGCCGCCGCCTGTCGCTCGCGATCCGCTGGCTCATCACCTATGCCCAGATGCGCGGCGAGAAGACGATGACCGACAAGCTGGCGAACGAGCTGCTCGACGCCGCGAATCTGCGCGGCGGCGCCATGAAGAAGAAGGACGACACCCACAAGATGGCGGAAGCCAACAAGGCGTTCGCCCACTACCGCTGGTAAGCCGCTCCGCAGAGCGGACGCAGGAGACATCCGGAGGCCGTCATGTCCAAGGAGAAATTCGAGCGGACGAAGCCGCACGTGAACGTGGGGACGATCGGTCACGTGGACCACGGCAAGACGACGCTGACGTCGGCGATCACGGTGGTTCTGGGGAAGAAGAACCCGAAGATCCAGGTGCGGTCGTTCGACTCG
>Ga0187894_10005138_pt1 | contig 13568 bp, 12 predicted proteins | sample GBC1701081metaG_FD_136650 | JGI IMG/M metagenome (GOLD analysis project Ga0187894, IMG submission 136650) | White microbial mat communities from a lava cave in the Kipuka Kanohina Cave System on the Island of Hawaii, USA - GBC170108-1 metaG ...
CTTCTCTTCCGGCGCCTTGTCAATCTGGTCGAAAGCCACAAACTGCACCTTCGGATTGTTCTTCGCCAACACCTTCGTGATCGCTGCCGTCAACGTCGTCTTCCCGTGATCCACGTGCCCGATCGTCCCGATGTTCACGTGCGGCTTTGAACGGTCAAATTTTTCCTTCGACATCTCTTTGTCCCCTATGCAGGACAGGCACTCTTGCCTGTCTCAACAAACAAAAAAATAAAGACAGGCAGGAATGCCTGTCCTACTTACTTCGCTACTCCCTGAACCCGTGCAATAACTTCTTCCGCAATGTTCTTCGGCGCCTGCTCGTAGCGCTCGAAATGCATGGTCGAAGTCGCGCGGCCCTGGGTCGCCGAGCGCAAGTCAGTCGTGTAACCAAACATTTCCGACAGCGGCACGAACGCCGTGATCACCTGCGCGCCACCGACGCGCGGTTCCATGCTCTCGATCCGGCCGCGGCGTGAATTCAAGTCGCCATTGACCGCGCCCGTGTAATCGTTTGGCGTCACCACTTCGACGCGCATGATCGGCTCGAGCAATACCGGACCCGCCTTCTTCACCGCGTCCTGGAACGCGAGCGAGCCGGCGATGTGGAACGATCGCTCATCCGAGTCGACTTCGTGATAGCTACCAAACACGAGCCGAACCTTAATGTCGACCATTTCATAGCCTGCGAGGTAGCCACGCTCCATCGCATCGCGAATGCCCTGCTCGACCGGCTTGATGTATTCCTTCGGAATCGCGCCGCCAGTGATCTTGTTCTCGAAGACGAAACCTTCGCCCGGTGCGGGCTCGATCTCGATTTCGACGTGTCCGAACTGACCGCGGCCACCAGTTTGCTTCTTGTAAACTTCCTTGCCGGCGGCCGGTTTCGTGATCGTTTCACGATACGCGACCTGTGGCTTGCCGACGTTTGCTTCGACGCCGAACTCGCGCTTCATGCGATCGACGATGATCTCCAGGTGGAGCTCACCCATGCCGGCGATGATGGTCTGTCCGGTCTCCTGGTCGGTCGACACATTGAACGACGGATCTTCCTGCGCGAGACGGTTCAACGCCACGCCGAGTTTGTCCTGATCCTGCCGCGTCTTCGGTTCGACAGCGACGCGAATAACGGGCGCCGGAAACTCCATCGCCTCGAGCACGATCGGCTTGTTTTCATCGCAGATCGTGTCGCCGGTGGTGACCTGCTTCATGCCACCGATGGCGATGATCTCGCCCGCGCTCGCGACTTCAATGTCTTCACGCTTGTTGGCGTGCATACGCATCAAGCGGCCGACGCGCTCTTTCGTTTCCTTGATCGGGTTATACGCGTACGAACCCGCCTTGATCGTTCCGCTGTAGATACGCACAAACGAAAGCTGGCCCAGGTGCTTGTCGGCCATGATCTTGAAGACCAGACCTGAAAACGGAGCTGACGCCTCCGGTGGACGCGCCTCGGTATCGCTTGTTTTCGGATTGATCCCCTCAACCGGCGGGATATCCAAAGGCGACGGCAGGTAGTCGACGACCGCGTCGAGCAGAGTCTGCACGCCTTTGTTTTTGAAAGCTGAACCAGTGACGACCGGAACGAGTTTCAAACCGATCGTGCCGGCGCGGAGCGCCTTGCGAATCTCGGCCTCGGAAATCTCCTCGCCTTCGAGGTACTTGTGCATCAACTCGTCGTCGATGCTGGCGACAGCCTCGATCAGCTTTTCTCGTGCTGCAGCGGCAGCGTCTTTCAGATCCGCCGGAATCTCGACAACTTCGTATTCAGCACCCTTGCTCTCATCCTTCCAGATCAAACCCTTCATCGCGATCAGATCGACCACGCCCTTGAGCTGATCTTCAAGGCCGATCGGAATCTGCAAAGCGACGGGATTTGCGCCGAGACGAGTGATGATTGATTCGAATGATCGATCAAACGAAGCGCCCGCGCGATCTAGCTTGTTGATAAAACAAATCCTCGGGACGCCGTACTTGTCGGCTTGCCTCCAGACAGTTTCCGACTGCGGCTCCACGCCCGCGACGCCGTCAAACACAGCGACCGCACCGTCGAGCACGCGCAGCGAACGTTCCACCTCCATCGTGAAATCGACGTGGCCGGGAGTGTCGATGATGTTGATGCGATGATCGACGCCATTGCGCTCCCAGAAGCAGGTCGTCGCAGCGCTGGTAATGGTGATACCGCGCTCCTGCTCCTGCTCCATCCAGTCCATCGTCGCCGTACCCTCGTGCACCTCGCCGATTTTGTGCGTGATGCCCGTGTAATAAAGGATACGTTCAGTGGTGGTGGTCTTGCCGGCATCGATGTGCGCCATGATGCCGATATTCCTGAACTTACTTAAATCGTGCTTAGCCATTTACGTCTATTGCCAGTTTCCGATTGCCGATTGCCGATTTGAAAACTCTACGCCCGCCAAATTGGCAATTGGCAATCGGAAATCGACAATCCTCTTACCACTTGTAATGCGCGAACGCCTTGTTTGCGTCCGCCATGCGATGCGTATCGTCCTTCTTTTTCACGGCGTTGCCGCGATTGTTGGCGGCGTCGAGAATCTCGGCCGCGAGACGATCCGTCATCGTTTTTTCACCGCGCCCCCGCGCGTAGGAGACAATCCAACGAATAGCCAGGGCACCGCGCCGCTCCTGGTGAACTTCAATCGGAACCTGATAAGTCGAACCGCCGACGCGCCGTGACTTCACTTCAACCGTGGGCTTCACGTTATCGATGGCTCTTTTGAACACTTTCAACGGCTCTTCGCCCGTCTTCTCGCCGATCTGCCGCATGGCATCGTAAAAAATGCCTTCCGCAAGACTCTTCTTGCCTTGCCACATCACACCGCTGATGAACTTGGTTACCAGCGGGCTGTTGTAAACCGGATCGGGAAGGACTTCGCGTCGTTCAGCTACTCGTCGTCTTGGCATATCGTTCTCTCGTTATTTACCGGCACTGGCCTTCTATTTACCGGCGCCGGCCTTTGGCCGTTTCGCTCCGTATTTCGAGCGTCCCTGCTTGCGGTCGGCCACACCGACCGAATCGAGGGTGCCGCGAATGACGTGGTAACGCACACCCGGCAGGTCCTTCACGCGGCCGCCTCTAATAAGGACAATCGAGTGCTCCTGGAGGTTGTGACCGACGCCGGGGATATAGGTCGTCACCTCGATACCATTGGTCAGGCGAACACGCGCGACTTTGCGGAGCGCCGAATTGGGTTTCTTCGGCGTCTGCGTGTAAACGCGAGTACAAACTCCGCGCTTTTGCGGCGAGCTCTGGAGCGCAGGACTGGCAGTTTTGTACTTGACCTGCTGGCGGCCTTTGCGAACAAGCTGATTAATCGTCGGCACTGTTTTCCTCTTAATACGTGCGCGTCAGACGCGCAAAAAGGGCCCTTGCCTGCCTCTTTCCGGAACCAGTCCGGCAGTCAGCGCAGGCGGCTGCCCTGTTAGAAATTTAGTTATAGGGACGTTCTGACTTCGCTTTTGACGCGGTGGGCGTGGATCGTGGCTTCCCTTAAGCCGAAACTTTTCTGTGGCGTCGCATGTTTTGGGCGAGAAGTATCAACCTTCGCGCGGGTACACGCTGGAACGACTGACTCCCACTTCGAAAACCTGTCAGCCGCGACGCGTACCATTTACGCCACAATAACTGTCAAACGACCGTCTCTCACTGGTCGGGCAACGCCTCCACACCTACAGAACCAACTGGACGTTGCCGTTCGGGTTTCAGACTAAATGTCCGAAACGGCAGACTATACGGGCACGGGCCAATTGTGTCAAGCGCAACAGGCGATCCCAGGCGATCCACAGATTAAGCAGAGCTTCTCAACGGCAGAACGACTACCCTTAGCAATCTGCGTAATCTGTGGATGGCTCCGACATCACAGCACCCACTTGATCAGATACCAGACGCCGAAACCCGCACCAGCAATCAGCAGCACCAACAACAGCGCCAGCAGCGTCATTACGAGCTTGAACTTGCGATAGCGGCTCTTGTCGGGCGGGGCCAGCGAGCCTTGCGGGAAATACGGTGGTGGTGTGTAAGTAGCCATAAACTAAACTCCCGGACTCGGCGTGGCGCTAAAATCCCGGACTTGGCGAGCCCGCCGCCTTCTTCAACTCCTCTTCCTTCTGCTTCTTCAACAACTCTTCCTGATGCTTCCGGCCGTCACGAATTCGCTTGATGCCTGCCTTCGCCTCGTCCAGCCCATCCTGCGCCCGGTAGTTTTCGGGATCGATCTCCAGTGACTTCGAAAACGCAGCCGCGGCCGCGTCATACTGGGCCAACTTCGTGTGCGCCACGCCGAGATCGTAGTAAATGTCCGGGTCGTTCTCTTTCAACTTTGTCGCCAGCCGATACTCGCGAATCGCCTCGCTGTACTGACCCAAACCCGCGTAAGTCTGTCCCAAATCGTAGTGCGCTTCCGAATCGTCCTCATGGTCTGCGAGATACTTCTTGTAAGTCTCGACCGCTTTCTTGTACTCCGCCTCGGCCTCTTCACGTTTTCCGAGTGCTTCGTAACCTAAACCGAGTCGAAAGTGCGCCTCAGCCAGGTCAGGATCGAGTTTCACTGCCTCCTGAAACGCCTTGACCGCCTCCTCGTCCTGATCGTCGCGGTACAATTGCTTCCCTTTTTCCAACAGTTCCCTGGCCCGGGTGCGATCACCCTCCAAACTGTTGGACACTGCCGCCGGTCCGGCACTATTATTCGCAGACTGCGACCCGCTTCGATTACAACCGTAGGCCAACATCAGCAAACACAGGGCGCAGATTAAGAGAATCAGTCTCATTGCTCAGAACTCAGCCACGCATTGAAAAACGCTCGCAGGTTGGGAGATGAAGCAAACTTATCTAACGCAAATTTCGATAGGGAGTCAAACACCGGAAGCCCCAAGTAATTGACAGTTTCTCTCTATCAACCCGTTTCACCGCAAGGAGTGCAAATGTTCAAGAACCTTCCCCCGCTTGCCCGATACATCGCGCTGATCGCGGTAGCAGTCTTTGCTGGCTCGATGCTGGCCGGGCCAGCCGGCGCCCAAAAGCCCACAGCAGCGGTTGCCAGTGCCCCGCTCCGACTCAACTTAACTTCCAGCACCGCCATCGTCAGTGCGTGCACTGATGCCTCGAACCCTGGCGGATCACAGGTTCAACTAACCGCAGCGGCAGTTTCGCCAAACGGTAATCCAATCAAGTACAGATGGACCACCACGGCGGGAACGATCTCCGGCGAGGGCCCGCAAGTAACCTGGAGCCTCGCGGGTTTGAAGCCCGGCTATCACAAGGCATCTGTCGATATCATTAGCACCGGCAGCGAAGGCGAGTGTGAGGCGTTTTCATCCGTGACTGTGCTCGTCAACGCTTGCGCGCCCGTTCGTCCGGTTTGCCCGGCAGTTGAGATCACCTGTCCGACTACAATCGGCATCGATCAGCCATTGACGTTCACCTCAAACTACAATGGCGGCACGCCGGGAATCACCCCTGTTTACAACTGGACCGTCTCCGCCGGAACCATCATCGAAGGCCAGGGCACCGACCGGATCAAAGTCGACACGACCGGACTCGCTGGTCAAACGATTCGCGCTTCGCTTTCACTCGGCGGCTACAACCTCGAGTGCGCGGCCGAGTGCGCGGTGACGATGCCGATGCCGAAACTGGTGGGCCACCGGTTCGATGAATTCCCGGACATCGCTCGCAACGACGAAAAAGCACGGCTCGACAACTTCGCTATCGAGTTGCAAAACGATCCGACCGCTACTGCCTACGTCATCGTCTATCCCGGCAAATACGGCAAACGCGGCGAGGTGCAGGAGCACTCGGGCCGCGTCGTTGAATACCTCGTCAACTCACGCGGCCTGGACCAGCATCGCATCGTGACGCTCGTCGGTCCGAAACGAGATCAACTCCTTGTTGAACTCTGGCTCACGCCGCGGGGCGCGACGCCCCCGAATCCCCAATAGGATCCTGGTCAAAAACTGCTGCCCGTACAAACTAGCCGCCGCGGCCAAAAACCGCGGCGCTTTTTTGTACACGGATTGCTTAGCCTAAGATAGCTGAGACCTTTCAGCCTTTTTGTGCGCGTTTACAAGACGGAGACTTGAGGTCTTGTACCAGAAAACTACAGGTGGGAGAACAGAGATAATGTTCCGTACCAGATCCGCTTATTGGCTGAGCCTCTTATTGTTATTGCTGACATTGCCGCTATCCGTTGCGGCTCAGGACAAAGACAAAAGTAAAGACAAGAAGGAAAAGCAGGCGCCGACCGGCACGCCCGTTCTCTGGCGCGCGCCCGAAGACATCGCGCAACGTAATCTGCTCCTCGGCGCCGGCGGCGAAGAGATGAAACCCGACATCAGCCGGTTAGTTTTCATCGAACGTAAGACAGGCGGTACTTCGACGAAGTATCGCGTGCACGACGCAAAAGGCAACGAGTGGATTGCCAAGCTCGGCAAAGAGGCGCAGTCAGACACTGCTGCCAACCGCCTGCTCTGGGCCCTCGGCTACGAAACCGAGATCGCCTATCTCATTCCGAAAGCGAGGATCGAGGGCAAGGGCGACTTCGAAAATGTTCGCCTCGAAGCGCGTCCGAAAAGCGTCAAGAGAGCGGGCAACTGGATGTGGGAGAACAATCCGTTCATGGACAAGCCCGAATTCAAAGCGCTCAAGATCCTCATGGTCATGATCAACAACTGGGACATGAAAGACGACAACAACGAAATCCTCGCAACGCGTGGCGACACCACCGGGGAGGGAGAATTACGTTACATCATCAGCGATCTCGGCGGCTCATTCGGCAAGACCGGCGGCTTTTTCTCGCGCACCCGCAACGAGCCCGGCGATTACCAGAAGTCGGAGTTCATTAAGAAAGTTAACGGCAACGTGATCGAGTTCAATTACAGCGGGAAGAACCAGAAGCTGTTTGAGAACCTCACGGTTGCCGACGCGCAATGGTTGAGCAATTGGCTGAAACGTTTGAGTGACGAGCAGATAAAGGACGCGTTTCGCGCGGCGAATTACACGCCTGAAGAAGTTGATACTTTAGCGACCACGTTTCGCGCACGTGCCAACGAACTGGCGAACCCCGGCGCCTCAGTAGCAGCTCAAAACAACTGATAAAAAGACAAACACAGATTACGCAGAAAATGGTTAAAGGAAATCTGCGTAATCTGTGGCTGGTTCGGAACTACCGCACGACATCAATCGCAATGAGCTGCTGGCCCGAAATCACAAACTCGGCGGGCGGCAATTCCATCTCAAAAACCGGTGACAAAACAGTCGGCGTGTAACCGCCGGAAGTTCGGTCGCTATTCAACGTCGCGACAACCGACGGCGGCAGGTTTGGCAGTTCGCTAGTGCCAATCACCGCACCCGGGGTGATGCGAAACAGCTTCACGTACAACCGGTCGCTCTTCTTCACCGTGTTGATAGCCCGGACGAGTTGACTCAGATCCTGCGGCACAAAAGCCTTCGCCGCCGAACCTTCCTGCAACGCGTTACCGTCACCAACAAACACCAGCAACTGACCCAACGCGGCGTCGTTTGGAATTTCCAACGGAATTCTCTGGACAAACTGCTTGCCCGATTCGGTCCTTACAAACGCCTGAACTTCAACTTTTTCACCGCGCCGCACTTCCGTGCGATCCAGAGTGATTCGTTCGAGCGTGCCGGCGTATTTGGTTTCCGACGACGAAATGTCAAGCGTGATACCGTCGAGCTGGACGTCGTCGAAGCCGCTCGTCAACAACGCGCTCACCGGCGCAGCAATCGAGCCCGCAGCCATGATCGGTGAGTTGCTGGCCGAAAAGCGGCGGTCAACCTTGATCGGTTCCTGTCCCTTGACGCGGATTTCGCCTTGCACGCTGATCGTCGAATCGCCCAGAGCGCGTTCGCTCGAGGTGATAGTGTTGAAAAGCGTGATGTTCAGCAGCAGCGGCGTCAAAAACGAATCGGTCGCCACTTCGTACGAATACGTCTCGGTACGATCGCGGCTCGTGTGCAAGTTAACCTTGACCGGAATCATCTTCGGCGCCTGACCCAGCAGACCAAAGATTCCCGACGCGCGATCCTGTGCGATCGAACCGACCATGCGACCGGGCACAGAAAGCTTGAAAGAGTTGTTGGCGTTGGGAATCACCGTCACCACTGACGACTCGGTCATCGGCATGTCCGAAGCACCCAGACTCAAAAACGGATGGCCGAAAGCGTAAATGCGGTCGCCGTCGCGCATGGTCACCGTTCCGGCGGCTGCCAGTGAATAATCGCCCCTGACGAGTTGCACGCTGATCGAGCTGCCCGGCGGGAACGTATTCGCATTCACTTCCGCCAACGGCGTGATCGCAGCGGAGCCACCGACGCCGGAAACCGGCAACAGTCCATTCGCCAGCAACTGCGGCGCAAAGATCGACAACGATTCCTGGGTGATGCCGCCAAAAACGAGCGGCGTCGCGATCGGCGCCATCTGTTGGCCCAACAAAGGCAGCAACGGAGAACCGGCAGAGACAGGCGCCAACAACGGCGCGCCGGTAATAGCAGGTTTCGGCAACTCCGGCTTCCATTCGACCGAGGCGAGTTGCGCAAACGAAACCGCGCGCGGCTCCTTCGGTCTTTGATTCTCTTCGGAACCCTTGTTGAAGAGATCGATCATCTGCTTGATCGGCGTGATGCCCGCGATGGGTTCCTTCGAAAACGGAAAACTAAAAGCGATCGCGCCCACGATCTTGCCGTCGATGTAAACCGGTGAACCAGACATGCCCGCAAAGACGCCGGTGCGATCCACGTTTGAACCACTCAACTTGGCGATGATGGCCGATTGACGTGGACCGGGGAAGCCCGGCAGCACGCCGAGAATCTCGACGCCGAATTCCTGTGTGTCAGTGCCGCTGAAGACTGTCCGCGCGACGCCCTTCATGCCCGGGCGAAGATCTTCCAAAGCGAAGAGCTCCGGCGCATTGGGTTTGGGCAGGGGTTTTGTCACAGCAGCCGGCTTCTGGGCCACAGCAAAACTCGCCAATGCCAGGATAAGTATTGCGCTGAAAATGGGGGCAAATCTGTTCATCGTGTCGAACTATAAACTTCGTCTTAGAAGCGGGTCAAGATAAGATGGATGGCGGTACTGGTTCAGTTTGAATACGCCGAAGGCGTTGGCTAATTTCAGCCCAGGGTTGGAGCAGGGCGACAACCCTGGGGACCGAGCATAAAAGAGCGCTCAACCCTGAAAAGGGTTTCTTCCGGGACAAACCCTTGCAGGGTTAATCCATCTCTTATTTCTGATCCCAGGGTTCTCGCAAGCTCGAACCCTGGGCTGAAATTAGCCAACGCTTTCAGCGTTCAGATTAGACACTACCTGGATGGCAGCTTGCACACAAAAATTTCACAGCTTCAAGCCTTCATCCTCGCGGGCGGCCAATCTCGCAGAATGGGTCGAGACAAGTCGCAGCTTCTGCTGGAAAACCAGACGCTTACGGACAGAATCGCCGAAACGCTGCTTGAGGTTACCGATTCGGTCACGCTGGTGGGTTCACGTCAACCAAACTCACGGTACCCCATCGCTACCGACGTCTATCCCTCGTGGGGCGCGCTCGGCGGTCTGCACGCCGCGCTCGCTGCGTGTCGCAGTGAGTGGGCCATCGTCGTCGCCTGCGACCTCCCGTTCGTCACTGCCGAACTCTTCAAACATCTCGCATCGTTGCGCGACGGCCACGATGCCGTGGTACCTTTACAACCTGACGATAGACCGCAACCGTTGTCCTCCATCTATCGTATTGAGCCGTGCCTCCAACGGGCCACCGAACTGATCGAAGCGGGCAAGCGGCGGCCGCTCGATCTATTAGAACTCGTCAACACCCGTTGGGTTCCATTTAATGAGCTGAGGAATCTCGATCAGTCGGAAAAGTTTTTTGTTAACATCAACACGCCTGAAGACTATGATGCAGTGAGCCCCGTGCGAGAGCGAAGCTGATGCCACCCCGAAGAAGATTTGGTAAGAGGCTCCTCAAGTCTTTACTGCCAATAGTGCTGCTTATTGGTCTGGCAGTCGTCGGGTTTTTCTCATACGTGGTCTATTGCGTCTCGCGCCCGGCCAAACAGCCCTACGTAGTTACTCCGCAGGCGTTCTCACAAATCAGCGGACGCGCCATCAAAGTCACTGACGAAAGTTGGACCACCGAAGACGGGCGGCAAAGTCGCGGCTGGTTGCTCAGAGGTGCTGAAGGCGCGCCAGCGGTGGTCCTGTTGCATCGTTACGGCGGCGATCGGTCGTGGCTCTTTAACCTCGGCGTCAAGATCAACGAGACCACAAACTTTACGATTCTCTGGCCGGACCTGCGCGGCCACGGCGAGATGCCACTCGTGAAGTGGACTTCGCTCGGCGCACACGAAAGCGATGATGTTCTCGCTGCACTGCAGTTTCTCCGCTCTTTGCAGTCCGAAAACAGAAAAAAGCTCGTCGGTGAAATGTTCGGTGTTTATGGTGTGGAGATGGGCGCGTACAGCGCCTTGAAAGCAACGAGCCGTGAGGCACAGATCAAAGTGCTCGCCCTTGATTCCGTTTCGACTTCGCCAGACGCGTTGTTGAATACAGCCGTGTCGAACTGCATCGGGATCGACAATGCTCTCGTTCAGTATCTCTCGCACACCGCGATGAAAATCTATTTGTTGGGCCGGTTCGACAGCACGCCGGCTTGCGACATTGCGCGTTCACTGCGCGAAGTGCGGGTACTGCTTCTTTCGGGCGGTGATGCGGGTCACTTAAAAGACGATACCGCGGCGCTGCAAAGTTGTTTCCCGGTTCCGACCAGTGTCGAAACGCGCACCGATCTGCCGTTGAGTGGTTTTAGTTTGCCTTCGGCAACCGGCGAACAAGGCGAAGCCTACGATCGCATCGTCATCGACTTCTTCGATCGCAACCTCCGATAATCAATTACGGTTTCCAACCGAGAACTGCGAGGCGGCCGTTGTCGCCGATCAGTTCGATATTTGTCGCGCCTTTCAACTGACTGGCGTGCTCCAGCGGAATGAGGACTACGATTCGCTCACCAAGAGCACGTGCTTGCGCTAACGAGATCTCGTCAAAGGTAATCGGTTCTCCGTCCACGTTGTAAACGACGCGGTCGTGCGCGTAGAACTGCGCCGAACGATCGTCGCTTCGCTGGGCCAACACCGGCGTATTCGCATAACCGCGCGCGTCGGCGAGTTGCAAGAGACCTTTGACCGATTCACGTCGGCCCACAGGCGGCGCGGCGCAGATCGATACCACCATCACGAGCACAAACGTCGCGCCACAGATCAACACGGGCGAGATCAATCGCTCGGTCTGCCTGGCAAAGGAGGCAACCGCAGCGGCGAGCAGTGGCACGGCGATCAACGTGGCGCAACCAAGCGATATGTGACCCGACTGAAGTGCGTAAACAACCCCGCCCGCGGCTAGCACGAGACAGATCGCACCCGTGGCCCGCAGCGACCACTTGGATATCGAGTCGATAAACCGATCCGCAACCAGGAAAGCTGCGGCAGGAAGCGCGGGCAGTATGTAACCCGGGAGTTTCGAGCCCGAGAACGAGAAAAACACGATCGGCATCGCCAGCCACGCCACCGAAAACACGCGCACGATGCTCAAGCTGTCGCCGCCTCGCCACGTCCAACTGCGAACCTTGGCGAACGCCTCGATGAGAAACGCGGTCCACGGTAACGCCAGCATCAGAATGATCGCCGGATAGAAATAGATCGGCTGTGGATGGTGATACTTGTTCGAAACGTAACGCGCGAAATGATGCTGGATAAAGAACTCGTTAATAAACAACCATCCGTGCCGCGCGATCACTGGTCCATACCAGATCGCTGAAACGACCACGGCCAGCGGAATCCCCCAAAGCAAGCTGAGCCAAACTTGCCGCCCGGGCCACTCGCGTCGCAGCAGGTAGTAGAGACCTACCACACCAAACGGGATCACGATTCCTACGAGGCCCTTGGCGAGCAGCGACAAGCCCACAAAGATATAAAACCCGACCAAAGGCGCGGATCGTCTTTCGCGCCTGATTTCGTGTAACAGGAAAAACGCGAGCGCCCACGTCGTCGTCATCGTCACCACAATGTCGAAACTCGCCGCTCGCGCAAACACGATCAAACCAAGCGAACTCGCCGCCACCAGCACCGACCAAAAACTGAAGTCTCGCGCCTGATCTGAGGTACGTTCCAACGCGCGTCCGACACGCCACACCGCGGCGATCGTCAACAACCCACACACCGCCGGACCAAGCCGCGCACTCCATTCATTCACGCCGAAGATCTTGAACGCCGCCATGATCAGCCAGTAAAGGAGCGCCGGTTTTTCAAACCACGTGTGACCGCCGAGCGTCGGCGTGATCGGATCGCCACGCAAAAACATCTCGCGCGCGACTTGCGCGTAACGCGGCTCGTCCGGGCCAAGCAGCGGCAAGCTTCCCAGACCGTAAAAGTAAAAGACGATGATGACGATAAACAGGAGAACGTAGAGTCGCTTGGCAAGCGCAGAAGGATGCAAGTATATTCGGCTCCGATTCGGAATAATCCGGTTAAGTTACCTAAACCATGTCATTACGTACAGCAGTCATCGGCGTCGGCAGTCTTGGCAGCCAGCACGCGCGGATTCACGGCGCGCTCGCCATTGAAGGACGATCGCAGTTTGTCGCCGTCTGCGATCTCAATCAAGAAACGGCGCGCAGCGTCAGCGAAGAGAGAAACACTGAATGGACTACTGACTGGCGCGAGCTGGTCGGCCGCGTTGACGCGGTGAGCTTGGCAGTGCCCACGGAAGCGCACTGCGAGATCGCCTGCGGCCTACTCGAAAACGGCATTCATGTGTTGGTAGAGAAACCGATCTCACGCACGGTCGATGAAGCGGATCGGATGATCCGCGCGGCTGAAAAAGGCGATGCGTTGCTTCAGGTGGGCCACCTGGAACGTTTCAATCCGGCGATGGTCGCGTTGCGGCCGCACGTAAAGAAGCCGGTCTATTTCGAGATTCACCGCGTGGGACAGTTCACCGCGCGTTCGCTCGATATCGACGTCGTGCTTGACTTGATGATTCACGACCTCGACATCGTGCAGTGGCTCGTGGGCGAAGAAGTCGAAGTCACAAGTATTCACGCGGTGGGAATTGCGATTCTGACGAACAAGGTCGACGCGGCCAATGCCCGGCTCGAGTTTTCCTCCGGCGCCGTTGCGAATATCACCGCTTCGCGCGTCGGCACGGAGAAGATTCGCAAGATGCGTTTCTTTCAGCCACACGATTACGTCGCCATTGACTACACCACCAAGCGCGCGTCCGTGAGCAGTCTGGCGCCGCCGAGTGCGAGCGGTTCGTGGCCGGGCGTGCATATCAAACATCTCGATGTCGTTGACGTTGAGCCGTTACGCGCGGAGATCGTCTCGTTTCTCGACTCGGCCGAGAACGGCCTGCCTCCAGCGGTATCGGGTTCCGACGGCCGAAATGCGCTAAGCTTGGCGCTACGCACTCTGGAAAGGATTCGCGAACATGCTGAGCATCCCGGCGTGAGTGAGCTCAGCACAAACGTGAGGTAAAGAGCTGCCATCCACAGATCAC
>Ga0187894_10005139_pt1 | contig 13563 bp, 8 predicted proteins | sample GBC1701081metaG_FD_136650 | JGI IMG/M metagenome (GOLD analysis project Ga0187894, IMG submission 136650) | White microbial mat communities from a lava cave in the Kipuka Kanohina Cave System on the Island of Hawaii, USA - GBC170108-1 metaG ...
AAACGGTCAGCCACTTGAATGTGCTCTGCTGCGCTTCGGTCATGGCGATGCTGCGATTGGTCGCAGTCTTCGGGCGGATCGAAATCAGGTCTTCGTCCTGAGCCAGCCAGTTGACCGTGTTTAATACGAGATCCTTGTTGCCCAGGAATCGAATGCTCGCGTTGGTCGCGAAATCGGAATCGCCCAGGACCGCCAGCCGCGCCTCTTTCTCACCGACTTTTTTGGACGCGGCGACGCCGAGCGTGATCGGGCCTTTCTTATCGCCCTTGCTCTCGTCGAGTGACGCCTGGCCCGATTTGGTGTCGGTTTCAGCCCAACTGTTTTCCGAAGTCTTCAGAATGTCCATGGAAACAATGGACGCCGTCTGGCCTTTAGCCGCGTCGTCGGTCTTGACCGAACGCACGAAGGGGAAGAAGGTCGCCGCTCGTTTCATATCCTTGGTGATCGGGTGATCGGGATATTGGGTGACAATCGGAACCGCGGGGCCAGTGCCGAGCAGCCGTCCCGCGCCGCTAGTGTCGAGCACTATATCGGCGCCGAGCGTTATGTTCCATGGCTTCAGCATGTCGCCGAGTTGCGGATCGGTATCCGGATCGACCATCAGGAATACCTTGCCGCCTTCGTCCAGGTATTTGCCGATCATCGCGGCTTCCTGCGGGAAAAAGGCTTTTTTTGGTCCGGGGACGACCAGCACGTCGCACTCGGCTGGGACCTGTCCCGACGAAATCAGGTTGATTGTTTTGACTTCGTAGTTCTCATTCTTCAGGTTCCCTTCGACCGAGGCGAAGCCTTCGCCTTCGGTGGCCGAGAGGCCTTTTTCATCGTGGCCTTCGGTGAAACAGACCCGCTTCGGTTTGTCACGCGTGACTTTCATGATCGCGTTGACCAGCGATTGCTCGTCGGTTTGTTGCGGGCGTTCGACGCGCTCGCCCACAGCGACGATTGTTTCGCCAAATTTCTGAATGGCGTACTGACGCGCGATTTCAGGTTTTTGTTGAGGATCGACACGCTCGTAGCTGACGCGTTTGCTCAGGTATTTGAACTCCGCCATCTGATCGGCCAGTTGTTGATCGTCGCCCTTATCGAACTTGATTACCTTGACGTCCTTCTGCAGCCCGCCGACGACCTTCTTCGTCTGATCCGACAGCGTATACAAGCCTTCGGCGGTCAGGTCGAAGCGTTTGTGGTGCCGGAAGCCCAGGAAGTTGAGCACTCCGATGATGGCGATTACGGCGACGGATAGCGCGACCGTGTTTGCGCCGAGTCTGCCCTGGCGCCCTCGGAAGAACGCGACGATTGAGCCGAAATTGAGGACAATCGAGGCCAGAAGCATCGCCAGTCCGCCGGCGATCAAGGCGATGATGTACCACGTCCAGACCTGTTCTCTCGAATAGAGAATGTAGCCTGCGAGCGCCAGCGCCGGTCCGACAATGCCCGCGAGTTTTGTGATCTCTTGACGATTGATGTTCATAAGTTTGTTGGTGGGGAATAGGGAGTGGGGAGTGGAGAGCGGGGAGAAGGAACTTCCTTGTCCCCACTCCCTATTCCCCACTCCCCACTCCCCACTCCTATTAAGCTCTTCTCCAGCGCATCGAATCCAGGTTGCGCAGCGTCAGGAAGAGACCGAGCGTCACTACCGACAGATAAAAGATGATGGAGGACGTGTCGATCACTCCCTGCGCGAAGGTCTCGTAATGTTGCAGGATCGAGATGTACTTCATGATCTCGCCGGCGGCCGTGCTGGAACCGCGCACGCCGAAATCGAGGATCCACAGCAACAGAAAGATCACGAATGTGGCCACGCCCGCGACAATCTGGTTCTCGGTCAGCGAAGAGATGAACGACCCCAGCGCGAGCAGCCCCGCTCCGAGCAGCAGGATTCCCAGATAGCCCGACCACATGATCCGCCAGGGCAGCGCCGGTTCGCTGTATCGCCCGATAATCAAATGATAGATCAGCGTCGGCGACAGCATCACCACAAACAGCGTCAGCGAAGCCAGGAATTTGCCCATCACGATTTGGAACTCGGTGATCGGCGAAGTCATCAGCATCTCCATCGTGCCGCGTTTGCGCTCTTCGGCGTAAACGCCCATCGTCAGCATCGGCACGAGGAAGAGCAGGATCGTCGTGACGAATCCGGCGAAGTTGCGGATAACCAGCATCGGCGCGTCAAGCGAAGGCGGCGCGCCGAACTGCGCGCTCTGCATCTGCATCCTGAACGAATACTCGATCACTCTTCCCACAATGTCCGCGAAGAAATAACCGGTCAGGGCCAGGAAAAATCCGATCACGATGTACGCGATCGGTGAAACGAAGTAGCTGCCGAGTTCGCGGCGGTAGATTGCAAGAATCCCTTTCATAAGTTTCCCCTTTGACTTTGGATCTCAGATCTCAACCGGAGATTTCAGAGTGCGACGCCGCTTTCTCCTCAGCGACCTCTTCAGCTTTCTCCTCGGCGACCTCTTCAGCTTTCTCCTCGGCGATTACTTCCGCTTTCTCTCCAGCCTTCTCTTCGGTGGTCAGTTGCATGAAGATGTCTTCGAGGCTCAGGTTGACGGCGCGCATCTCCAGCAGATCGAACCCGCCGCCGACGACGCGCGAAGCGATCCGCGCCCGCAGGTCCGTTCCGCTTTCGCTTTCGACATCCGCGTTGATCAGGCTGTCCTCGCCCGGATTGACCTCGACATTGATGACGCCTTCGATCGACGCCAGCGTCTCGCGCAGGCTTTCGGCGGAGCCTTTGACCTGAAGGCGAACGCGCTCGCCGCCTTTGAGCTGCATGGTCAGGTTTTCGGTCGTGTCAATCGCGGCGATGCGGCCTTTGTTGATGATGACCACGCGGTCGCAGGTCATCTCGACTTCCGGCAGGATGTGCGTCGAAAGGATGATCGTGTGCTGCCCGGCCAGGTTTTTGATCAGGCCACGGACTTCCTTGATCTGATTCGGATCGAGTCCGACGGTGGGCTCGTCGAGGATGATGACATCGGGGTTGTGGACGATGGCCTGCGCGATGCCAACGCGCTGTTTGAAACCGCGCGACAGGCGCTTGATCAATTCGTCCTTGCGCTCCGTCAATGTCGCCATCCGCATCGCTTCCGCGACGCGATTTGGAATGTCGGCCGTCGCAACGCCTTTGATCCGCGCCACGAATGTCAGGTAGTCGCTGACAGTCATGTCCGGATAGAGCGGCGGTGTTTCGGGCAAATAGCCGATGCGTTTGCGGACTTCCATGGACTGTTCGAAAACGTCGAAGCCCGCGATTCGCGCGGTCCCGCCTGTCGCCGGCAGATAGCCGGTCAGGATCCGCATTGTTGTGGTTTTACCCGCGCCGTTCGGGCCGAGGAAGCCCAGGATTTCGCCTTTTTCGACTTTAAATGAAATGTCATTGACGGCGCGCGCTTGTCCGTAGCTCTTTACGAGATGCTCAACTTCGATCAAGTTAGCCTCCGTGGGGTCTCGAAAGTTGGATATGTCTGATTGAGAGAAGCCATTTAGTCAGACAGAAGCTGCAGATTTTATGGGGGAGGCAGGGATGCGTCAAGAGGCCGCATTTCTCTTGCGGCATTCGGATGAGGCTCGTAGAATGCCCGCGGTCGTAAGCGGTCCAAAGCGCCATCAGTTCGGACACAAAACATTCAACCCATTTGCGAGTAATTCGCGTCTGTTTCTCAGCGACTCTCAAGGAGGCCGATATGATTCGACTCATTCGATCCGCGATTCTCGTCCCGGCAATCTTTCTCATCGTCTTTGCAGCCATAACCAATGCGCAAACACAGCAGCGCGACAATCGCCCGCGCACGGCTTCGATCAGCGGGCGTGTGACCATCAGCGGCAAACCCGCCGCAAATGCGAGGGTCGTCCTGGATGAAGGCAAAGCTCAGACCGGGGCGGCTGGCGGTTTATCCCTGGTTTTTGGCAGGACGAATGCGGGAGGGGATCACGTGGCCCTGACCGACGCGGACGGGCGATATCGCGTGGCCAATCTGCCGGAGGGCAACTACGAATTGCGCGTGATGTTGAAGGCTTACATCTCGGAGAAGGAGAAATGGACCGGCGACAACTATCTTGTCCGCTCCATTTCGCTCGACGAAGGCGAGACGATGAACGATGTGGATTTCTCGCTCGTGCCCGGCGGAGTGATCACCGGGCGTGTGACCGACGCCGACGGCTATCCGATGATCTCAGGACAGGTGCTATTACAGATCGTAAACGAAGGGGGGCAGAAGCAGCCGTACCAGGGCAGCGTCTCGTCGCAGATGCTGGAAACCGACGACCGCGGCGTCTATCGCGTTTATGGCCTTCGCGCTGGCCGGTATCTGGTCAGCATGGGCGGCGAAGGCGGATTCGATTTTCTAGGTTTATCAGGCGGCAAACACTCACGCACATGGCATCCCGACACGGACGATGAAGCCCAGGCGAAGGTCGTGGAGGTCAAAGAAGGCGCTGAGGCGGCCGGCATTGACATCAGGTTCGGCGTCTCGAAGAAGACTTTCGAAGCTTCAGGCCGCGTGATTGACGACGCGACGGGCCAGCCGATTCCCAAAATCAATGTGATGTGCGTCAAGACCGGAGGAGAGGGCGAGAGCTTCGGCGGATTTAACGGCAACGCGACGACCGATGCGCAGGGAAATTTTCAGTTCAACGGGCTGACGCCGGGGAATTACCAGGTCGTGATGATAAACATCACGGCGTTTTTGCCAGGCGCCGGCGAGAACAAACACTACAGCGAGCCGGCGGAGTTTCAGATAAAAACGGGCGACGTCGAGAATGTCGAGATCAAGGCCAAGATCGGCGCCACGATCAGCGGCGTCGCAGTGATCGAAGGCGCGGACGACACTGGCGCCAAAGCGATGCTTGCCCAATCAATAATCACATTCCATTCGAAACAGGAGTTAGGGAGCGACGCCGCATCCGCTACGTTCCCCGGGTTCGGCGCCGGCGGCATGCCCTCGATGATCAAAGGCGACGGCAGTTTTCAGATCGCCGGCATTCGTCCGGGCAAAGTGACGTTTCAGGTCGCCAGCATTGCGGGTAAAACTCTCTCGGTCGTTCGCGTCGAGCGCAACGGCGCCGACGTGAGCGACGGCATCGAAGTCAAAGCGGGCGAACACATCACAGGGGTGCGCGTCGTGGCCGGCCACGGCACGGCGGTGATTCGCGGACAGGTCAATGTCGTCGGAGGCGCGTTGCCCGAAGGCTGGCGAATGAGCGTGTATGCAACAAACGAAAAAGCGGTGGGCATGCTCGGCGGCCATGCGCAGGTTGATGGCAAGGGGCGATTCGTGATCGAAGGGTTGTTGCCGGGCGAATATTCGCTGTCGCTGACGGCAATGCCTTCCATTCCGGGCGCGAACCCCGGACAGGGGATTGAGCCTCCCGCTCCCGTCACCCAGCAGGTTACGGTCGCAAGTGGCGCGGAGGTTCAGGTCACACTCACTCTCGATTTGAAAAAGAGGTAATGCGCAAATTTATCTCTGCGTTGCCTCGGCGTTCTCTGCGCCCGCGGCGGTGAACTCAGCATTACATTTTTAGCGCTACCGAAAAAGAAAGCTCAGGAGGAACGGCAATGAAACTGGCGGCTTCATTCTTCATCGCGTGTCTATTTATTTCGTTGTCGCAGGACGCAAAGGCCCAGCAGGAATCCAATCCGAAGCGCGAAGGTCCGAAGCGCGAAGGTCCGAAGCGCGAAGGTCCGAAACGTGAAGGCGTGATCACCGGACGCGTCTCCGCCGACGGACGGCCTGTCGCCGGAGCGCGTGTGTTTGTTTACTCGTCCGCCGGAAAGATTGGCGATACGCAGATGATCGCCAGCGACGGGGACGGCGTCTTCAAAGCGACTGGTTTGAGTCCGGGCGCTTACTCCGTTCTGACGCTGGCGCCGGGCTATGTCGCGCCATCCGATTCAACAGGGCCTCGCAAGCATCGCATCGGCGAGTATGTGGCGCTCAATCTGGTCAAGGGCGGAGTGATCACCGGCCGCGTGACCGACGAATTCGGCGAGCCGGTGGTCGGCGTCCGCGTCGCGGCCCAAAAAGTGCGAACCCCGGAAGGGAAGCCTGATTTTGATTCTACTATGATGAATGCGGCATCGGCCGTAAGAGAGACCGATGATCGCGGCGTCTATCGCATCTTCGGCCTCGAACCCGGAGTCTATGTCGTCAGCCTGAACGGCCTCTCTTTTTCAGGAATGAGCTTCGCTCAGTCGCGCAGCGAGCCGCCGATCTATCATCCGTCATCCACTCGCAATGCGGCGGCGGAGGTGACCGTGCATAGTGGCGGCGAAGCGGGCGGCGTTGACATCCGGCGACGCGCGATGCGCGGCCACTCGATCAGCGGCGCAGTCACGGGCGCCACGGAGGGCGGAGGCTTCGTCAACGCCGTCGTGGTGAGGTTGACGCGCGCCGCTGACAGGGAACCTGTGGCGACGGCGGCGTTGATCAGCGAGAAGAATTTCAATCTGCGCGGCGTCGAAGACGGCGAGTATGATCTGGCCGCGCTGCGGAGCGACGGGATTCTGGAATTTTCCACATCGGTTCCACGCCGAGTGGTGGTCAAAGGCGCCGACATTTCCGGCATTGAGGTGAAGCTGCTGAAGCCGGGGTCGATCGAAGGGCGCGTCGTGATCGAGCCGTCGAAGCCGAGCGGCGCATGCAAAAGCGATGATGATTTTTCAATCGAAGAGATTCTGTTGAACGCCAGGCGTGACGAGAAGACGCCGAGTCTGTTCGCTCACCTGTCTTCGATTGCAGCGATGGCGAGCGTGGGCGGCGCCACGCCCGGCGACGACGGCGCGTTCGTGTTGAAGAATATCGAACTGGGGCGCGTCCGCATCGAGACCGATCTGCCGGACGAAAACTGGTACGTCCGCGCGATTACGCAAAAATCGTCAACCGCGCCGAAGCCTGTGGACGCTTCGCAGAACGCCATTGCGGTAAAATCGGGCGAGAAAGTTTCCGGCCTCGAACTGACGATCGCCGAAGGCGCCGCAAGTCTCAAGGGCAAAGTCGTTCCTGCAAATGAAAACGTAAAGTTATCGAAGCGGATTCGCGTCCACCTGATCCCGGCTGAGGTCACGGCGGCGAATGAAACGCTTCGCTATTACGAGAAGCTCGCGAACAGCGACGGGTCGTTCGATCTCAGGAACCTGGCGCCGGGCAGATACCTTTTGCATCCGCGATCGGCGGAGGAGGGAGAGTCCGCCGCAAACCCGGATCGCGCTGTCGCTTGGGACGCGAGCGAGCGCGCAAAGCTTCGCCGCGAGGCCGAAGCGGCGAAGAACGAGATCGAATTGAAACCGTGCCAGCGCGTGAAGGATCACGTTTTGCGCTGGTAGATGAAATGACACCCGAGCTTTCCGGCCAGGAGGCGTCTCATGAGATTCAGCCCGCTCAGTCTTGTTCCAGCCCTGTCAATATTGCTTCTGATCCCGGTCAGTCAATCCCCGGCGCAAACACCGCAACGCGACAACCGCCCGCGCACGGCTTCGATCAGCGGGCGTGTGACCGTGGGCGGCGCCCCGGCGGCGAACGCTTCGGTGATGGTAACGGAAGAGGATCCGCAATCACGGGGCGGGCCGTTCGGCGGCGGGTCGCAACAACGCGCATTCATCAAAATTCGGACGGACGGCGATGGGCGTTACCGTGTCACGGGATTGACCGAAGGCGTTTACATGATCCGCGCGCTTTCGACGGCATACGTGCGGGCTAAAAATTCGACCGGCTTCGACATCCTCTCGGTCACGCTGGACGAGGGCGAATCGATGGACAACGTCGATATCGCGCTTGTCCGCGGCGGCGTGATTACCGGGCGCGTGATTGACGCCGAAGGAAGGCCGCTCATCGCATCGTACATACAACTGCTGTCCGTTGTCTCCTGAAAAAGAAGCGAATGACGATCAGCCTCGTCCGGCAGCCTGGGACGCGATTGAACGCGCGAAGCTCCGCCGCGAGGCCATAGTCGCGAAGAATGAAATCGAACTTCAACCCTGCGGGCGCGTGAAAGATTACATCCTGCGTTTCAATCGTTAGATTGGTTTGCAATTGCGCGTATGAGTCAGTGCCGCGAGCGGTAGCGAGCGTGGCTTCGCCAAGAGGCCGCTTCGATTAAGCGCCGCTCGCTACCGCTCGCGGCACTGACTCGGCGGCGCGTCGCTTGGCTAACCTTATCAACTCTATGGTCAGTGATTGAGGAGGCGTTATGTCGAAACTCAGACCCGCTCTCAGCGTTCTCTTCTTACCCTTGGCGTTTCTTTCCATTCAAGCTCAGACGGTGGAGACGAAGCCCGGAACGGCCACGGTCTCCGGCCGGGTCGTGTTGAAAAGCGAGCCCGTGCAGGGCGTGGCGGTGGTTTTACAACCGCAGGCTTCCGGAGGAAGGCCCGCTAACCCGGACGCCGTTTTGCGCGGCAGGACCGATGGCGCCGGCCGTTTTCAGATCACTGGGGTGGCCGCAGGGCGGCATTCGATTACGGCGTTCCTGCCCGGAGCGATCTCGTCGGACGATATGAGTTTTACCGGCCAGCCCGGCAAAACGCTCAATGTGTCCGAAGGAGAAAACGTCGAGAATATCGACCTCACGCTCAGACTCGGCGGCGTGATTACGGGCCGTGTTGTGGATTCCGGAGGGCGGCCTTTGGTTGAGGCGCGAATAACGCTTAACAGGCTCGATAGAGAGGGCAGATCGCAACAATATTACGGCTCGCCCATGTCCTTCGAAATGTCCAGCACGGACGATCGCGGCGTCTATCGACTTTATGGATTGTCCGCGGGTAAGTACCGCGTAAGCGTCGGTTATTCGCAAGAGCCCGGTTCGGTCGCCGTCGTGATGAACCGCGCCTTTTATCCCAAGACCTTTCACCCTGACACAACCGATGAATCGCAGGCGAAAGTGATCGAAGTCAGCGAAGGCTTTGAGGCCACGAACATTGACATCACGGTCGGCGAGGCGAAGAAGACTTACGACCTCTATGGCAGAGTGGTGAATGCGGAGAATGGACAGCCCGTGGCGGGGGTTGAAATCGCTTACGGATCGTTTCGTGACGGCAGAATGACTTCATCGGGATCGAACGGCGAACGCTCAAAGGCGAACGGTGAGTTCCGCTTGATTGGCGTTTTGCCGGGCAAATACGGGATCTTCGCGCGCCCGCAAGTCGACAACGACTTCTTCAGTGACCCGGTGATGTGCGAGATCGAAGAGAGTGACGTTCACGGCGTCGAGATCAAAGTCCGTCAGGGAGGCTCGATCAGCGGCGTCGTCGTGATCGAAGAAGCTAACGATCCGAAAATTCTTTCGCGCCTATCGCAGATCAATCTCAGGGCCTTTACGCGACCAAGTCCGGGATCTGCGCCGCCCATGCCGACTATGGGAGGATTTACCAAGGTCAACGCCGACGGCAGCTTTCGCCTTCGCGGGTTGCAGCAGGGGAAAGTTCAGATCTCAATGATGCCGATGCCGGGGTTGGCATTGACACGGGTCGAGCTTAACGGCGCGCCGCAGCGCGAAGGCGTTGAGATCCAGCCCGGCGAAAACATCACGGGCGTGAAGATTGTCGTGACTCGCGCATCGCTCTCTCTGCGAGGCGAGGTGAAGCTCGTCGGCATAACATTGCCGCAGGAACAGCGCCTTTTTGTATCCGCGCGGCGAACGGACCAGTCGGCTCAGATATCGTCGTCGGCCGAGGTCGACGCGCGGGGGCAATTCGTACTTGAAAATCTCGCGCCGGGCGAATACGAGGTGCGAGTCAACCCTGTATTCAGTCCGAACCTAGGCCGCCAGGACCCTCAGATGATGAGGGCTTTTTCCAGGGTGAAACAGAACGTTACTCTCAGCGGCGATAATCAGGCGCCAATGACTCTGGTCGTCGATGCGAGTCAGAAGGAGAGGGACCAATGAAAACGACTTTCTCCAATCTCAGTTTGGCGATTTTCTACGTAACCGCCAGCTTCGTCGTGTCCGTTGCGCAAACGGGCGCGCAAACGGGCGCGCAGACGGGAACAATCACGGGCCGTGTGGTCTACGAAGACGGCGGAGGGGCGTCGAACACGGCCATAATGCTTACCTCCGTCAGAGCGAATCAGCAGGCGACAGGCTTCAGGGGGCTTGCTGATAGGACTGTTACCGACGAAGAGGGGAAATTCAAATTCACCGGCCTGGCGCCTGGCGTATACATGGTCAATGCCTTCGACATAAAGGGATATGTCAGGGAGCCGGCGCCCGCGGCCGAAACGCGGGAGCAGAGGTACTGTCGAGTCGGAGACAATGTGACCATCACGATGGTCAGGGGCGGCGTGATCACGGGACGAGTCACCACATCGATCGGTGAGCCGATGGTCGGCGTCGGGATCTATCCTATTATGGTTCGGGATGTGGAGGGTCATCCTCTCCGCCAACAATTCGGCAGCCGCACGCGGATGACTGATGACCGAGGCATCTATAGGTTATATGGGCTTGCGCCGGGAACCTATGTCATTTACACGCGGCCCGAAGCTTTCGGGCCGGGCGGTTCGCCTTACGAGGGCAATGTCCCGACTTATCACCCTTCATCAACCCGCGACACGGCCGCCGAAATCACGGTCGCCAGCGGGAGTGAAACGACCGGCGTCGATATTCGCTATCGCGGCGAGCGCGGGCGCGTCGTCAGTGGAACTGTGGCCGGCGGCGTCGAATCATCCTCACCTTTCATCGGCGTCGGAGTCTCACTGGTCAGCCTTTCAACCGGAAATCTCATAAACAGCAGCGGCGTACGATCGGGAGAAAACGCCAACGCGTTTGCGATCTACGGCGTGCCCGACGGCGATTACGAAATCATCGCGCGGCGCGGAGGGGGCAATAACGAGGAAGTGCTTGCTTCCGCGCCACGCCGCGTGACGGTCAAGGGCGCGGACGTAACGGGAATCGAGTTGCGGCTTGCGCCGATGGCCTCGATTTCAGGGAAGATCGTCCTCGAAGCCGCGCAGAACGCATGCGAAAACAGGCGCAAGACTACGTTGGAGGAAGTGGCGCTGTCGGCTCGCCGTAACGCCGCAGCCGGTGAAGCCGTTAGTCCATTCAGCCCCCTCCAGCAGGACGGCGCGCCGAATGAAAAAGGGGATTTCTCGATTTACAACCTTCAATCCGGTCGATATTACATCGAACCGAGGCTGCCGAATGAAAACTGGTATGCGAAGTCAATCGCCGCGGCAGCCCCTCCCGCAGCGGCGAACACCAAGGCAAAAACCTCTGCGCCAGCCGACGTCGCGCGCGGCGGCGTATCATTGAAGGCCGGGGAGAAACTGACCGGGCTGACCTTGACCGTCGCCGAAGGCGCGGCGAGTTTGCGCGGGAAAGTCGCCGCCGAGAAAGAAGGCGCGCGTCTGCCGTCGAGGCTGCGAGTTCATCTGGCGCCCGCCGAAGCCGCCGCAAGCGATGATGTGTTGCGATACGCTGAAGCGACGGTTCGTGGCGACGGCTCGTTCGCGTTGAACAACATCGCGCCCGGCAAATACTTGCTGATCGCGCGCGCCGTGCCGGATGACGAGCCGAGCGATCGACTGCCTATGCCCATCGCCTGGGACACGAACGAGCGCGCGAAGCTTCGCCGCGAAGCCATGGCCGCCAAAAATGAAATCGAGCTTCAACCATGCGGGCGCGTCAAAGATTACGTCTTGCGCTTTGGTCGTTGATTCGTGTCTCAACCGCGGATGATGTTTTGATCTATGCAAGGAGTTTCCTGTTTGTGTAGAGGTGTTATGTCAAAACACAAAATCACCATTTGCCTCCCAACTTTGCTTCTCTCATTGCATCTCGGCTACCCGATCCTTGCTCAGTCTGGAGCGCCGAAACCGGGAACGGCCACGGTCTCAGGCCGCGTCACGGCGCAAAGTGAGCTGGCGCGCGGCGTCGGCGTCGTAATGCAGCCACAGCAACAGTCTCACCCTCCGAGCCCGTCTGCAGTCTTGCGCGTGAAAGCCGATGAACACGGGCGATTTCGATTTACTGGGGTCGCCGCCGGAAAGTATACGATTTCCGCGTTCGCGCCCGGTTACGTCTCGCCGGCGGATGATCTTATGGGGAGGCGCGGACAAAACCTCAATGTCGCCGAGGGCGAGAACGTCGAAAATGTCAGCCTCGAAATCAAACGCGGTGGCGTGATCGCCGGGCGGCTCACCGATTCGCGCGGCCACCCGGTGGTTGAAGAGACAGTTACACTCAACAAGCTCGATCAGAGCGGCAATTCCAATATGTATTGGATCAACGACCAGTATAACCAGATGTACCTGACGGATGATCGGGGCGAATACCGTATCTTTGGCTTGCCAGAAGGACGGTATCTGGTCAGTGTCGGGCAAGAACAGAAGCCCGGATCGGCCGGTCTTACCTGGCGCGATCTATTCTATCCACGCGTCTATTACCCGAACGCCACTAGCAAAGTTGAAGCGAAGGTGATCGAAGTCACCGAAGGATCGGAAGCCACAGATATTGACATCACCGTTCCCGACCCGAAAAAGCCCTACAGCGTTTATGGGCGAGTTGTAGATGCCGACACAGGCAAGCCGGTTCCGGTAGAAGAGTTCACGGTTCGAGCCCTAACCCAAGATGGCAAGCCCATTGGCGGAGGGACGGCGATCGGAGAGGGATCGGGGCCAAATGGAGAGTTTCATCTGAGGGTCGTGACGCCGGGAAAATACGCGCTTATGGTTAACGCTGACGGCGGGGACGACAACGGATTTATCAGCGAACCGGTAATCTTCGACATCATCGAGGGCGATGTGACTGGAGTCGAGGTTAAGGTTCGTCAAGCCGGCTCGATCAGCGGCGCTGTCGTCATCGAAGGAACGAGCGATCCAAAAATCCTCTCGAAATTGTCGCAAATCAAAATCAGCAGCTTCTACAGATCCATCAAGTCCACACTCACAGGAAGAATGCCGATCGCTGCGGGTATCGCGGATGTAAAAGTCAACGCCGACGGCGGTTTTCGCATAAGCGGGTTGCAGCCGGGCAATGTATTTATTCAGGTGAGACCATCGCCGGACATACGAGGTCTGACAGTTGCGCGAATTGAGCGCGACCGCGTCGGGCTGATGGCGAGCGATGGGGTTGATGTAGGAGCGGGAACGCACGTGACCGGTGTGCGCATCGTAATGGTCTACAGCGCGCGCGCGGTTCGTGGCGAAGTGAAGGTCGTGGGCGGCGCATTGCCGGCAGACCTCAAGTTCTCCGCTACCGCGCGCAGGGTGGATCAGCCAACGCAGGCTCTATTGAGCGCCGATGTTGATGCGCGAGGACAGTTTCTCATTGAGGGCGCGCCGCCGGGCGAGTATGAGATCGGGCTTTTCCCGCGCCTCTCTCCGTACAGCGAACGATTGGCCCCGCAAACCTTACGGTTGATTTCATCGCTCAAAGAGAGAGTCGTTGTCGCGGGCGACAATCCACAGCCAGTTGTCCTCTTGATTGACCTGAGCCGGAAGGAGGGAAACCAATGAGATCGCTAGGTCGCTTTTCATATCGGTGTACGGGTTAATGGAACGTGGCTATCGCGGATGTGGCGGATTAGCGCGGATGAAAAAAGAAACAGCCACGAAGACG
>Ga0187894_10005140_pt1 | contig 13563 bp, 14 predicted proteins | sample GBC1701081metaG_FD_136650 | JGI IMG/M metagenome (GOLD analysis project Ga0187894, IMG submission 136650) | White microbial mat communities from a lava cave in the Kipuka Kanohina Cave System on the Island of Hawaii, USA - GBC170108-1 metaG ...
CGAGATTCCACTCTTCGATCATGAAGATGGGTCGAAAGTCCGCTGTGTTCTTTACGACGAGGGGCAAAGAACTTTAACCGCAAACGGATGAATACCGCCGCGACAGCCAAATCAGCACGATTGCTCGAGGTCTGCGATCTCGTCAAGCATTTTCCGGTCGAGAATAGCGACGATGTTTTGCAGGCGGTCGATGATGTTTCGTTTGATATTCGAGCGGGCGAGACGCTTGGGCTTGTCGGCGAATCTGGCTGTGGAAAATCGACCGTAGGCCGATGTTTACTGCGTTTGCATGAGCCGACGAGCGGCGAGATATTATTTGAAGGCAAGAACATCGTCGGTTTGCCGCACGCTGAAATGCAGACGCTTCGTCGCGAGATGCAGATCATTTTTCAGGATCCGTATGCGAGTCTGAATCCGCGACTCAGCGTTCGCTCGATCATCGCCGAACCGTTGAAAATTCACGGAATTGGTGACAAAACCGAGCAGCGTGATCGCGTCGCCGACCTTCTGCAAAAAGTCGGTCTCGACCCGAAATACGCCGATCGATACCCGCACGAATTTTCCGGTGGCCAGCGTCAACGCATCGGCATTGCACGTGCGCTTGCGCTAAATCCGAAGCTAATAATTTGCGACGAGCCGGTTTCGGCGCTCGATGTGTCGGTGCAGGCGCAAGTCGTGAATTTGTTACAGGAATTACAGGATGAGTTTGGGCTGACGTATCTTTTTATCTCGCATGGTTTGGCGGTTGTCGAGCATATTTCGGATCGCGTTGCGGTGATGTATCTCGGCAAGATCGTTGAGATCTGCGACGCCGCTGAGTTGTATGCAAATCCGCTGCACCCTTATACAGAGGCCTTGTTATCGGCGATTCCGGTGCCCGACCCGACGCAAAAGCGACAGAGAATTGTGCTTCGCGGCGATGTGCCAACGCCGATAAATCCGCCGTCTGGCTGTCGTTTTCGCACGCGTTGTCCGATCGCGGTTGAGGAATGTTCGCAAGTCGTGCCTGAGCTGCGTGAGATCGAGCCGGGACATTTCGCCGCCTGTATCAGAGCCGCAGGCTATGAAAACGCGGCTTCGGCAAACAAATCTGAAACGTCCGTCGCTGAAAATGCGTAGGAAAACTAAACCGCCAGCTTTAACGGCTAATTCAATTTAAAACGGAGACGAGATATGGAAAACAACGAGTTTGAGAACCAGCAGCCCGTGCCGCCCGCTAAAAAAGCCGAAGTGAGCGAACCGCCGCAAATGTCAGAGGTCGCATCTGTCGGCAATGTCTTTTTCGAGCCGGGAAACGTCTTCGACGATATGCGCCGAAAACCGAGATTTTTGATCGCCGGATTGATCGTTTTGGCTGCGATCTCGATCTTTCAGATCGCGTTAATTGAAAAGATCGGTTTTAAAGAGATCACGCGATCCCGCATCGAAGCGAGCTCCCAGACGCGTGACATGGACAAAGCGCAAAAGGCGCAGATCGTCGAGCAGCAGGGCGGCGATATGATCAAATACGTCACCTATGGAGCGACGCCTGTGGTCGTGGCGATCGTCTTTTTGATCGGCGGCCTTCTCTATTGGGGAATGGCGAGCGCGATGGGCGGCAATGGCAAGTTCCTAGGCGGCGTGTCGGTTTGGGTTTATGCAAGTTTGCCGCCGGCGATCTTGTTTACTGTGGCGAATCTGATCGTTCTGTTTTTAAAGTCGGTTGACGACATTGATCTCGCAAATAGTCAACAAGGGTTGGTAAAGGCAAATCCGTCGTTCTTTATCGACGCGAATGCAAATCCGGTTCTGGCTGCTTTGCTCAGTTCGATCGATCTTTTCGCGATCTGGGGCTGGGTGCTTGCGGCGATCGGATTACAGCGAGTCTTCAAACTTTCGTCAGGTTCGTCGTGGGCAATTGTGTTGATATTTGCCCTTATCGGCGTGGGCGTAAAGGTCGTCGGAGCGCTTTTCTTTTAACCCGCGGATTAAGCATTAGACGTCTTGCTTCGATTTTTTAACGCAGAGATCGCAAAGACCGCAGAGGAATTTAACCCGGATTAAGCGTTAGAAGATTGAGCCACGAATGCACGAATAATTCTGAAGTAAAAAGTTTATTTTTTCGAGTTTATGTAATTTGTATTTGGGAAATTCGTGCATTCGTGGCTATTTTTTTCCTATGCGTAATCTGGGTTTAACGCAGGGATCGCAAAGACCGCAGAGGACTTTAATTTAATTTCTCTGCGTGCTCGGCGATCTCTGCGTTTAATTCTTATTGCGTGATCCGGGTTTATTATTCGTAACGAAGCGATTCGATCGGGTCGAGGCGGGCGGCTTTCCATGCGGGCCAGAGTCCAAAGAAAAGGCCGATGCCGACGCTGGCGATAAAGCCGACGACGGGAGCTGCCCACGGAATGTAGGACGGCAGAAAGATCTGCATCGCAAACGATAGCAACCAACCGACGAGCAGCCCCATTATTCCGCCAAAGCCGGTCAGCGTCGCGGCTTCGATCAAAAATTGCAGCAAGATGTCGCGCTGCTTTGCGCCCACGGCTTTTCGAATACCGATCTCGCGTGTTCGTTCGGTGACGGAGACGAGCATGATGTTCATCACGCCGATTCCGCCGATGAGCAGACCGACTGACGAGATGACGAAACCCGCGAGAAATACGCCGCCGGTTATCGCCTTGAATTGATCGATGATGCTCGCCGCGGTCGCCATCGCAAAGTTATTCTTCTCGCCGAACTTCACCTGCCGGCGTTGTCGCAAAAGATCTTCGACATCGAGTTTTGCTTGTTCAAGCTGGCCTTCTTTCGCGACGGCGAGTATGAAAAGGTCGTCCGCGTTCGGCTTTAATTTCAGCGCCGCTCCCATCGGCATATAAATGATATTCGTCTGATCGTTGTTGCCGCCGCCGCCAAAGAGCTGTTCGCGTTTTTGCAAAATTCCGATGATGCGAAACTCCTGCCCGCTTATCTCGAGCGTTTCGCCGATCGCGGATTGATACGGAAAATAGCTCTCTTTTACAAAATCGCCGATGACGCAGACGTTTGCTTTTGCGTCGTGCTCGCCCTGGGCAAACCAACGCCCTTCGATCATTACTTCGCCCGGCGCGCGTTCGACATCGGGCAGCGTTCCGCTCAATTGCACCGAACTGGACGTCTTGCCGTTCTTGCCCGTGACCGTTATTTTTTGGCCAAAAAAGTTGTTCGAAATATCGAGATAGGGAATTGCAAGTTCGATGCTCCGGAGTTGTGAGAGAGCTTCGGCGTCCTCGATCGTAAGTGGTTTGCGCATTCGCTCTTCGCGTGTCGGCGCCGATGTGCGAATGCCGATGTCGAACTTATACAAAAAGATCGAACGCGTTCCGAACGCCTCGATCTCGCGTTCGACCGACACATTTATCGCCGATATTATCGAGGCAAAAAGCATCGCCGTTATCACGCCGACCATCACGCCGAAAACGGTGAGAAACGAGCGCAGCTTATGACTGCGAAGTGTGGCCATCGCCATCTTCAAGTTCTCAAAAAATGCACCGGTGATGAATCTCATCGACTTAATCTGCCCGCAAAGCCTCGATCGGATCGAGCCGCGCGGCCTTCCACGCCGGATACAAACCGGCGACTATTCCGACGGCGGCGGAGAATCCGATAGACAATGCGGCTGCCCACCACGGAATATTTGTCTGCAAAAACAGCGCCGTGATTACGTAACCCGCGAGCTGCGCGAGGATCAGACCGATGATGCCACCGAGTGCGGACAGCGTCGCCGACTCGAGCAAGAATTGTTTGAGAATGTCGGACTGACGCGCGCCCAAACTTTTTCTGATGCCGATCTCTTTTGTGCGTTCGGTGACGGCGACGAGCATGATGTTCATAATGACGATCGCACCGACGAGTAAAGCGATGGTCGGAACGACGAGGATCACAATTCCTATCGGCCCCATTATTCGTCCGATTAGTCCGCTGATGGCATCGGGCGTGATCATCCCGAACGTATCTTTTTCGCCGAACGGGACTTTGCGTTTGATGCGCATCAGCGTCCGCACTTCTTCGACGGCGTCGTTAAAGACCTTGTCGTTCTTAGCGGCAACGACAAAAAACGGGGCTCGATTCCACTTTAGTCCGCCGAAGTTTGCACCGAAAGTTTTTATGGGAAATTCGACAAAACTATCCTGCGGACGCCCGAATAAGGCTCCCTGTGCAACCTGAACGCCAATGATGCGGTAGGGAATTCCTTCGATCTCGATTTCGCCGCCCAGTGCGTCACCGCGCGGAAACAACTTGTCCGCGATGTCCATGCCGATGTAAACAACGCGCATTGAGTTGTCGTTTTCAGCGTTGGTAAAAAACCTTCCCATTGCGATATCGCGCTTCTCGATATCGGCGATGATCGGTTCGGCCGCGACGAGCGGCACATCGCGCAGCAGTTCGCCGCTCGGCCCCTTTACCTCGCGCGACATCGGCCCGCTCGGACTGCGGGCGCCGATTTTATCCACTAGTTGAGCGTGTTCGCGAATGAAGTTGAGCTCCTCGAATGTCAGCTCCTTGTTTCGCCGTTGCGCTGCCGCGATCGTGTCCGTGTCCTTAAAATCGTCAAAATTAACCCGCGATACCGAGAATGTGTTCGAGCCGATCTTTGCCAACTTTTCGTCAACGTATTTGCTAAACCCGAGCAGCAGCGAGACGACGATCATAAACGTCATCACCGCCACGATCATTCCCAACAGCGTCAGAAAAGAGCGCAGCTTGTGCGCGCGTATCGCGTCGAGTGCCAGCTTTAATGTCTCCGCAAAATTCATCGCTTAATTGACACGGTGTATTACGCTTCTGCTACGAGAACAGTTTAGCAAAAAGCGTTTGGAGACTCTGAACTTTCGGGTTATTTTATCCGCTCGTCAGATTCGATGCGGCCGTCTTTGATGGTGATGATGCGGTGTGCGCGAGCGGCGATGTCGCGTTCGTGCGTGACGAGGATGATCGTGTTGCCTTCTTCGTGGAGCTTTTCGAAAAGATGCATGATCTCGATGCTGGTTTTCGAATCGAGCGCGCCGGTCGGCTCGTCGGCGAGAAGAATCGAAGGATGATTTACGAGCGCTCGTGCAATGGCGACGCGTTGGCGTTGTCCGCCCGAGAGTTCGTTCGGACGATGAGTTACGCGATCGCCGAGTTCGACCGAAGCGAGAGCCGCTTGTGCTTTGTCGTGACGCTCGGCGGAACGAAGACCGGCGTAGATCAGCGGAAGCTCGACATTGTGAAGCGCCGTTGCACGCGCTAGCAAATTAAATGTTTGAAAGACGAAGCCGACTTCTTTGTTGCGAATGCGTGCGAGTTCGTCGTCGGTCATGTCCGAGACTAGATTTCCGTTGATCCAATAGTCACCTTGCGTCGGCGAATCTAGACAGCCGATCAAATTCATCAGCGTCGATTTGCCCGAACCCGACGGGCCGATGATCGCGAGGTATTCGTTGCGTTTGACCTCGAACGAAACGTCACGCAGCGCGTGCAGTTCCTCGGTGCCCATCTGGTAAGTTTTCCAGATGTTCTGCATTCGAATGATCGCGTCGCCGGTTGCGAGCCGTGGCGTCCGCGTTCCGTTTTCTTCGTCCATGAACTTATACATATCGTCGGAACGCAGGCTGGCAGCCTGCGTGTCGTTGCAAAGCAGCACGCCTGAATTCACGCAGGCTGGCAGCCTGCGTTCCGACATTAGCTGCTATTAGAATTGTCACCTTCTTTCTTCTCGGTCTTTTTGACGACGGTGCCTTCTTTGAGCGTGTTCAGAACGCGGCTCGGACCGGTGATGACTTCGTCGCCTGAGTTTAGCCCGCTGATGATCTGGCGGTCGGATTCGCCGATGATGCCGGTTTGCACCTCGACGAATTTCACCTTTTTACCGTCGAGCACAAAGACGCCGGTGATGTTTTTCGGTTTATCGGCAGACTCAGGTGCGTCGCCTTGCAGCGTCGGCGAAGGTTCGCCCTCGGGCTTTTTCTCGATGACGGCTTGCAGTGGCACGGCGATCACGTCGTTTACAACTTTGGTCGTGATCTCGGCGGTTGCGCTCATGCCGGGACGCAATCCGTTCTTGACCTCATCGGGCATATTCTGAAGTTCGATGACGACGCGAAACTCTTTCGCTTCCTGCACGTTGATGTTTGTCTGAAGGCCGCCGCTCGTCTGCGATTTGCCGACGGCAAGCGGCGTTTTTTGCCTGACCTCGCCCTCGATCTCGCGGTCGCCGAACGCATCCACCTTGATCTTCGCTTTTTGCCCGACTTCGACTTTGTCGATCGATGTTTCATCGACTTTAACCTCGACGTTGATCGTGGACATATCGGCGATCGTCATCAGCGCCGTCGTCGAAAGACCGGCGACTGCGAAGGTTCCGACCTTCGACGGAATCTCGGCCACGACGCCGTTGATCGGGGCGGTCACGACAGTTTTGTCACGCTGGCTGCGTTGACCGCGAAGCACCGCCGATTGCTGCGACGCACGCGACTGGCTGCTCTCGACATTGATATTCGCCGTATCGACCGAACGCCGGGCGTCACGAACTGCGACGTTCTGTTGCGACAGGCGAGCCTGTGCGTCACGAACACCGAGTTGGCGCGAAGCGAGATTCGATTTGGCCGTGTTCAAAGAAGCGCGTGCATTATCAAGGCGATCCTTCGATTCGTCGTAAAGCTGACGCGAGATCACGCCGCTCTCGAGCAGCTTTTGATTGCGGGTCAGTTCACGCGACGCAGCGTTAAACTCAACCTGTGCTCGATCGACGTCCGTTTGAGCGGCGATCACTTGTTGTCGTGCCGTATCGATGGCGACTTGTGAGACATTGAGTTGCTGCTGGGCCTGCGCGAGATTATTTTGCGCGGCGACGACCTGCGACTGCGAAGCTCGCACGTCATCCTGCGCACCTTGAAACGCAGCAAGCTGCGCGTCGGCACTCGACGAAAGCTGGTCGGGATCGAGGCGAACGAGAATCTCACCCTTCTCGACCGTCTCGCCTTCTTTCTTTGTGATCTCCTCGATCCGACCCTGCACTTCGCTCGTCAGATTTACGAATTGGATCGGTCGCACCTCACCCGACGCGGTGACGGTCGAACGCAGCTCTCTTCGCGATTCGATCTTTACGGTTGTGACCTCGGGCGTGTCGGTGCGTGTCGCGAGAATGCTGCCGATAATTATGATCAGTAAAAGCGCTCCAACCGCGGAACCGATGATGATCTTTTTTTTGCGGCTCAATGCCATCTGAGTTTATTCCTCTCCAATCAAATTTATATAGAAATTATAGCCAAAGAAACGGCAAGGCTGTATGTTCAAAGCGGGTATTACGACGCTGTTTTTGGCATTGTTTCAAAAAAGTGGCCGCTCTCGAATGGCTTACGAACTTACATTAAAGATTTGACGTAAATCTGCGTTATAATTACGATTTACGTTGATAAGGCCATGATAACTTGCCCTAATTGTAAAACGTCGAAACTTGACACCTCGCGGTTTTGCGATGAATGCGGCTCGCGACTCACGACGAGTGAAGCTCCGGCGTATGAGCCGCCGCCGACTGCGGATGTGGTTCAGCGTCCCGTGAGCGTAACGTCGATCGGCGTGCCGCCGATCGAGGCCGAACCTGCTGATTTCTCTTCGACGAATAGCTCGCCGGGCGTTGCCGGTGTCGCACACGCAATGATGGTCATCGAACGCGGCGACGGTCCCGGGACGGAATTCAAGCTTGTTAATAACGAATCGATCATCGGCCGCTGGGATGCGGACAACGGCGTGTTTCCCGATGTCGATCTCGATGCGTTCGACAACGATGCTAAGGTTTCGCGTCGTCACGCAAAGATTACGCGCAACAACGGCGCTTACTTTATCGAGGACCTCGGCTCGACAAACGGCACTTACGTCAATCGCGGCCGGCGGCTGTTGCCCGGCAACCCGCAAGTAATTTCCGACGGTGACGAAGTGATCGTCGGCAAAACTTTTTTGCGTTTTCACATAGTTCAGTAACAAATGATCGAACCTGAAGAGCAAGTTGGACAAAACAACGAAGCGGACGCATTCGAAGAAACAATGTCGGATGCCGTCGCGGTTCGGGACACGTCTGCGGTCGGTGCCGACGACACTTTCGGCAAAAAGCCCGGCTTAAAAACTTTACAAGAACATTCGATACTCAACGGCCGCTATCGCATTGCGCGAAAGATCGGCGGCGGCGGCATGGGTGCGGTTTATCTCGCTTACGATCAAAATCTCGGCGATGTCGAGCGAGCCGTCAAGGAGATGGTGCAATCGCACATCGAGGAAGAGCAGCAGCGAAAGGCGATCGACGATTTTCGCCGCGAATCGATGATCCTATCGACGCTCGATCATCCGTCGATACCGACGATATACGATTATTTTTTCGACGACGTGTCCGATCGCTTTTATCTCGTGATGAAATACATTTCGGGCGGCGATCTCGCGGCGCGTATGCGTGCGAGCGAGACGGGAAAGATCGACGAAAAAACCGTCACCGAATGGGCGCTGCAAGTTACCGACGTGCTCGCTTATCTTCACAACCTGCCCGCAACGATCGTCTATCGCGACCTCAAACCGTCGAACATCATGATCGACGGCGGCACGGGCCGCATCATGCTGATCGATTTTGGAATTGCACGTTCGATAAATCACGAGGAGAAGGGCGTGACGGCCGTCGGCACGATGGGTTACGCACCACCCGAATTGTTTTCGGGCCAGGTCGAGCCGCGATCCGATATCTACAGTCTCGGTTCGACGATTTTTCATTTGATGACCGGCGCCGATCCGCAAAATAATCCGTTGCTCATCTTCGACTTTCAGAAGAATCCGCGACCGCGGCAGATAAATCCGCAGTTGTCGGATCAGATGGAACGCATCCTGATGCGAGCGGTCGAATACAACGCCGACGGGCGATTCGCGTCCGCCGAAGAGATGCGCAGCGTGCTTTCCGATCATCTCGAAAACCTCAAACAAGGCCGCGTGACCTACGGCGTCACCGAAACTCCCGACGCCGTCAGCCTCGCAAATCAAACCGTGTTCTGCGGTTTTTGCGGCCAGCGGATAATCGCGACCGACATGTTCTGTGCGTTCTGCGGTTCAAAACAGCCACTCGCTCAATCGCTGCAAGGTGGAACTCACTCAGATATACATTCGGTGCCGGGAATCGTCGGGCGAACTGCACGGCTCGTGATCGAGGGTACCAGCGAACTCGACGCACCGATTTTCTCGCTTGAGAAGAGCGACAACCTTGTCGGTCGCCGCGATCCGATGTCGAACATTTTTCCCGAGGTCGATCTTTCGCGTTACGATCCGCAGACGAAAATTTCGCGGCGTCACGCGCGCATTTGGCGCGACGGCGATTCATTCAAGGTCGAAGATTTGGGTTCGTCGAACGGCACGATCTTGCTCGCGGGCGTCAGCGATGCAGTCAAGCTGCAGCCAAATCAACCATACACGCTCACGGGTGGCGACCGTTTGCGTCTCGGCGACACGACGCTGCATTTTTTGAAAGGATGAAACTATTCACATGTCACTGATCACTATTCACTGAAGGAAACTGATTCCTACAGTGGATAGTTCTAAGTTGATGATGGATAGATGATCTAGGTTTATGGCAACTGCAAAAGCTGCGTTCGATAAGCAGCTTGAAAATTTAAGAAGGCCGAGCAATGAGACGATCGTCGATTTTTCACCCGAGGTGATGAAAGCGCCGTTTGCTCTTCGCGTCGCGGCGTTGTCGGTCGATTATCTACTATTTTTGCTGCTGCCGGTTTTGTGGCTGGTGCTCGCGCGTTTTCTCAGCGACACGGGCACGCCCGACGGCATCGGCAACACGGTCTGGTTCGTCGGTTTTTTATTACTGATCGGCAACAGCGTTTTGCTGCCGCTCGTCAACGGGCAATCGCTCGGCAAGATGATCTTCGGTATGCACATCTGCAAGATCGACGGCTCGCGTGCCGATATGTTTTCGATGTTGAAGCGTAACGTTCCCGGCTATATTTTGACGTTATTGAGCGGCGGATTAGGTTTTATCTGGGCGGCAATCAACGGCAAAGGCCGTGCGCTGCACGATTACATCGCCGGAACGATTGTCGTTCGCGGACGCAAGAATAGAATTGAGAGTGGAGAATGGAGAATTGAAAAAGGATGAAGCCGCTGCCCGCTCTTTACTATTCACTATTCACTATTCACTTTTCACTGTTTTAACATGGCGCACTTGAACATCAGACATTCGAACGGCAACACGGACATGTTTCCGCTTGCGCGTCTGCGCACGACGATCGGGCGATCGGCGCGCAGCGATATATGTATCGCGGATGCTTTTGCATCGCGGCTGCATGCTGAGATTCGTCAGGAAGGCGACGGTTTCTGGCTGCTCGATCTCGGCTCGGCAAACGGAACAAAGCTCAACGGCAACATCGTCACCGACACGCAGCCGCTTCTTCCCGGCGGCGAGATTCAGATCGGCGAAACGCGTATTCGATTCGAGAGCGATCTGCTCACGCCGCGAACGATCAGCGCGCGGCTCATTGCCGATGCGACCGACCAACTCGATCCGACGAACACGATCTCGCTGCCCGCGCTAAAAACGCCGACGGCCGAGATTCTCGACGTTCATCTTTCGACTCGCTCAGATCTGCTCGGGCTGATCAGCAAGGTCGGCGTCGCGTTGTTGTCGTCGAGCGGGCTTGACGAAACGCTGCAGCAAGTTGCGTCGCTGGTCTTTGACGCGGTTCCGGCCGAGCGTGTCGTCATCATGCTTCGCGGCGACGACGGCAAAGGCGACATGGAGATCAGAGTTGCACGCACTCGCGGCAAGGACGAGCCGATCACCGAAGTTCGCGTCAGTCGCGCCGTGATGGCCGAGGTCGTCGAAAACGGCAAATCGGTGCTCACGTCCGATGCGCAGCTCGATCCGAGATTCGCAACGCAAACTATCGTGCTGCAAGGCATCCGCTCGGTACTCGCGGTGCCGCTCGCCGTTGACGAACGACATGTTTTCGGTCTGATCTATGCCGACTCGCCGACGAATCAGTCGCCTTTTTCTAAAGAGAATCTCGATATTCTGACGACGCTCGCCTCGGTCGCTTCGATTCGTGTCGAAAACGCGAGCCTCGTGGACGAGCGAATAAACCGCGAACGCATGGAACGCGAACTCGAGCTCGCCGCCGAGATCCAGCACACGTTTCAGCCGTCCGCGCCGCCGGTGATCGAGGGCTATGAGTTTCAGGGAATTTCGTTTTCGTGTTATGAGATCGGCGGCGATTACTATGATTTCATCGAGCGAGAGGACGGCAAGATGCTCGTCGCTCTCGGCGACGTTTCGGGTAAGGGAACTGCCGCAGCGCTGCTGATGTCGAGTCTGCACGCGGCGATCCACGGCCAGATCGCCGCCAACACGCCCATCGGCGAAAGCATTACCCTGATCAACGAATACCTCGTCAAAAACACGCCGACAAATCGTTTTGTGACGCTCTTTATCGCAGAACTGACGCCCGAGACAGGCGAGTTGAATTTTATAAACGCGGGACACAATCCGCCGCTTATCGCCCGCGCAGACGGCACCGTCGAACAGCTCGAGTCCGGCGGAATGCCGCTCGGCCTGATGGTTCTCGGCGATTACGAGGCCGGTAAATGCTCGCTCGCGAGCGGCGACACGCTTGTGATCTACTCGGACGGCGTTTCCGAGGCGAACAATCTAAACGAAGACGAATTCGGCCTCGACCGCCTAAAAGAGGTCGTCCGTGCCAATATCACAGCTTCAGCTTCCGGCATCCGCGACAAAGTCGAGTCCGCGCTGTCCGATTTCACCGGCACCGCACCCGCAAACGACGACATCACGCTGGTAATTGTGAAGAAATTGTAGTGTTTATTGACTTTTTATCTTCGTAAGAGTGATTTTCCCTCGTCCAATGGCTCTCAAATGCTCTGTCAGCGTCCGCTGAAGCTCCATCATCTTCGGCTGAAGCTTCATCATCTTCGGCTGAAGCTTCATCATCTTCGGCTGAAGCTCCATCATCTTCGGCTGAAGCTGCATCATCTTCGGCTGATACTTCATCATCCTCGGCTGAAGCTGCATCATCCTCGGCTGAAACTCCATCATCTTCGGCTGAAACTGCATCATCTTCGGCTGATGCTCCATCAGCGTCTGCAAATACAGCATTAACTCAGGATCTCAACCGTTCGCGAGGCTTGATAGTTGGCTTTATCGGCGTTTCCACGTAAAATACACTGAATGCCATTGCTGCCGATAGTTCATTACCCCGAACCAGTTTTGTTGACGGTCGGAAAGCCGGTCGGCGACGACGAATTTGGGCCAGAAATGGAACGGCTGGCGGCGGATATGTTCGCGACGATGGAAAAAGCCGGCGGCGTCGGGCTCGCGGCTCCACAAGTCGGCCTTTCAAAGCGGCTTTTTGTAATGGACACGCCCGAAACCGACTCGCGTGCGAGAGAAAGGCACGTGCTTATCAACCCCGAGATCGTCTCGATCGAGGGCGAACAGGTCGGCGAAGAAGGTTGTCTGTCGTTTCCGGGGCTTTTTCAGGTCGTCAAGCGTGAAATGCGCGTCATTGCACGCGCGCGAGGTGTGAATGGCGAGCAGTTCGAGCTTGATGTCAGCGATCTTGCGGCTCGGTGCATCTTACACGAGACAGATCATTGCGACGGCATCGTGTTTTTGGACAGAATGACGCCGCTTAAACGCCAGCTTGCAAAACGAAAGATAAAAACACTACAAAATACGGGAAAGTGGAACTAGAAGATTTGAATTTACAAGACACGCGATTGACCGCCGAGCTTAGCTCCAGCGGCGAACTCAACAAATATCTCGGCGAAGGCTGGGTGCTCATCCTCAGCTACGTCAAAAATAAAAGCGACAGCCAGCAACCGCGCTTCGTCGTCGCATGGCAGCAGGACGGCCCGCCCGTTTTTCCTGAAATTCTAGACGAATGGGAACGCCGCGAGATGCGAAGGCAGCGGAATCGATAGACTATGCCTCCCAAGATCAGAGAATTGATCGCCGAGTTGGAACGCAACGGATTCGTGAATCGCGGCGGAAAGGGAAGTCATCGGGTTTATTTTCATCGGTTATGCACCAAAACCGTTACGATATCAGGAAAGGCAGGCCGCGATTCACAACGGTATCAGTTGAAGCAAGTTAAAGACGCCGTCGACGAGGTCAAGCGAAATGAAAAAAAAGCGTGATTTATATAAAAAGATTGTATATTGGAGCAACGAGGATCAGTGCTTTATCGGGATGTGTCCTGAATTGATGTACGGCGGCGTCCACGGTGATGACGCGTTAAAAGTTTTCATCGAACTCAACCAAGCGGTTGACGAAACGATTGAGATATTCGAGGAAGAAGGTCGGCCTCTTCCGACACCGAAGGAATTCTTGTTCGAAACTGTTTAAAAAACTTGGGTTAAATCGTTCTGTCCCGAACAATCAACCCGTCATTAAACTTTGAGTGCCAAAGGAGAGAATGTTATGAGAAAGTTAGTTTCTTACTTTGTGTACACAGTGTGTTTTGTTTTTGTAGTTGCTCTGTCGGCGTCGGCACAGACGAC
>Ga0187894_10005141_pt1 | contig 13561 bp, 15 predicted proteins | sample GBC1701081metaG_FD_136650 | JGI IMG/M metagenome (GOLD analysis project Ga0187894, IMG submission 136650) | White microbial mat communities from a lava cave in the Kipuka Kanohina Cave System on the Island of Hawaii, USA - GBC170108-1 metaG ...
AAGTTTCAATTGACGGACGAGGTCAGAACCGCCTGCGCCTACGGGCGGGTTAAGCGCGGCAAAGAAGAAACCCGCCCGTAGGCGCAGGCGGTTCTGACCCGTCATCACAACCTTGACTGAACAATAGTCTTAGAGACCAAACGCTTCTAAAACTTCTGTAGCGTGATTTTCAACATCAACCTTGTCAAAAACTTTTACTATTTTGCCTTCTTCATCAATCAAGAAAGTCTTGCGATGAACGCCCATGTACTCTTTGCCCATAAATTTCTTTTTACCATAGACACCATATGCATCTGCTACGGAATGGTCTGTGTCCGCAACGAGTGTAAAAGGCAGATTGAATTTTGCCGCGAATTTTCGATGTGATTTTTCGTTGTCCGTCGAAACGCCCAAAACCTTAACGCCTTTTTCTTTGTAAACGTCATCAGCGTCACGAAACGAACAGGCTTCTTTTGTACAACCCGGCGTATCGTCTTTTGGATAAAAATAAAGTGCTACTTTTTGACCGCGAAAATCCGAGAGTTTTATATCGTTTCCTTCGCCGTCCTTTGAAATAAAGTCGGGTGCGTTGTCGCCTTCTTCAATCATAGTGCGTATTCCCCCTTGCTGATTTTGGAAAGTCTGATTTGTGTCGTAGTTTACCAAAAGCTTTGCCTTGTTGGTAAACACAAAAAGGTAAAAAAACTGTAAAAGTCTTATTTGGGGTTTTGCGCCACACTCGTTTAGACTTATGTTTGCTCAATTTATCAATAGGATTTTCTTCTGACTGATGAAAAAAGATTTGCCCGAAACAGTTCAAGCAAAAGAAATCAATGTTAGAGTTCAATTAAAAGAAGGCGTTGATTACTATTTTGAAAATGGTTTGATGGTTTTCACTTCGCACTTTTTACTAAAACGCGGTTATTGTTGCGGCAACGGTTGTCGCCATTGCCCATATAACAAAGAAGATATGCAAAAAGCTGAGAAGATTTTCAAATCTAAAGTCTAAAATCTTATGTCTTCCGTTGATGTCAAAACTCTTGTTCAAAATCTTGACGAAAAAATTTTGAACGATGATTCGATTGACTCATCGTTGTTTGAAAAACTCACTGCGGCTCAACGCGAATTAGGTCTCGTTCACGGCACGCGCCCGACCTGTCCGTTTCTTCGCCCTGTCTTTTTATCAAAAATGAAATACAACGAAATCACAAAGGCGGCTGTAGTTTTAGCAAAAGCCTTTGAGCATCTTGTTGATGCGGCTTTACAAGACAAATCTTTGATGAACGAACTCGGACTGACCGAACGGGAAGAAAGTCTTGCAAGAATAGAAACAGGTTATAAAGCTTTATGTGTAACAAGCCGCCTGGACGCATTCTTACATGAAGACGGTTTCAAGTTTCTCGAATACAACGCCGAAAGTCCGGCAGGTTTGGCAGACCAAATGCAATTGGAGAAAGTCCTTGCTCACGTTCCGCCCGTCCGCGGGTTTTTATCCGAACATAATCATTGGACACCAAAACCACACGAAAAACTTTTAGAGAATTTAGTTGACGCTTATCTTGAAACAAACAGCAAAAACACAAAACCGCAAATCGGCATCATTGATTGGAAAGGGGTTTCAACCGAAAGCGAGTTTTTCGTTTTGAAAGATTATTTTGAGTCATGCGGTTTTCCTACAATAGTCGCTGACCCGCACGATTTGAATTTCGACGGCGAACATCTCTACAACGAAAACGGCTTTCGCATAGACATTTTTTACAAACGCGTCATCATTCACGAACTGCTGGAAAAATTTGACGACACGCACCCGATAATCCGTGCTTACAAAGCACAAAAAATCTGCATGGCAAATTCGCTTCGCACAAAGGTCGCGCACACAAAAGCGGGATTCGCAATCCTGAGCAACGAGCGTTACGAACATCTTTTTTCAACGGAACAACAAGAGATGATTCATCGTCATATCCCCTGGACGCGCCACGTTCGCGAAGAAAAAACCACATATCAAAACAGCGAAATAGATTTGCTTGAATTTGTGCGAAACGAAAAAGAAAAATTTGCTCTAAAACCAAACGACGATTATGGCGGAAAAGGAATTACGCTCGGTTGGGAAGCAGAGCAAAGCGAGTGGGAAAAAGCTTTGAACGCCGCGCTTGGCAATTCGTTCATAGTTCAGGAACGTGCTCCCGTTCAAAAGACGAAAATTCCTGCGTTCAATAATAAAGCGGAAGAAGTTGAAATGCTCGTTGATTTCAATCCGTTTTTATTTTCAAGCGGCGCAGAAGGCGCGTTGATTCGCCTTTCTTCTTCTTCGCTTGTAAATATTACGCAGGGCGGAGGACAAACCGCTCTCGTAGTTTTGGAAGATTAGCCGAAATATGGAGTGCTGTGACTTGTCACAGCTTTGGATTGTGACCGACTTGTCGGTCGCTCTTTTAGAAAGGGAGATATTGAGTTTCAAACAAAGCTGTAACAACTCAAACTCCAAATTGTTATGAAAGTTCTTAACGAAGAAAACTTAAAAAGTGCCTGCGACTTACTTTCAAAACGTGATGCGGATTTTCGTTTTGTTTTGAAAACTTACGGTTATCCGCCGTTGTGGCAACGCGACGAAGGTTTTCCGACTTTGGTTCACATCATCTTGGAACAACAGGTTTCGCTTGCGTCTGCACTCGCCGCTTTTACCCGATTAAAAGAAGCAATCAAACTCACACCGAAAAACTTTCTAACGCTTGATGATGCCGAGCTAAAAACAATCGGTTTCAGCCGTCAAAAAACTCTTTATTGTCGGATTCTTGCAGAAGCAATTTTAGAGAAAAAACTTGACCTTAAAGCTTTATCAAACATGGATGATGATGACGTTCGTTCCGTTCTTAAAAACTTAAAAGGCATCGGCGATTGGACTGTTGATATTTATTTGCTGATGTCACTGCTTCGCGCAGACATTTTCCCGCAAGGCGATTTGGCGTTGTTCGTGGCAACACAAAAACTAAAACAATTACCGACCCGACCCGCAAATAACGAGATGCAATCAATGGCAGAAAAATGGAAACCTTATCGCGCTGTTGCCGCCAGAATTTTGTGGCATTTCTATCTAAGCAAACCAAAAAATTAAGGGCTGAAAGGTGTAGCCTACCTCCCAGCCCGATGGTGTTGTGATTTATGTCGCCGATGGCATTTAATCCGATGATTTAGGTCTGAGTACGCCCGCTCTACCTTTAAGCTACGCCCCCATAAAATTTTGGCGGAGGCGGTCGGAAATGAGCCGACATCTGGCGCAAATATTCATCGAAGTTCGATTCGGCAACCACAACAAATGCTAAGCTTCCGAGGAATAATCTAAATCTCAAAATCGGACGGGAGTTCTTCCTTGCGTCTGCCAATTCCGCCACTCCCGCACAAAGTTTTTTTTAGAATTGCGGGAGACAGGATTCGAACCTGCACGTCCGTTTTCTTAGCTTCATTCTTCAGACTCAGCTTGCCTCTGCGGCTATGATAGCAAAAAGTCAAAGATTTGTTTGCCTATTTTTTGGTTTTCCGATTCTGCAGCGTTCGCTTGTTCACGCGCATACTTAACAGATTTTGCGAGTTTTTCAATCCGTTCAAGTAAAAGCTGTTTGCGCGGCGCAGGCAAAGCCCCGCTGTGCTTAACCGTATCCCAATATCCGACAACAATATCTTCGCTGATGATTTGCGTCTGCGCCGGATGCTCTTTTGTCGCCTCGTAAAGCACAATCGGCTTTTGAACTTTCTTTGTGCGATGTGTCGGAATCGCAGACGTTTTATAAAGTCCTGAATTTTCATCTTTAGACCAATCGTCCGCTTCATCCAATACAGGCATTTTTTCAACGAAAGTGTGCAGGTCGGAAATCTGTTTTTCCAAAAACAGAAGATAAGGAACGGGCGCATCTTTGATTAAAACTTGTCCATCAACTTCAACATCCGCAAACGCATGACAGTTGCCCCAATCTTTTGTTGCTGTCACGTCAAACAGTTCGGTCAATAATTCAGCCGCACGCGATAACATTGCGTCGGCAATCATCTGAACTTTCTTTCGCTCAGGCGGATAATCTTCGCCCTCTTCATCTTTTTTGCGGTAAGTCTTCACAAAGCCATTAAACAAATCGGGCTTTTGCGAGGTCTTGTGTATATCAGTGATTTCACCGTAAACACGGCTTTTAACACCTTTTTCGATTGCAATCACTTGGTTAAGTTTTGGCATAAATCTCCTTCGTAAAAAGTTTAGCTATTTATCGCATATATTTTTTCAACCTGCCAAACTCGCAGGGCGCGGGGCGCGTTTTAACTGAATTGGCACACGCGGCGAACAACAGGCTTGTATGAGTTTCGCGCTGTCGCGTTGCATCTGCGGGTCTTGCGCCAGCATTATACGAATCTCACGAAAAGCCTTTGCGGCGTGTTCGTTGTCAGGTTCGATAACGCGATAGTGCATCCATTTTCCTTCGCGGCGTGTTTCGACCAATCCGGCTTTACGCAAGTAGGCAAGATGACGCGAGATTTTTGTCTGCGTCGTGCTGATGACCTCTGTAAAAAAGCAGACACAAATCTCGTCACTGCCCATCAGATTTATAAGCCTCAACCGCGTCTTATCAGCCAACGCTTTGAAAAATATTTCCATATCAAAAACATTCTTTTTAACCATAGCGAAAAAATTTTAACACGAAAGAACATATTTGTCTTGACGAATGTGTTTCCCAAACATATAATCCACTACACATGCGCCAAAGCGAATATGAAATCAGGTTTTGAGTTCCGACTTTAGTCGGCTTTAACTTTATCAACAGCCGACTAAAGTCGGGACTCAAAACAAAACAAATTTTATGGAGGAAACCAAAATGACAGGAACATTAAATAACGTGCAAACATTAAAAGCACACTTGGCAATCAACGTAAAAGATGTGACGCGAAGCATAGAGTTTTACAAAAAACTGTTTGGCATTGAGCCAAGCAAAGTCCGTAACGGTTACGCAAAGTTTGATGTGCAGAATCCACCTTTGAATTTTACGCTTAATCAACATTCGTTTGACAGGCAAGGCGCACTTTCGCATCTTGGAATTCAGGTCGCATTAACCGAAGACGTTTTAAGCATTAGGGAAAAATGGATCGAAGAAGGCTTGATTCCCCGTGACGAGATGAGTACAACTTGTTGTTACGCAGTTCAGGACAAAACATGGGTGAGTGACCCGGACGGCAATGAGTGGGAAGTTTTTACGGTGCTTCAAGATAATTTACCCGAATCTGCCCCGTGTGCTTGTGGGACGACTTTAGAGAAAGCATCGCAAGAACAAATCAAGTTGTCCGAGCAACAGGCTTCGTCTTGTTGTCCGACAACTGTCGTTGGCATCTCGCGTTAAGGAAGAAGCAAAAGATTGCAAATAAATCTGATTCGTCGAGCAATATCCGAAGGACTCGGAACGGCATTTCTTTTAGCCGCAATTATAGGCTCTGGCATCATGGGCGAACGCCTTGCCGACGGCAATACGGCTGTTGCTTTATTGGCAAACACAATAGCCATCGGCGCGGCTCTTGTCTGTTTGATTTCGACATTCGCTCCAATTTCGGGGGCGCATTTCAATCCTGTTGTTACTCTGTCAGACGTTTTTCAGGGCAGACTGATTTGGCGCGATGCCTTTGTTTACATCACATCGCAAATCATCGGTGCTTTTGCAGGTGTAGCGATTGCAAACATAATGTTTGGCTTGCCCGTTTTTTTTGCTTCGACAAAAGTGCGAACAGGTGGGGCGCAATGGTTGGGTGAATTTGTCGCCACGTTTGGTCTATTGATGGTGATTCAAGCGGGCACAAAATTTCGCCCGGCAACAATTCCTTTTATCGTAGCCGCTTACATACTAGCGGCGGCTTGGTTTACGTCGTCAACATCGTTTGCAAATCCGGCGGTGACGTTGGCGCGTTCCGCATCCGATACATTTACGGGAATAAGCCCGACGGAAGTGCCCGCTTTTATCATCGCACAACTGTTGGGGGCATTAGCAGCAACAATTTTGTTTCGATGGTTACTAGAAGAAAAGGCAGAAATGTGACCGTAATGGAGTGTGTTATTGGATAACAAAATGGAAAATGAACAATCCAAAATCCAACATCCGACATCCGAAATCGAAAGAGTTTTGATTCTTTGCACGGGCAATTCCGCACGCAGTCAGATGGCAGAAGGTCTTTTGCGTTCACTTGGTGCTCACAGATTTGAAGTCCACAGTGCGGGAACTCATCCGAGCATCGTTCGCCCCGAAGCAATTAAGGCAATGAAAGAAAAAGGGATTGATATTTCACATCATCGCTCAAAATCGGTTGATGAATTTGTCGGGCAAAATTTTGATTACGTTATAACTGTTTGCGACAACGCGAAAGAAAACTGTCCTGTCTTTCCCGCAAAGACAAACCGCATTCATTGGAGTTTTGATGACCCTGCGGCGGTTGAAGGTGACGAAGAAACACGCTTGAAAGAATTTCGCCGTGTTCGTGATGAGATTGAAAACCGCTTTAGAGAATTTCTTAACGCTTAATTTTGACATTGTTATTAACGCTAACAAGTTTGTTTTATGAGAAATTTGCAAAAGACGCAGATTCCGCCAAACTCAACAAGCGCATTGCTCACGGCAACAGGTTAGGTCATCTAAAAACATTCCGCGGCGGCGATAATCTTCAAGCGGCGACGTATCAACATTCAATCTTTCTGCTATTGCATTTCCGATGACGGCAAATCGTTGGCGGAATTTGTAGATGAAGCAGAAAATCACATCTTCATGTCTCACCATCGGACCTGAGAGAAAAAGCCCTTCTGTCTTTGTTGATTCATCGTGTTCGGTAAGAAGTGCATAGCCTTCTTCGTGCCAGTCGAATAAATTACGTATTAAATCTTGTTTCAGACTCCCGCGAAATCCCGTAGCCAAAACAGGTTGTGAAGTTGATTCAAACTTAACTTTCTCGCTCGCTTGTTCGCCGTAAACAATAAACCTATCGTTCTGTTTTTCTACGCTTAAAACTTTCACATCGCCAATCAAGTCAACACTTTCTCTGACGCTTCGCAGACGCTCTAAAGTGTAAGGTGAAAGCGAGATGCTGGGGTCGCTGTCTTTGCTTTCCCAAGTCGGTTTTGTATCAAGAACACGCGGCTTTTTCCCTAGACGTGCAAGATGATAAGCCGCATCAATTCCGCTTTCGTAACCGCCAATGATAATGGGGTTATCGTCTTCGATTTCAGCCCAATCGCTGATTTGCGAATTGTGTTTACAATGTTCCGCTCCATCGAAAGAAGGAAAACGCGGAAACTGAAATTCACCGCCCGCCCAAATGACAAAGCGCGTGGGAATTTCAATTTCTCTGCTTGTTTCAATCACAAAACTGTCGGAAACAGAGCGAATCCTTTTGACTTCGATATTTGTTTCAATGTGGAGTTCGTAAAGATTCGATATTGCCTGAAGATATTTCGCGTATTCTTTGCCCGTAGGATGTTCATTCTTCAAAGAAAAAGCGGGCGATGTTTGAATCGTTACGGAGTTTAAATCAATCGCGCCAAAAGAATTACTCGGAAACGAAGGCGTGATAAAACGCATACCATCCGACCATCGTTCAAAAGATGCGCCGACCCGCTCATGCCGTTCTAAAACCAAGTATCTTTCAATACCCAAATCCTTTAAGACTTTAGCCATTCCAATACCAGCCGCACCCGCGCCAATAATTACAACATCAAGCGTTTTCATAATTTTCAATATTAAACGGTAGCGGATTCCGTTATCTCAAGAGTTCCGGCATCTGCGTCCATCGTAGCCATCACGCCCATTGGTAAAGTCAGTTGGTCGTCCGTATGTCCGAACGTCATTCCGTAAAAGACAGGAACTTTCAACCCGCCAAGAATGTTATCAATCACCTCGCCCAATGAATAGGGTAAACCCAGAGACGGTTTGTAATCTTTCGGTGTACAGTTAGCACATTCGCCGAAAATAAGACCTGCGATATTGTCAAACTTTCCCGCAAGACGCATCTGTGTCAGCATCCGGTCAATTGAATAAGGTTCTTCGTCAATGTCTTCGATAAAAAGAATTTTGCCTTTCGTGTCAATTTCGTAAGGCGTTCCAAGCGTCGCAGTTATTAAAGTCAGGTTGCCGCCCGTGAGTTGCCCCGAAGCCTTCCCACTGCGAATGGTGCGAATCGGATGCGAAGGACGCATCTCGTTTTTTTCCGCTGGATTTGAAAGTTTTCCCAATGGCTTCGTATCAAACAGAGCTTTTTTGTAATTCTCGTGCGTGTATTCTGTAAACGTCGCAAGTGTCATCGGACCGTGAAAAGTTAAGAGCCGTGAGTAACGATTTATGGCAAGGTGCATCGCCGTTATATCGCTGTAACCGACGAAGACTTTCGGTTTTTTGCGAATCAAATCGTAATCAATTTTATCGAGCAAGTGCATCGAAGCGTATCCGCCGCGCACACAGATTATCCCGTTTATTTCGGGGTCACGAAACATATCGTGCAAATCATCAACACGCTCTTTGATTGAAATGTCGTAATCTCCCATGCGTTTTCCGGCGGCTTTTCCCATCCTCATTTTCAAACCGAAATAGTTAAGCATTCTTCGCGCTGAAGCGAGACGGTCAGGGTCAGGAACATATGTTGCGGGTGTTATTAATCCGACAGTGTCGCCCGCTTTTAATGCTTTTGGTTTGATTAGATTTGATTGCATAGATGCGCCCGCAAAGTTTTCACTCATCATAGAAAAAGTTATTGCCGCTCCTAAACCAACTAAAAAATTTCTGCGTTGCACTTTCATCTCCTGAATAAAGTTTTGAGTACAGATATTTGTTCAGTCAAGGTTGTGATGACGGGTCAGAACCGCCTGCGCCTACAGGCGGGTTTCTTCTTTGCCGCGCTTAACCCGCCCGTAGGCGCAGGCGGTTCTGACCTCGTCCGTCAATTGAAATTTGACTGAACATATTTGTCTTCTGTCTTTTAGCACGGAGAACTTAGCAGACTAAAGTCTGTACTCAAAACTTTACCTTCAAAAAATTTCTTGCCACAAAACTAAAACTTGCGGTGTTCTCAATTCGGAAAGGGCAAATCAAACCGATGAACAGATAAAAGAAAAGCTGTTTTCAGGTATTGGTGTATCTTTCGGTCATTATCTTCAAATAAAAATACAGGAGCGATTTTCGATTATGCAAAAAATTTTAGTGCATTTATGTCTGGCTGTGTTCTGTGTTGTATTACTTCCTTATTTTGCGTCGGCGCAAAATTTTCAACAAACCTACAAACTCCGTGCGGGCGGTTCAATTAGAATCAAAAATGTTTCGGGTGATATTAAAGTTACGGGTTATGACGGCGACAGCGTAACCGTGACGGGAACAAAGAAAGGCAAGAATCCCGACCAAGTGGAAATCGTTGACAAAAGCAGTGACGGAGCCGTTGACGTTGGTGTTGAGTACGCGAAATGCGAATGGGGTTGCAATGCAAGCGTTGATTTTGAAGTCCGTGTTCCGCGTTCGACAAATTTCGTTTTTGACAAACTCGCAACAGCAAGCGGTGACATTGAAATTTCCGATGTACAAGGGAATCTGAACGCGAGCACCGCAAGCGGCGATGTCACAGTTAAAAACGCAAGCGGTTCAATCAAAGCCAGCAGCGCGAGCGGCGACGTTCATGTAAACGATGCTTCGGGTGAAGTAAACGCAAGCACGGCAAGCGGCGATGTTGAGGTTTCAATCACAAGATTGGAAGGCACGGGCAATATGCGCTTCTCATCGGCAAGTGGTGATGTTCGCGTCTCTTTGCCTTCGGGCCTTGATGCGGATGTTTCGCTTTCGACGGTTTCGGGCGATGTGAAAACAGACTTTCCAATTGAAGTTCAAAAAGATAAATGGGGTTCGGGAAGCCGCGCAAACGGTAAACTCGGAAACGGAGGCAGAACGGTAAAACTCTCTTCTGCTTCGGGCAACGTAAGCCTTCTTAGAAATTAAAGGTTTTAGAAAAGTAAAACCGCACTGCCAGCCTGTTTCATCCATCATTGATTTTGTTCACGGAGTCTTCGACAGTCTGGCAGACTGTCGTACTAAATTCTGTGAATCCCGTCTAAATCCATCTTTATTTCAAAGCATCCACAGGTTTTTATTTTCAAAATAATCGGGCGATTTTGTAGGGTTTGTTCTCTTAAACTCAACGAATCGCCTGAAAACTTTTTCGTATCTTTTTTCCGACGATTTCAATGGCCGGTGCGGAATTTCGCGTAAGTGGTTTTCGACCTTCCAAACATTCTTTCGGGAAAAACGCCAGTCATAATTTCCAAGCACATTCAAATCAGTAACACCGTAACCGATGATTCGTCCCGATTTATCAATGTAAGGGTCAAAGTAACTCCAAACCAATTGACGTAAGTTTTTGAAGACGGGTTTGCGTCCGTTAAGTCCAATGTCGCGTGAACGTGCGACGCTTCCCCACAAACCTTTTTCTCTAAAAACAAAAAGAACATGGTCGAGTTTGTCTTGTGATTCAATACTTAATAACAAAGGCGGAAAACCCTGTTGTTCCAAAATAACGACGGTGACCAAAGCGGCTTCCAAACAATGAGCCTCGCCGTGTTTCATAACTTCCCGAAACGAGCGAAGCGTTCCGCCGTCGCGTTCCCAATTATAGGGAAACGAACTCAAAAACTTTTGTACTTGTTTCGGCGTTCGCATCCTTTGAATGATTTGCCGCTCTTCGTTTGTGAAAGCATCTGTGTCGGGTTTGCTCATGATGAAAATATAAAATTCAAAATCCAAAATTCAAAGCCGATAGTCATCTGTCAGCTAATTTAGACTTGCTACAAAAGGCTTCAATGTTGTAAGAGTGTAGAGCATTTTGACACCTTAAAGTATTTTGAAAAGTCCGCGAACGGTCTGAATTCTACATAAGCGAAGACCAAAGCGGCTTTAATGTTTTAATTAAGAAAGTTTATTACATGGATTCCCAAGATAAAACACAAATGCCCATGACAAGAGCCGAACGCGAAACGCAAACAGCCGCAGAGCGTTTGGCAGAGATGGTTGATGCGGCATTGGCGGCAGTCGCAGTTCAATCAAACGATTTTGAAGAACTTGAAGCCCGTGCAAGTCGAATTGAACGCGCCGCCCGCGATCTCGCTGTCGCATTAAGAGAAATGGCAAGAGAAAGAAAAATCCGAAACGAGGAACAATAGCCCTTTTAGCAGTTTCTTGTTTCTATAAACAAATGTTTGATTTATTTAGCAACACTTAATCAGCCAATTTGTTATTGATGATGTGTTTTTAGTCACGTCTTCGATAAAAGATTGGCTTATATTTTTATAAAACAACACTATTAGATGAAGAATAATTTGGAGAAATAAAGTTATGGACAAATTAAACATTCCGGCGGAAGTTACCAATCCCGAACTGCGCCGTTGGGTGACAAAGATGGTTGAGCTTTGCAAACCCGACAGTGTTCATTGGTGCGATGGTTCGCAAAAAGAATATGACTCGCTTTGCGAACAGATGGTCGAAGGCGGCACATTCATCCGTTTAAACCCGGAGAAACGCCCGAACAGTTTTTTGGCGCGTTCGCATCCGTCGGATGTCGCCCGTGTCGAAGACAGAACTTATATCTGTTCTTTAAGTAAAGGCGACGCAGGACCGACAAATAACTGGATGAGTCCACGCGAAATGAAAGCTACGTTGACACCGCGTTTCGACGGTTCAATGCGTGGGCGCACAATGTACGTTATTCCGTTTTGTATGGGTCCGCTTGGTTCGCCTATTTCACAGTTTGGAGTTCAGCTTACCGATTCGCCTTATGTCGTCGTCAACATGAAGATAATGACGCGCATGGGTAATCGTGCTTTGGAAGCATTAGGCGAAGGTGAATTTGTACATTGTCTTCATTCAGTCGGGATGCCGCTGGCAGAAGGTCAGGCAGATGTTTCATGGCCCTGTAGCCCGGACCCGAAAGACAAATACATCGTTCATTTTCCCGAAGAGCGCACAATTTGGAGTTACGGTTCGGGTTACGGCGGCAATGCTCTTTTAGGAAAGAAATGTCTTGCGCTTCGTATTGCATCAACCTTGGGAAGTGAACAAGGCTGGCTTGCGGAACATATGTTAATCGTTGGAGTGAAATCGCCCGATGGTCGCAAAGATTATGTCTGTGCGGCTTTCCCGTCCGCTTGCGGAAAGACAAACTTTGCCATGTTGATTCCGCCAAAACCTTTCCAAGAAGAAGGTTGGGAAATCACAACGGTAGGCGACGACATCGCTTGGATTAAGCCAAATGAAGAAGGCAAACTCCACGCTATCAACCCTGAAGCAGGATTTTTTGGCGTAGCACCCGGAACAAACGAAAAGACAAATCCGAACGCTATGGCTTCGATTCGTGAAAACACGATTTTTACGAACGTGGCTTTAACAGACGATGGAGATATCTGGTGGGAAGGCATGGGCGAAGCACCCGCGCACGCGATTGATTGGCAAGGTAACGATTGGACGCCCGGCACAGACAAAAAAGCTGCACATCCAAACGCACGTTTTACCGCTCCGATAACGCAATGCCCTGTTGTTGATGAACATTTCGACAATCCGAAAGGCGTGCCTGTTTCAGCTTTTGTTTTCGGCGGACGACGCAGCAATGTTGCTCCGCTTGTTCTTCAATCTTTTAACTGGGCATTTGGCGTCTATAACGCCGCGACTATGGGGTCTGAAATGACCGCCGCCGCCTTCGGAAACTTAGGCGAAGTCCGCCGCGACCCGTTTGCGATGTTACCGTTTGCTGGTTACCATATGGGCGATTATTTCGGTCATTGGCTTAACTTTGGTCGCCGTATTCCCGAGCCGCCACGTATCTTTAACGTGAATTGGTTCAGACGCGGCGAAAAAGGTGAATTTCTCTGGGACGGTTTCGGCGAGAATATGCGTGTGCTGAAATGGATTGTGGAACGCGCAAGAGGAAAATCTATCGGAGTCGAAAATCCTTTAGGCTGGACACCGCGTTATGAAGATATGGACTGGCGCGGGCTTGATTTTTCGGCGGAACAATTCAACGCAGTGATGAACATTGACCGCGATTTGTGGATTAAAGAAATTGCGTCGCACGATGATTTGTTCTTTAAGCTTTATGACCGCCTGCCGAAAGAGATGACATTCATACGCGAACTTCTTCTTTCAAATCTGTGGCGTTCCCCTGAAAAAGACCATGCCGTTCCCGATGCAAAAATAACAGATACGGCGAAAGCTGCGGCAAAAGCTGAATAAGCTTTATCTGAGTAAGAACGCAATACTAAATATTGCGAAAGATTAAAGGCGATTCTGTACGAGTCGCCTTTATTTTATAGAAAAACAGTAATTGATTAGGTCATCAACCAGTGGTTGAAAAGGGTGTTCATATTTGTAGCCCACAATGCTAATTGCGGGACTGAGGATTCGTAACATCGGAGTTATCGAAGATAACCACATACTTTTTCAGTTTGATTTTTATGTCGCCATTTTCAACGGCTCAAAATCTCTGTTTAATTTCCCCATAGTTGCACTATGGGCTACGAATATATCGCTGTCTTCGACAGCTAAAACCGATT
>Ga0187894_10005142_pt1 | contig 13559 bp, 11 predicted proteins | sample GBC1701081metaG_FD_136650 | JGI IMG/M metagenome (GOLD analysis project Ga0187894, IMG submission 136650) | White microbial mat communities from a lava cave in the Kipuka Kanohina Cave System on the Island of Hawaii, USA - GBC170108-1 metaG ...
GAGGTAGATCGTGCTCGAGACGTGCATGGGAGCCACCTCGGGCATGAGGCGGATCTTCAACGCGCCCTTGTTGGTCTGGAGGTTCCAGAAGTACCGCTTCGAGGCCTCGAACGAGGCCTGGGGAGGCTTCGGAACCCGGGTCCTCCACCCGGAGGCCTTCGTGTCGATCCGCTGCTTCGCGATGAACTCGTCGATGGCGGGGAACATGCGCTTACTCCACGGTGATCCAGGCGCGGCGAATCGTGAGTTTCTCGCGCGGGGGGACGCCGTTGTCGGCCCGCGGATCCGCGGCCGCCTCGAGACCGTCGATCGTCGCCTTCCCCTCGACGACCTCGCCGAAGATCGAGTAGTTGCCGTCCAGGCCGCGGTTGGCCTTGAACATGATGAAGAACTGCGCGCCGTCGGTGTCGCGCTGCGGGCTCCGCGCGGTGCTCACGATGCCGCGCCGGTCGTGCTTCGGTCCCGCGGGCGTCTCGGTCCTGATCTTGTAGCCCGGGTCGCCGGCGCCGTCGCCCCGCGGGCACCCTCCTTGCGCCATGAATCCCCCGATCACGCGGTGGAATCCGAGGCCGTCGTAGAACCCGAGGCGCGTGAGATAGATGAAATTCGAGACGTGGATCGGCGCGATCTTGGGATCGAGGAAGATCTTCATCGTTCCCTTGTTCGTGTCGAGGTGCCAGAAGTACTTCGCGCCCTCCACGAACTCCAGGACCGGCGGTTTCCGGAGGCGCGTCTTCCAGCCGGGCGCCTCCTTGTCGGGGGGCTTCTCCGCGATGAACGCGTCGATCTGCTGGATCGCGGCGTCGCCGGCGGTCTTCTCGTCGTCCTCCGAGGGCGCGGCCGACACGGGCGGCGGACTCCGCCCGGGCGACGACGCGCCGGTCTCCCCGCCGCCTCCCTTCTCCCCGTCGGCCTTCGAGCACGCGACGGCGGCGAGGACGAGAGCGAGGGAGAGGGCCCGGAGGGACGCACGCATGGCGCCCTATCTCAACCGCGCGAAGCGGCGTGTCAAGGACGCGGCGCCCAGCGCGGAGCGCGCTTCTCCAGGAAGCTCGCGACCCCCTCGCGGCACTCCTCGGTGGCGCGGGCGCGGGCGTTCTCCTCGACCGCCGCGCGGAGCGCGTCGCGCAGCGGCAGACCCACGACGTCCACGAAGAGGCGCTTCGTCGTGGCGATGCCCGAGGGGCTCGCCCGCGCGTAGAGGGCCGCCCGCTCCGCGACGCGCTCCGCGAGCGCGTCCTTGGGGACTCTCGCGTCGACGAGCCCGAGGGCCAGCGCCTCGGCGGCGTCGATCGTGCGGGCGGTGAGGCAGAGGTCGCGCGCGGCGCGCTCGCCCACGCGCCGGACGAGGAATTGGAGCACGATCGCCGGGACGAACCCGATCCGCACCTCGGTGAAGGCGAAGGTCGCCTCCTCCGCGGCGATCGCGTGGTCGCACGCCGCGACGAGGCCCGCGCCGCCCGCCACGGCGGGCCCGTGCACCGCGGCGATCACGGGGAGCGGGTGCTCGGCGATCGCGAGGAAGAGGTCGGCGAGGCGGCGCGCGTCCGCGACGTTCTCGTCATGGGAGGCCGCGGCGATCCGCTGGAGCGCCCTCAGGTCCGCGCCGGCGGAGAACACCGTCCCCGCCCCCTCCAGCGCGATCGCCCTCGCGGACGACGCGCGCGCGTCCGCGAGCGCCGCCCCGAGCTCACCGACCATCGCCCCGTCGAGCGCGTTCCGCTTCTCCGGCCGGTCGAGGGTGATCCAACGCACCAGGCCCGCGTCGCGCACGCGCACGTCACTCATGGTCGTGGAGGATCGCGCGGGCGCTCTCGACGCACGCGCCGAGGTCGCCCACGCCGGGATCGTAGCCGAGCCTCCGGAAGAGCGCCACGACCTCCTCGGTGGGGAGGTTGCCGACGAGCGCGTCGCCCGCGAACGGGCAGCCGCCGATCCCGCCGAGCGCCGCGTCGAGCCGGCGGCAGCCCGCTTCGACCGCGCTCGTGACGACCGCCGCGACGTTCTCGGGGCGCTGGTGGAGGTGGAGGCCGACAGGCGACGAGACGGCGGCGCGCGCGGCCTCGAACACCGGCTGGATCCGTTCGGGCGACGCCGCCCCGACGGTGTCGGCGAGCGAGACCGCCGCCGCGCCGAGCTGCTCCGCGCGCCGCGCGAAGTCGACGACGCGCGCCGGGTCGTGCGGCTCGCCGTACGGGTTCCCGAACGCCATCGAGAGGTAGACGACGAGCCGCGTGTCGGAGTCGGACAGCCTCTTCGCGATCGACGAGAGCATCGGCCAGGTCGCGGCGAAGTCCTTGTTCGTGTTGCGACGCTGGAACGTCTCGTTCACCGAGAGCGGGAACCCGGCGAAGGGCACGCCGCGCGTCGCCGCCTCGTCCGCGCCGCGCTCGTTCGCGACGATCGCGATCCACGCGACGCCCTTGTCCTTCGGCATCGCGTTCCAGACCGCCGCGGTGTCGGCCATCTGCGGCACCGCCTTTTCCGACACGAACGAACCGAAGTCGATCGTGCGGAACCCGGCGTCGACGAGCCTCAGGAGGTGCGCGATCTTGCGGTCGGTGGGGATCCGGCGTGGGAGCCCCTGGAACGCGTCGCGCGGGCACTCGACGAGTTGGACGGGCGTGGCGGGCACGGCGGGTAGCGTAGCAGGAGGCCCGGGGGGGTCAGGGGGCCACGGGGAGCTCGAACCGGAGCAGGTCGACCTGGCGGCCCGGCAGGTCGTAGCGCGGGACGGCGGCGAACCGCGGCGTGTCGCCCACGACGTCGAGCACGTAGAGCCCCTCGCCGACGTGGTCGCAGAGGTAGAGGAACCGGCCGTCGGCGGAGAAGTCGAGCTTCTCGGGCCCGCCCTTCCGGTCGTGCAGGACGAAGACGTCGCCCGCGGGCGCGAGGCTTCCATCCCCGTTCACCGTGAAGAGGCCGAGCGACGCGGTAGGCTTCTCCGCGCCCACCGCGATCCGCGCGCCCCCGGGCTCGATCGCGATGAGCTCGAACTGCGTGATCCCGGGGAACCGGTAGGGCGCGCCGGCGAGGCGCGCGAGCGAGCCGTCGGCCGCGATGGCGAACGCGTCGACCGACCCGTCGGTCGCGAGCGAGCAGTAGAGCGTGGCGCCGAGCGCGCGCAGGTAGTCGGGCCGCGCGTTCGTCGGGACGTCGGCGACGAGGGTTCCGGTGAACGCCCCCTGGGCGTCGAGCTCGAACCCCTTGATGTCGGAGGAGGTCTGGAACCCCACGTAGAGGACGTCCCCGAGGAGGAGCATCGTCTCGACGTAGGAGCCGCCGCCGGCGGGGATCGACTGCGCGAGGGTGAGCGAGCCCATCGCGTCGACCGCGTAGCGCGAGAGGATCGTCCCGCCCTGGTATCCGACGTAGATCGAGGCGCCGTCCGGCGAGACCTGGATGGCGCCCACGCCCGGACGTTCGACGAGGAACGGCGATCCGGGCGCGGGAACCACCCGGCCCGCGGCGTCGAGGTCGAACACCGCGATCCGGCCGTCGAGGTTCGAGCCGAAGAAGACGCGACGGCGCGGCGGATCGGCCGCGAGCGACTCGGCGTCGGTGATCGCGATCCCGAGGTCGGCGGGCGAGCCGGGCAGGATCCCCGCCTCGCCGGTCGCCGTGTCGAGGGAGAGCACCGCGAGGCTCCGGTCGGTCCCCTCCGACGCGACGACGAGGATCGTGCCCGAGGCGAACCCCGCGCCCGGCGCGACGGCCGGGGGATCGTCGACGGGGCCGCCGCCGCCCGAGCATCCGGCGACGAGGATCCAGCCGGCGTGCCGCAGCGCCAAGCGTCGCATCGTCCTCCCAAGCGTAGCCTACGCGCCACCCACGCCGCGGGAACCCGCCCCTCCGTCGCGGATTCGGGATTCCGGACGACGCGGAAAGGCGCGCGCCCTGGTGCCGATCGCGACCGCGGAGCCCCTGCCCCGAAGCCGCCTCAGGTCTGCAGCACGCCCGTGCCGAACGGCTCGAGGTCGGGGTTGTGCGCCGCCGCCTCGAGCGCGAGCGACAGGAACCTCCGCGTCTCGCGCGGGTCGATCACGGCGTCCACCCAGAGCCGGCTCGCGGCGTAGAGCGGGTCGGTCTCGCGCGCGTACTTCGCGCGCACCTCCTCGTAAAACGCCTTCAATTCCGCGAGGTCGAGGTCGCCGCCCTTCCGGCGCATCGCCTTCTCGCGCACGTCGCGGATCGTGCCCGCCGCCTGGTCCGCGCCCATCACGCAGTACCGCGCCTGCGGCCACGCCGCGATGAACCGCGGGTCGTACGCCTTGCCGCACATCGCGTAGTGACCCGCGCCGTAGCTGCCGCCGAGGATGACCGTGATCTTCGGCACCACGGAGTTCGCGACCGCGTTCACCATCTTCGCGCCCGCGCGGATGATCCCCTCCTTCTCCGCGTCGGGCCCGACCATGAACCCGTTCACGTCGTGGAGGAACACGAGCGGGATCCGGTTCTGGTTGCAGTCGAGGATGAAGCGCGCCGCCTTGTTCGCCGTCTCCGTGTAGATCACGCCGCCCATCTCCCACGGCCGGCCCGGTTCGCGCACGTGCGTCTTCTGGTTCGCCACGATCCCGACGGACCAGCCGTCGATCCGCGCGAGCCCGCAGACGATCGTCTTCCCGTTCTCCGCGCGGTATTCCGTGAACCGGCTGTCGTCGACGACCCGCGCGATCACCTCGCGCACGTCGTACTCCTGGAGCGGGTCGCGCGGGACGAGCGCGAGGAGGTCTTCCGCCTCGTGTCGCGGCGGCGCCGCGGCCTCGCGGCGGAAGGGAGGGGGTCTCGGGGGACCGAGCGAGCGCGCGAGCGTGCGGATGCGCGCGAGGCATTGGGGGTCGTCCTTCTCGCGGAAGTCGACGGTGCCCGAGATCGCGGCGTGCAGCTCCGCGCCGCCGATCTCCTCGGCGTCGTACTCCTTGCCGACCGCCTTCGCGACGAGGTCCGGGCCCGCGAGGAAGAGGCCGGAGCCGTCCGTCATGAGCACGGTGTCGCACATGACGGGGAGGTAGGCGCCCCCCGCGACGCACATCCCCATGATCGCGGCGATCTGCGGGACGCCCTTCGCGCTCATCACCGCGTTGTTGCGGAACACGCGCCCGAAGTCGTCCTGGTCGGGAAAGACCTCGTCCTGCATCGGAAGGTTCACGCCCGCGGAGTCGACGAGGTAGATCGTGGGGAGGCGGCAGTCGAGCGCGATCGTCTGGTTGCGGATCACCTTCTTCGCGGTCATCGGGAAGAAGGCGCCGCTCGCCACCGTCGCGTCGTTGGCGATCACCATGAAGAGCCGCCCCGCGATGCGAGCGAGGCCGCAGATCACGCCGGCCGCGGGGGCATGGTCGTCGTAGAGCCCCGACGCCGCGTGGATCCCGAGCTCGAAGAACCCGCTCCCCGGGTCGACGAGCTCGCTGATCCGCTCCCGCGCCGTGAGGCGTCCCTTCGCGTGCTGCGCTTCGATCCGCTTGGCCCCGCCCCCCTCCATGAGCTTCAGCTCCCTCGCGCGGATCGCCTCCAGCCGGTCTGAAACCTCCTTCCGGTTGGCCCGGAACCGCTCGGACCGCCGCGCCGCGTCGTCGACGCGGGAGGGGAGCGCCGGGTGGTCGGCGTCGGCGGCGCGGTCGTTCATGCGCCGGGATTGTACGGCGGCGGGGGCCGCTCCTGCGTCGCGCCGTCGAGGGAGGACCAGAGCTCCGCCGCGCGCCCGCGGAGGTAGTGCATCCGGCGGAACGTGCGCAGCCAGCGCCGCGGATCGGCGCGGAGGAGGCGCTGCAGGGCGTAGCGCGGCGCGGTCTCGACCCAGGCGCGAAGGAGCGCGTGCGCGGCTCGCCGGCGAGGGCTCCCCGGCGGCGCCGCGCGGGCGTCGGTGCGGCCGACCGCCCGGAAGTAGCGGCCGACCGCCGAGAGCGTCATCCGGGGGGCGGGGATGCGGTGGACCACCCTCGCCGCCGGGACCCAGATCCCGGCGTGGCCGGCGGCGCGGATGCGGCGGATCGCCTCGGTCTCCTCGCCGAGGAAGGGCGTCCCGTGGCGCGAGCCGAACGCGGGGTCGAACGGATGGCGCCGGAGCACCTCGGTCCGGAACGCCATGTTGGCGCCGTAGACGGTTTCGCTCCCCGCCAGCGGGCGCTCCTCGGGGCCGTTGTCGAGGACGGCGAACGCGTCGCGCACGGCGGGAAGCCCGCGAACGAGCCACGGGGGAAGCTCCTCGAGGAACCGCGGAGCGACGGGGCCCCCGAACCACCCCGCTTCCGGATGGCGGAGGGCGGCCGCGAGGTGGGCGCCGAACCAGTCGCGGTCCACGTCGACGTCGTCGTCGGTGCAGAAGAGGAGCGGCGCGCGCGCCTCCGCGAGCGCGCGCAGTCGCGCGCGCGCGATCCCGGGCCGCGGCTCTTCGACCGCGCGGAGCGGGAGCCCCTCGCAGGCGGCGAGGACCCGGGCCGTCGCGTCGGTCGAGCCGTTGTCCACGACGACGAGCTCCCACGAGACCCCCGGCGGGAGCCGCATCGAGCGGATCGCGAGGAGGGTCTCCCGGAGCGCGTCGGCGCGGTTCCACGTGCAGATCGCGACGGTGACGTCGGGCAAGGCGCGACATTATGGGTCCCGCCCGTGCAGAATTCCCCCCCGATGGGACGCGCCCCCCGGTTCGCGCTGCCGCTCTTCCTGACGGCGAGGAACAAGCCGCTCTGCGCGGTCGCGGCGTTCGCCGTCGGGCTCGTGCTCTACTCGAGCACGAACCGGCTCACCGAGCCGCGGGCGCGGCTGCTCCCCATGACGCCGGTCGACCGCGCGATCCCGTTCGTGCCCGAGACGTTCTGGATCTACGTCAGCGAGTGCGGGCTCTTCGTCGCGGCGCTCCTCCTCTCGCGCGACGCCGGGAACCTCAACCGGTACGTCTACGCGATGATGGCGGCTTACGCCGTCGGCGCGGCCCTCTTCCTCGCCTGGCCGACGCGGTTCCCGCGCGACGACTTCCCGATGCCCGCGGACCTCGATCCCGCCACGCGCTGGGCGTTCACCTTCTTCCGCGACCACCTCGACACGCCCGCCAACTGCTGCCCGAGCCTCCACGTCGCGAGCTGCTACCTCACCGCGTTCCTCTGGCTCGGCGAGCGGCGGCGGCTCTTCCCGTGGTTCTTCGCGTGGGCGACGGCGGTGGGGCTCTCGACGCTGACCACGAAACAGCACTACGCGGTCGACATCGTCGCGGGGCTCCTCTACGCGGCGCTCTTCTACGCGCTCTTCTTCCGATGGGTCCGCTACCGCTTGACGCCGACCCAGCAGCCGTCGCCGAGCGGCACGATCACGCTCTGAAGCGAGCGCTCCCGCGCCATGACGTCGTTGAAGGCGCGCATCGCGGGCGCCTCCGGGTCCTTCGGCCGCTCGTCGAAGAGCTGGCCGAACGCGAACGCGTTGTCGGCGAGCACGAGCCCCCCGCGCCGCACGATCCGCAGGCACTCGCGGAGGTAGTTCGGATAGTTGCCCTTGTCCGCGTCGAGAAACGCCGCGTCCGCGGAGTCCGTCGCGATCGTCGGCAGGACCGAGGTCCCCGCCCCCTCCAGCACTTCGACCCGGTCCTTTACGTCCGACTTCGCGATCCACCGCCTCGCGAACGCGGCGTGCTTCGGGCTCACCTCGATCGTCCGCACGCGGCCCCCCGCCGGGAGCGCGCGCGCCATGGCGATCGCCGAGTACCCCGCGAGCGTGCCGACCTCGACCACCTCGCGCGCCCTCGCCGCGCGGAGCAGGATCTGGAGGAAGCTGGCCTGCGCGGCGGAGATGGCGATCGCCGGGATCCCCTCGGCGGCGGCGGCGCGCCGCAGCTCCTGGAGGAAGGCGTCCTCCGGCGTCGTCCGCTCGGCGAGGTAGCGGAAGTGCTCCTCGGTGACGAGCGTGGGCGACTCGCTCACTTCCGCCGCTCGATCGGCAGGAACTCGCGCTTCGGCGCGCCCGTGTAGATCTGGCGCGGGCGCGAGATGCGCGCCCCCGGATCCTCGCGCATCTCCTTCCAGTGGGCGATCCAGCCCGGCAGGCGCCCGAGCGCGAACATCACCGTGAACATGTTCGTCGGGATGCCCATCGCGCGGTAGAGGATGCCGCTGTAGAAGTCGACGTTCGGGTAGAGCTTGCGCTCGATGAAGAAGTCGTCACGGAGCGCGATCTCCTCGAGGCTCTTGGCGATGTCGAGGAGCGGGTCCTTGATGCCGAGCTTCTTGAGCACGCGGTCCGCCATCTCCTTCAGGATCTTCGCGCGCGGGTCGTAGTTCTTGTACACGCGGTGGCCGAACCCCATGAGGCGGAACGCGCTCGCCTTGTCCTTCGCCATGTCGACGTACTTGCGGTAGTTCCCCCCGTCGTCGCGGATCTGCTCCAGCATCCGGATGACCTCCTGGTTGGCGCCGCCGTGCAGCGGTCCCCAGAGGGCGCAGATCCCGGCGGAGATCGCCGCGAAGAGGTTCGTCCGGCTCGAACCGACCATCCGCACCGTCGACGTCGAGCAGTTCTGCTCGTGGTCGGCGTGGAGGATGAGGAGCAGCGTCAGCGCGTCCTCCATCTCGCGCGGCACCTCGTACGGCTCCGCGGGGACGGCGAACATCATGTGGAGGAAGTCCCCGGCGTAGGAGAGGTCGTTGCGGGGGTAGACGTAGGGCTGCCCGATAGACTTCTTGTAGGAGAAGGCCGCGATCGTCTTCGCCTTCGCGAGGAGCCGGATGACGTTGAGCTCCGGCGTCGCGCTGTCCTCCCGCTCCTCCGGGTAGAACGTCGAGAGCGACGCGACCATCGCCGAGAGGATCGCCATCGGGTGCGACGTCGGCGGGTAGCCCTCGAAGAACTTCTTCATGTCCTCGTGGATGAGGCTGTGATACGTGAGGTCGCGGGTGAACGCGTCGAGCTGCGCGCGCGTCGGGAGCTCCCCGTACAGCAGCAGGTAGCAGACCTCGAGGAAGTTCGAGCGGATCGCCAGCTCCTCGATCGGGTATCCGCGGTAGCGGAGGATGCCGACGTCCCCGTCGATGAACGTGATCGCGCTCCGGCACGAGCCGGTGTTGCCGTAACCCGGGTCGAGCGTGATCGCCTTCGTCGCCTGGCGGAGGTTCGTGACGTCCACGCCGACCTCGCCCTCGCTGCCGACGACCACCGGCAGGGCGCATTCCTTCCCGTCGAGAATCAGCTTCGCGTCGGCCATTTCGTCTCCCGTGAGGCAACAGTCTATGACGGCGGCAACGGCCCTTCCAGAACGGTCGCGGCGGCGACGAAGAGCGCCATGCTGCGGGACCGGACGGGGAACGTCGCGCCGCCGACCACCGGGCCGCGCCCCGGATCGTGGAGGTCGGCCGGGGGCGCCGCCGCCGTGTCGACGACGAGGCGCCACGCCCTCCCGCCGCGGCGGTCCGCCGGCAGCGCGAAATCGCGCGCGGCGTCGCCGAGGTTCAGCAGGAGCAGCAGGTCCTCCTCGTCCGCCGCCGCGCCCGTCTCCCCCCGCGCCCCCGACAGGAGCAGGCCGACCGCCCCGTCGTCCTCGCGCCACGCCGCCGGACCGCCCGCATCGCCGAGCCAGAGCGCGTCGGGGCGCCCGTCCCCGTCGTGATCGCGCCCGGCGAGCCAGCGCCCTCGCCGCAGCGCCGCGCGGGAGCGCCGCAGCCTCACGAGCCCGCGCACGAAGCGGTGGAACGCCGCGTCCGCCTCGACACCGCGCCAGTCCAACCACGCCAAGGGCCCGTCGAGGCAGTACGCGTTGTTGTTCCCGTCCTGGGTGCGGCCCAACTCGTCCCCCTGGAGGAGCATGGGGACGCCCTGCGCGAGGAGCAGCGAGGCCACGAGGTTCCGCCGCGCGCGCTCGCGCGCCGCCGCGACCGCCGGGTCGTCGCTCGGGCCCTCCGGCCCGTGCGGCTCCGACGGCTCGTGGGGGTTCCCGTCGCGGCCCTCCTCGCCGTTCGCGTCGTTGTGGCGCCGCGCATGGGAGACGACGTCGCGGAGCGTGAACCCGTCGTGGGCCGTGACGAAGTTGAGGCTCCGGGGAGGTCCGGAACCCCCCGCGACGAAGAGGTCCGAGCTGCCGCAGAGCCGGGTCGCGACGGTGCCGAGGAGCCGCGGGTCGCCGAACCACGCGCGCCGCAGGTCGTCGCGGAAACGGTCGTTCCAGAGCGCCCAGCGCTCGCCCCCCGGCCAGCGGTCGAGGAGGTACCCGCCCGCGGCGTCCCAGGGCTCCGCGACGAGCCGCGCCCCCTCGAGCGCCGGGTCCTCCTCGATCTCGCGCAGGAGCGGCGGGTCGTCGAGGATCCGGCCGTCGTCGCCGCGCGCGAGGACCGCGGCGAGGTCCAGGCGGAACCCATCGACGCCGAGCGCGTGGCGCCACCACGCGAGGACGTCGAGGATGAGCCGCCGCACCGGCGGCGCGTTCGCGCTCACGCTGTTCCCGCAGCCGGTGACGTCGGTCGCGAGGTAGTAGGTCTCCGGGTCGAGCCCGCGGAACGAGAGCACGGGGCCCTTCGCGTCGAGCTCGGCGGTGTGGTTGAGCACCATGTCCGCGATCACCTCGATTCCGGCGTCGTGGAACGCGAGGACCATCCTGCGGAACTCGTCCATCGGCCCCCGCGCCCCCCCGGAATCCGCCGCGTAGCGGCGGTTGACGGCGAACCACTGGAGCGGGCTGTAGCCCCAGAAGTTCAGGTGCGCGGTGCCGCGCTCCCAACCCGGCGGGCGCGTCTCGGTCTCGTCGAACTCGTGCGCCGGGAGCAACTCGACCGCCGTGACGCCGAGGTCCACCAGGTACGGGATCTTCTCCGCGAGGCCGGCGAACGTGCCGGGATGCCGGACGCCGGAGGAGGGATCGCGCGTGAACCCGCGCACGTGGAGCTCGTAGACGACCTGGTCGCGCCACGCGCGCGCGGGGCGGCGCCAGTCGGTCGCGGGCGGCGGTGCGACCACCACGCACTTGAAGCGCGCGTCGAGGTTCCGCTCGGCGTGCGGGAGGCGCGCCGCGAGCCGCGCCGGGTCGTCGACCCCGAACCGCTCGGGGCCCGAGAGCGCGAGCGCGTACGGGTCGAGGAGCGGCCGGAGCGGGTCGAGGCCGGGACCCTCGGCCGCCCAGAGGTAGTGCTGCCCTTCGCCCGCGCCGGGCACGAGCGTCTCGAATACGCCGTCGCGCCGGTGCGTCGACGCGTCGAGGACGACGGTGCGCGACGGGACGGGGTCGCGCGGCCCGTCGTAGAGGAGGAGGCGCATCCGCTCCGCGCGGCGCGAGAACGCGCGGAACCGCGTTCCGTTCCCTTCCGGCCGCGGCGAGAGAGTGGGGAGGGCGGGGGGAACCCCCATGCGCCGCTAGCGTAGCAATCGGCGGAGCCGGCCCCGGCCCGCGTCCCGGAGACGAGGGGGCGCAGCGTCGCTTCGAGCCGGGCGCGGATCGCCGCGACCGATCCCTCAGCCAAGGTCGGGCGGGGAGTGCTTCGCGATCCAGTCGTCGTAGGGCCCGTCGTAGCCGACGCGATGCTGGAGAGCGCGCACCCTTCCGAGGATCGCCTCGACGGCCTCGGGCCCCAGCGGGGGCTTCAGGTCGAGGTGCGCCTTCACCGCCTCCGCCACCGCCGCGCCGGCCGCCGCCTGCAGGTAGTTCTCGGTGATGTAGCCGGTGACCTTCTGCGCATGGAGGAGCGAGGCGCGGATGTTGCCCTGGCCCGTCACGACGTTTCCGACGCCGAAGACGCCCTCGGCGCCCTGGTACACGCCGAAGTCCCAGTCGGAGAACGTGTAGGTCTCGCCCTTCATCCCGACGCCGGGGATCGGTTCGGGGATGGAGCCGATGGACGAAACCACGAGCCGCGTCGGGACCACCTCCTCGGAGCCGGCGATCGGGTCCGTCTTGCGCCCCTCGACGCGGTTGCGGATCGTCCGGACCCCGGTGACGCGCCCGCCCTCCGCGACGAGCGCCACGGGGGACGTGCGGTCCTGCACGCGGAACAGGTACTTCTCCTGCGCGCGCTCGAGGAGCTTCGCGCGCGTCGCGTAGGTCTTCTCCATCTGCTCGGGCGTGGCGTTGGGCGGGGGCTGCGCGAGCGGCATGTCCTGCATCCGGCGGCGGTAGTAGAGGACGCACCCTTGCACGCCGAGCGATTTCGCGTCGAGCCCGTGCGCCCGGCAGACCTCGGGGACGCCCTTCTTCTCGAGGTCGATCATGGGCGCCTCGATGCCGCGCGCACGGAGCGCCCGACCGAACACCTCGAGCTGGCACACCTTCACGACGTCGATGGACGCGAGACCGCCGCCGAACACGGCCGCGGCGTCGGGGACTTCGTACCGGGGTCCGGCGTACCCCTTCTCTTCCTTGTGGTTGAACCAGTGGATGAACGGGTTCTGGTAGAGGAGCCCCTGGCCGACGTGCGCGTCCGACCCCTCGACGGGGAAGGGGCGGTCGCGCCAGGCACCGTTGGCCAGGAGGAGCGCCGAGAACCCCCAGCGCCGGGTCAGGTCCTCGAACTGGACGTCGCGCCCCACGCGCGTCGACGGCACGAAGTGGACGCGGGGATCCCGCAGCCGCGCGTCGATCCGCTCGTACTCCTGGTGGCGCTGGTGGACGTGCCAGCGGGGCAATCCGTCCTCGATCTTTCCGTAGGGGCGCTCGTTCTGCTCGATGACCACGACCTCGCACCCGAAGTCCGCCAGGATCTCGGAGGCGACCGATCCGGACACCGCGCCTCCGATGACGGCGACGACGTGGCGGGGGGGCTGCTCCATCCCTGGAGTTTGCCAGAACCGCCAAGAAGAACGATCCGCGGCGCCGCGGCCCCCCGAAAACGGAAGGACCCCCGGCGAGCGCCGGGGGTCCGTTGCTTCCGATCGGGCCGTTCAGTTGAAGCGGAAGGTGACGCGCACGCGGTCCATCATGGCGAAGGGGCCGAGCGCGGCCTGCACGCCGATGTCGTACTCGAACGCCGCCGTGACGCGCACGAAGGCGTCCCGGCTCGGCGTGTCGAGGCCGTCCATCGCGCCGCTCACCGGCACGACGACGGTCGATCCTCCCGCACGCTGCACGGTCGCGACGAGGACGTTCCCCGTCTCGGTCGCGATGTCGGGCGCGAGCGGGTTGTCGAGGCGCGCCTGCGACGAGCTCATGGACACCTTGATCCGCTGATCCGGCGCCACGATGCCCACGATGTCCCCGCCCGGGATGTCGAGCGGCTGGTAGTCGGGGTCCGCCGCGCGGACGCTGAAGAGCTCGGTGATCGCGGAGATCGAGCTGAACCGGCTCGCGTCGAAGGACCGGATCGTCAGGACGCCGTTGGTGAACGCGTCGTAGTTGCCGGGGGTGCCCGGGATGAGACCCTCGATCGATCCGTCGGCGTCCATCAGGAAGATGAACCCCTTGCCGCCCACACCGCCCTCGTTGCAGTTGGCGCAGGTCTGCGTGGTTCCGACCTCGGCGCTCAGGCCGCCCGCGCCGCCGCGCGTGTCGACGATGGAACCGTTGAGGACGAGCCGGTCGCCCGAGATCAGGACGATCGAGCCGCCCGCGCCGCCGCCGCCCGCGCCGGTCGCCTGGTCCCAGCCCGCGAAGGCCTGGTTGA
>Ga0187894_10005143_pt1 | contig 13559 bp, 14 predicted proteins | sample GBC1701081metaG_FD_136650 | JGI IMG/M metagenome (GOLD analysis project Ga0187894, IMG submission 136650) | White microbial mat communities from a lava cave in the Kipuka Kanohina Cave System on the Island of Hawaii, USA - GBC170108-1 metaG ...
CGCCGTCGGCGAGGGTGAACCTGCCGTCGCGCTTTTTGGTCGCGCCCGTGAACGCGCCCGCTTCGTGCCCGAAAAATTCGCTCTCTATCAGGTGCGCGGGGATAGCCGCGCAGTTGACCTTTATGAGCGGCTTGTCGCTCCTCCCGCTCGATTTGTGTATCGTCCTCGCTATCACTTCCTTCCCCGTCCCGGTCTCGCCCAGTATGAGCACTGTGCTGCCGGTCCCGGCGACCTGCTTAACGTCCCGCATGACCTCCCGCATCGGGGCGCTCGTGCCTATGATATCGTCGAAGTTGCCGAGGTCCTTTATCTCCTCCTCGAGGTATTCCGCGGCGTCCATGAGCGAGCGTATGCGCTTCGACGCCTCGATGCGCTCGTTCACGTTCCTGAGTATGAGCGTGTAGAAGATTTTTTTGCCGGCTTCGTAAGTGGATATGGTCGCTTCCGCCGAGAACCTGCCTCCTGATTGAGTGACGGCTTCGAGGCCGTCCGGTATCCAGACGTACCTCCTCTCCTCGGGCTGCATGTGGAGATCCTTGATTATCCCGTTGAGCTTTACCCGGCTCTCCTTCGAGAGGAAGCGCGTGAAGTCGCTCCCGACGAGGCTCCCCGTGCCTATGCCGAATAGTTTTTCAGCGGCGGAGTTGACGAGATTGATCCTGAGGCCGCCGTCTAACTCTATGATCGAGTCCATCGCCGACTCGAAGAGGCTCGAGAGCTTCCCCTCGCGCTCCCTTATCGTGGACTCGGCGCGTATCCTCGAAAGCTCCGCCGCGGCCTTGGCGGCGAATATGTTGAATACGCCTATGAGATTGTCGTCCACGGGGATGGGACGGGTATCGAGCACCGAGAGATAGCCGAGCGTGACGCCGTCCTTGTCCTTCAGCGGCGCGCCCATGAAGCTCACGGCTTTATAAGATTTGAGCGTGTCGCTATCGGGGTAGATGTCCATTACGTTGTCGGGGTGGTGGACGAGCTTGTCGGCGAGTATCACTTCCTCGCATACGCTGCCCGTGAAGTCGTACTCGTAGTCCTCTAACCACTCCCCCTGCATCAGAAACGCGAGCGCGCGGAGGGTTTTCTTCTCCTTGTTGAGCACAGTGCACCAGGCGCCTTCCGTACCGAGCGCTTTGCTAAGACCTTCCACGATGCAGTTGAAGAACCTTTCGCCCGTCGCGGACGCAGTGCATTCCATGAGGTTCCGCAGCACGGAATCCTTGTCTATCTCACGCATGCTGACGTGACAAGGTTCGGTTATATTGCCTATTGGCGGTTCCTGCGGTCTCATGCCGTGTTGCCCCTTGAGGACCGGCAAGCTGTATGCAATAAGAGCCGGTCAACGATAAAAGTCTAACACAAATGATAGTCGGAAATAAAGGGGGGGAGGGAGGATGCGATTGCTTTGCAACCTTGCAATAATAACCAACAATGTAGGAGCGGCTTCCAGCCGCGATTCCTTTAATTCCCTTCTTAGAAAAAGAACGAATGCGAGCAACAGTTCTGAGTAACAATTCTGAGCAAGCGAAGAATTGGCCTCTAATGGCCGAATGCACGAAACCGATTAGCACTTCGCACCATTATTCCTGAAGCCAAAATTGCAAGAACTGGTCGCTTCCGGCTGATTGCAACAAAGCAACTGTATTCACTATACGGCACAATGATACAAATCCAAGCATTCGGACGCCCTTACTTAAACAGCACTGAAGGAAATTAGTGTCGGGCTTTATGTTACTTAAGTCCAAATGGTCAGGGAGGATTTGTCTTTCATGTTGTCATTCCCGAGTAACGGTTCTGTGCGTGCGTAAGAACCGGTCGCCCTCCGCTGATTGCATATACGCTCCATTATCCGGCATCGTAGCAGCACAATCCAAAATAAATCGGGAATCCAGGCTTTTAATTTAAATAGATCGCGGCTGGAAGCCGCTCCTACAATTTTGAAATTCTGACCCTTCGACAGGCTCAGGACAGGCTCTTGCTCAGAACGAACGGTTTTGGCTTCGCTGCTGGTTTGAGTGGAACAGGCTCGGTAGAATCGTAGAATCACACAATGTGTGTGCGTGTGTGCAGAACTCTGTGAATCTGGTACAATTCACACCGGAAGAGATTAACCCCGCAATGAAAGACATCACGAGCAGAGAGGACATAGAGCTTCTCATAGGAAGGTTCTACGAGCGCATGGTAGACGACCCGATCATCGGGTTCTTCTTCACCTATTACGCGAAGATCGACCTCAAGAGCCACCTTCCGGTGATAAGCGATTTCTGGGAGACGGTGCTCTTCCAGAAGCCCGTCTACGAAGGCGGCGCGCAGGCGATGAACGTGCACCTCGACCTCAATAAAAAAGTCCGGTTCAAGAACCAGCACTTCACGAGGTGGCTCTTCCTCTTCCACCGGACTGTGGACGAGCTCTTCCGGGGCCCGACCGCGCTCAAGGCGAAAGAGCGCTCCGCATCGATCGCCGAGCTCATGAAGAAGCGGATGGGCGTCCTGCCCGACTGCTGAGCGGACGGCGGGCCGCCGCGGACAATCGAAATTACCGCGATTGCTGGATTTGCTGAGGAGATTCGTAAGGACCGTAAAACACACACAGTGCGTGTCCGCCATTCCTGACCATTCAACGATCTCCATGTCTTTACATTGCTCCGCCTGCGGCTGTATATTTTGAAAATAAAATACAGATAAGGAGAAGCGAACAATGGCAAGGATTCCTGTAATAACCGTACTGTTTCTTATAACTGTCGTATCGGTCGCCGCTGCCCAGACCGGAAAAGGGTTTGTCTGCGATCAGGGCTACGCACTCTGCACTTCAGCCCCGTGCATACCGGACCCCCGAAACCCCGACAAGAAAGCGGTCTGCTCCTGCGATGCCATGGAGGGGAAGAGCTTCGGAATGAAGGATTGCTCACAGAGGAAGCCGTCTACCGACGCAAACGGCGTTACGAAAGTTACGTCGACTTATTCTTTCGCCCAGGCTCCCACGAACCCCATACTCGTGTGCCCTGCGGGGAAGCCCTGGACGAACTGTCTCGACAGTCCCTGCATTGTAGACCCGATGGACCCGCTCCGTGCGATCTGCACGTGCGACATAGTGCGCACGGACGCTTTCGTCACGTACGGAGGGGCGTGCAATACGCTCACTTGCGATACGGCTTACTGGTCGGGCGCTACTTTCGGCATGATAGACAGCGGGACCGCCGTGCTCTTAAAAGAAATGGGTATAGAAAAGTCGCCTCTGACGTACTGCCCCGGGATGGAGCCGAAATAAACGATCTGGCGCCGCTTCGGTTTTGGATTTTTCGGGCATGTGCTGTATAAATTAAGAAAACACAGTTACGAATAGGAGGCGCAAGATGGTGAGAGCTGTTTATACAGCCGTGTTGCTGTTCGCCGTTTCTGCAGCAGTCTATGCATCAGAGCAGGGTGAGGACAGTGTGAAGGGCATAGTATGCGAGGGGCTCTACGCACTCTGCACTTCCGCTCCGTGCATCCCAGACCCCACTGACCCCGAGAAGAAAGCTGTCTGCTCCTGCGAGGTCGCTGACGGGAAAAGCTTCGGCATGAAGACCTGCCCGGAGAGGAAGGCTTCTACGGACGCGAACGGCGTTACGAAGGTCACATCGACTTTTTCGTTCGCTCAGGCTCCCACGAAACCCGTGCTCGTGTGCCCTTCGGGCAAACCCTGGACCGACTGTCTCGACAGTCCCTGCATAGTTGATCCCAGGGACCCGCTCCATGCGGTATGTACCTGCGGCATCGAGCGCAGCGGCGCTTTCGTCACTCTGGGAGGGGACTGTAACACCATAACCTGCGATACGGGTTACTGGTCGGGTGCGACCCCGGATACGAACCAAGCCGTGAGCGAACAGCTCATGAAAGAATTCGGTATCGATACGTCCCCCATGACGTTATGCCCCGGAATGGAGCCGAAATAGCGCGCCTGGCGGCGGGCCGCCGCGGACATGCGGGTCTGCAGTGATTTCTGAGGAATGAGTTTAAAAGCGAGATGCTGAAACGATCCTGAAATTTTGTATTTGTACAGGAATGGCCGAAAAACATTTACGTCTTTGCAATCGGCATGGGGCGTCCAATTCCTTACTTGCTCGGAATTGTAGCTCAGGACATGGTTCAACATGACGGATTAAAAGAGATCGCGGCTGGAAGCCGCTCCTACGTTACAGATACCTCATCCACTGTAGGAGCGCCATCCTGGCGCGATTATTGAATCGAAAGGGTCGGATTCCTGATAAAAGTATGCGGGAATGGTATGCTTCGATCCTTCGATAAACTCATCAAGAACAGGAGCTGGCTTGTTGCGGAGTGTTAATCATTCCCGGGCCCGGACGTCCTGAAAATCCCGCGCACTTTTAAAAACACGTAAGCCAGCGCCGTCCCTCCGGCGAGGCCGTCGATAAACCCCCACGCGGCCCAGGCAAACGCGCCCGCGAAATCATTCGGGAAATAGAGGTAGGAGTCCCTGAGCGGCGAGACGACCCCGTTCACGCCCGCTTGCGACAGCAGATAGAAAGCCGTCCACACGGGCCGCACCGTGAAATCGAAAGACACGATCGCGAGACCGTACGCCTTGCTCGCGAGCGCGAGAAGACCCGATGCGATACCGAGCGCGATTCCGGCGGCAATGCCGAACGAGACCGCCTTGCTTAACGCGCTTCCGCTCTTGCCGCGTGTTATAGCGTTATATACGAGAGCTATGATGATTCCGCTTACGAAGCCGTCCGCGAACGACAGCGCCGCGCACGCCGTTACGTGGAGAGGCGTCACGGGGAGCCCCGTGTCGGCGTATATCGCGAAGCCGCTCACTGCGTCCCCGAACCCGAGCGCGTCAGCCGCGAGGAGGAGCGCGCCCGAGAGAATTCTGAAATCGAGCTCCACCCACGCGAGCCTGTAGCCAATTATTTCGGACGCAGCGATCAGTATGAGCGAAACGAGCGCCCATAGAGCGCCCGCGTATATTCCGAACCGTAACAGCTTCATTTTTTCTCCATTCTTACACTACATACGGCGGGAGGAGATGGCAAACGGGCGCGACTCGACAGGGAATATTTTTCTATGCGATTGCATTAATCCGCAAAGAGAAGTTTAATTACTAATGTCTCTCGTGACCGGCGGCTGGAATCGGCGATATATCAACGGAGGACGGATAAATAGAAATCAACTGGATCAAGACTTCGCTTGAAAGGCGCGAGCAGGTCGTGACCTACGGTCTTAACAATCAGGACGGCATAATCGAGGACCACAAGATGTGCACGTATTTTATGACGCTATGCGAGATGGGCTCCGACCCCTCGACTTGCGCCGACAGGGCCATCGGGTGCGGTTCCGCCGACAGTCCTTGATGGGGGGTTGATGTCTGCTCCCGCTGCTGGGTCGTGATCTTCTCACTTTATTGTCACGCTGAACTTGTTTCAGCATCTCGTATTTGTTTTTATAACATTTTGTAAGGAAGTATCACCCCCACCCGAACCAGAATTGAGTCAGGCAACGTTGAGTCTGGAGTTGATTGACTGCATCAGCTTCGTTGAATATCCGACCTGTTCTTGTGCACGCTCAGAACCGTCCCTCAAGGGGGAGGGAAATTAAGGTGCGAAAGTAAAACCAATTTCTTAAGTCCGCAGCTTAAATTCCGGCCGGAATGCCTATAAAATAAACCGTTATGTCCAGAATATAGGCAATTTTACGGTTTCTTCACAATTCTTTTGCAACTGCTAATAGTTCTAAAGGCTTGAAATCCAATTAAATTCCACTAAATCCCCTTTGTTTACGGTATTGGCACGAATATTGCCATATATTTATACGTGCGTATTCGTGTTAAAATATACGCAAATGCGTACAGAAAATAGGAGCGTTAACGGGTTTAAAGGGGAAACGGGTCGGAAAGCATCTAAAAACTCTATGGAGGAGGAAAGACGATGGATAACGACAGCGCGGCAAACTCGATAAAGGCGGCATTCAATCTCGGAGTGTGGATGAGACAGAACGATCCCGGAAAGGACGTATTCGAAGCCGGGCGCTCGCTCAGGGAAACGATTTACCTGAACCTCCGTCAGCCGGAGGAAGGTCAGCACCCCGGGGACGTGGTCGAGGCGAACGTGAGATACCTCACTGACATAGCGCTCCTCGCTTTCATCATGTCGGGCATATGCGCCTACGACCCCGATATAAAGGACAGGATTCCGCAGCTCATAGAAAAGAAGCTCGTAAGCGGGAGCTTCATCGACGAGCCCGGGGATTACGACGGTAAGGTCGCCGGGAAAGAGGACGGGGAATATGACGCGAGGCCCAAAGCGGTGGGCATGAACTGACTCATGACGAATATTATCTCATTTCTTCATACCTCCTTATGTAGCCGGAGACGGGAATATACGGGTGTTCCCGTCTCCGGGTGTTTTACGCGGCCTCTGGCGGCGGTTAACAGCGAAAACAAAGAAGCGACCAGATCAAACCTTTAGCCTATCCCCGGGCCATCCCCCCTGTCTCTCTTGGCCCGGGGAATTTTAAAAACGCGGCGGAGGGCGGGATAAAACGTACGGGGAAGAAAAATTAAATGTTAGAATAGAGGCATGGTCATGTATTACAAGGACTACGACACCGAGGGGTTTTTCGACGAGTACTTCCACGCGGACGGGAGCCCGAGGGACGGCGCGTCCATACTTCTGAAGAGGCTCGAACAGCTCCCGGGCGGAGAGCTGCTCAGGCGGCAGAAGGCGACGGAGGCTAGGCTTTTCCAGATGGGGGTGACGTTCACGGTCTACGGAGAGGAGGAGGGGACCGAGAGGATATTCCCGTTCGACATAATCCCGAGGGTCATAGAGGCCCGCGAGTGGGAGGCGCTCGAAAGGGGGCTCAAGCAAAGGATTTATGCGCTTAACCTCTTCATAGACGACATATACAACGATAAAAAAATACTGAAAGACCGCATTTTTCCCGAAGAGCTTTTAAAAACGAGCAAGTGTTACAGGCCCCAGTGCGAGGGGTTCAGACCGCCCCGCGGCATATGGTGCCACATTTCGGGGACGGACCTCGTGAGGGGAGGGGACGGTGTATATTACGTGCTCGAGGACAACCTCAGATGCCCCTCGGGCGTCTCTTACGTACTCGAGAATAGAGAAGTGCTTAAGCGCACGTTCCCGAAGATTTTCGAGGACTTGAAGATAAGGCCCGTCGACGACTACCCCTACAGGCTCCGGGAGATGCTCCAGTACATGTCGCCCGACGGCGTGCATTCGCCGACCGTCGTGCTGCTCACCCCCGGAATATACAACTCCGCATATTTCGAGCACTCGTACCTCGCCCAGCAGATGGGCATAGAGCTCGTGGAAGGCGGGGACCTCGCCGTTACGGACGGGTACGTCTACATGAAAACGACGAAGGGGCTCCAGAAGGTGGACGTAATTTACAGGCGAATAGACGACGACTTCATCGACCCGCTCGCTTTCAGGGAGGACTCGCTCCTGGGCGTGCCGGGGATAATGGACGTATACAAGTCCGGGCACGTGGCGCTCGTGAACGCCATAGGGACGGGGATAGCGGACGACAAGATAATCTACGCTTACGTGCCGGAGATAATAAAGTACTACACCGGGGAGGAGCCGATACTGCCCAACGTGCCCACGTACGTGTGCTGGGAGGAGCTCGACAGGAAGTACGTGCTCGAGAACCTGGAAACCCTCGTCGTGAAGCCGGCCAACGAATCGGGCGGGTACGGGATAATGATAGGGCCCAAGGCGAGCGCGCGCGTCAGGGAGGAGTTCCGGGGGAAGATAATGGAGGACCCGCGTAACTATATCGCGCAGCCGACGGTCTCTCTCTCGAGGGTCCCGATTCTCGCGGGCGAGCGGTTCGAGGGTAGGCACGTGGACTTCAGGCCGTACACGCTTTACGGTGAGGACATATACGTGATGCCGGGGGGGCTCACGAGGGTCGCGCTCAAGAAAGGTTCGCTCGTGGTAAACTCGTCTCAGGGGGGCGGGAGCAAGGACACGTGGGTGCTCAGGGATCTATCCTGAGCCCGCGCCGATCCCCTTACTCCCGTAAAAAACAAGATATTGGTAATCGAGGATATCATTGCATATGGAGTGATACGCAGCACGGAATCTCAAATAAAAAAAGAGATCGCCACGGCTACTGCCGTAGGCTCGCGATAACGGAAAAAGAGTTGTCATTCCCGACACCGATCGGGAATCCATTCTTTTTATCGCGGCTGGAAGCCGCTCCTACAGAGTTTATGACCCGGTCTCGTAGGAGCGCCATCCTGGCGCGATCTATTCTTTATATGTCATTGCGAGGAGCGACTCGTCCGGCGCAGCCTTTGGCGAAGCCGGAAGCGACGCGGCAATCTCATCGGTATCAGTGAGAAATCTAGCTCTTTATTGAGGGGATATGCTTAGCAGGGTAGCGAATTCCATATACTGGATGTCGAGATACATGGAGCGCGCCGAGAACGTGGCGAGGTTCATCGAGGTGAACCTCCACCTGATGCTCGACATGCAGACGCAGGAAGGGCAGTGGGAGGCGCTCGTAAGCACCACCGGCGACCTCGAGATATTCAGGGAGCGCTGCGGCGAGGAGGCGACCCGGGAGACCGTGCTCGACTTCCTCACGTTCGACAGGGAGAACCCGAACTCCATACTCTCGACGCTCACGAAGGTCAGGGAGAACGCGCGCTCGATAAGGGAAATAATATCGTCCGAGATGTGGGAGCAGATAAACAAGTTCTATTACTTCGTCAGGGACTCCGCCCTGAGCGGCGTGGCGGCGGAGACCCCGCAGGACTTCTATCAGAGGGTCAAGACGGAGAGCCACCTCTACGCGGGCATAGCCGACTCGACCATGAACAGGGGCGAGGACTGGCACTTCGCGCGCCTGGGGAGGCTGCTCGAGAGGGCCGACAAGACGTCCCGTATCATAGACGTGAAATACTTCATACTCCTTCCGAAGCCCGAGTACGTGGGCACGCCGATAGACAACATACAGTGGGCGGCGCTCCTGAAATCGGCGAGCGCGCTCGACATGTACAGGAGGAAGTACGAGCAGATAACGCCCGAATCCGTGGTGCAGTTCCTGCTTCTGGACAGGCACTTCCCGCGCGCGATACTCTACTGCGTGCTGATGGCCGAGGCTTCGCTGCATTCCATAACGGGCACGCCCGCGGGCATGTTCCGGAACGAGGCCGAGAGGCGCATGGGCAGGCTCCACGCGGAGCTTACCTACGCGAGGATAGACGATATAATAAAGAGAGGGCTCCACGAGTACCTGGACAATTTCCAGACCGAGCTCAACAGCGTCGGGGACTCGATAAAAGATACGTTCTTCGCGCTGAGCCCTGCGGCAGCGCCGCATGCGTTCGGAGGTATGGAGGAGTGACTTTCTGCGTAGGCATGAAGGTGAGAAAGGGGCTCGTGGGGATTGCGGATACGCTCGTGACGACGGGCACCGAGAGCATTATGGCGAGGAAGGTGACGATACATCAATACGGCAGGCACTCGCTCTTCCTCATGACCTCGGGGCTCCGCTCGGTGAGGGACAAGGCGCTCACGTATTTCAACGAGGTGCTCGAGCAGGACGACAACAAGTTCGACAAGCTCTACATGGCGGTGAACGCGTTCGCCGCGCAGGTGAGGCGTGTCGCGGACGAGGACCGGAAGGCGCTCGAGGAGGCGGGGCTCCATTTCGACCTCTTCTCCATCATCGGCGGCCAGCTCGGGAAAGACACCGAGCATAAGCTCTACATGCTCTACCCGCAGGGGAACTGGGTCGAGGTGGGGCAGGGGACCCCTTATTACCTGATAGGGGAGTCGAGCTACGGGAAGCCCATAATAGACAGGGCGCTCGCGTACGACCTCAACATGGAAACGGCGCTCAAGATCGGGTACCTCGCGTTCGACGCGACCCGGACGAGCGCCGTGGACGTCGACTTCCCGATAGACGTCGTGCTGTACAAGGCCGACACGTACGACATAGTGGAGCACAGGTACGAGAGGGCCGAGCTGATACGCATATCCGAATGGTGGCAGAAAACGATAAGAGAAGCGATAAGGGAGCTCCCCCACGACTGGGTGGAGGCGGCTTTCTCGAAGCTGGGAGACGGTGTGAAATGACATATGAAGGGAGTACCGCGATGAATATCAAGATCAAACACACGACGAGATATAAATACACGGAGAGCGTGTTCCTCGACCCGCAGACTATAAGGCTCAGGCCCAAGAGCGACGGGTCGCAGAGGCTCGTAAGCTTCGAGATCGACATAGACCCCGTTCCCGACGGCATCGTAGACATAGTGGACGTCGCAGGGAACGACAGCACGTGCGTGTGGTTCTCGGGGAATCACGACCACCTGACTATCACGACGCGCTCCGAGGTCGAGACTTTCAGGGTGAACCCGTTCGATTACGTAATCACGGAGCCTTCGGTGACGAAGCTCCCCGTGTTCTACCCGAAATACTACGTCCCGTCGCTGAGGCCCTATTTCACGCGCAACACCGAGCCCGAGGGGCAGGTGGACAAGTTCGTTTCCGACGTGATGGACGAGTCGGGCGTCGAGACGATGACGTTCCTCAACGTGCTGAATTCCCGCATATACGATGGCTTCGAGCAGTTAGTCAGGCACGAGGGGCCGCCTTACCCGGCCGAGATAACGCTCGGGACGGGCAGGGGGTCGTGCAGGGACCTCACCGTGCTCTTCATGGAGGCCTGCAGGGCGGTGGGCATCGCGGCCAGGTTCGTGAGCGGGTACAGGGAGCACGAGATGATAACCGAGGAGAGGCAGCTCCACGCGTGGGCCGAGGTGTACATACCGGGCGGCGGGTGGAGGGGCTACGACCCGTCGGAAGGGCTCGCGACCGCGGACCAGCACGTCACGGTGTCGGCAGGGGTCATACCGGAAGAAGCGGCCCCGCTCACGGGCACGTACAGGGGCTCGGGCGCGCGCTCGATCATCGACTACGAGATAGACATCACGAGTCAATAATGATTGTATTTGAATGAGACAGGCATTAGAATTTTGCAAAGGGGGCGAGGGGATGACGGTGGCGGAAGAATTCCCCCCCTAAAGGAGCGAAAGACAATGCCTGATTCGAGCAATCTGAAAAAAACTTTTCTTACCGTCATACTGATTCTATCCCTCGGCACGGCGTTTGCGATAGCGGACGACGACGGCGACGTGGAGGAGATCCCGCTCGCGCCTAACGACCCTGACATTACGGACGTCTGCACGCTGTCCGACTGCAACCCCGCGAAGCCCTGCGCCGACCCCGGCGAGAACTGCTACACGCTGAACGGCGTCTTCTACTGCTGCACCGAGGCCCCCGACCCGGGGATGGAGGCGGTAGGGGATTGATACACAATTCGACCCTTCGACGAGCTCCAGGCTTCGCCAAGGCTACGCCCGGCAGGCAGGGCGAACGGGTATTGTATCGCGGCTGGAAGCCGCTCCTACGGGGTTGGTGGTCTATTCTGTAGGAGCACCATTCCTTCGACCTTTCTCAGGACAGGCCTGGTGCGATATATTCAAATTAAAAGACTGGATTCCCGATCGGTGTCGGGAATGACAGGAATATTAAGGTACACCCCCATCCATGCCTTCCCCCCTCAAGGGGGAAGGAAATTAAGGTAGGCTACGGTTGTTGGCCGGGCAGAGGAGCCACATGAGAACCGTATACGAGCGCAGGTTCTGCGGCGGATAGCATCCGCAGGCAAACGAGCGTAAAGAAAGTTCACGGGTAACCCCCGTCATCGGAGGGATTGGAAGCACTCGAATATGGGCACACATTGTGTGTTAGTGTTTGGTGACGTCGCCAGCGGCGGAGGGGGGCTCGGCGGAGGGCCCGGTGCGGACTATTTCCACCTCGCCGCTCTCGTGGCTGCGGAGCTCGTACCCGCCCTCGAAAAAGCGCCCGGCGAACTGCCGGATCTCCCCTTCCGAGCACTCGATCGATATCTTGGTTATCGTCTCATTATCCAATATTGCCAAGGGCTTAAGCGTGAACGGGTTCATCTTTCCGGGGAAGAATTTCGAGATGTACGAGCTCAGCTTCGTCGAGTACTCAATGAGCTCTTCGCGGGGTATGGAGAGTATAAAAAAATATTTTTTTTCGGCCATGCAAATTGCCCCTTCCATATTCATTATACACGGTATAATAATATCCTGTCCGATATGACTTCCCGTGAAAAGATAGAAAGAGTATGGGCGAAGGAGCAGGAGAAATGGGGGCTCGAAGACTGGAAACTGGTCTTCTCGAACCAGAGGCGTCACCTGGGCTACTGCAAGCCCCGGAGGAGGATAATCTCGCTCTCGCTCGCGTTCATGCACGCGAACCCTTACCCCGTGATGAAGGACACGCTGCTGCACGAGATCGCGCACGCGATTCACTACATCGAAACGGGGAAGTCGAACCACGACAACGGGTGGAGAGAGGTCGCGCGCAGGGTAGGGTGCAGGCCCGAGAGGTGCGCCCCTGTGGACGGGCTCGTCATGCCGAGGGGGAAGTACGTGGGCGTGTGCCCCGTGTGCAGGAAGGCCGTGCATTTTTACAGGAAGGTGAGGAGGAGTTATTCCTGTAACGACTGCACGAACGGCTACGACTCGAAATACAAGCTCAAGATGATGACCACGGACAAGTACGAGATGAACGGCGGGAGGCTCCGCACCCCGATCGTTTACAAGAAGGCGCGTTCGAAGTAATCGTCCTTTTTCTGTCATCGCGAGGCTGTCTTATAGCCGTGGCGATCTCGCTTTTTTCATGAGATTGCCGCGGTCGCTGTATTCATCCGGCATGGCGCATAGATAACTTTCTTCAATGCAATCAGCCAGCAGCGACCGGTTCTTACGCTTGCTCAGAACCGTTCCTCGCAATGACAGGAAAAGGAATGCGTCTTTCCCGATTACTCGTCTGGGCGGTGGACGTGTTCAAGCCCGCCAGTTAAGAAGCTCGATGATGTTTCCCTCGGGGTCGGTCATGTAGACAAACATGACGGTGCCGAGCCCTTCGATCTCCTTTTCAGAGATTTTCCCTAGCTCTCCGCCCCCGTTATCTAAAACGAGCTTGCGGAGCCCGGCGAGCTCTTCCGGACTCTCGACTTCGAAGGCGAGGTGTCTCAATCCGGGATGGTCCGCGGCGGGAGGGGTGTCTTCAAGGACCGTGTCTGCGTACTCGATTATTTCGAGCTGGGTGCCGTCAACGCCCTCGCCGGGCAGGCGTAGATGTACCCTTTTTATCTCCGCCCCCGGGACGCCCGTGCCCTTCCCGAGCCAATCGCCGGAGAATCCCCTCCCCGGGCGCGACACGACGAAGCCGAGCGCCTTTTCGTAGAACCGTCTCAGCCTCGTCAGGTCCCTTGCCGTGATGCTTACGTGCGCGAGCCGTATTTTCATATACCGGATAGTAAGGATATATGAAGGACAGGAGGAGGCAAGGGGGGCGTCTATCCCCCCGTACCCGGTACATCTTGCAATGCCGTGCGTAAGTCCTTAGAATTACTGGACGCCGATGTATGAAAAGCTGAAGCACAGAATCCACGGCATAATGGACCCCGACGAAACGAGC
>Ga0187894_10005144_pt1 | contig 13558 bp, 13 predicted proteins | sample GBC1701081metaG_FD_136650 | JGI IMG/M metagenome (GOLD analysis project Ga0187894, IMG submission 136650) | White microbial mat communities from a lava cave in the Kipuka Kanohina Cave System on the Island of Hawaii, USA - GBC170108-1 metaG ...
AGAACTTAAGAAAGATAATAGCGTGAACAAACAGATGAAATCGATTTGGCGTAAATGTGAAACTATAGTTAAACAGCTTGGAAGAGTAAAACAAGATACAAAGTATGATCTAGATAAGGATTTAACCTAGACATGTGCCGACTGGGATTTCCAGCCACTTCGTGGCTGTCCCTCGAGCCGCTTTGCGTCTCAAGGCGAACCCAAGGATTCGAATCCTGTAAAAACGCAATGCGCCGACGGGGATTCGAACCCCGGCAGTCAGCTTGGAAGGCTGATGTACTACCGCTATACTATCGGCGCGATAACAGAAAACGCTGAATTGGGGTTTAAAAAGATATCGTCACTTAAGGGCGGATTTAAGGTTATCAATAAACCTCTCAAAATCATCCTCTTTAACAGAACAGCCAACAGCTTGGTCATGACCACCGCCATAGCCCTGCACTCCAACAAGCGCCTTTTCAAGCGCAACTTTAACATTAACATTCTTTGGAGCTCTAATAGAACAGCGAACCTCGCCGCCACGCTTCCTGCCCATAACAACAACCTTGTCTTTCAAACGATACAAAAGCTCATTCGCAACATCCTTAGTCAAACTCAAAGTATCGTCAGAATAAGTAAACACGAAAAGCTTGTCCTTTTTCACTTTCTTTAAAGCGGAATTCAAAAGAGCATCATAAGACTCATTAATCTCCAAATACTTCTTCCACAAAAGCTTACCCTTAGGACTTGTTTGCTCCAAAATCTCATACGGGTCATCAATTCTTGTCAAAACTTTAATTGACGCGATAACATCCTTCATAGAACCCTTCAAATTAAAAGAAAAAACTTTGACAAGCGTTCCAACCTTTGAATTAAACAAAGCTTCCTCAACAGTTGTGCACTCTTTTGGCAAGAGCTCAGGATATGCCTCTTGAAACGCCGCCGCAAACTCAGGCAAATACCAATCACCAACAGAACCGACAGTCGCAATCCACAAATCTGAAGGACGCATCTCGCCCGTCACCTGCCAAACAAGAGCGGGCGTTGGAACATTAACACCGCGCTTTCTTGGATTAAAATATTTCACCCTATCACGAATCAAAACATCATGATGGTCAACCCAAACAATCGGAACCTTAATCTCATCAATAAACTCTTGATCCACCATCGCGACATCAAGAACAAAAACTTTATCCGGCTCATACTCAAACACTTTTCTAGCATAAGGCTCAACAGTAATTTTCGGATACGCCTTAATCGGAAAACCCCTGCCTTCACCTAACGCCCTATAACAAAGCAAAAAACTCGCAAGACCATCAGGGTCATCGTGAAAGAAAAACAAAGGCTTTTGACACTCTGTTAACTCGGACTTTAACTGCTCGACTTCTTTAGGCGTAAGCATACAAGGAATTAGTCCAATAGCCACTTTAAAAACATTACCAAACATTTATTAACAAAAAAATCGCGATAAAAACCCATGAGCGTATGCGAAAACTGCCACACATTCAAGGTATTTGGAGAAAAATGCCACTATCACTGGAATGACAAAAAGAAATGCTCTCAATTTCGAAAAAGCGCCGAAGATGAACCGCACTTTGAGGAGCTAATCCAAATTACATGATTATACGAAGCACAACATACAAAGAAAAAGAACGCATTCTGAACGCAGCGCTCCTTCGCGCAAAACCACTCCTTCAAAAAGAAGAATTTACCGGCTCAGGAGTTGCGCCATTCATCGGAAGAATAGGCTACCCGCACGTAAACGTCGGATTTTTATCACCGCAACAAACAGAAGAAAACGCGTGGAAACACGACGCGCCAAGACACTGGGCAAACACAAACCTAAGAATACCTGACGTTGTAAACTTTAGAACAGCGCTTGTTAACAGCAAATTTCAAACAAACGTCAAACACCCAGACAAATTTATTTCTTTAGCTCAAGAACTCGCACTATCATCAAAACCAGTAGACATAGACGTATCTCTCCAGAAAAAGCCCACACTTAGCTTAACACCCGATCAATACACGGCGCCAATGGGGCCTAACGCCAAACTAAAAAAAATAACACTCGCGAGCACACCAAAAATTTCAACCAGAGTTCAAAAATATTTTGACGACACAGACGCCCTCGCATCAGAGGCCCTAACAAAACTATATTCTCACGACATAGACGAAAACTCGCTTAGCAGAATGCTATCAGTTGGAGCGTTTGGAAAACAAAGAAAACTCGTCCCAACAAGATGGAGCATCACTGCAACTGATGACATACTTGCGAACAACAAACTAGAAAAAGTAAGAGATTTACCTATCAATTCTGATTTTTTGGCGTACTTTGGCGATTACCTTGGCAACTACTACCTTTTGCTATGCCTGCCCCGAGAATGGAGCTATGAACTATTCGAACTTTATGTTCAACCAAACAAACTAGAATTTAGCACAGATTACGAAGGACACTTCGGAAGAACAAACTACGCAGAACAATGCGCAGGAGGATACTACACTGTTCGACTTGCACTTGCAGAACACTTAGAAGAACTAAAAAAACAACACACAATAATCGCGATTCGATTCATCACAAACGAATACGTTTTGCCACTTGGAGTTTGGGTAACACGAGAAGCAACAAGAAAAGCCCTATCAAACAAACCAATAAAATTCTCAAGCAAAGAACTACTCCTCACATACGCAAAAAACATAGCAAAGAAAAAATTCGGAATAGAACTCGAACCGCTCCTTGAAAAAAGCAAATTAATAAAAGAAAAACAAGAAAAAATAAATAAATTCTTTACTTAGCGAGGTGCATGTCAACGACACGCGCCAATTCTTCCACATAAGCGGAAGGGCATAGGCGCTCATCAGCGTTAACCTTCACAATAAACTCGTTACGCAAGAAATACAATTCTCGGCTGTTAATAACAGGGTTTGGGAAGTTAAAATAACGCTCACCAATAGTGTCATACGCACCCGCCTTTAGAACCTGCAAACGTCTATCAAATTCCTTCGCTGCAGCTTCATCTGAAGCAGAACCAGTCAAAGCAATACCCGCAGTATAGCCAAGCTTTCCTGAACTCTTGATGTTAACATAACAGTTGTTAGTGCCAACTTTATACGTAACTTCCAAATCAGACATATTGGTCTGACACGCGCTTGCAAACTGTTCAGCAGTCAAAAGATTCTCACAACCTAGCTGAGTGTAAGGGTTAATCTGATACTCCACATTCTCAAGAGGAGCAAGAGGAGTTTTTTCCATGGCTTCTTCTGTTTTTTCGACAGGAGGAGTTGCAGGCTCTGCAGGAGATGTTACTTCTTCAGAAGTCTCAACTGTAGGCTCAATAGATGGAACCGCTGTATCTTTGTCAACAACGCTTGGCGCACAAGCAACCAAAAGCGCAAGTAAAACCAAAACTAACTTTTTCATACGACAAAAACCCAAGAATAAGTATATAAAGATTTAGCAAATCACACTAAAATATGAGCATAAAACACCTAATATCAGACATACAAAGCGCGCTAAAAATACTCCAAGAAGACGCCACAAAATCAAGCATAACGAGCTTTAAAAATCAAAAACAAGAAGGCGCAAAACTACTAATAACAGGAAGCACTAAAAAACTTCTCGAACTAACAAAAGGAAACCAAGAAGCGCACAACCTTTCTTTGCAACTATCAAACGCGTCATACACTGACATGCCAAAAATTCTTGACAAATTAGCAAACATTGTCGCTCAAGAACCTGACACGCCAAGAAGTCAAAACATAAAACTCCCACCACTTCCATTTGAAATCAAAGAAGAAGTCTTAACTGACTTAAACGAAGTTAACAAATGCCTCTCTAACGGATGCTACAGAAGCTCAGTAATACTTTGCGGAAGAATAATGGAAACAGCGCTTCACCGCAAGTACTTTGACGCGACAGGAAACGATTTACTCGAAAAAGCTCCGGGAACAGGCCTTGGAAACTTAATCGCGAAACTCGCCGAAAAAGGAATAGCTCTTGACCCAGGACTCACAAACCAAATTCATTTAATTAATCAAGTGAGAATATTTTCCGTTCACAAAAAACAAACACCATTCACACCAAGCAAAACACAAGCAGAGGCGATTTGTCTTTACACGATGGATATTTTGGATAAACTGTTCAAGAGCTCTTAATCCCAAAGAACCAACGCTTCTCTTGCGTTCCATGCCAGTTTTTCAAAAACCAGCTCTTAGAAACCTTATGCAAAGGACCATACCAAGGATCCATCAAAACAACGCCATTTTTGTTAAGACTCTTAATGACCGCATAATGACCAGTTTTTTCATTATCCAACCAATAACAAACAATAATCACAAAACCTGAATTGAAAACCGAACGAAGATCTTTCCACGAAGAATTGCGGCTCACTACGTAATTTAGCTTCAATTTCTCAGCGACACGAGGAAACGCATTATTTTGAGTTCCAGTTTCTTTAGTTGGCTTTAACATCTTAATCAATTTATCACGAGATGTCTTCTTTCCAGCCGCGTGCAAAACCATTCTCGCGCAAGCAACACCGCAAGTATAGCCAGTTCTTTGCTTAAAATATTTCATAAACCAAAGAAAGATAGTTTTCTTTAAGAACTTTACTTGAAAGTCTCAATATCTGACAAGAAACGCTCTAAAGTTTTGATAACAACTTCAGGCTGAGTCTTTAGAATTTCCGCAGTCTTTGCCAAAATATCCGACTTAGTTTCTTCTTTAGACTTTAGAGTGAAATCAGTTAACGGCTGACCTTTTTGCTTCGCTTTTTTAGCTTTTTTCCAAAGCTCAAAGAGCTCAAGCGAACGAGCAGGAATTTGCCTCACGTTGCACTTCAAAATAACTGCCGCTTTATCCAAAACATCCTTCTCTTGCTTTTCCAAAACTTTCGCAGCCTCACCTGACGCAAAAACAATACGCACTATGCCATCCTTGATTTTTTGCGCCTTAAGAATTTTTATTTTACCAGCTTCCATAGTATTATTCAAATGAGTTCCACCGCAAGCCTCAACATCAACACCAGGAATATTCACAATTCTCAAAAGCTTGCCAGGAGCGACACCACCCTGATAGATTAGTGTCCCGTAAGTTTTTTCAGCCTGCTCACGAGGCATAAAAGACAACTCAGTCTTAATTCCCTTCATAACAATTTTATTCGCCTCAGACTCAATTCGTTCAAGCTCCTCTTCAGTAGGAAGCTCATAATGAGTAAGGTCAATATGCGCCTTATCAACATCCTTTTTCGCGCCCGCTTGATTGCAGTGCTGACCTAAAACAATTCTTGCCGCAGCGTTAACGATATGCGTTGAAGTGTGATGCTGAGCTAATTGCAATCTTCTTTTGAAATCAATCTCTCCATCAACAACATCACCCGCTCCAAACTTCGCATCCTCACCAAGAACATGAACGATGTACGGACCTTGCTTAAACACATCAACAACTTTTGAGCCATTTATCTCGCCCCTGTCAGAGAGCTGACCTCCACTCGTCGGATAAAACACAGTCTCATCAAGAATAACATATTTTTTGTCAACAATCTCCAAGACCTTCGCCTTGAATTTTGACTTTTCATAATCATCAAAATAAATAGCCTTAGTAACTGGAATCGCGCCAATAGGCACCTTGTCCTCTCTTTGAGTTTGATGCTCCTGCTCTTTCTCCTCATGTCTTGCGGCAACAAGCGCGTAAAAATTATCAGGAACAACAATTTTTTTGCCAACTTTTTGCGCCTCATCTCTAATAAGTTCAGGAGCAATACCTTGACTATCGTATAAAGTAATTAAATCAGCAGTTGTCAAATTTTTCTCCATAAGCTTTGGAAGCATCTGAACAGTCTTTTGCCTTGTCGCCTCATACTTTTTCTTCTCAACATCCAAAATAGCAGTCACTTCATCCAAATTCTCAGAAACCTCAGGGAAAATCTCCTCCAAATAATCAGCGTGCCAACGGCAAATTTCTGGGAGCGACAAATTCCAATTATACTTTTCAATAAAACCAAGCGCTCGACGAAGTATGACTCTTAAATTATACATTCCGCCAACGTTCGACGGCAAACCGCCATCTGAAATCGCGAACAAAAGCGCCCTTGAATGCTCAGCAACAGCGTAAAGCGCCGCAAGAGGCAAAATTTTCTCCTTTAGCTGTTCAACAGAGAGTTTCATCTCTTTTGCGACAAACTTCCAAGCAGAATCCATATCCTCAACTTCGCCAGTGTTAAGATACGGGGACAGAGGAGTGAACTTTTTCATAAACGCGTCATCATATTTCACGCCAGTAATTTCTCTCATCTTTTTCATAATCGGCGGGAAACTGCACTCATAAACTGACGCCGCACCTTGAGTAAACCAAGCCGCTCGCTCCATACCTTCACCCATATCAAGAACTTTAATTTTCAAATCACGAAGACCATCTTTAGTTATTTCATACTGCATATACACCTGATTTGAAATTTCCAACCCACGAGAGAAAAATTCCATACAAGGACCGCAATTACCGCCGCCCGCCCAAACATCCTCATGAATCGTTAGCTCGTCAAAAGGCAAACCCAAACCCTCATGAAGCCAAGTTAAGTGGTCGCTAATGTATTTATCAGGATTGTAATCTTTTGGCGCGAAAAAACCGTGCTCACCCATCATAACAAAAGCGACATGATGCCCAGTAATTCCAACATTATCAATATCAGGAAACCTCAGGCACATTTGAGGAATAACAAGCGGATTTGCAGGCGGAGAGACCTCACCTGAAACTACAAAAGGCTGAAAAGCCGCGATTGACGCAATAGTAAAATCAGTAGTCGGATTCCATCTCGCAATAACAGGATACCTCGCAACAGGCGTATAACCGAGCTTTTGATGAATCCTTGCGAACTCCTTCCAAACTTCTATGTAATCAAGCTGTCTTTTCGCCGGAGAATTGCCAATAAAACGGAAACCACCGCTGCAGGCAGGGTCACCGCACACTTTAGAAGGCTTTGTAGTCCAGAAAAATCGAGAACACTTCTCACACTGATGGCGGGCGAAACCCTTGCTCTTCAGCGTTTTAACAGGGAAAAATACCTCAGGATTCTTGCTAGCATCAGCGCGAATCTGCTCTTTAATCTCCTTATCAGACGCCATAATGCGTAATTAGAAAGTAGACGTTATAAAAAGATTGTGTTAGAGCGCCTTTGAGTTGTTTTTATCATATTCGCTTAAAATCGCATAATATAGAAGCGGAATAGGTTTTTCATATTTATCATCGTTCTCAATTCTCCAACTGTTCCAAAACTTTTCCTGTTTGCTTTTCCATTCTGAGATAGACATGTATGAAATAAATGAAATGTCAATCTTTCTGCAATTACTTGGTAAAATTATTTTAATACTTTCAGGCGTGATAGGTCCATTATAACTGCTACCCCAGTAAGCCTTCACGTTATTCAGTTCAGATTCTAATTCATTTGAAAGCTTCCAGCTTAAATCTAAATAGCTACGCTCTTTAACAAAATCGTAGCAAACAACAGCTAAATCAATATCTCTTGCCACAGAAGGGTCTGAACGCCTTAAAATCCCTCCAACACCCGCAATCATGAATATTGGAACTTGCTTATTGTAAAGAAATCGAGTTGAGACCCCAACAATCTGTTTCACAGTTTTTCTTTCTATTTGGGTTAATCGTGAATAAAACAACGTTGGTGTTTTTTCAAGAGAAGCCATAAAGAAGAATAAAAATAAAAGGGGGGAAGAAAAAAAATTACTCTTCCGCGCGCATGCGGGAAAAGCCGATTACCAAACCAACGATTACTAGCAACGCGAGAAGGACCAAAAGGACAATCTCAAGCGCCGCACGAACCTTGCTAGGTGAACTTGGCTGAGCTGTTGCTTCAGTCATGGTTGAGTTGTTCTCAATCACGATAACTGGAGCCGCAACTTCGCAAGCGTCATTTTCAAGTACATTAACGGTCATTGTCTTCTCAGAGAAGTCACGGCCGTTGTTGTACTCGGCTTTCACGTGAAGCTCGTATTGACCGGCTTCAGCGCATTTTGGCAATCTTAGGAACATTTCCTCAGTTTGCTCAGTTTCATCAGCTTCAATCTCTTCGATATATGCTGTGCCTGAAACGCCAAGCTGTGGAATAGTTACTGTTACTTTAACGTCATCTTGGTCTTTTTGACCGAAGTTCTCCAAACGAACTGTCGCCAAAACCGCCTGACCCGCTTCAACTGTGCTGCCAGGGCTCAAGATAACATCATCAACACGAACATCGTGACGTTCTGAGTTGATACTCAAGTCGTATCTGTATAAACGTTCGTTACCGAATCTGTCAGCAACGAAAACACGAAGCTTGTAGTCATCAACAGGAAGATCGTTTGGAAGGCTCAAAGTGAGCTTTTTCACATACGTAACATCCTTGCTGAAATCGAAAGGACCTGCACGAGCTGAGATGTCTGACACGTCGCTAAACTCATATCCTGAGATAAAAGCGCGAACTTCAACATCATCAACATCAGAGCTTGAGATCATTTCAAGTTTGAGTGTGAATTTTTCGTCTCTGTTTACATCCAAGACATTTTTACCGCCTGGATATATATCGGTGTTATCTATTTCTGCTTTTACTATTTGCACAGGAACTGTAGAGTCCTGCGCTGCGGCTGTTGCGACCATTGCTAGTACAAGCAACATACCGACAAACAACGTTTTCAATGCTTTCATTTCTTATTTCCCCCCAAAAGTGGTTTGTTACTACTCAGGGAGTATGACCCCTATTTAAAGGTTACGCTCCTGTTAGCATTGGAGAGTAACAAAAGAATTATCGCCCAAAGATATTTAATACCCCTCAAAAGACACTTTTAATATGATAAGACAGCCCATCGTCGCAGTAATGGGTCACGTAGACCATGGAAAAACAAGCATTCTAGATACTATTCGAGGCACTGCAACTGCGGCTCGCGAAGCAGGAGGAATAACTCAAGCAATCGGCGCAAGCATTATTCCACTAGGCACCATAAAACAAGTTTGCGGACAACTTTTAGAACAACTAAAACTAAAAATCACAATCCCCGGATTATTATTCATTGACACACCCGGACACGCCGCGTTTACATCCTTACGAAAACGAGGAGGAAACCTCGCAGACATCGCAATTCTTGTCATCGACATCAACGAAGGACTAATGCCACAAACTAAAGAAAGCATAGAAATTCTAAAACAATACAAAACACCATTCATAATCGCCGCGAACAAAATCGACTTAATCAACGGATGGCGACAACAAGACAAAACAGTACTATCAGACATAAACAAACAAAGACCAGAAGTTCTTCGAGTAGTCGAAACAAAACTATACGAACTCGTATCACAAGTATACGAACTTGGAATACAAGCAGACAGATTCGACAGAGTATCAAATTACACCCAGCAAGCAGCAATAGTTCCGGTATCCGCCAAAACAGGAGAAGGAATACCAGAACTAATAATGATGCTAACTGCCCTCGCCCAAAAATATCTTGAAACCAATCTTAACATCGCAGAAGACGGACCTGCCAAAGGAACAATCCTTGAAGTCAAAGAACAAAAAGGACTTGGAACAGTAATCGACGCAATAATTTACGACGGAAGCCTCTCACAAGGAGACACGATAATCGTCGGAACACTTGATGAACCCGTAAAAACAAAAGTAAAAGCACTGCTTCTTCCAGAAGGCGCGTCAGAAATTCGCGAGAAAAAAACAAAATTCAAAACAGTCAAAAAAATAACCGCGGCAAGCGGAGTTAGAATCGTCGCGCCAGGAGCTGAAAACGCCGTCGCTGGAATGCCAATCTTATCAGGCGAAATCAAAGAAGCAAAATCTGAAATCGCAAACGAAGTTGGCGAAGTATTAATTCAAAACGGACTTGACGGAGTAATAATCAAAGCAGATTCCTTAGGCTCACTCGAGGCGTTAACATTACTTCTCAAAGAAAAACAAATCAGCATCAGAAAAAGCAGCATAGGACCAATAACAAAAAAAGACATATCAGACGCAGAAGCAATCGCGCAAAACGACCCGCTTCACGGAGCAATCTTAGGATTTAACATACCAAAACCAGACTTCACAACAAACGCCCACATAATTGTCAACGACATAATCTACCGACTAATAGAAGATTACGAAGCCTGGAAAATAAGCAAACAAAAACAAATGCAAGCAGGAGAGCTTGACTCTCTCGTAAAACCATGCAAAATAGAAGTTCTTCGAGGATACGTCTTCAGACAAAACAACCCAGCAATCTGCGGAGTCGAAGTTCTCGCAGGAACACTAAACGCGAACACACCACTAATTAACAACAAAGGAAAAGACGCAGGCAACATAAAAGGAATACAACTCGAACAAAAAAACGTCGAATCAGCTGAAAAAGGAAAACAAGTCGCAGCATCAATGCCGGGAGTCACCATAGGACGACAAATAATGGAAGGAGACATTCTATACAGCGCAATACCAGAATCACACTTCAGAATCTACAAAGAACACAAAGAACATTTAACTGACGATCAAAAAAACTTACTAAAAGAAATCGCAGACATTATGCGCCGCGACAACCCGATGTGGGGACTATGAAAGCTAACTACGAAATACTAAACAGCAAACAAGTAAAAGACTTAATCGAAAAACTAACAGAACAATACGGCGCAGTCCCGGCAAATTTCAAAGAACACGGATTCATACGAGGAAAAGACAACATATACCTAATCACAAAAGATCTCGCTCTTGCAAACTTAGAAGGATTACGAGTCAATAACTTAGGACTTTACATCGCAGAATACAAACTAGAAAAAAACCAAGCGCGACTATCAATTGAAGGAAGCCAAATAATAGGACCAGTCGCCACAAAAAACGTCTGCGAACTTGACATCGAACAAAGAGCCGAATGGATGAGAGGCAACGACATAGAAATCAACGGAGAATTTAGCGGATACGTAATAATCAAATGCGGAACGGACTTTTTAGGAACAGGAAGATACAAAGAAGGAAAAATACTAAATCACGTTCCAAAAGCAAGAAGACTTCTTGAAATGCACTAAATTGACCAAATAGAATCGCCAACATAATGAAGCGACTTTAGAGCCTTTCCCGTTTTTACTTCAGACATTTCATTCGCTGACATCAAAGCCTTTGAAACACAAAGCGGCTTTTTATGAGTAACATCAACAACAACCACAACATCATCTTTCTCAATAGACTTATCAAAATCAACAATACCAGGACGCATAACATCAGCCCCACTCGCGACAAACTTCACAGCACCCATATCAACGACAACAACCTTGCAAAACAATTTTTGAAGAAGAAGCTTTAGCGTCGGAACAAGACTCTCACCCGCAAAGAAAAAAACAGGAACCTCATCCTTTGTAAGATACTTCAAATTATTCTCTTCAACCAAAACAGCGCGGTCTTTTTTTGAGAAAAAATCAGAAATTCCATAGACTTTTTGAATCTCCTCATTATACGGCTCAAAATCGGATTTACTCAACTGCTTTTTCATAAAAACACAAAATCTCACAAGATTTTTAAAAGTATTGAAAGAAAAGAGCACATATGCTTGAAAAATTTGAACAGGGCACTCTTTGCTCTGAAGAAGAATGGAAAGCACACATAGAGAAACTTCTCTCAAAAACAAAACCCACAACAAAAAAAGAAGTTGAAGACGCGCTCATAAACTCAGTCAAAAAAAGAATTCCTGCTGAAAAATTCGGACTATTTTTATCAGGAGGAATAGACAGCTCGCTTCTTGCGCTCCTTTACAAAAAATTCACAAACAACTTCATATGCTACTGCGTCGGAATAGAAGGCAGCCACGACATAAGCGCGGCAAAAAAAGCAGCAAAAGAACTGGGACTTGAACTTAAAACAAAAACATACACTGCCCAAGAAGTTGAAGACATATTCAAAAAAATACACAACTGGTTCTCACCAAGCGTTGTGACGCTAGGGGTTGCAAGCGTAATTTACGCAGCATCAGAACTTGCCAAACAAGACGGCATAAAAACATTCATCGGAGGACTTGGATCGGAAGAAATATTCGCAGGATACGAAAGACACTCCCTCGCAAAAGACATAAACGAAGAATGCTGGAGAGGACTCTTCAATCTTTGGAAAGCAGACTTAATTCGCGACCACACACTTGGAGAAAAATTAGAAATTAAAGTATTGTGCCCATTTCTTGACGACAATCTAATAATTGCCGCGATGGGAATACACGGAAACGAAAAAATAGTCAAAGGAGAGAGAAAACACTTCCTTCGCGCGCTATCACACGAACTAGGGCTTCCCCACGATATCGCGTTCTTACCAAAAAAGGCCGCGCAATACGGCTCAGGGTTTGACAAAATAATAGACAAACTCGCGCAAAAGAAAAAAATAAGCAAGAGAGACTTTGTTTTATCTCTTTAATTCATAAACTCTAAATAACTTCCAGCCATCACTCCACTCATAAAGAATAATTTTATCAAGTAAAAAATTTCTCTTTATAACCCTTTTCAAAAGTTTTTTTCCTAACTTCGTAAAACATTCTTTTTTCAAGACCGCAATAGTAATGTGAGGAACCCATGTTTTACCCACGTATGGAAATCCAAACTTTTCTGAATTTGAAATTTGACCACTAGTAAGATTCAAACGAGGCTGTGTTTCACGACAATGCTCCCCAATATGAAAAGAAGCGACCGATTTTGCTATTTTCTCCTGCAACTTTGTCAACAAATCAGAAGGCAGCACTTTTAGAAAAATTACTTCATTATCAAATGAACCCAAACCATCAACAAATATCTCAAAAACGGGAAACGACTCAACCGCTTTTTTTATTTCTTCATCAACCTTCTCAATTTTATCAAATTGATTCAGATTAAGAGTGCAATGAGGAACATCATCAACAAGAGACTGCATGCCACATTCAGAAATAACTTCTTGTTTCATTTTATTCACTTCATCCATTAAATCACCAGATAATTGAAACCCCACTAAAAACAACTTTTTCATGAAACGTGAATCTCCACAATATCCCCATCTTCTAACTTCTTCTCGAGATTTCGGAACTGCTGACCTGGAAATTTCGCACCCTTACCCCAAACTCTTGCGAACTTAAACTTCTTAACGAAATCACGATGAATTTTCTCGCAAACAGTTCGTAATGACGCGGGACGAGTAACTATCAGAGGCTCATCCATATCCGGCTTTTTATTTACCTGCTTTAGATAAATTCTTACAAACTCAAGCGAATCATAAATTTTATCCTTTAACTTATCAATACCATATTTTTTTTCAGCGCTCACAAAAACAGGATTTGGAAGCAACTCAATTAATTTTTTCTTGCCTTTCTCATCAAGCAAATCCGCTTTACTAACACAAGTAATCGCGTGAACATACTTTCTATTCCCGCCAATGCAGTCAATAAACTGATCCATAGTAATATCAGAACGAATAACTACGTCTGCGTTCATTATTTTACAATCCTTAAGAATCGCTATCAAAGTATCTTTACTAACTCTTGTCAAAGGCATTGTTGAATGAAGACTAATTCCATCCTTCGCTTTTTTCACAATCTTAACATCGGGCTTTTCCTCGTTCAC
>Ga0187894_10005145_pt1 | contig 13556 bp, 8 predicted proteins | sample GBC1701081metaG_FD_136650 | JGI IMG/M metagenome (GOLD analysis project Ga0187894, IMG submission 136650) | White microbial mat communities from a lava cave in the Kipuka Kanohina Cave System on the Island of Hawaii, USA - GBC170108-1 metaG ...
CAAGACGGAAAGGGAATTAGCCGACGAGATCGCCGCAGCTTACGAAAAAGATTATCTTCGCAACCCTGAAGTTCAAGTGATCGCCGTTGAGCAAAAATCGCAGGCTTTCGGTGTGGTCGGCGCCGTCGAAAAGCCCGGTTATTATTACATCAATCGACGGATGCGGCTCATCGAACTGCTTTCATTTGCCGGCGGGCCAAGCAAGGAAGCCGGTTCGCGCCTGTTCGTCGCCCGAGCAGGCAGCACGTCTGACTGCAAGACCCCGAGCGACAACGCGGCCAGCCTTGACGACATTCAAGTATTGGATTTTCGGCTTAAGGATGTTCTTGAAGGCAAAACGAGTGTTGTTATGCAGCCGGGCGATGTGCTCTCCGTGTTAAAGGCAGATGTCGTTTACGTTTACGGCAATGTCAATAAACAAGGCACGGTCACGATCACCGAACCGATCACGCTGATGCAGGCGATCGCTTCGGCAGAAGGTCTTAAGCCGGCAACAAAAAAGGACAATGTCCGCATTATTCGCCAGAAACCAAACAGCTTGGAAAGGGAAGAGTTTGTTTACAATCTTAACGATATAGACAAGCAAAAGGTGAACGATCCGTATCTTCAGCCGAATGACATCGTAGCCGTGAGCGAAGACAAAACCCGAAGCATTCTTAACAGCATAAAGAACAGCCTTACCCAGGGCATCCCGAGTTTGTTTTACCGGATTCCTTAAATATTCTTAGATGAAAGAGATTCGTGAAATAGTTCCGGTGAAGCCTGCCGAGCCGATCGTCGATCTCGAACGCACCGCGTTCGAGCCGCACCTTGTTCCCGGCAATGGCCGTTATCCTGCGTACCGCGATGCGTATGGCCAGGAAGGGTTTCAGATCCTCGATTATTGGCGGGCGGTCAGGAAAAGACTTTGGCTGGTGATAAGCATCGCGGTTTTGATCACGACGCTTGTCGCCATTTACATGGTGCGCAAGCCGAATATCTTTCTGGCGTCGGCTGTGGTGCAGGTGGATCTTGAGCAAACTAATCCCGACCTGATAACGAACGATCGGCAACGTGTGCTTTCCAATCCCGATCCTTCGTATTTCAACACGCAGCTTCAGCTTCTGACCAGCGACACGCTGCTCCGGCGCGTTGTCAAGGAGCATAATCTCGACGCGAACAAAGAGCTGCAGGCTCTGAAAAACGAGCGCGGCACATCCGCGTTGCGTTCGATGTTAAAGGCCATTGGCTTGTCTAGCGAAAGGAATGCGAATGCGAGTAACACGAGCGAACCGGCTGCGGAAGAAGACGGATCGGCGTTGGTTTCCGCCGACGAGATCGTCGAAGCCGTTCGGCTGTCTCCGTACGTCGGGCTTATCCGCGAAGACCTAACGGTCGAACCCGTGCGCGAATCGCGGGCGACGTTTAAGGACACTCGGTTGATCGAAATCGGATACAGAAACACCAGTCCTGAGCTTGCAGCAAAGGTGGTAAACGCGATCGGCGCCACTTTCATCAGCGCCAATCAGGAAAAGCGTTCCGGCACGAGCCGCAAGACGAGCGATTTTTTGCAAAAACGGATCAACGACCTTCAGACTGACATCCGCAGCGATCAGGAAAAGCTTGCCGCTCTTCAGAAAGAGGAGGGAATACTAAAAACGGAGGGTGACCAGACTCTTGTTCTCGCACGGCTTTCCGGTCTGAACAAGCAGCTGCTCGAGGCGGAAAATCTAAGAAAAACTGCTGAGGCGAAATATTTTGCCGTAAAGGATTCGCCCGACAGGGTCAAGTCTTTAGCTGAAGAAGAGAGCAGACAAGTCATCAACGATCGAGAACGAGATTTGGTGCAGGTGCGTAATGAGGTCCAGAAAAAGATCAACCAGCTTCGTGCCGACCGTGCCCGCAAGCTGCAGGAATTTAAGGAAACCGCGCCGGACATAATCGAGATCGATACGGAAATCAAGAGTCTTAGCGACAATCTCGAAGAGTTGGTCGAGAAGAATAACAAGGAAATTCAAGCGTATAAAGGACGCGCCGCCAACGTCATTGTCGATAATCTGCGAACTGAGTATGAGCGTGCACGCGACCAGGAATCAAAGATACGTGCGGCTTATAACGTGCAGTACAACGAAGCCCAGGCACAGAATTCAGGGGCCGTGCGGATAAGGCTGCTGGAAGAAACCATCGAAACGAATCGCGGTTTTCTCGACAACATACGCAAGCAGCAGAGCGGGAACGACGTTGCTTCGCAAGGATCGGACAACAATATCAGCGTCGCCAGCATCGGCATTCCGCCCGAGGTTCCGGTCGCTCCGCGTCGTCTGATGACGGTGGCTTCGGCGCTGCTTCTCTCGACTCTGTTTGGAATGGGCCTTGCGCTTTTCCTCGAATATCTCGACGACACGATCACCAGCACCGAAGAGGTTGAAAATTATCTACAGCTTCCGGCATTGGCGGCGATCCCAACTATTGATTCGATACCGAAACGAAAGCTGCTTCTAGTCGGCGGCAAAAGTGAAGAACCGAACGATGATCGGACTAACTCTGAGCTTCTTATTTTCGCCGATCCGCGCTCGTCGCTGTCGGAATCTTATCGTCAGCTTCGCACGTCGATATTGCTCTCGACCGCCGGCCACGCGCCGAAGTCGCTTTTGATAACGTCGAGTCTGCCGTCCGAAGGAAAAACGACAACGGCGACGAACACCGCGATCAGCCTTGCACAGACGGGCGCCCGCGTGTTGATAATCGACGCCGACATGCGGCGGCCGCGCCTGCATTCGGTATTCAACATTAAGAACGGGCAGGGTTTGAGCACGGTGCTGTCGAGCGACTTGAATACGCAGCAGATTCTCGAGGTCATCCACTTCGACGAGCGGACGAAGGTAAACGTTATGAGCTCGGGGCCGATACCGCCGAACCCGGCCGAATTGATCGGCTCGGAACAGATGGCAAATCTGCTTAAGACTTTGCAGGGCGAGTTTACGCACGTCGTCGTCGATTCCCCGCCGATCACGTCGTTCACCGACGGCGTGCTGATCGCGTCGCTTGTTGATGGGGTGATCCTGGTCGTGCACTCGGGCAAGAGTTCGCGTCAGGTCGTAAAACGGGCACGACAGCTTTTGCAAGATGTGAGAGCAAAAGTGCTCGGCGTCGTTTTGAATAACGTAAACCTTAATTCGCAGGACAATTATTATTACTACCAAAGCTATTATTACCGGAACAATTACCGCCACGTGGACGAAACCGAATAAACCGTTTTGACGCCCCGATTTTAGCCGATCACCAATGATAGATCAGACGACCGACACGCGCGGCGGGAAATCTCTGCCAACCTTGACCCGCGTCGAGATCTTTTTTTTGCTTTCGGTTGTAGCATTTCTTTTTCTACAAATTTTCCTTCTGCCCTTAACGCCCGTTTTTGTCGAAGGCGACCACATGCTTCCCGTCACAAACGCCATGCGTCTGCTAAACGGGGAAGTGATGTACCGGGATTTTTTCCACCTTTCGCCGCCCGGAGCCGAATATTGGTACGCGGCCCTGTTTTACATTTTCGGTGCCAAGGTTTGGGTTTTGAACGCTACGATCTTTCTCCTTGCTTTGGTGCAGCTTGCACTTGTCTTTGCATTCTCAAAACGCCTGCTCGACGGAACTTTCGTTTTACTTCCGACGCTGCTTTATTTCGTTATCGGCTTTCGCTTGTACGGAATCGACGGGAGCTTTCGCCTTTTCAGCGTGGTGTTCGTTCTGGCAGCCGTGGCGGTAATAATGCTGCGGCGCACGCCGACGTTTCTTTTAATCGCCGGTGGTCTTTCCGGCCTTGCCTCATTTTTTGTCCAGACGCGTGGTGTATTGGGCATCGGGGCAATCGGGCTGTTTTTTCTGTGGGCCTGCTTTAAGGAAGAAAGGAATTTTCGACTGTTGCTGAGTCGATGGGCCTATTTATCCGTCGCATTTCTCGCGGTCGTTTTTGTCACTCAGTTTTACCCTGCATATCTGTCCGGGTTTGATAATTATTATTTTGCAAATGTCACTTTCATAAAAGATCACTACGGCTCCGATACTCTTTCCAACACTTTTGCATACTTTACCGACCTGCCCCGTCTGAACAGCTATATTCAAAACTACGGAGCCGGCGGCGGCATCTTTCGATATATTCGCGTCGCCGTTCCGTCGCTATTCACCTATGCGATCGTGCCGCTTGTTTATTTGATCTATTTCGTTTACCGAAAATTGCGACCGGTCGAGCGCGGGAAAGATAGCGACCTGATGATGCTTTCGATCCTGGGTGTTGTACTTTTTCTCGGAGCGTCGGCACCGACGGCACATAGGCTTTATCATATTTCGATACCTGCGGTTGTTGTAATCGCGTGGCTGATCTCACGCACCTTGACGCAGCGTTTTGCCCTTGTTACCGTTGCGTCATTGTCGTTGTTGGGCGTGGCGTACGCAGTGCAGCGGCAAACGGCGTCGAATGTTCAGTTGAATCTGCCCGCGGGACGGGCAGCGTTCCTTTCAGCAGCGATGGCGGAGAAATATCAGTGGCTTATGTCGCAAACCGAGCCGGGCGATCTCGTTTTCGAAGCGCAGCACCCGACATTTTATTTCCCGCTGCGTCTGAAAAACCCGACGCCGTTTTACCTTGTCCGCGACAACGACTACACGCCTGCTTTTCAGGTCAACCAGCTTATGGCCGCTTTAGAAACAAGGCCTCCGCGATTTATCATATGGCACGGCGGCTGGTCGAAAGAGATAAGCGAGCGAAAGCCGGGCGACAACCTTGACCCGCTCTGGCGGTTCGTAAAAGCGAATTACACGCTGAAAAAAGAATTTCGCGAGTTCGGCGAATTTACGACGAACAGCGAAAGGGATATAGAATTTTGGAAAAGGCAAAATTGATAGATGAATGATCAGACTAAAGTTTTGGTTACCGGGGCAGGCGGCTTCATCGGAAGCCATCTCGTGACCTATCTTCGCGGAAAAGGCTGTTGGGTTCGCGGCGTCGATATCAAAACGCCCGAATTCGCCGAGACCGATTCGGATGATTTTCGACTGCTCGATCTTCGCCGCTGGGAAAATTGTCTCGCCGCGACCGAAGGCGTCGATGAAGTCTATGCGTTGGCGGCAGACATGGGCGGAATGGGCTTTATCTCGAACCACCACGCGCAGATTCTGTATAACAATTCGCTCATAGATCTCCACACGCTCGAAGCCGCGCGCCGAAACGGCGTGAAGCGGTACCTCTACACAAGCTCGGCATGCATTTACCCTGAACATCTTCAGGAGATGACGGACGTAAAGCCGCTTAAGGAAGAAGATGCTTACCCGGCGTTTCCGCAGGACTCGTACGGCTGGGAAAAGCTGGTTTCGGAACGTTTGTGCATGCATTACGCCAAAGACTACGGCCTCGAAACGCGCACGGTTCGCTTTCACAATATTTTTGGCGAAAACGGAACGTGGGAAGGTGGGCGCGAAAAAGCTCCGGCAGCGCTTTGCCGCAAGATCGCTCAGGCCAAGCTGACCGGCAATAATAGAATAGACATTTGGGGCGACGGCGAGCAGACACGCTCGTTCTGCTACATCGACGACTGCGTCGAAGGCATTTACCGGCTGATGCGTTCGGATTTCCGCGAGCCGTTGAATCTCGGACAGGACCGCATGGTAACGATCAACGAGCTGGCCGACATCATCGCAAATATCGCAGGAATTGAAATTGAGAAAAATCACATCGACGGACCGCAGGGCGTTCGCGGAAGAAACTCGGATAACAGCCTCTTGCGTAAGACCTTGAACTGGGAGCCGCAGATTTTCTTGGAAGACGGATTAAAAAGAACTTATTTCTGGATAGAACAGCAGGTAAAAAACTTGAGCGAAAATTCCGATAATTCGGTCATGCAAAGCAGCGGCGGCTAATTTTTATGAACGGAAGTTTTTCGAACATATCGATACAAGAGGTAAAGGATTACTGGAATTCCCGTCCATGCAACATCAGGCATTCACCGGCGGAGGTTGGCACCGAGGAATATTTCAACCAGGTGGAAGCTCGCAAGTACACGGTCGAGCCTCACATTCCATTGTTTGCCGAATTTGATAAATGGCGCGGGAAATCGGTTCTTGAGATCGGCTGCGGCATCGGAACCGACACGATGAATTTTGCCAGGGCCGGTGCAGACGTAACTGCGGTCGATCTTTCATCCGAATCGGTGGCGCTGGCGCGGCGGCGTGCGGAGATACTAGGCTTGTCCGACAGGATAAATTTTTTCGAAGCCGATGCGGAAAACCTTTCCGATATTATTCCTGAAAAAAAATACGACCTTGTATATTCTTTCGGCGCTATTCACCATTCGCCGCACCCCGAAAGAATCATCGAGCAGATCAAAAAGAACTTTGTGTCCGGCGGCAGCACGATTAAGATAATGGTTTACTATCGTTATGCCTGGAAGGTTTTTAGTATCGTTTTGAAAGAGAAGGGCAGATTCTGGAAATTGGATGAGCTGATCGCAAAAAGCTCGGAAGCACAAACCGGTTGCCCGGTCACCTATTCATATACGAGAAATACGGTAAAAGACCTTTTAGGAAGCGGAGTTGCGATCGAGGATGTTTTTGTCGATCATATTTTCTCGTATAAAATTCCCAGTTACGTTAAATATGATTACGAAAAGGAATTTTACTTTAAGTACATGCCGAAAAGCGTTTTCAGGGCACTCGAGAAAAAGCTCGGCTGGCATCTTTGTGTAACCGCAAAAGTTACGAATAAATAATTAGTGGAGACTGACAGTGATAGAGCGAATTTCTGTAGTCGGTTTAGGAAAACTCGGAGCGAGCATGGCGGCTGCCTTTGCGGCGCGCGGGTTCGAGATTGTCGGCGTAGATATCAATCAAAAATCGGTTGATCTGGTAAATGAAGGCAAGGCTCCGGTTCAGGAGACCGATTTGGACGAATTAATTTTCGCTAACAAAACAAGGATAAGAGCGACCGTCAGTCATGAGGAGGCGATATTAAATTCCGACATCACATTCGTTATCGTGCCGACGCCAAGTGACGAGCGCGGAGCGTTCTCGCTTCAATACGTTGAATGGGCGTTTACAGAAATCGGCAAAGCGCTCGTCCGCAAGACCGGTTACCACAACGTTGTTCTCACGAGCACGGTGCTGCCGGGTTCTACGCGTGAGGCACTTTTGCCGGTATTGGAAAAAGCCTCCGGAAAAAAGGTCGGCAGGGACATAGGGTTGTGTTACAGTCCGGAATTTATTGCTCTGGGCAGCATAATCCGCAATTTTCTGAATCCCGACTTCACCCTGATAGGTGAGTTTGACGAAAAATGCGGAAAACAGCTCGAACAATGCTACGCCGAGGTCGTCGAAAATCAGGCGCCAAGCGTGCGAATGAGCCTGGAAAATGCCGAGCTTACGAAAATCTCAGTCAATACATTCGTCACGACCAAGATTTCGTTTGCGAACATGCTTGCGGACATTTGCGAAAAATTGCCTGGCGGGGACGTTGACGTCGTCACCGAAGCGCTCGGACGCGATTCGCGAATCGGCAGCAAATATCTTACGGGATCGATAGGCTACGGAGGCCCGTGTTTTCCAAGAGACAATGTTGCTTTTTCATTTATAGCGAAGCAGCTCGGCGTCGATGCCAGGCTCGCCAGGGCGAGCGATTCCGTAAATCGCGAAATACCTGCAAAGTTCACCGACAAGATACTCCCGTTGATCAGAAAGGGCGCGACGGTCGGTGTCCTCGGGCTTGCTTATAAGCCCTTTTCTCATGTAACAGACGAATCGCAGGGACTGAATATCGCGATCGATCTGGGGAAACGCGGTTTCCGCGTCGTTGCATTCGACCCGATGTCCGGTGAAATGGAAGTTGACAGGATGCGCCGCCACATAATTATTTTCGATTCGCTTGAAGAATGTCTCAAACAATCGGAAGTGGTTTTGATCACGACCCCTGATCCGGTGTTTGCAGGACTTGAACCACCCGATTTTAAGAACGAATGGTCAGAGATCATCGTCATTGATTTCTGGCGGCTTCTAAAAGATAAGTTGCAAAATGCGCCTGGCATAAAATATATCGCTGTCGGCCGCGGCGAGGATGATGCTGCCGGGCGTGCGAAACTGAAAGACCTCTGGGTAGGCAAGTCGGACGCTAAACAGGTTAAAGCGAGCAATGAAGGATGAGCCGATCCGAATAGCGCTGGTAGCCCCGGTGCATAATCGACGCGAGATCACGTTGCAGTGCTTACGGAGCCTTGAACGGGTTGACAAACGAGGGCTGGATGTTCACGCGATTATTGTGGATGACGGTTCCGACGACGGAACGTCGGACGCCATACATGCAAATTTTCCTAATGTGGAAGTAGTTCAAGGTGATGGGAATTTGTGGTTCACCGAGGGAACGAACGTCGGAATAAGAGCCGCAAAAAAATTCGATCCTGAATACTTGTTGCTGATAAATGACGATCAAATTTTTGACGAGCATTTTCTGCAATTTCTCGTTTTCACGGCAAGAGCAAATCCGCGCTCGGTTGTCGGTCCGCTGCTGCTTCTTTGGGATGAGCCGCATAAAGTGTTTCAGGTGGACCCACGCTGGGAAACTTTATCCGGAGGCTGGCGTCATTGGTACCGACAGACTATCCGGACAGTTCCCGACAGGACCTGGCACGTAGAGGCGATCGTCGGCAATTGCGTTCTTGTGCCGGCGACCGCTATCGCCGAAAATGGCCCGATGAATTCGAAACGCTATCCGAATTTCGGCGACGCTGAATTTACTCCTCGCCTGAGAAAAAACGGCTGGCAATTGCTCATAGATCCGCGCTCAAAGGTTTTCGTCCAGCCGAACAACGCTGCCGATTCTATTGCAAAAATGTCTCTCTCGAACAAGATAAAAACCGTCTTCTTCGATATAAAAAAACCACAGAGCGTACGACGCAGATTTTATGCACTGTGGGATACGGCTCCGTCAAAGATGGAAGCTTTGCTGGCGTTTATTATCTTTTTTATTCGTTATGCGGCGGGTCGGAATATGGAAGGTCGGTGGGCTTTACAGCAGGCAGAGGCTGAGATAAAAGACCTTCGCTGATCACCGCGTAACCACATCCTTTGGGAGCAGCGAGCTAATTGGCAACAGTTGCTGAAGAGAATAAACGAACGCCCTTCGTTTCTAACGTCGTGTTCAGCGCCGTTTCGTGGGCGGGGCCGCTGCTTTTGGCGTTCGTCGCCACGCCGCTGCTGCTTCGCGGACTCGGCGTCGAAGCGTACGGTTTTTACTACCTGACTCTCGCCATTGTCAGTTTCGGGTTTACGACTGGCATTGGAAAACTTTCCGCAAAATACATCCCCGAATGTCGGGCGGCGAACGAAAGCGAGCGTCTTACCTCGCTGCTCTCGGCATCGTTGATGATCACTTTCTCCGCCGCTGCCGTGCAAGGCATATTGTTGGCCGTGATCGCGCCCTTTCTGGTAACGGACGTTCTGCGTGTTCCGCCTGAAGCGCAACAGGCACTCATTACCGCAATTCGCATCACCTGCCTGATCGGCCCCGTAATGATGGTGAGTCAGGTTTTGCAATCCGCCGCTCAGGGTCTTCACCTTTTTCGCGGATTTTCGCTGATAACCAATCTGGGCGCGCTTGCCCTGAATTTCGGCGCCGTTTTTCTCGCGCTGAGCGGCGTCGGGTATGAAAACCTGTTTCTGTGGAATCTTGCTGTAGCGATTCTTACAGCTGCGGTCTTTTTCTTCTACGTTCGGCCAAGGCTTCCGGAGCTGCAATTTGCATCGTTTAGAGCTTCGGTTCTCAAAAGCGTGGCGACATTCGCTGCCAGTATTTTTATTTATCAGAGCATCACCGGCCTTCTTTATCTGTTCGAACGCGCTTACATTGTGCGAAATTTGGGATCGGAGGCCTTGACATACTACGTCATCCCGTTAATGCTCGGCATTTACCTGCATGCCATGATGGCCAGCTTCGCGCAAGCCGCGATCCCGACGCTTAACGAAAGAATAAATGACAAGGAACAGCTCGCCGTTTTTTACAGGAACGCAACGCGTGTAGTAACCGCCGCGTCGCTGTTAATTGCGACAGGTTATTTTTCGATCGGTTGGGCTTTTCTCACTTTGTGGCTCGGCGACGGTTTTGCGGTCCGCTCGTCAAATCTTCTGACAATTCACGGAGCAGCTTTCACGGTGATCGCATTCTCCATGGTTTGCTGGATTCTTTGCGAGGCAATGCATAAATCACATCTGAACGCTATCAGTTCAACCGTGACCTGCGTCGCCGGAATTACGTTTATTCTTTTGCTTGCGCCTCGATACAACTCGGAAGGAATTGCAGCGGGCCGCTTGATCGGAGCTGTTCTGGTTCTCCCTTTAATATTCTATGTGGAAAAAATCGTGTTCGGTTCGCCGATGACTGCATTTTGGATCTCAAATCTGACCCGGCTCGCAGCAGCGGCGTCACTCGCTTCGCTTTCCGTGCTCGCGATCAGCACAATATTTCCAATTACATGGCCGGTCTTTATACTGGAGGGGCTGATGCTGATTGCCGTCTATTTGATAATACTTTTGCTGAGCGGCTTCACCTCTGTCGAAGAAATCAAGAACATAGTATCCATGTCCCTGCGACGCCAATAGCGTTAACGTAAACCTACTGTTTTACTCGCGGCCTTCGGTTTGCGGATTCGCGTTCATCTTCCCGGTTCGGTATTGGCCGCCGTTTCACAACTGGTTCTTCGCCACGGCATCATTAAACCGTCGTCGGGCACAAAAACTTCCTCCTTGGACGGTTTGATATTACCGTTCTCGTTCGGGTCTTCCTGAGCGCGGAATGTTTCACCAGTGATCGGCCATTCCATCCTCCGGAGCCCGCGCTCCAGGATCAGTCTTAGTGAGAAAATAAAAACTCAGCAAAGCTATAACGTAGATCAATACCGCCACAAATATGGCCGCATCAAAGCCGAATTTCATCGAGATCACAATCGACAATAAAGACCCAACGGCGGTCATAAAACCGTTGATGCCCCAGGCCCAGGGAATCAGATCCGGTGCTCGTGTCTTTAGTGCATCGATCCCTAAAGGAAAGGGCATCCCGAGCGGAATCCCGATCGGGACTATGAATGCGGCAGCCAATAATATCCGCGCCAGTTGGCCCATGCCAAGAGTTAAATCTCGCAATTGCGGAAAAGAGAGAACCAGAATCAGTATTGCGATACAAAAGGCAGGAACAGACAGAATCGCCCGTCGTCCATAGGAACGTGAGAGACTTTCCGAAATTAGGCTGCCGACTGCGGCCGAAATCAGCAGCGTTAACAGGACGGTTGCCATAGAATATACCGGAAAGCCAGTCAGGAGGGTGAATTTGAAAATCAGAACTAACTCGACAATTATGAAACCGGCTCCCAAACAGGCGAAGTAAATCAAAGCAGGCACCGTTTCGGGCTTTCCGAGTGCTTTGCGTCGAAAGATCAACAGTGGTCCGGGGATTACTACAAGTGCGACGATAATCGATAAGCCTCCAAGGAGATAGAGATGAATACTCTCCAACGGAATGAATTTCCTGAGGCTTGCGTTGATGAAACCGGCGGTTTCTTTTGGGACATAACCTTCCGAATCGGCTTGTATCCTGCCCACGCCTTTCCGAAGATCGCGAAAGAACGGTCGATCATCGGTCAGGGGAAAAACCTTATACGGCAGTGATGCTTCAAAATTTGGATCCAGGGGAACTTGGAAGAAGTCGTCGGGAACATTGGAGGCTTCGGGCTCTCCCGGAGCAAAGATAATTTCGTAGCTTCGCTCGTCAGAAACTTCCGGCCCCATAAAATAGCGGACGGCCGCGATTTCGTCACGCGTCCATTTGGAGCGTTTAATAAGAAATGTCGGCATCGGTCCGTAACCGGTGGTAATTACGAGGTGTTGCCGGAAATCTTCGTCTGGGTAGAGCTCACTCCAGGCCTTGGCCGAAGTTGTAATCATGCGAGGGTAAACATAGTAGTTTATCTGAAGAATCCCGCCCTTAGTAAGATGGGACAAGTATTCCTTATACGCCTCGACCGTCTGCAGATATACCGCCGACGCACCGCCCGAACCGCTGCCTATGCTTGAAGTCGTATGGTTGCTGTGGATCTGTATGATGTCGTATAAGTCTCCGGAATGCCGAAGAAAGCTGCGTCCCTCATCGCAAGTAGTCGTTACCCGAGGATTCAGGAAGAGCGAGCCCGTGAAGTCTGCATATGGTCCGGTAGCGGCGTCCATCACCGTGCAAACCATCTCGACGGCATCAACGTGGGAGGCTCCGAAAGCAAGGGCCGCTAGCGTTTCCTGCCCGCCAGCGCTGCCGACTATGAGTGATCGCGGCGAGTCAGCCCTTTTAAGCCAGTGCGATAGTGCCACGTATTTGCCGCTGTTATACCGATTTTGATTATCGGCGGTAACGAAATAGTTTTCCGCCAGTGCATCGAGGTTTCCGTCAAAGGAGTAAAACGAACTGCTTTGAGAACCGCCGTCGTAAACAATTCGCTTGCGAAATGGGACGTTTTCGCGATCAATGTCAATCTTCGAAATCGGGTCCCACTTGGAAAATTCGACATTGTCATTGGCCTGGTTGGGTCCAATCCCTCGCTTCGCCACAAAACTCTCGAATGTGATGCGATTCGCAAAAACAGCAATGGTTAGAATTGCCAGCGCGGTGGCGGTTATTGTCAGCCAATTAGCAAATTGTCCTCCGCCTGCGAACAAGGCTGCAGCCAAAAGTCCGGCCGACCCAATAATGATCAAAGTTTCTTCGCCACCGATAATGCTCGGCAATACGAAAATCCCGATACAACCGATTCCGGCCCCTAAAAGGTCCCAAAAATAAAGCCGATGAACCTGCTCGGCATTCCTCGTGAGAATTATCGATATGGCTAGCCCTGAGGCGAAAAAAGGTATCAACAGGAAGAGATAAAGACTTCCGAAAGCTGCAAGTTGACGAAAAGGATGGCTCGCAAGCTCATCGAAATTCGCTGGAATAAATTTTAAGGCCGGAACAAGCAGGAGGACGAACCCCGCGAAACCTACAGAGACGCGTGTCAGCAGCTTGTCAGTCGCCACGCCCTTCATCGGCCAGAGCATGATGAAGATGCCGCCCAGGCCGAAACCGAAAATAGCGCTGCTGATGATCAGGTATGCAAGGTTATTCCACAAGATAACGTCAAAGATTCGAGTAAGCGTCAACTCAAGAAGAAGAGTGGCCGACGAAATCAGGAAAATTGCGAAATATAGGTTTCGATGCCGTAAGCCGGCAGCTTCGAATTGGTGATTCACTCGCTGAGCCGTCATATTTATTCTTTGGTTAATGGACGTGCCGATTCGCAATCTGCAGAACGAGCCTGCGGCCAATCGCCATCACAAAGTTTACCAAAATTTTACACCAGGTTTATAAGTAATTATAACCGCAATCACCACAAAGAGTGTGCCGCCACTACGACTGTCCGATTTCGTCATAACCGAATCGCTGCGGAAGTGTCCCAATAACTGTTAAAAGTTGAAGAGATGGTCTCCCGCGGGCGATACTTTCGCTCGTTGGAAATTCACAAAGTGAA
>Ga0187894_10005146_pt1 | contig 13549 bp, 9 predicted proteins | sample GBC1701081metaG_FD_136650 | JGI IMG/M metagenome (GOLD analysis project Ga0187894, IMG submission 136650) | White microbial mat communities from a lava cave in the Kipuka Kanohina Cave System on the Island of Hawaii, USA - GBC170108-1 metaG ...
GGGCATCGAAAAAGCGGTTATCGTCGGGCTTTCGATGGGTGGTTATGCAGCGTTGGCATTTTACCGCGAATATCGGGAAATGGCGCTTGCCTTGGTGCTGGCAGATACGCGAGCCACCGCCGATACAGAGGAAGCCCGCGAACGTCGCTTACAATCTGCCGCCAAAGCCGAACGCCAAGGCGCAGCAGCCATAGCCGACGATGTTGTTCCGGGGCTGCTCGGCGCAACAACGCTGGCGAATAAGCCTGAAATCGTCAGCCGCGTCCGCGCTATGGTTACGGCTACGTCGCCGCTTGCGATTGCTGCCGGACAACGCGGCATGGCGGCGCGACAGGATTCTGCGGATTTATTGGCACAGATAAGCTGCCCGACGCTGATTATTGTCGGCGCGGAAGATACCCTTTCGCCCGTTGCCGAAGCGGAATTTACCCGCAACGGCATCGCTGGCGCGAAATTGGCAGTGATCGAACAGGCAGGGCATCTTGCCAATCTGGAACAACCGCAAGAGTTCAATAAAGCATTGATGGAATTTCTGTCGTCAATTGCGTAGGTTATAGGGATGGATGAATTATCAACTCAAGTTACGCGGCAAAGAGGAACCAGCGGCAATTTTCAGGAGCCGGCGTTAGCGTTCAACCTTCAGGTTGGTCGTAGATTGACAAGCAGACCGCTAAGGAGTAGGACGAAGGCGGTCAACCCTAAGAAAGGCAGCGCGAAGTTTGGTAGAAAGCGCAACTTTCGCCTGCTCCAGCTACAACCAACCTGAAGGTTGAACGCTAACACCGGTCGCCAAGCGATTTTGTGGCTCGGTACGTAAGGTCAAAGCAACTCAGGCAAGAGGCAAGAGGCTCACCTGAAGCGGCAATGCCCTAGGCTTTTTGGGGTCGGGTCCACAACCCCGTATCTCATCGGCTTTGGTTTCGGCTTCCGGTTTCGCGCCTTGCCAGACGTTGCAGCGTCCGTTGACGTGAGCCTTCAAGGTTAGCCAGAAGGCTTTTAGTTGACCGTAGCCGAAGACCCGTTGCAAGACGCCGACAACGTACTCGAAGCCATTTACATTGTCATTATGCAGGATGACCGCGTGAAGCGTCGGATGCTCAGATTCTGAGTCGGGAGAGTGTTCCTGTCGGGGAGTTTTCTCCCGGACAGTTGAAAATTTACCGTCCGGGTCTTGAAACTGGATAACCGCTTCCATCATTTCACCTTGCTGCTATCCCGGTGTTGCCTGCGGTGATGATTAACTGGTTGCCCTGGCGTTTGACATTGTAAGGAACTGCGCCGTTGGCATCGAGGACAACGCGCATCACGCCCGCCGCCGGTTGTCCGAGACGGACTCTGGAAATTGACGGCGACCGCAGGGCAAGGACCTTGCCGGTTTGCGTACTCTTGACGCCCATCACGTCAACGACAATCCGCGCCGGGCGGCTCAACTTGAATGCCGTGTATTGCGATTGAGCGTTGGCATTGACAATTACCTCGACGCCACCCGCGACAGTGCGGGCGCTGACCGAGCCGATGGTTGCCGCCGCCTTCAAGGTATAGGTATTGACAGGGTTGACTAACCGGGTATCCGCTTCGGCAGTCAAGGGCTTTTTGAAAGGTTCGACTTCCAGCAGATTCGAGGCGACTTTACCCGCGCTGACAACGCGCACTTGAAACAGCCCAAGCGCCAGAACTTTGCTTTCCGGCATTCGCAAGGTCGCCCCCTCGTTGTCTACGGCGGTCAACGGCTGGCGGTCAACCACCGCGCCCGCTTTGACGATTTCGATGGTTGCGCCTGCGGTCAGATTCGCGCCGGTCAATTTCAGGCGCATCATGCCGTCTTCATTTTTGGCGCGTTTCAGGAAGGCGCGGCTCAGTTCAGGCTTTGTCGCAATGCTCTTTTCAATAATCGGCTTCTCCGTATTGGCTTGCTTAATTTGGAATTTCCAGCCGTTCTGTCGTGCCAGTTCGTTGAGTTTGCCTTCGAGGTCAATTTCCAGCGTCGTTGCCGAACGCAGCCGCACCCGCGATGGTTCAATAGCAAGCTGTTTGCCGTTGGCATTGCTCAGAACGACGCGGTAATTGCCATTGGCATCAATCGCCGTGATGACCGGTTTGGCTGTCGCTACAGACTGATTTGCGCCTGTCTCTACCAGCTTCAAGCCGTTCAATGCGCCGCGATAAACCTCTGCGCTGGGTTTGGCAGAGTTTGGCACAACACCGGGAGCCGTGACCATCTCCTCAATGGCATTTGCTTCTTCCTGACGGAGCAAGGTCTCTTTTACAGGAGATTTTTCGGGATCGCCGCCGATGACATCAAAATCGGCAATGACGATTTCATCGCGGCTGGCGGTTCTTCTGACGGCGGCGATTTTGCGGGCGTTGCTGTTCAGGGTAATGCTCATCAGTTCGCTGCCGAGTTGCTGAAAGGACTGGATTTCGCCGCTTTCCGGGCTGAAGGCAAAGAGCATTCCCGACTTCGCCGCAATAAAGGCGATGTCGCCATCGTCGCTGAAAACGACGTTATTTGCCTCAGCAAATTCGATAGGTTGCGGCGGCTCAAAGACGGCTTTGGTCAACAGTTGTCCGCGCTGGCTGCTGGCAATCAAAACGCCGCCCGAACCGCTACGAGTCACGGCAATCAACTCTTCGCGGTGGCGGTTTCTGGCGCTGGTAATACGCTCAGGCGCGGGCGCAACCGGCAGACTGCTGATGCTTTTGCCGCTTAGTACGTCAATCGCAAAGAGCCTTTCGCCCTGTGCCGCCGCGATATAGGCGATGCGCCCGTCGGCGCTGAATGCCGGATTGTTTGCTTCTCCGAAACGCCCATCGGCAGGGCTGAACTCGGAGAGTTTCGTCAGGTTGCCCGCGTCGTCAAGGCTCAGAAGCGATACGCTATTCGCGGCGGCGCTGGCAACAGCAACAAGGCTCTTTGCCGCCGCGTTGTGCATGGCAATTTCGGAAGGCTGCCCGCCGATGGCGATTTGTGAAATCAGTTGTCCGGTTTCGGCGCTGAACGAATAGAGCGTCGGTTCGTTGAGGCTCGAAGCGATGATGCCGAAGCGACCATCCGGCGTTAGCAAAGCGCGGGTCGCGGGCGTAAACTGCGCCTCTTTGGGAAAGATGGTGAGCGCGATGATTTCGAGATTTTTGGGTTTTGTGGCGTCAACGATGGTCACAGTTGCCGGACGGTCATTTGTCGGGTCATTGGCTGTCGGCACGGCAACCAGGCGGCGATCATTGGCTTCCACCATAGAAATTGCGCCTGCCGTTTCACCGACGACAACCGAAGAGAGCATTTTGCCTGTCGTGGCGCTGAACGACAGCAATGCCCCTGTCGTTACGGATGAAATAAAGCCATATTTCCCGCCGGATGAAAAGAGTGGCAGACTGCGGGCGTCAAGGATAGCTTCGGATGGCAGCGCAACGCTATGGCTGGCATTGAATTTCGCGTGGTCGCTGCTGACGTGCGACACAACGATAGTGAAAAGCAGGAGGCTCAAAAGCAGGGCTAAGGGTTTTCGATTGACCTTCATGACACGCCTCAAAAGACAAGTTCGGATAAAGCCGGTGAGGCTTTGCACGATACAGGAGCCGTCCCTCACAGAGAAGATTGTGAACCCAACAGAGACAGAGCGGATGAATCGAACGCCGCGCCGTTTAGATGGGGTCGCACGGATGCCCGATTTTCGGGATGAAAGCAACTTATCCGGCAGTCTTTTTACTGCAAAATACCCTCTCGCGTCAACTGCAACCTCAGCTATCATAAAAAACAGTAAGGGGGATTTCAATGCTTTTTTCGGTTCTCTTATGCCTCAAGGCAAGATAAAATTACGATTGCGAGATCGGGACTGATTTACCGCCTATGATCAGAATACAAACTTATCGAAGTCTTCGTGTGCCTGTGAAAGTCTTTTTGTTGCTGGCGTTCCTGCTTGTCTGTGCAGGGAGAACGACATCGGCAAAGTCTTCTTATGTACTGAAACCGCCGCCCGCGTGGGTGCAAAACGTCCAAGCCAACTTTGAAGAGCGGATTGCCAGCGAGACGCAGGGCGATGTGCTGTATCTGCTTTTCGACAATCAGATTCGCGTCAGTGATACAACGGTAGAGCGTTATACCCGCCGTGTCGAAAAGGTGATTACCACGTCGGGCTTGGATACGGTGTCGCAACTCTCTTTCGACTTTGAACCGTCTTATGAAGAACTGATTATTCATCACATCCAGATTCATCGCGGTACGGAAATTATTAATGCACTCAAGCCGCGTGAAATCAAATTGATTCAGCAGGAACGTGACCTTGACCAGCAACTCTATAATGGCACGTTCTCTGCCATCATCTTTTTGAATGACGTTCGACAGGGCGACATTGTTGATTTTGCTTATTCGGTCAACGGGCAGAATCCGGTAATCAAAGGGCATTATTCAGACCGTTTCTATTTGCGTAGCGGCGCACCCGTGCAACATTTGCGCTGGCGGTTGCTCTATAACGCCAATCGTCCTCTGCATATCAAAGATCTCAATACCGATGCACAGCCGGTAACTCGCACGACGGCAGGGGAAACGGAATATCTGTGGGAGCAGCAGGACGTTGCGGCAATCGAATTTGAAGACGCGACGCCCTCATGGCATCAGCAAACGCCGGTCGTGCAGGTAAGCAATTTTGCCGATTGGCGAGAGGTCGCGCAGTGGGCTTTGCCACTCTTTCAAAGCAAACAAGGGTTGTCGGCAAAATTGCAAAGTCAACTTGCCAAATGGCGCAATCAGTCCGCCGAGAAACCACAACTGCTGCTTCAGGCGTTGCGATTTGTACAGGACGAAGTGCGCTATCTGGGAGTTGAACTCGGCGAATACTCACATCAGCCGGTGCAACCTGTGGCGGTCTTTGAACGGCGCTTCGGCGATTGCAAAGATAAATCGCTATTGTTGACGACCATACTTCAGGAGTTTGGCATCGAAGCCTGTCCGGCGCTGGTCAATACCTCGGCGGGTCGCGCTCTCGACAATTGGCAACCGATGGCGTTTGCCTTCGATCATTGTATTGTACAGGCGAAATTGGATGGCAAGACCTACTGGCTTGACCCGACTATCTCGAATCAGCGCGGCGATTTGAGCAGCTATTACGATCCGAATTATGAACGCGCTTTATTAGTCAAAGACGATAGCCGCGCCCTCATAGAAATCCCGACGCCGGTTCTCGACGGACCGACAACAGAGATTAAACAGATTTACAGTGTGCCGAATAATCGGGATGCTACGGTGCTGCTGGTAATTACCACTGCACATGGAGCGGATGCCGATGGGTTACGCGCCAGACTGGCAGCGCAATCGCTTGCCGAACTCAGCAAATCTTACGTGAACTATTACGCGGAGTATCATCATTCCATTCAGGCAGACGGGCTGCCAAGTGTTCGAGATGATGAAAAACGCAATATCCTGACAATTACGGAGCGTTATCTGATTGCCGATTTCTGGAGTGAGAAGGAGCGCAATGTCTATGCCGACCGCATCTACTACAATTTGGATAAGCCGACCATCTCGCGTCGGACAACGCCACTGGCATTACAATATCCGCTGCACCTGAGCCAGAATATCGAAATCAATTTACCGACGCGCTTCGCCATCCAGAATGAAGCCGTCACTATTAGCGATGACTTCATTCGCTTCGATTACCGTTTTATCAGCAGGGGTACGAGTATCAATCTCGACTATGAAGTAAAGACTTTGCGCGATAGCGTAGCCAATCAGAAAGTCGCAGACTATCTGGCGACGCTCGACAAAATCAATCAATATCTCGGCTATCAATTTTCAGGCAATGGCACAGGGCTAACAACACCTGTGAGCAAGGGCATGACGCTGTTTCGCGCCCTTCTGGCGTTGGGGATACTCGTCACGCCATTTCTTGTCGTTGGCTTAATCGCTTTCGCTGTCAATCGGCGTTCACGCCGCCGACTCGCTACATTCAGGCAGAAGTTTGAAAGCGCCGCCGGAGAAGAACCGGCAAAAGCAATTCCGGTGAGCAATGAACAGCAAATTCTGTGGCATTTGTCGAATCTGCGCTGTAGCTGTGGTAGAAATCTCTATTACCCGGAATTGTCCTATAACCGCGAAACTATGCTCTTCGACGGACAACGGCTGACTGTATTGACGATGCCTTGTGGAACGTGCGGCAAATCACGCGATGTCTACTTCCATTTTGCCGATGCCGGTAATCCCTTGATGCGTTAGGTCGGCAGCGACAACAGCTTTCAGAAAGCCTCGCCTTTCAAGGTCTGATTGAAGGCGATGGCTTCCGGGTGGTGGGAGCGCAAAAAGTCTGCCGGTTCGCTGAGTTCTACCAATCTGCCATCTTGAAAAAGCCCGATGCGTGTAGCCAAGCGGAAGGCTTCCCGGACATCGTGAGTCACAAAGACGATGGTTTTATGAAGGCGTTTGGCTAAATCGGCAAATTCATTTTGCAGTTCAGCACGGGTCAACGGGTCGAGCGCCCCGAACGGCTCATCCATCAGCAGTAGCGGCGGGTCGGCGGCAAGAGCGCGGGCAATGCCGACGCGCTGGCGTTGTCCGCCGGAGAGTTGACGCGGCAATCGTCCGGCAAAGTCATCCGGCGCAAGGCGCACCAGTTCCAGCAGTTCGCGCACTCGTGAACGGGTGCGGCTTTCGTCCCAGCCTTCCAGTGACGGAATGAGCGCGACATTACGCTCAACCGTGAAGTGCGGAAAAAGCCCGGTCTCCTGCACGACATAGCCGGTCTGTCGGCGCAATCGGATAGCGTCCCAAGCGGTAGAGGCTTTGCCTTCAACGCGCACTTCGCCGCTTGTTGGTTCAAGCAGGCGATTGATGAGTTTCAGGGTCGTCGTTTTCCCGGAACCGCTACGCCCAAGCAAGACAAGGGTTTCGCCGCGCCGCACCTCGAAACGCAGATTTTCAACCAGCGTCTTGTCGCCGATTCGCAGACTGACGTTACGAAAGTCAACGGCGCTCTCTGATGTTGCAGCTTGCGGTTCGCTCATGATAGTTGCAGGTAATCTATTGCTTTTTGAATGTCTCCATGCCAGCGACCTCGAAAGTTCTTTATCAAGACATCGGCAGGGCAAATCTTCTCATGGATGATATAGGCTGCGAGCGGATCGAGATACGGCGTTTCATCGGGCGCGATTCTTTTGAGTCCGTCGCGGGCAATTTCTACCGCCGCCATCGCCGTATCAAGCACGGCAACATCACCGAGTTTTGCCTGTAAGCCGTGACGCGCCGTTTCCAGTTGCAGCGCGGCGTAGGTTTGCGAATTTAGTTTGGGGGCAATCTCCAGGGCATTTTCCAGCGCCTCGCAGTCGCATAACAAACCTTTCCAAAATGCCATCGCTGCCATCGTCAATTCCAGATGCCCACAATCCATGCTGCGCTGCTCGATGTACGGTTTGAGCCGCGCTTCGGTGAAGATGGTCGAAAGTTGGTCAGTGAAATCTTGTGCAATAGGTGTATGCCCTTCGTAGCCTTGGGCAAGAAACTTGCTGAAATCATAGCCCGCCAGATTGATGTACTGCTTATCCCGGCGGATGAAGAACATCGGCACAGACTTCACATAATCAATATATCGCTCGATTGAAAAAGCGCCATCCAGAGCGCAAAGCGCAGCGCCGGTTCGCTCTGCATCGGTTTCAAGCCATGTGGCATAACGGGTTGATTTGTAGCCCGATAGTTTGCCTTCTGCAAAAGGTGAATTAGCAAAGATGGCGGCAGCGACAGGCGCAAGGCGATTGGCAAGCGTAAACTTCTTCGCCAAATCTTCAAGGTCTGAGTAATCGAGATTGACCTGAATGGCGGCAGTGCGGCACATCATGTCCCACGCCCGTTTGCCGCGTTTTGCTAAGTAAGGGCGCATAATGTCGTAGCGCCGTTTGGCAATCCAATGCTGTTCTTCAATGGTTCGCAAGGGGTCAAATCCGGTGGCAAGGAAAAGAATGCCAAGCTGTTCGCCAAGCTCTTTCAATCTTGAAAAGTAGCTTTCTAAAATCCTTTCAATATCAGCAAGCGAGCGTTTCGGGTAGAGAGAAAATTCAATCTGCCCGCCCGGTTCCAGCGTCAGCCGACTTTCTGCGAGAGTTGCTTCGGTTATAAAGTCATCTTCCGCTCTGGTTTCGATAATCTCTTCGGCAAAGCCTGTGATGACCTGTTGCACCTGCTCCGGCGATATGCGTTCAAGCGTATCATGGGTGAAGGCAAAGAGTTCGATCTCAGCGCCAATCGCCCACTCGCTGGCAGGTTTGGCGTTCATGGCGAAGACTTCTCTAAAGTCAGTTTTGGGATTGATTGCGTCTGTCTGCTGCATCATCTTTAGGCGGCGGCAAAGAAGTTGAAACTGAATCTCCGGGCTTTGTCGAACCAACTCTGTTGCAGCGCAAAGCCAGTCTCCTGCGCCAGCATCGAAAGCTGTTCGATGTCGAATTTGTAAGAGTTTTCCGTGTGAATGCTCTCGCCCTCCGCGAAAGTAATTTCCCGATCGAGCGCGCCAATCTGCACGCGCTGATCTCCTACGCTTACCAGATGCGCTTCAATGCGTCCTTGTGCTTCATTGTAAAACGCCCGGTGACGGAACTTTTCAATGTTGAAATTCGCATCGAGTTCGCGGTTGATTCGCACCAGTAGATTACGATTGAAAGCGGCGGTCACGCCAAGCGCATCGTCATAAGCCGGAATCAGAACCGCAGCCGACTTCTTCAAATCCGCGCCGAGCAACAAACCGTCTTCCGCTTGTAAGACCTGGCGAACTTCACGCAGAAAGACGCGGGATTCCTGCTCGTCAAAATTGCCGATATTTGAGCCTAAGAATAGCGCGATGGTGCGCTCGCCCGCATTCGCTCTAACAAGCGATTTCAATGCCGTGAAGTAATCGGCGGCATAAGCCGTGATGTGCAAACGCGGGTAAAGATGCAAGAGTTCCGAGCAACTGCGCTCCAGGCTTTCATCGGAAATATCAACCGGCAGATAGTGTAATCTCTCCTGTCGGTGAAGCATCGCTTCAATCAGATAGCGCGTCTTTTCGGCGCTGCCGCTGCCAAGTTCAACAATTCGCGCCGGGGTCGGAACGGCGGCAACAATCTGGTCAGCATGGTCGCGCAGGATTTCGCTTTCGGCGCGAGTCAGGTAATACTCCGGCAAGGCGCAGATGGCTTCAAAGAGGCGCGAACCGAGTTCATCGTAAAAGTATTTCGGCGCTAGGTATTTCTTCTCTGCTGTGAGTCCGGCGCGGACATCGGCAGCGAATGAATGAGTATCGCCGCCTTTCGCCAGACGGTGCAAAGTTAAACGGTCAGGCAACCCGGAACGTATTTCTGAGCGCATTCATTTCTCCCTTCATCTTTATCAACTATCGAGTGAGGACTAACCGAATACGTCTCCTCAATGCTATATTACTTTTTGGTCGGTAGCCAGCATTCGGGATTATGAAAACAGAAATTCAGCTTGCCGTTTCATGAAATCCTGAAGTCGTTTGAAACATTCCCTGTCTTCGGAGTTTGTTGTGAAGATTCAGTTTAACGCAGAAGAGATGGCGCGATTGATGCAAGAGTCACGAGCGATGACGCATCAGTTATTATTTGATGTGGCGCTTGCCGAAAAGGATTTGCGAAGGCAACCAGCAACCGGATTTCGCCCTATCCTGTGGCATCTCGGTCACGTCGGCGCATTCGAGAGTTATTGGATTTTACAGCGCGTCAAAGGCGATGCTTCGCTTTCGCCGCATTACGATTTAATCTTCGACCCGATAAAAACCCCGAAAGACGATTCGTTAAATCTGCCTCCGGTTGCTGAAATCGAAGAATACCTGATGCAGGTGCGCCGTAATGTTCTGGATTATCTTTTCAACGTACAGCTAGCTGATGCAAACCCTCTACTGCGCGATGGCTACATCTTCCACATGGTATTGGAACACGAATACCAGCATCAGGAGACCTTGCTCTATCTGCTGCAAATGCTCGACCCGGAGTTGAAACGCCATCAAGATAATTCAGATGTCAGATGTCAGATGTCAGATGTCAGACCTGAGATGATCTTAATTCCGAGAGGTGAGTTTGAGCTTGGCTCATCCGGTTATCCGTTTGCTTATGACAACGAGCAACCGCCGCATCGGGTGGAACTCGCTGACTTTCTGATTGATAAATACCCGATGACAAACGGCGAGTACCGGGATTTTGTGCAGGCAGGCGGCTATCAAACAAGCTCATTATGGAGTGAAGCGGGTTGGCAATGGAAAGAGGAAAACAATATCACCGCGCCGCTTTACTGGTCATTTGATGGTGACGTATGGCGGGTGCGCGAGATGTTCAGTAATGATGAGTTAAAGCTCAATCATCCGGTGACGGGTGTGAGTTGGCACGAAGCCGAAGCATACACTCGCTTTGTCGGCAAGCGATTACCGACAGAAGCCGAATGGGAAAAAGCCGCGTCGTGGAATCCTCAGACACAGACAAAACACCGATTCAGTTGGGGCGATGAAGCGCCGGAGGCGAGCCGCGTCAACTTCGCCAATCAACATTGGGGAACAACGCCAATTGACGCTTTCGAGTCCGTGCCGAGCGCCTACGGTTGTGTAGATATGACAGGCAATGTCTGGGAGTGGACAGCGACGGTATTTGACGGCTATGCGGGCTTCAAACCATTTCCTTACAAAGAGTATTCGGAACTCTGGTTCGATGGCGATCATCGCATTTTGAAAGGCGGTTCGTGGGCAACCCGCTCACCGATATTGCGCTGTTCATTCCGAAACTTCTGGCGACCACAGTTCCGCATCGCTTTTGCTGGTTTCCGTTGCGCGGCAGATGTTTGAATAGAAACACACTTATTCTTGCCAGTCATCGCTGTCATCAAACGCCTCAAGTTGATACTTTGGCTTGACCCGTGATTTGATCTTTTTGACGCTGCGATTTTGATGTTCTTTCCACAAGATTTCTGCGCCATCTTCCAACTCTTCGTAAATTGGAAGCAGACTGGTTAAACCTTCGTAACGCCAAGTGCCTCGTCGTCCAGCGTCATTCCAGCCTTCAAGTCCATCTCCTAAGCGACCTGTTTTCTCAGCCTTTCGATAAGCCTCTTGTCGGTCTTTGGCTTGAATCAGAATCGTATTTTCCCAAGCAAGGCATCTTCGATTCAGATTGCTCTTATCTTCGTCCTCATATTCAAATCTTTCGATATAGGTAGCAATCCACCAACCATAAGGACTCTTATTTCTATATGGAATTTCACTTCTCTTTTTCTTAGCTTGTGGCATACGTGCCTCATTCAATATGAGCATAAAGCAACATTCAGGCGATGGAATCTGTTTGCATTCCATCGCCTGAATTCATTACGCCTATGCCTTCATGGATTCAATCAAAATCTGCGCGACTTCGGGGCGCGAAAACTCTTTCGGCGGTATTTCACCTTTGCTCAACATCTCACGCACTTTCGTTCCTGAAAGCGTGACGTGCTGACTGGAATCGTGCGGGCAGGTCTTGTTTGATGCCATCGCATCGCACACCCGACAATAAAACGAATGGTCGAAAAAGAGCGGCATAATGCCTAATGCCTCGGCATCAAATTCATTAAAGATATAGTGCGCGTCATACGTGCCGTAATAATTGCCAACGCCTGCATGGTCACGCCCGACGATGAAATGTGTGCAGCCGTAGTTCTTACGGATGAGCGCATGAAAAATCGCTTCCCGCGGACCGGCATACCGCATCGCCGCCGGGTTCACTGCTAAGAATGTGCGGGTCTGGGGGAAGTAATTTTCCAACATCACTTCATAACACCGCATCCGCACATCTGCCGGAATGTCGTCCGATTTCGTTTCCCCGACCAACGGGTGCAGCAATAAGCCGTCAACGATTTCCAGCGCACACTTGATGATATATTCGTGGGCGCGATGTATCGGGTTGCGCGTTTGAAAAGCAACGACGCGCCGCCAACCCTTTTTCGTAAAGACCTCGCGGGTCTGTTTCGGGTCTAAGCGAAAGGCGGGAAACGCCGGATTCTGCGGGCGATTGAGCAGGCTGATTTTGCCGCCCAGTAACCAGTCGCCTTGTTCGTAGAGCGCCGCCACGCCGGGATGCGCCATTTCGGTTGTCAAATAAACGCGCTCGGCTTCGCGCTGCTTGTCATAACGGTATTTCTGTTCCAAATGCAGCACGCCAAGCACATGGTCGCCTTCGGCATAAAGGGCAATATCCGCGCCTTCATTAAGAGTGCTGGCAAAATCATCCGTCGTCGAAAGCGTCACCGGAATTGTCCACGGCAGCCCCGAAGCCAGATGTTTATTGCCGCGTACCGCGATGTAATCGTCTTCGCACATAAAGCCCTCAAGCGGGCTAAATGCGCCGTTGGCGATCATTTCAAGGTCAGATACCTCACGCGCTCTGAGTGTCAGTTTTGGCATCGTCGGTGTGCGCTCAAGCATCGTTTCGCGGGCAATGCCCGTCAGTTCCCGATTGATGAGCCGTCCGCCGTGTGCTGCTATGGTTTCCATTTAGTAAGCTACCTCGATAAGAAAAATGTCTGTAAGCAAAACCTAGACGATAACTTTGACAAGTAAGCGTGTCAAATGTTTACCAGACGCTGCTCGATAACATCGGTTCAAAAGCCTTCTTATTGAAGTGATTGCTGAAGCGGTTTACAGTAAGTCATAAGGCTTGAATCTTGACAAGAAAAACCGCGCTTGGCTATAGTTGTGGCGTTGTTCTTTGTGTTGCTGGGAGGTCGTTCAATGGTAGGACTGCGGTCTCTGGATCCGCCTATCGGGGTTCGAATCCCTGCCTCCCAGCCATTTCTTTTCAAGCATTTACCAACTTCAACCTTCTCTCTTCATCCTTCCGTGTGACCGTAATGTGACCGAGCCTTCGCAATACCGCGTCAACAGCGCGGCGTTTTCCCGCTTCTGTGGCGTGAACATAGCCTTCTGTTGTTTGAATTGATTTATGACCCATCACTTCTTTTACCTCCGCCAGTGTAGCGCCGTTCTCAATCGCCCTTGTGCCGAACGTATGGCGCAAGTCGTGAAAGTGCAGGTCGCTGATGCCTGCCAATTCACAGGCGGTAGTCCACGAGCGCAGGACGCAGACGTACTTTTTCCCGGTGTCGGGGTTGGTGAACAGATATTTCTTGCCCTCCGAATTTGCCTTGTCCAGAAGCCGTAAAACGACATCCGCAGCCGTGTCATTCAATGGCACATTCCGCTGTTCACCGTTTTTCGTCTCTCGCAACAATAGCTCCATCTTTACCAAGTCCACATCTGCAACCATGAGGTTGAATAATTCGCCCTGTCGAATCCCTGTATGGATTGCCAGAATCACCATATCGCGTAGATGTTGACGGTCGCCTGTAAGAGTTTTCATTAGGCGTTCCTCTTCATCATAGGTCATATAGCGACGACGATTCTTTTCCCCTTTCAAGTCTTCGACTTCATGGCAAGGATTGATAGCTGCTCGTTTGCTTTTTATCAACCCGGCAAAGAAGACCTCTGACTTTAGGCAGAGGATGAATTTGCCATCCCCGTAGGGGATGATTGGTTGCAAGTAAAGCCATATTGTGCTATAC
>Ga0187894_10005147_pt1 | contig 13547 bp, 8 predicted proteins | sample GBC1701081metaG_FD_136650 | JGI IMG/M metagenome (GOLD analysis project Ga0187894, IMG submission 136650) | White microbial mat communities from a lava cave in the Kipuka Kanohina Cave System on the Island of Hawaii, USA - GBC170108-1 metaG ...
GCGCATCCACGGCGTGGATAGTGATTACATCAGGAGGATGAGGGGAAACCGGTGATCGCGCTTCAGCCAGCGTTTTATCAAGGCAAAGAGAGAGTACGGAAAAGACGGAAATAACGGAACAGATCATCCGGTGAGTTTGTAACCGGCGCCGCCAACGCTCTTCAACCCGCTCTCCGAACTCGCGAGGCCGGCTTGCTGCTCGCTCTTTTGGTCCGGCGCCGGCAGATGGATTGTGAACGTGCTGCCTTCGCCGGGCTTGCTCCGCACTGTGATTTTGCCTTGGTGCGCGACGGCAATGTGTTTGACCAATGACAGTCCGAGGCCGCTCCCCTTTACGTCGTGAACCAGGCCGGTGCTGACCCGGTAAAATTTCTCGAAAATCTTCTCCTGCTCCTCAGCCGCGATGCCTACGCCGCGGTCGGTGACGGCGATGGTCACGAAGCCATCGGACTGGCCGATGCGGATATTGATCTCCTTCTCATCGCCGGAATATTTGATCGCGTTGTCGAGCAGGTTTGTCAGCGCGAGCGCAATCGCGTCGGGGTCGAGCACGACTTTGGGCATCGTGTTCTGAGGCGCTTCGTAAGAGAGCGTGAACCCGTTCTGCTTCAGGTGGACGCCGAAAGCTTCGAGCGTCCCATTGACTATCTCTTTGACATCACACGATTCGAACTGGAAGAGTTTGCGCCCGGATTCGATCTTCGAGAAGTCGAGGATGTTGTTGATGACCTGTGTCAGCCGGCGGCCTTCGCTTTCGATGTAAGCGCCGTATTCGCGCACGCGGTCGGGCTGGCTGATGCGTCCCAGGTTCAACAGTTCGGCCAGCACGCGGATTGAGGCGAGCGGCGTGCGCAATTCGTGCGAGACATTCGAGACGAAATCGGCCTTCATCTGCGTCAGCTTCATCTCGCGCGACGCCGTGCGCAGCATCAACGCTACGGCCGCGATCAGAAAGAGCGTCATCACGATCCACAGCGACAGGTTGATCAGGAAGTTGCGCCGCGTCCATTGCTCGGCCGTAAGGTGTTTCAACCTGACGCCAAGACCCGAGTTCGAGAAGACGAAAGACAACTGCTGAAACGCCTCCGGTTCGATATTCTTCTCGCTGTCCGAAAGCTGGAGACGATTTCCTTTGCCGTCGTAGGCTTTATAAAACTCCCACCTGACGTATAAATTCACGATCGCGTCCTTATCTTCGGACGGCAAAAATTGTGGCAGCGATTTGCGGATGGCTTCAGGGAGGACCGTGTCGTAGAAGAATTCCTGATCCAGGACCATTCCGGCGACAGCCACTATCTTTCTCGACTCGTTGATGATCGGTTTCACGACCAGGCGATAGCGCGGGTCTCGATCAACGCCCGTGGCCGCCGGAACCGTGGCTGCCGGCATCACGATGGATCCCTCGCGGATGTAGACCAGGTATGAGGCGCAGGCGACGTTGATGGCTTTCAACTCCGGCGCTTTCGGATCGGGGACCATCGTCTGGCTCTCCGGATCGTAAAAGAAGACCTCGCTTCCTTCGACGCCGCCGGTTTCAGTGGCGACGGCGATGAAGTAACGTTTGGCGCCTTTGAAATCCTGTTTTTTGAAATGATCGGCTACGCGCGACACGGCCTTCTGTGAAAGCGCGCAGGAGCCGTCGCCTTCAATTACGCCGCTCTTTTTAACATCAATCGCGCCGGCAGGCGCGGCCAGAGCCTTTTCAGCGTTGTCTCTGTAAAAGCCGCTGAAGTCCTCGACCACCGACATCAGGTATTGCCTCATCAGTTGTTTGCGGTAAGCCGGGAGCGTCTTGTTCAAAGTGGTCAGCGCCCGGTATTGCAGAAAGATGATGACGAGCAGCGGAACGCTTATGGCCAAGGCGCCGACAGCAAACTCGCGCCGTTTCAGAAACGCTTTGATTTTGGTGATTACAGACCCTTCCATTTTTTATGGCGAAGTATACACAAGATCGCCCTGGCCTTTCCGCGCATTTTGCAACTTTTTACATCTGCTTGGCGCTGAGCGCGCCTGTCCCAAACGGCTTTGTCGATTTCAATCCAATATTTTGCAAAGGCTTCATTTCTCGATTTTGGTGTGGCCCATTTAGAACGAAAGGAAGATGCGGAACGTGCGGAAAAAAGAACGGCGCCCTTTCGATTTTGGGATTCGCCTTTCCCGGAAGCGCACACTCAGGCGTCGCCGTCACTCTTCATCGCCGAATCAAACGTATTGGTTTCATCACATACCTGAGACGGACGACTGGCACGCCAATTGGCATAGAGGCGAATAAAGGATAAAAGGTGGACTATGAATTCGATCATGCAAGATTTGCGTTACGGATTGCGAACGCTGCTCAAAAATCCCGGTTTCACTCTCGTTGCGGTCGTCACGCTGGCGCTCGGCGTCGGCGTGAACACGGCGATCTTCAGCGTCGTCAATGGCGTGCTGCTGCGCCCGCTGCCGTTCAATCAGCCGGAGCGCATCGTCACGTTGTGGGAGAACAACTTGAAAGACGGCATCGAGCGTGACGATGTTTCGCCGGCCAATTTCCTCGATTGGCGCGAACGCAGCCGCAGCTTTGAAGAGATGGCCTTCGCCAACCCGTGGAGCCTCGATTACACCGGCAAGACCGAGCCTGAGACCTGGCGGGCGGCGCGCGTCTCGCAAGGCTTCTTCCGCATCCTGGGCGCGCAGGCGATGGTCGGGCGCGCTTTTTTGCCGGAGGAGTACGAGACAGGGCGCAACCAGGTGGTCATACTGAGTTACGGTTTGTGGCAACGGCGCTTTGGTTCCGATCCGAAAGTCGTCGGACAGAAGCTGACGCTCGACGGCCAGCCGATGACGGTCGTGGGCGTGATGCCGCCGGAGTTCAAACTGCGCCTGTTCGACCGCGAAGAAGCGCTGTGGTGGCCGCAGACGCCGGATGAAAGCATGCGGCAGCAGCGTCGCGCGACTTACCTGAAAGTGATCGCGCGGTTGAAACCCGGCGTGAGCGTTGAACAGGCGCGCGCCGAGATGAGTTCGATTGCAACCAACCTCGGTTCGGAATATCCGCAAACCAACGCGGGCGTCGGCGTGACCACGGTGTCGTTGACCGAGCAGATGACGGGGCACGTGCGCACGGCCTTGTTGGTGCTGCTCGCCGCGGTCGGCGCGGTGTTGCTGATCGCCTGTGCGAACGTTGCCAATCTGCTGCTGGCGCGCGGCAACGAACGCGAGCGCGAGTTCGCCATACGCTCGGCGATTGGCGCGGGACGGGGGCGGTTAGCTCGTCAGACACTGACCGAAAGTTTGTTGCTCGCCGTGTTGGGCTGCGTCGGAGGCGCGCTGCTCGCCGCGTGGGGCATCGAATTGATCGTGGCGTTGAGTCCAGTCAACATCCCGCGCATCGAACAGGTCAGACTGGATCGCGCGACGCTGCTGTTCGTCGCGGGCCTTTCGTTCCTGACAGCTTTGATCTTCGGCCTTGCGCCCGCGCTCCAATTTTCAAAGCCGAACCTGAGCAATTGTCTGAAGGAGGCTTCGCAGACGGCGACTGGCGGCTCGACGCGGCGCAGATTGCGCGGCGCATTGGTCGTTTCGGAGATCGCGCTGGCGCTGGTGTTGCTGGTCGGCGCGGGCTTGCTCATCCGCAGCTTCTCCACGTTGCTGAAGACCGATCCTGGTTTTGCCGCGGACAAGCTGGTCGCGCTTCAGACCTTCATCGGGGATCGTTACGGCAAACCGGACGAGCGCGCGGCATACACCCAACAGGTGGTCGAAAAGATGGGGTCCGTACCCGGAGTCCGGGCCGTCGGCGTGACGACCGCGCTGCCGTTCTTCGAAAGCAGCATAGATTCGTCCTATCCGTTCACCGTCGAAGGCCGGCCCGCGCCGCCCGTGGGGCAGGAGCCGACGGCTTTTGCAACCATCGCCAACAACGACTACTTCGCGGTGATGGGTGTGCCGCTCGTGCGCGGCAGACCCTTCAGCGAATTCGACAAGGCAGGCTCGGCGCCCGTCGTCATGATCAATGAGACGATGGCGCGCCGCCATTTCCGCGACGAAGACCCCGTCGGTCGCAAGATCACCGTCCGCGGAATGCAGCGCGGACGGGCCACGCCGTTGACGTTTGAAATCGTCGGCGTAGTCGGTGATGTGCGGAGCGAGGGGTTGGATAAAGAGCCGCGCCCCGAATACTTCCGGCCTTACGCGCAAATACCAAGTAGCGCGATCACCTTCGTCGTGAGAACGGATGTTGATCCGGCGAACCTGCTCCCAACACTCAAAACCCGCATCTGGGAAGTCAACGCGACGCAGCCGATATACACCGTCAGCGTCATGGCCGATTCGATTGACGCTTCGCTCAAACCGCGGCGGTTCAGTCTGTGGCTGCTCTCCGCGTTCGCGGCGTTGGCGCTGGCTTTGGCGGTTGTCGGGATTTACGGCGTGATGAGTTACGCGACCTCGCAGCGCACGTATGAAATCGGCGTGCGAATGGCGCTGGGCGCCGCGTCGAACGACATCCTCAAACTGGTCCTGCGACAGGGAATGGGATTGACGTTGACCGGCGTCGGCGTAGGATTGCTCGTGTCGTTCGCGTTGACGCGGTTAATGCGTGGCCTGCTTTACGGCGTGGGCGCGACCGATCCGTTGACGTTCATCGTCGTGTCGCTGTTGCTTGCGGGGGTTGCGCTGCTCGCCTGTTACGCGCCGGCGCGGCGCGCGACGAAAGTGGACCCGATGGTCGCGTTGCGGCGCGAATGAGTCGCAAAAAGCCCCTGCCCTAACCATATGCCATATTTCATATGAAATATGGCATATGGAAAATGGCCATTGAATCTACCGCAAAATTTCTTCCTGACCGCCTAAGACGCCGGTTGGGCGCCAGCCAGTTTATCGCGAGTTTCAGGCCATGTTCGCCCGGGCTTGAGCAGGAATTGCGGTGGGGTCGTCAATGCTACCGGCCTTCTCACCACAATCTCTTTGTTCTCGAGACGGTCAATGGCCGCTCGAACCTGATCGACCCCGCCTATTTCAACAGCGCCGGCCAACGAATTTTCGTTTATGCCCTGCTCTTCAAATTCGGCGCGATTGTCAGCCAACCAACTCACAACACGATTCGCATCCTGCTCTATTTTAGCTTTGTGACGATCTGGCATCGTACGCTCCTTTCTCCGCACGTTGGTATATGGGTGCGGACTTGTTAGTTCTGGTTTGACTCTTGCTTAACCATTCAGTACCTATTTACCGTGACTGTTAAATTCACCAGCCTGGTATTTATAACAATTCTATCCCGGGAATTTTCTGAGATCTGTTTCGAGACAGGCTCTTGATGTGAAGTAAGCTGCGCTGGATGTTCGACGGCAGGTTGTACTAACTTGGCCTGGAATGCAGCGGTAGGGTAGAAGAAGACCACAGTTATTATGGTCACGGAAATGTAGCTGATCTTTCGTAACATACCCCCTCCCTAGCTACAATGACTGCGCTAAAGAAAATGAGAGCCGCAACGACTTACCAAATCAAAATGGGAGAGCGCGAGTATATGACTGGCCTGGCGCAGATGCAATGGTGGGGAATGTTGCCTTGTGTAAAGCAAATGGCCAGCGTCCCAGGAAGACGATTAGCCGATAATGGGATTTTTGAGTCCCAGAAGCGCACACTCGACGCATGTCTATTCCATTCGGGCGCGCGTCAACCCGCGTGAAATAACGGTTTATCTCTCCAGTCCTGATGGCACGCTGTTTGGTTATCCGAGAGATAAGGCTAATTGCGGCTTGATGTGACCTGAGGCGCGCCACTTTTTTCAAGGAGCCAATCATGTCGCTCGGCGACGCCCTGAAAGAATGAAAATCGCGCCTGGGTACGCATCGCTTCCAGCGCGCTTGGCTTCGATCAAAGGCCGATTGAAGAAGCCTGGCGCGCTGGAAGCGACGCGTACCGAGCGATTTTCCGCAGGAGGATTCAATGAAAACTCTATGGCAAGATCTGCGTTACGGTGTGCGGATGTTGATGAAGAGGCCGGGATTGACGCTCATCGCCGCGCTTTCACTCGCGCTGGGCATCGGCGCTAATACTTCGATATTCAGCATAGTCAACGCCCTCTTCCTTCGGCAATTGCCCGTGTCTGAGCCGGACAAATTGATGTTTGTCTTCAACGGCAGGCGCGGCAACCCGTGGAGCGTTGTCTCTTATCCGAACTACGTTGATTACCGGGATAAAAATGAAGTCTTCAGCGAGTTGGCGGCTTACGGCAAAATCATCGTTAGTTTGAGCGGCGACGAGCGGCCCGATCAGGTCAACGGGACGATTGTCACGGGCAATTATTTCGCCACGCTCGGAGCGCGCGCGGCGCTTGGTCGCGCGATTTCGCCTGAAGACGACAAGACGCCAAACGCGCATCCCGTAGTCGTCCTGAGCCACCGTTTGTGGCAAAGTCGCTTCGGAGGAAATCGAAACGTCATTGGGCGTGAGATCGCTTTGAACGGCAATAAGTTCACGATCATCGGCGTGGCGCCTGCGGGTTTTGAGGGCGCCGAGATTCTGGAGAAGAGCGACATTTACACGCCCATGATGATGCAGGCCGTAGCGCGACCCCCGCGCGGCGGTTTTTCCGGCGAGATGAATCCCGACCTGCTACAACGGCGCGGCCCGTCCTGGCTGAGGATGATCGGGCGGTTGAAACCTGGCGTTACGATGGAACAGGCGCAGGCCGGAATTTCGACTCTGGCGTCACAACTTGAAAAGGCTTATCCGAGCGAAAATGAAGGAACGATCGCCACGCTCTTTCCCGTCAGCAAGGTTGATCCGCGCGGTTACACGCCACTGGTCACCGCCGCCGCGTTGCTGATGTCCGTGGTCGGGATGGTTTTGCTGATCGCGTGCGCGAATGTGGCGAACCTGCTGCTGGCTCGGGCTTCGGCGCGGCGCAAAGAGATCGCGGTGCGGTTGGCGATGGGCGCGAGCCGTTCGCGATTAATTCGGCAATTGCTGACCGAAAGCGTTTTGCTTGGAATACTGGGTGGGGTGGCGGGATTGCTGATCGCCATTTGGACGATTGACGTGTTGAAGACCACTCCGCCGCCTGTCGGCGTCTTCTCGTTCAATCTCGATTTCGGCGTTGACGGACACGTGCTCTGGTTCACATTCGGCCTGTCGTTATTGACCGGAATCGTTTTCGGGCTGGCTCCGGCGCTGCAATCCTCGCGGCCCGACTTGCTGCCGTCGTTGAAAGACGAATCTTATGCGCCGGTTCAATCGCGCCGGTGGTTCGCGATGCGAAACCTGCTGGTTGTTGCGCAAGTCGCGTTGTCGCTGGCGCCGCTGATCGGCGCGGGGCTGTTTTTGCGAAGCTTGTGGCGGATTCAGAGCGTACATCCCGGATTCGACGCTGACAAGGTATTGACCGCGTCACTCAGCATCAACCTGTTGCGTTACACCACGCGGCAGGGGCGCGAGTTTTACCGGCAAACCGTTGAGCGCGTCGGAAGTTTGCCAGGAGTCGAATATCAGCCCCTCGCGCAGAACCACGAAACCGGAATGACGCTGCACGTGCGCGCGGCGGGCGATCCGATGAATATAGCGGCGGCGGTGCGGCGCGAAGTCAATTCAATCGAAAAGAACCTGCCGTTGACTGATTTGCAGCCGATGTCGGCTCTGATCGGCGCATCGCTCTATCCCGCGCGGATGGGGGCGGTGTTGATCGGCGTCTTCGGACTGCTGGCCTTGCTGCTGGCGGCGGTGGGGTTGTACGGCGTGATGTCTTACGCCGTGTCGCAGCGCACGCGCGAGATCGGCGTGCGGATGGCGTTGGGAGCGCAGGCGCGCGATGTGCTGAGGCTGGTGTTGAGGGAGGCGATGACGCTGGTTGTCATCGGAATGACGATTGGCTGGGGGTTGGCCGCCGCGCTGTCTCGATTGATTGAGAGTTTTCTGTTCGGCGTCGGCTCGATGGACGCGGTGACGTTTGCCGCGATTCCGATCCTGTTGACGATGGTCGCGCTGCTTGCGAGTTATCTGCCCGCGCGGCGCGCGATGAAAGTTGATCCGTTGGTCGCATTGCGATGCGACTGAAACCGCGAAAGGAAAGTTCAAAATGAAAATTCAATCTCGATTGTTTTTGTTCCTCGTATTGTGCGCCGCGATGTTTGTCGTGACGCCCGAAGCGCGAGCGCAACAATCGTCACAGCCCTCTGCGACACCCTCTTCGATGATTGCCGCGGCGAAACTGGTCGGCGCTTCCGATGCCGATCTGGCCGCGATCAAACAGACCGCGCTCGATTACATCGAAGGATATTACGAAGGCAACGGGGAGCGGATGGAGCGCGCGCTGCATCCCGAGTTGGCCAAACGCATTGTCCGCACCGATCGGCAGTCGGGGCGCAGCCGATTGGATCAGATGAGCGCGATGTCGCTGGTGCAGGGCACACGGGCGCGAGCTTCAAGCCCCGCTCCGAAAGAGAAGCGGCAGAATGATGTGACCGTGCTCGACGTATTCGAGAACGCCGCGAGCGTGAAGATCGTGGCGACGGATTGGATTGATTACCTGCACGTCGCGAAATTCAACGGGCGATGGGTGATTGTCAACGTGCTGTGGGAATTGAAACCGCAGCAGAAGTGATTATTCGAGGTCTGTGCGAATCCTGGGAGCGCAGGCATTTGTTTCTACACAAGTTTTGGTAGCCATTCTTCGCGGCTATGCCGCCTGATGTGCGGAAAGTCTATGACTTTCCGGGCGCGTTGCGGATTGTTCTTCGGGCTATGCCCGCAATGTTGGGGGCATAGCCCCATGGAGCAAGGAGAGGGCGTTTCCGGTAAGTCGAAGACTTACCGCACATCGGGCGGCATAGCCGCAAAGAAAGCGAACAAATCTCGACTTGTTTAGAAACAAATGGCCTGCGCTTCCAGGGACTAAGGAGACAATTATGGAGACTCTGTGGCAGGATCTGCGCCAGGGCGCGCGTTCATTGTTCAAGCAGCCGACCTTCACGATTGTGGCGGTGGTTGCGCTATCGCTCGGCATCGGCGCGAACACGGCGATCTTCAGTGTTGTCCACGCCGTGTTGTTGCAATCGCTGCCTTACCGCGACGCCGACCGTCTGGTGTCGGTATGGGAGCACAATCGCCAGCGAGGAAACGCTCGGAATGTGATCAACATGGGCAACTTCTTCGACTGGAAGGAACAGAACCGCGTCTTCGAGGATATGGCGGCGTTCTTCGATCAGACAGCCAACCTGACGAGCGGGGGCGAGCCGGAAGAGATTCCATCGCAGATCGCCACCACCAGTCTCTTCAACATCCTCGGCGTGAGTCCGATTCTGGGGCGAACCTTCACGCCGGATGATGGCAAGCCGGGGCAACCGGGCGTGGTCGTGATCAGCTTCGGGTTGTGGCAGCGGCGCTTCGGAGGCGACCCGCAGATCATCGGGCGCAAGTTGATCTTGAATGGCAATGAGACCACGGTGATCGGCGTGACACCGGCGGACTTCAACTGGCATGTCAAGGCAGGCTCGATGACCCGCAAGATGGCGGAGATGTGGTCGCCGTGGCAGGTCGGAGAGCAAACGCGCCGACGCCGCGGCCGTTTCGCCAGCGCCGTGGCGCGGCTCAAACCCGGCGTCGCATTCGAGCAGGCGCAGGCCGAGATGAACGCCATCGGCGGCCGGTTGGAGCGGCAGTACAACGAATTCAACGCCAACTGGGGTGTGAATGTGGTTCCGCTGCGCGCACAGTTCACGGGCGAGATTCGTCTGGCGCTGCTGGTGTTGCTCGGAGCGGTCGGGATGGTGCTGTTGATCGCGTGCGCGAACGTGGCGAACCTGTTGTTGGTGCGCGCCGCGGGGCGACAGCGGGAAGTAGCCGTGCGCGCCGCGTTGGGCGCGAATCGAGGTCGCATCATCAGGCAATTGCTGACGGAGAGTTTGTTGCTCGCCGGGCTGGGCGGTTTGGCCGGCCTGACGCTGGCATGGTGGGGGACCGATCTGCTCGTCTCGCTCGCCCCGTCCGATCTGCTGAATCTGCCGCGGGTGAAGATCAACGCCGCGGCGCTAGGCTTCACGCTGGGGATTTCGCTGTTGACCGGCGTCATCTTCGGCCTGGCGCCGGCGTTCGAGGCGACGCGGCTCAATCTTCACGAATCGCTCAAAGAGGGCGGCAAGAATATCGGCGGCGGCATGCGCAGCCACAGGTTGCGCAACTCCCTGGTCATTCTCGAAGTCGCGCTGGCGTTGGTTCTGCTCGTTTGCGCCGGGTTGCTGATTCGCAGCTTTGCCCGGTTGCAAAGCGTTGATCCTGGCTTCAATGCGCACAACGTGTTGACGATGCGGGTGGGATTGCCGGGGCGAAAGTACGACACCGATCAGAAACGAATCAACTTTTTCCGGCAGGCTATCGCGCAGATGCAGGCGTTGCCTGGCGTCGAGTCCGCTGGCGCGGTCAGCTTCCTGCCATTCGCGGCGCCGCACGCGGGCACATTGGTCGAAATCGAAGGCCGTCCGAAACTGCCGCCAGGGCAGGGGCTGACTACCGGCGTGATGGTTTCCGACGCGAACTATTTCCGCACGATACAGGTTCCGCTCAAGCGCGGGCGTCTCTTCACTGATCAGGAAGCGTCCGAGATGCGCCATGTCGTCGTCGTCAACGAAGCCTTCGCTCGCGTGAATTTCCCAGGCGAAGACCCGCTCGGCAAACGCGTTGTGATTTACATGAAAAACGACAACCAGCCTTGCGAGATCATTGGCGTTGTCGGTGACTCGAAGCACATGAATCTGGACGCCGAGGTCAAGCCGATGTCCTACTGGCCGCATCCGGAGCTGACTTATTCGGGCATGACCTTTGTCATCCGCGCGCAGGGCGACGCCGCGTCCGTTACTTCCGCCGCGCGCAATGTCATCCGTACGCTCGACTCTGAGCAACCCGTCGCCGATGTTCGCACGATGGAGAGTCTGATCGGAGCCTCGGTCGCGCGGGCGCGCTTCAACACGCTGTTGCTGACGGTCTTTGCGGTCGTGGCGTTGCTGCTCGCCGGCGTGGGGATTTACGGCGTGATGGCTTATTCAGTCGCGCAACGCACGCACGAAATCGGCGTGCGAATGGCGTTGGGCGCGCGGGCGAGCGACGTGCTGCGGCTGGTCGTCAAAAGAGGGATGACGTTGGCTCTCGGCGGCGTGGCGATAGGCGTGGCCGCGTCACTCGCATTGACGTGGTTGATGAAGACTCTGCTATTCAACGTGAGCGCGACCGACCCGCTGACTTTCGTCGGTATTCCGTTGCTGCTGGCGCTTGTGGCGTTGCTAGCGTGCTTAATCCCCGCGTGGCGAGCGGCGAAGGTGGATCCGATGGTAGCGCTGAGATATGAGTAGAAGCTGGTTTATGCGCCATATGCCATATTTCATATTTCATATGGCATATGAAATATGGCAGGGGAGTTGACTGTGATGGGATTGCTGGATGTTTATCAAGGCTATCAGACGTGGGCGGATTTCGTCGGCGGCCAGAATGCGTTTACCGCCATGGAAGGATTATCGCCGCGTCGAACCAAGGACGCTTCGGCTGACGACAAGCCCGGCGAGCTGTCGGTCGGGCTGACGGAGAGTGATCATCACGTCGCGGTCGTGTCGGGACTTGGCGCTTTGAGCCTGGAGCGTCTTCGCCGCATGAACGAGAACGCCGTGAAGCTGGCATTGGGCGTTGAAAAGCTCTCGGGTGGCCTGGAGCGGCTCAAGGCCGATTTCAACCTGCTGCTGGGCGACGTCGTCTGGCGGTTGGAGATGCAGCAAGAGAAGCTCACGAGCATCCTGGAGGAAATCCGTCTCGCCGAGTTCGAGCGCGAAGCCAGAGCTTATCGCACACGCGCCGAACGGGCTTATCTGAACGGCTGGTACGAAGAGGCGCTCGGCGATTTTCTGGAAGCCGCAAAACGCAACTATCCCGATTACACCATTCATCGTTCCATCGCGCAAATCTACCTTTACCATATCGTCAATCTCCCAAAGGCTCTGGAGTATTTCCTCAAAGCCGCCAAATACGCGCGACCGAGCGATCTCGCAGGGGCGGCTGAGGCGCATTACTTCGCTGGCGTAGTTTGTGTGATCGAGCGACGGTTGGAGCCGGCCCTGGAGCATCTGCAGCAGGCTACGAAGCTCAACCCCGAACTGGCCGAAGCGCATTACCAGCAATCGTGCGTCGCCTCGTTGCTGGACAACGACGAAGAAGCCATCGCCAGTCTTGCCCAGGCTATTAAAGGCGACGCTCGATATTACGAACGCGCGAAGAGCGACGCGGCCTTCGACTCGATCCGCCCGCAGGTCCAGACTCTGCTCGACCAACTGATGCGCCCGGTCAGAGAGAAGATCGTCGAGGTCAAACAGGATGCGGCGCGGTTGGAAGGTTATCTGATCGCCAGGTCCGTCGAAGAGGAGATCGCAAAAACTTTTCACCAGGTCGAACGCCAGGTCGCCGAATCGCCGACTTACCAGACCGGATTGCAGTTGATCGACACGCTTTCGCGGATTCAGCAGGAACTGCGCGAGCTGCGCGATCGCTATTACAAACAATACGAGGTTGACCCGCGCGATTACGTGCGGTCGGTCGCTTTCAGCAACGACGGGCGGCTGCTGGCTCTGGGCTTTTTACAGGGCAACCTGCAAGTTTGGGAAGTAGGCTCCGGCGTGAAGCTTTACTCGCATGCCGCGCATCAGGCCAGCGTCACCTCGGTCGCCTTCAGCCCGAACAACCTGTCGCTGGCCTCGGGCAGCCGCGACAACACGATCAAACTATGGGAGGCGGATACCGGCAGTGAGCTTCAGGTTCTGCGGGGCCATAAAGCCGAGGTCAGCGCCGTGGCGTTCAGCCCCGACGGAAAATGGCTGGTTTCTTCCAGCCACGACCGGATGATCAAAATCTGGCGAGCGGCCACGGGTCGTGAGGCGCAAACTTTCGAAGGCCACACGATGCAGGTGACGGCGGCTATCTTCACGCCGGATGGGCAGGCGATTGTCTCGGCGAGTTGGGACAAGACCATCAGGTTGTGGAATGTCATGACGGGGCTGACGACGCGGATTCTGACAGGCCACCCGAAAGGGATCTCTTCGCTGGCCGTCAGCCCTAATGGACGCTGGCTGGCTTCGGGGGGCGAAGACGCGACGGTCAAACTCTGGGATTTGACGACGGGGGCCGTCGCGCGAACTTTCAGCGGACACCATAATAGCGTGACTTCGGTCGCCTTCAGTCCTGATGGCGCCCTGTTGGCGGCCGGGTGTCTGGGGCAGGTTGTGATCGTCTGGAAAGTAGCGACCGGCGCGGTCGTCAAACGTCTGAGATACGAGAATATCAGTTACAACTCGGTGGCTTTCAGCCCGCAGGGACAATGGTTGGCGCTGGGCAGCCGCGACTTACAGATTTGGCTGAAGGCCATTCTGACCGAACAGGAATACGCCGCGGTCAAGGCGAACGAGATCGGCTCTCTTCAAGGCGGAAGATTTGAAGAAGAGAAGCCACTGCCGGTTTATGTGCCGATCCTTGCGGGAAAGAAGATTCCGTAATCGCTCACTTCAATGTGAGGATCCCGCCAGGCCCGAGGCGGGGAA